>JGI20214J51088_10000655_pt1 | contig 23901 bp, 22 predicted proteins | sample WetSurMetagenome_FD_51088 | JGI IMG/M metagenome (IMG submission 51088) | reverse complement strand
CCCGAACGTGGAAAACGGCAAGAAGGTCTACAAGGACCAGTGCGCGGTATGCCACGGCGACAAGGGCGAGGGAATGAAACAGGCGGACGGCAGGTACGTCTTCCCGCCGCTCTGGGGCAGTCAGTCTTTCAATATCGGCGCAGGCATCGCCAAAACCTATACCGCCGCAGCCTTCGTCAAGAACAACATGCCGATCGCCAACACCCGGAAATTTCCGCTGGGGCAAGGAGGCCTGACCGACCAGGAAGCGGTCGACGTCGCGCAATACTTCACGCACATGCCGCGCCCGGATTTCGTGGACAAGCGCAAGGATTGGCCGAAAGGCGGCAAGCCGACTGACGCCCGGTATTGATCGATTCGGCATTGCTCATCATTCAATTTAAAACGGAGGAAATACATGATTTCAGCTGACGTAATTTTCAAGGCAACAGATTCATTTCGCCGCAGGGCGATCGCATTGACCCGGGCGGCGATTGCGGTGGGTGTGCTGGCTCAATTCGCGTGCGGCGTGACGCCCGCTTATGCGGCCGAACAGGATCTCGGGGTGTATCCGCCGTGGAGTCATGGCGAGAACAACCCGGTCGAATCCAGGGGGCTGGAATTCACGGTGCCCGAAGTCGACAATCTGCCCGACTTCCACGGCAATCCGATCAATCCCCGGTTGTCGATCTTCGTTGGCGGCAATTATTTCTTTGCCATGTCTCCGCTGGTCCACGCGTTCGAGAAGAAGCATCCTGAACTCAAGGGCAAGGTCTACTACGAAACCATCCCTCCCGGCCTGCTCGCCGAGCAGATCAAGCAGGGCGGCACCATTACCGTGGGGAACATGACCTGGACCGTCCGCGCCGATGTGTATGCCGCAGGGTTGAGAAGGATCGATAGCACGATCAAGGAAGGTTATGCGGTGGGCCCGGCGATTCCCTATGCGACCAATACGCTCACCATCATGGTGCCCAAGGGCAATCCCGCCAGGATAGCCAGCCTCAGCGACCTGGGCAAACCCGGTGTGCGCCTTGTCATGCCGAATCCCGCGTTCGAGGGTATCGGCCGGCAGATCAAGAACAGCCTGGCCAAGGCCGGTGGCGAAGAGCTGGTGCGCGCCGTGTATGTGACCAAGGTCAAGAACGGCGAGACCCTGCTGACCCATATCCACCATCGCCAGTCCCCGCTCTACCTGATGCAGGGCAAGGCGGATGCGGGCATCACCTGGCAGTCGGAGGCGATCTTCCAGGAGCAGGCGGGGAACCCGATCGACCACGTCGCCATTCCGGACGACCAGAATGCGACCGGTATCTACGCCGTGGCGATGGTCAAGGGAGCACCGCATCGCGCCGAAGGCAGGAAATGGATCGAATTCCTGAAATCGCCGGAAGCACAAGAGATCTTCGGCCGTTTCGGATTCAAGTCGTATCGGGGCGAGGCACCGAAATAGGTCCTGGCGGTGTCGGTGTGCGAGGCCTGTTTCTGGTCGCCCCGCGTATCCGGCTGCAACGGGGCTGATGATTTTATTAACGATACATATAACTAGGAGAAACACATGCAAGTTCATAACCGTCTGGCACTGACATTGTTCGCATCCGCCTTGACCTTTCTGGAGGTCCCGTCCGCATTCGCCGCCGATGCCATGCCCGCTGCGTCAGCACCTGCTGCCGCCGCAGCCGTTGAAGCCAAATCAAGCGAATACGTAAAGCCGAACATCAAGCATGGCTCGTATGGCAAGGTGAATATCGTCGTGCCCCTGACCTCTGACGACAAGGGTATCCAGGGGATGAAGCTGCGCAACATCACCAACGGCCTCAAGGCGGTCGAGTCCTGGAAGGGCAAGATGAATGTGACCGTAGTGCTCTATGCCAAGGGCGTCACCCTGCTCAAGAACCCGGATGAGCAGACTCAGAAAAAACTCGATGAACTGAGGAAGCAAGGCGTTCAGATCAAGGTATGCGACAACACGTTGCGTGAACAGGGCATCGATTTCCACAACCTTTACCACGTCGTTGATGCCGATATCGTTCCGTCCGGATTTGCCGAGGTGGCGTATTTGCAGGCCCAGAAGCACTTTGTCGTCGATCCGGTCAATTGAGCAGAAGCGGCAACCGGCAAACATGCCGGATCAATAGCAATACCAGGGAGGTGGGACACTCAGTGCAGCGCAGGATGCCACTGGGGCGATTGCTGCAGGGATGATGTATTTTTTACAGGATGGGGGAGAACATGGAAACCTTGATGTTGGGATTCATATTTGGGGCGATTCTGCAGTATGCGCGATTGAACCGGTTCGACACGATAGCCGGTATGGCCGTGCTTCAGAACCTCACGATCGCCAAGACGATCTCGTTTACCATCGGACTGGGAGCGCTCCTGCTGCAAGCGGAGATCTATTTCGGGTGGGCCGACTACCATATCAAGCCCTTGCTGCTGGTTGGTGTGCTGATGGGCGGATTGCTGTTCGGCGTGGGCATGGCCATCCTCGGCTACTGTCCCGGCACAGTTGTCATTTCCCTGGGCCAGGGAAACCTGGATGCACTGCCCGGGATCGTCGGCGGCGTCTGCGGCTCCCTGGTGTTTGCCATCGCGTATCCCTCTCTGACACCGCTACTCGGCTCGAATCTTGGCTCGCTTTCTGTCCATAGCCTGCTGCCGGACAATATCGCTTTCTGGATTGCGGCCACCGCGTTGGCGACTCTGTTCATGGGGATCGCACTGCTGTTGCATCGATTGCAAAATCAAGGGTGGCGTTGGCTGCATGCGGCTATCGGCCTGGCATTGCTCAACATGCTGCTTGCGTTGCCTTCCGTTGCGGGCCATCTCATGGGAGCGTCGACCGCGTTTTCCTTTGCGGGCATGTCGCTGACCGGTCTGGGCGATGAATCCTACTGGACGAAGATCGCCGGGCCTGGTGCATGGGAAGTGTGGTTCCTGGCAGGCGCCTTTCTCGCTGGGCTTGTGTTTTCCCTGTACCAGCGGACTTTCCGCATTACCAGCGTGCCTGCGTTATGGGTGCGCTACTACGGCCCCAAGCCAGCCAAGCGGTTTTCCTGGGCATTCATCGGTGGCTTTCTGCTCCTCTTCGGTGCGCGCATGGCGGGTGGCTGCACGTCCGGACATATCATTTCCGGAGGGATGCAGCTTGCCCTCAGCAGCTTGTTATTCGCCGTAGTCGTGTTCGCCGCATTTCTGGTGACGGGACGGTATTTCTATCGCTCGCGGGGAATGGTTTCGGCCTTGTCCCCGTCGCAATCATTTGCGATCAACGAGACATGAGCCACTCAAGGACACCTTGCCAATCCCGGTTTGGAGATCAGCGGTGCAGAACTGCCGATCTGGCCGGTAAGGATGAGTAATTCATGGTTTGAACAGGAGGATGGATCATGAAATCTGTCGTCGTATCCCTGGTTTCGGCCGCAAGCCTGCTCATGGTCTGTTCTGCAATGGCTGCCGACATGCCGATTCTGGCCAGGAAAAACAATTGCGTCGTCTGTCATTCAATTGACAGAAAGATAGTGGGACCGGCGTGGATGGACGTTTCCAGGAGGTATAACGGTGCGACCGTGTACATATACCGCGGAAAAGAATATCCATTGCTTGAAGGATTGGTCATGAAGGTTTCCAGGGGTGGTTCCGGCAACTGGGGTTCGGTGCCAATGCCGGAAAACATCACGGTCGTAAAAAAATCGGACATCAAAGAGCTTGTAAAATTCGTCTTGGGCCTGGCGAACCAGAATTAAGTCCAGCATTGGAATCGTTCAAAGTCGAATATCTTTCAATATGCGACGCGCTGCTTGTGGCTGAGATATTTCGCGGCATCAAAATAGCGCGGTGGGTCAATGGGTTCGGCACTGTTCACAGACCCGTCCGCAGGATGACTAACACGCGAAACTTCCGCATCTGATGTCATACTCACGCCGTCCAGCCAAAGACCGGGTCCAATGCTGAATCGACGTACGCCCGCAATAACCCTCGGCGCGAGTTTGGCCAAATCGACAGGGGTTCAAACAGCCTGCGTTACCTATGCATCCATCAGTTGATCCGTTCAACGAAACTACATTCTAGCAAGTAGTACCTACGAGCTCGCGACCATAAGCCATCGGCGATAACCATGCAGCCTTGATGGCGCATTTGAATCTAACCATATCCAAAGGTTTGACTGAACTTGTGCAACCGGCAACGAGCTTTTGCCATTACGTATGAGTCACCAATATCTGCGCCGGCGTGAAGTGTCACTCGCCGGAGGCGGCTAGCATGACCAAGTCCATAACAAACGCGAATCACCAGAATGATCCTCAAGATCGGCTGCAAGGCTGCGTAAAAATCGGAAATATGATTAAAGAAATCGCCGGACTCGGCCGATAAACTGGTAAATGAGGCTGAATTAGCCGAGAATAAAAAACGGTGGTTTCATCACCAAAAAATCGGAAATATGATTAAAGAAATCGCCGGACTCGGCCGATAAACTGGTAAATGAGGCTGAATTAGCCGAGAATAAAAAACGGTGGTTTCATCACCAAACAATCTTTAAATAACCATTATGGGAGATAGTTATGATCACTGGTTCGCAAATTTCATTCAGAGTTTTATGTATTTCACTTGTCTCGGCAGCTACTCTGCTATTTAGCAACGTTTCCTTCGCGGCGAATACTCCAAACAGTCTGAAGGGTGCCACCTTGGTCGATGCGGCCAAAGCCAAATCTTTGGTTGATTCCGGGGTTGTATTGATTGATGCGCGCGTCGCTAACGAATATGCTGATGCCCACATCAAAGGCGCCATAAGTGTCCCATACAAGGAGAAGAGTGCAAAATCGGAAGATTACGATGCGAGCCAAGATAGTTTCGATTTGAGCAAGCTTCCTGCGGATAAAAGCACGCCCATCCTCTTTTATTGCAACGGAGAAGAATGTTGGAAAGGCTATAAAGCTTCCAAAGCAGCCGTCAAGGCCGGCTATAAAACGGTCTATTGGTTCCGTCTTGGTATTCCGGAATGGAAGGCCAAGGGTTATCCGATTGAATGACATTTGAAGTACGGGCAACGCCAATATACTGTTGCCCGCATATCCTGCTAAAAAGATTTGCTGTTTGTGGAGGTAAGGCGTGACTCTAACTATAAAGGCAAAGCTGTTACTCGGTTTTATTCTTGCTATTTCAGCGTCACTTGTGTTGACCGGAGTCGATGTTTACAGCGTGAGTAAAAGCACAAATGATCTGGCCTATGTTTACGAAAACCAGATGCAGCCAACTACGGCATTGCAAGAAATGGACAGTGCCATTAAGGAGGTACGTTTTCGCATGGCGGGGGTGTTGTTGGATCAGATGCCAGCCGCCGGTTCCCGTAATCATATTAAAGAGGTTCGCGGAAAAATACGCGAAAACTGGGATAGTTTCAAGAAGGCCACATCTGAGAACAAATTCAGCGATGACGCCAAGAAACAAATCGACAAAATAGACAGACAAATAACCTTACTTCCTGAGTTCCTGGATAAGCTGGACAATGCATACGCACAAGATCAGAAATCCCTAATCACCCAAATGTTAGAGGATGAGTGGCCGGTTTTTCAAAGTGGACTGATCAAACCGATCTCGCTATTGCTTCCAGAGCAACAGTTGGCAGTGAAGCAGACTTATGAAAATGGCAGGGCTAATGGCAGGCGACTGATCATTCTTGCAATTTCCATATTCAGTATCAGCTTTCTCGTCTTGATCTTTTTTGGATGGATAATCTTAATAAGAATCAAGCAAGGTTTTGAAGTTCTTAAATCGGCATTTGAGCAGATCGCCCAAGGCAATTTGAGGATACAAACAGAACACTCAAGCCAGGATGAATTTGGTTTGATGGCGAAATTATTGGAAGAGATGTCCCATCGATTGCAAACAATCGTCGCTAGCGTTAAATCCACGGCAGACAAAGCAGTCCTGTCTTCGACTATCCTCTCCAACCACGTTGACAAATTGATCGAGCAAGACAAACAATTATGCTCAAAAGTCAGTTCAGTTTCGGCGAACATGGAAGAAATCACAGTTGCCAATTCCGAAGTGGCGGATATGGCTACCAATGCTTCTGTTGCCGTAAATCATAACGAGGAGCTTGCGCGCCAAGGAAATTCAAATGTCTCCCGAAACATGGCGGTCACCAAAAATGTATCGAGCAGTGTAAATAACTCCGTGAACATCGTCTCTCAGTTAAGCCAGTCCATCCAGAGAATCGATCAAATTTCTGCAGCCATCAAAGGAATTGCCGAACAAACCAACCTGCTTGCGCTGAATGCAGCTATCGAGGCGGCACGTGCTGGCGAGCAAGGACGCGGCTTTGCTGTTGTCGCAGATGAGGTCAGGAAGTTGGCCGAACGAACGTCCTTGAGCACAATTGAAATTTCTGAAGTCATTGACTCTATTCGCTCTGAAGTGCACGAATCTGTATCGGCTATGAACAAAATCGAAACCGAGGTGCAAACCGGTGCCATTTTGAGTCAACAGACAGGCGATGCCCTTCAAAAAATCGTTGATGCGGCAAGTAAAGCGACTACTTTAGTAAGCAGTATTGTCCTGAGTACCAAGGAACAAGCATCTGCAACAGAGGATGTGGCAAACAACTTGGAAGGCATTTCAATATTGAGTGAGCAGAATGAAGCAGGAATTCAGGATGTTGCCAGAATCGCGGGTGAACTCTCTAATATAGCCAGCGAGCTTGAAAACGTTGTTGGACAATTTAAATTCTAGTCAGATCCCATTTTTGTTGGTTCAGTTGCAGCAGTGCTGCGCAGTCATGTCCTGTTTGGGAGGTGGGCGTGCTGCAAGTATAATTTTTCCACCCTTTTGCGAGCCCACGGCGTCCTGCGCAAGTACTTCAAACTGGATTTGATGCTGGGATCGTGCGTGAAACAGCGCACCGGCACAGCTGAGGCCATGGCTTCCCAACCCACGCTCTCGGATAGTCGGGTAACGATCATTTCAAGGGTGATGCCGTCCAGGTTTGGAAGGTGTACCGGTTTTTTATTGGTGTCCATGCGCGGATTTTACAGAGGTTGGGCAGACCTGAGCGTTTACAATGCGGTTTCTTGTTTCCAGACAGCAACACACATGAATGAGCCGGTCCGTCTCGCCAAGCGCCTTGCCGAATCAGTACCCTGTTCACGCCGCGAGGCCGAGCTTTATATCACCGGAGGCTGGGTCCTTGTGGACGGGCAGGTGGTGGAAGAGCCGCAGTTCATGGTGTCGCAGCAGAAGGTCGAACTTCGCCCAGGAGCGACGCTCGTTCCCGTTGAGCCTGTCACGATCCTGTTTCACCAGCCGGCCAATGCGGACACGGGCATCGGTTCCGCCCTGCAACTGATTCGTGCAGATACTCGTGCAACCGATGACCATTCCGGCATCCGCCTGCTCAAGCAGCATTTTGTCCGGTTGACCCAGTGCGCGCCGTTGGAAAGCAATGCGAGCGGCTTGTCGGTATTTACCCAGGATTACAGGGTATCGCGCAAATTGACTGACGAGGCTGCCACTGTCGAGCAGGAATATGTCGTGGAAGTCGCGGGCGAATTGCCTGCCGATGGACTCAAGCTGCTCAACCACGGACTCACTTTCAACGGCAAGCCGTTGCCCCCGGTCAAAGTCAGCTGGCAAAATGAGGCCCGGTTGCGTTTTGCGCTCAAGGGAGTGCAACCGGGCCAGATCGTGCATATGTGCAAAAGCGTCGGGCTGCAGGTGTTGTCCATGAGACGGATCCGGATCGGGCGCGTGTCTATGTCCAAACTTCAGGCCGGGCAATGGCGCTACCTGACGCCGTACGAGCGGTTTTAAATTCGGCAGGCAGCGATGAGTACAGAACATTTACAACTCCTGGTCACCCGCGTCATGCCCTACGGAAAGTACAAGGGCAGGGTGATCGCTGATCTGCCGGGCGACTACCTGAACTGGTTTGCGCGCAAGGGTTTTCCGCCCGGAGAGATCGGCAGACTGTTGGCGTTGATGCAGGAACTCGATCACAACGGCCTTTCATCTTTGTTGGACCCACTTAGAAAGCGCGGATGAAAACACCGAAAAGATTGCAGGCATTGGTCGAGGACGGTCTGGTCGACGAGGTCGTCCGGCAACTGATGAGCGGCAAGGAAGCCACGGTGTACGTGGTGCGCTGCGGCGACGAGATCCGCTGTGCCAAGGTTTACAAGGAAGCCAACAAGCGCAGTTTTCGCCAGAGTACGGATTACACCGAAGGCCGCAAAGTCAAGAACAGCCGCCGTGCGCGTGCCATGGAAAAAGGCACCAGCTACGGGCGCAAAGCGCAGGAAGAAGCCTGGCAGAACGCCGAGGTGGACGCCCTGTACCGCCTTGCCGCCGCTGGGGTGCGCGTACCCAAACCGTACAACTTCCATGAAGGCGTGCTGCTGATGGAACTGCTGACCGACAGCGAAGGAAACGCCGCGCCCCGGCTCAACGATCTGGTGCTGACCGCTGAAGTGGCGCGCGAATACCACCGCATCCTGATCGCTCAGGTGGTGCGCATGCTGTGCGCCGGAGTGATACACGGCGACCTGTCAGAATTCAATGTGCTGGTGGATAGCGCCGGCCCCGTCATCATCGACCTGCCCCAGGCCATCGATGCTGCCGCCAACAACCAGGCCCACCAGATGCTGCTGCGGGACGTCCAGAACCTTGCTGCATACTTTGGACAGTTTGCCCCGGAACTGCTGGCTACGGATTATGGCAACGAGATATGGTCGCTCTATCAGAGCAGCCAGCTGAGGCCTGAGAGTGTGCTGACGGGGCATTTTGAGCGCGTTGAGAAACCGGTGGACTTGAACAGTGTCATGCGCGAGATCAACGACACGCTCAAGGAAGAGGAGGCACGGCAGCTTGCGATTGCCATACGCTTGAGTCGGGAGCGCGCCGGATAGCATTTGTAACGCCATACCAGGCGATGCCGGATGGTGAGGTAGCCCCAGTCAGGTATCATCCATCCTTTCCCGATTTTTCCGCGCAATAAATATCCCATGTCACCTTCCCATTCCCGTGAACGCTGGCTATTGCCGTTGGCCCTTTTTGTCCTTTCCGCCACCTGGGGATACACCTGGGTGCTGGCGAAGCAGGCGCTGACTTATGCGCCTCCCTTCGCGTTTGCGGCGGAGCGTTGCGTCGTTGGTGCGCTGGCTTTGCTGTTGGTCGTCAGGCTCAAGGGCAAGCCGCTCAGGTTGCAGGCTCCCGGCCCGACTCTTGCCATCGGACTGGCACAGGTCACAGGTTTCATGCTGTTCCAGACATGGGCGCTGGTGGAAGGCGGCCCGGGCAAGACCGCGGTGCTGATCTTTACCATGCCGATCTGGACATTGCTGATCGCCTGGCCGGTCCTGGGAGAACGCATCCGCGGCAAGCAGTGGCTGGCCGCCCTGAGCACCCTGACCGGTCTGGTGCTGATCATCGAACCGTGGAATATGCACACCAGCCTGTTCAGCAAGTTTCTGGGCGTGATGGCGGCATTGTGCTGGGCCATCGGCACCGTTCTGGTCAAGCGCCTGCGTTCGCGGCAAAAGGTCGACCTGCTTTCATTGACCACCTGGCAGATGTTGCTGGGATCTGTGCCGCTGGTGCTGCTGGCGCTTGTGATTCCGGAACGTGCCACGGACTGGTCGGCGGCCTATGTCGGCATCCTTGCGTTCATGTCCGTGATCAGCACGGCCATGGGCTGGTGGCTGTGGATCATCATCCTGGACCGGGTGCCCGCGTGGGAAGCCAGCCTGTCGGTGCTGGGAACGCCGGTGGTGGCGATCATTTCCGCGCGCGTGATGATGGGAGAAGAATTCAAGTTGAGCGAAATGACGGGGATCCTTCTCATTGGTTGCGGCCTGGCACTGCTGACCCTGGTTGGCTGGGCAGCCAGCCGCCGGAGCCAGATCAGGTAAGTCGTGTGCCTGTCTGCACGATCGGTTAGTTCGCTGCCGCAACCATGTGCGTCACCCTGGGAAGTTCGCTGCCCAGATGAAAGGCCTGCGCCATTTCGATGACTTTGAGGTCTGCGACCGTGGTCCGCTCATGCTGGCGCAAGTGTTCCAGCCACGATTCGACCATGAAGCATTCCACCATCCGGTCCGGCTGTTCAGTGTCGCTGAACAATTCCCACATGAAAGCGCCGTCGCGCCGCCTGATCCTGCGCATCTTTTGCATGACGATCTTGAATTCTTGTGTTCTGGACAGGTCGATGCGGTACTCAACGGTCACCATGACCGGTCCGCTGTCGCTCTCGACCTCTTCGGCCGGCATCGGGGTCGGCCAGTGCACGGATGGCGAACGATCGTCTGCATCATGTCGTCCGATGCGGTACCGCCATGTTGCGGCAACGCCGAGCAGGGCGCCGGCAGCAGATATCGTGAGCGCGTAGGGGATACCGAGCCATGACGCGACCTGGCCCCAGATCGCGCTGCCGGCCGTCATTCCACCCATGAAGACGACCCAGAAGAGCGCCAGGCCGCGTGCCCGCACCCAACCCGGCAGGGCGGTCTGGGCTGCAGTCATCAGGGAAGATACAACGCATATCCATGCAATGCCCGTCAGCAGCATGGCTGCTCCGGCCGCGAACACATTGCCGCTATGTGCCAGTGCCAGCATGGCGACAGAGTAAAGTCCTGTGGCTCCGGCCACGATCTTGTCGCGCGATACACGGGCGTGAAGGCGGGGCAAGAGCAATGCTCCGCCAATCGCACCGATACCCAGGCAAGCCAGGAAGAGTCCGTAGGTGCTGGGACCCTGCTTGAGTTCCTGTCTCACGATCAGAGGCAGCAGGGCCCAGGAGGCGCTGGCGAACACAAAGAACGCGGCACCGCGGGTGAGTACCGCACGCAATTCGGGGGAGTGGCGTGCATAACGCAAACCTGCGCGTATGGCTCCGATGACGCGTTCAGCAGGCAGTTCGCTTTGTTTTGGCGTGCGCTTCCATTTCAGCAACGCCGCAATGACGGCAAGAAAGGAGATTGCGTTCAGAATGAAGACCGCGCCCGAGCCGGCCGCGGCAACGATCAATCCGGCCAGCGCCGGGCCGACGGAGCGGGAGACGTTCATCCCTATGGTGTTCAAACCGATGGCCGCGGGCAGTTCTGGGCGCTGTACCAGCTCCGGCGTGATCGCACCCCAGGCAGGCATCATCATGGCGGTGCCTATGCCCAGAGCAAAAGTGAAGGCCAGAAGGATGGGTGCGGTCGTGATTCCCGCCAGTGTGAGCACGCCCAGCGTGCCCGCAGCGAACAGCATCCATATTTGCGATGCAATCAAATAGCGGCGCCGGTCGACAATGTCGGCAAGCGCGCCCGCCGGCAGTGCCAGCAGAAACACGGGGGCTGACGTGGCCGCTTGTACCAGTGCCACCATCAGCGGAGTGGGCGAGAGCGATGTCATGAGCCAGCCGGCGCCCACTTCGTGCATCCAGGTGCCGATGTTGGAGACGACCGAGGCGATCCACAGCATGCGGAATATCTTGTGTCGCAATGGCGACCACGGTGATATGGCTGTTGTGTTGATCGGTCTGGTACTCATGGTTGTTTCGCGTCAAATTGCATCCAATGCCTTCTTCCAGCTGCGGAGCGGGATACAGGTCTGCAGGCGTTGGATGGCACGGTCTGCAAGTGCCTCGCTGATCTCGTGCCCCACGGTTGATGCGAGATCCAGCGTGGCATCGCCGTTCAATTCCGTGAGTCTCGCAAAAGCAACCTCGGCATGAAAGACAGGAATTACCGGATCACTTTCCCCGTGCAGCAAGTGCAAGGTCGTCAATTCGGGCGCCTTTTCGGGAAGCTGTGCAAAACGGCCCGAGAATGAAAGGACTCTGCCCACTCCGCCGTCATGAGCGACGCTGAATTCCAGAGCCATGATCGCACCCTGGGAGAAACCGACCAGCGCCGTGTCGGATTGCAAAACGTTGAAGCGGTCCTGGGATTGTTTCACCATCTCATGCAGACCCGGCATGGCCCCGGCGACCCGAGCCACCCGATTTGCTTCGGTCACACCCCTGATGGAGAACCATTGCCGACCGGGGCCGCCTCCATCAAACGGATAAGTGCCTTCCGGAAGCAGGAACGCGGCATTCGGGAATACTTTTTTCAGTTCGTTCGACAATGGCAGCAGATCGGATGGTCTCGCACCGACGCCATGCAACAATATAAAGAGTTGCTTTGCGGTTCCGGTTTCGGGCAGCAACTCGATACCCTGAAAGGTTTGTTCAGTCACCTGTTTTCTCCAATGACCTGTTCGGCAGATGTGCAAGTATGCCGGAAATTCGGAATTGAGAGATTGGATCGCATGTCAGGCGAGAATCTGCCGGTTGGAATTTATACGGATAGTGAAAGCGCCCCGACTTCTGTATATTTTTATTGAAAGAGCCCACTTGATTTTACTTTCCCCATGCTCTTTCAGTTCGTATTACTATGCAAATTCAACTTCACGAGGAGAACGATCATGGCAAAAGGACAGCAAAGGAAAAACAAGGAAGTAAAGAAACCCAAAAAGAAACCGACTCCGGCTATCTGAGTTCTTGGTACTTTGAATTGTGGCGGTTGCTGCCCGCTGGGGCTTGTGGTGTTGAAGATTCAAAAAAACATACGGCTCGACAATTTTGCGAATTGAAGCTGCATCGGCAAATTGTACCTGCTCATTCTGAGCATTGTCCCGGACAGTTCGTGTTTGGCCCATTACGGAAGGTAGGAGAAAGAGACTCTTTGGTATTGAAGGAATATTGAAGCACGACCATGTCAGTACATTTCCGGCAGTCGCAAGAATCGTGTTGATATCATTAATATTCATCATGATCCGTAAAAAATGGCATTTTTGAAAACACGACTGGATCAGTTTGTCAGACAGAGTTTTCTTCCTGCGGACGATGCTCACTTGCGTCTCAAGAAAGTCGCATTGACTCTGGTTCCAACGATCATAGGGCCGGCCGCTTTCATTTGGGGGATTATCTATTGCCTGTTGGGGCATTTCCTCTCCGGTTCGATCCCTATGTCCTACTCGATCATCTCCGCAATCAGTCTGGCCTATTTCTTCAAGACCAAGGAAACGCAATTCATTCAATACAGCCAGCTGATTCTGGTACTGCTGTTGCCGTTCCTTCTGATGTGGTCCCTCGGCGGGTTTTCAGCGGGCAGCATGGTGATGATTTGGGCGATCTTCGCGCCCGTTGCCGCGTTGATGTTTTTGGAAAAGCTGGCCGCCATGAGGTGGTTTCTCATGTATCTGGTGTTGATCCTGATATCGGTACTCATGGACGATTATCTATCTGAAAATGTATCCCCAATACCCGATCTGGCCAGGCAAGTCTTCTACCTGCTGAACTTGGGGTGCGGATCTGCCGGGCTTTATATGCTCCTGCTATTTGCATTCAGTGAGGAAAAGAGATTAAGCGAAATCAATCTGCGCATAGCCGCTTCCGCATTTGAGTCGGATGAAGGGATATTGGTAACAAATGCAAGCAACGAGATCCTTCGCGTGAACCGGACTTTCAGCGCCATCACCGGTTTCTCCGCCGAAGAAGCTGCGGGGAAAAATCCCCGCATACTCAATTCCGGCAGGCATGACGCCCGTTTTTTTTCCTTCTTGTGGGATGCCGTCGCCAAAAATGGCACATGGGAAGGAGATATCTGGAACCGGCGAAAAAACGGGGAAGATTTTCCTGCACATCTCATCATCACCGCGATAAAGGATGACGATGGTTTGGTCGCAAATTATGTCGGCACATTCAGCGACATCACCGTACGCGTACAGACTGAAGCGAAGCTGAATGATGCGCATCAGAGAATGGCTTCCCTGCTGAACTCGATGGCGGAAGGCGCGTATGGTGTCGACTTGAACGGAAACTGCACTTTTGTAAACCAATCTTTCCTGCGGATTCTCGGGTATCAAAGCGCAGATGAAGTCATTGGCAAACATATGCACGGGCTTATACATCATTCACATGCCGATGGAAGTCCCTATCCTTCCCGTGATTGCAGAATGTACAACGCCTATCGCCAGGATATGAATATACAGGTCGATGACGAAGTGTTCTGGTCCAAAGACGGAACTCCCATACCCGTTGAATACTGGTCACAACCCATCAAGAGTGAAAATGCCATACAGGGCGCGATAGCCACTTTCATCGACATTACCGAGCGCAAGCGCGCCGAAGAGAACCTTCGTATTACCGCCAGTGTGTTTGGCATCAGTCAGGAGGCGATCTTCATCACCGACGCCAGAAACAATATCATCGATGTCAATCCGGCCTTCAGTCGCATTACGGGCTACAGAAGTGAAGAGGTGATTGGCAAGAATCCCGGGATGCTCAGTTCGGGAAATCAGAGCAAAGAATTTTATGACGCAATGTGGAAAGAGCTGAAGTCGAACAAGTCCTGGCGCGGGGAGGTTTGGAACCGGCGCAAGAATGGGGAAATCTATCCCGAGATTTTATCGATCTCCGTCCTGTGCGATGCTGAAGGCAAGGTTCTGCGGCATGTCGCGGTATTTTCCGACATCAGCGACCTTAAAAAGCATGAGGCGGAACTGGACATTATTGCCCACTTTGACGCACTGACGGGCATCCCCAATCGGATTCTGCTGGGTGACCGCATGAAGCAAGCCATTGCCCAGACATCTCGCGAACAAAATATGATGGCCCTTTGCTATCTCGATCTCGATGGATTCAAGCCCATCAATGATACTTTTGGACACCAGGCCGGAGATGAGGTACTGGTCGAGATCGCCAGGCGCATTGGCAATACCATACGCGGGGGAGATACGAGCGCCCGTCTGGGCGGAGATGAATTCGTGATCTTGCTGCTGGGACTGAGCAAGGGTGAAGAATGCGTTGCAACGCTGGAGCGCCTGCTTGCATCCATCTCTCAGCCTATCCTGGTCAAAGACAGGTCAGTTTCGGTAAGTGCCAGTATCGGGGTCAGCATCTACCCGATGGACGACGAAGACCCGGACACGCTGTTGCGGCATGCAGATCAGGCGATGTATATCGCCAAGCAATCCGGCAAAAATCGTTTCCATATCTACGATGTTTCTCTGGATCGGCGTGCCAGGGACCAGAATGAGTTCCTGAAAGGCATCCGCTATGCGCTGGAACATCATCAATTTGAATTGCACTACCAACCCAAGATCAGACTGAGGACCAAAGAATTGGTGGGTGTGGAAGGCCTGATTCGTTGGCGACATCCCGATCGCGGCCTGCTTTTACCTGCCGATTTTATGCGCCTCATAGAAAATACCGGTCTGGACATTGAAATCGGGCAATGGGTGACGGCTACCGCTCTCGATCAAATTGATCAATGGCGAAAGCAAGGGGTCGACATCGAGACCAGTATCAACATCTCCGGCTATCACCTGGAGTCTCCCGGGTTCGTCGAAAAATTGCAGAAACAGCTTGAGTGTTACCCCGATATGCCGTTCGGGAAATTGCAGATCGAAGTATTGGAAACGGTGGCGTTGAATGACATCAGCATAGTCCGGGAAATCATCGGTGCATGCCGTGATTTGGGGGTTGGATTTGCGCTGGACGATTTTGGCGCTGGGTACTCTTCTCTGAGTTATTTGAGCAGACTGCCGGTGGATGTGCTCAAGATAGACCAATCATTCGTGCGGGATATGCTGGAGGACAAGGGCGACAGAGCCATCGTTCAGGGCATTATTGCGTTGGCGCAGGCTTTTGAGAGGCAGACCGTGGCTGAGGGCATAGAAACGGAAGCACAATACCGGATGTTGCTTGATATGGGATGTGAGTTGGGGCAAGGTTTTGCTATAGCGCGTCCGATGCCGGCAAGCGAGATTGCGAAGTGGCGTACCACCGGCGGCAAACCGGAAAGCCCGCTACAGGCGGGTCGACCCGAAGGTTGATGTTCGCGTATCGGTCAGATGAATAATCTTCATGCATCGGGAAATCGATCGTGACAAGAAGTGAAACGGACATCCTCCGTGCGTCCATGAGTGACCTGGACGGCATCGTGGCGCTCCAGGCGGCAAACCAGCCCGAGCGTGGCGGTACGCTTTCCGCCTGCCTGACGCCCGCCAGGATCGCCGAGATGATGAGCGAGATGCCGTTGATCGTGGCACGCCGCGGCGGACGGCTTGCCGGATACCTGATGACCAGCACACGCGAGATGAATGCGGATGTTCCCATCATCCGCGCAATGCTCACCGCTTATCCGGGTACAGACGATGCCTATGTATATGGCCCAATCTGTGTGGGGGTCGAAGAGCGCGGCAAAGGGCTCGCACATGCGATGTTCTCGGAGTTGCGGCGCATGGTACCTGGACGCGAGGGCATTCTTTTTATCCGGCGTGATAACTCGGCCTCGCTGCGCGCCCACGAAAAAATGGGCATGTGCGAAGCCGCCGGTTTCATGTTTGATGAAATCGACTTTGCCGTTCTGTCATATTTTGGATGAGCCTACCCGGCTTTGTAACAAGCGATACCTCCGCTTCTGTCGGCAGTAAATAGAATTTCGCCACATTCCCTCCAGGAAATCACGTTATGCGTCCGAAACCACCGCCGAACTATCTTGCCGGCTATCCGGTCGCACTGGCCGCCCAGATCCGACAGTTGATCGAACAGGATCTGCTGGCCGGTCTGTTGCTGCGGAAATATCCGCTGGCGCACGACGTACGCACGGACAAGGCACTATATGACTACGTTCTGGAAATCAAAAAGCAGAATCTGCGCAATGCAGGGCAGCCGAGCAAAGTGGCGTTCGACAGCAAATTGCACGTCATCGGTAATGCACTGGGCATGCACACCAGCATCTCGCGGGTGCATGGGGTCAATCTCAAGGCCAAATGCGAGATTCGCATTGCGACGGTATTCAGGGAAATGCCGCCTGAATTTTTGCGCATGATTGTGGTGCATGAACTGGCCCACATGAAGGAACGCGAACACGACAAGGCGTTCTACCAGCTGTGCACTCACATGGAACCGGATTATGCGCAGCTGGAATTCGATCTGCGGGTATACCTGACTTATCTGGACGCGGGTGGCGCCAGACTGTGGGGCGGCGTTGGTGCGGTTATATAAGCCTGATGTAGCCGGGTAAAGCGAAAACTGCGTTAAAGAGGAAAGCGCCGAATAAATGCCTCCCGGAGGGGCGGATTTATTCGGCGCTTTCCTGGTTTAGTCAACGCTTGCCAAAAGTGCCGGGAATGCCACTATCAATGTCGCAATAGCGGCCACGATCCAACGAACATACCTGGCTGTTTCTTCGTATACGCGTTTCATCGGTCACCTCCAATTTTAATTGGGTCTTGAATCAGTACCTGACGCTCTTGTCGTACTCTTCAGGACTACTTCTGTTAAGCAAAGGTGGCCAAAGCAGCTATGGACACTGCGGCTGCCGCAAGCCAGCCCAAAACCGATTTGAACTGGATATCTGCCTTGTCTTTACTGTTGATGATCTTGTCGTTCATAATAATCTCCTAATGATTTCGATTAAAAAAATACGTACGATTACAAGCTGGCAGCTATAGAAGCGATGCTTACAGACAGCGCCGCCAACCAACCCAGATTCCCGATGAATTTCGTGTCATCGTTTGTCAATTCTTCCTTCTTGTTGATCTTCGCATTGATTCTGTTCAATTCCGCCTCAAGTTCTTTCAGCTTTCCTTGTTGCTTCAGAAGATCCTTGAGTTTTTCCTCATGTACCAATCTCAATGCACTGGTGTCCGTAATTTTATCCATTTCAATTTTCCTTTCAGTTAATGATTGCTTTCGTGTCATCTATCTACTACCGTGCAATGTCAATTCGCTTCGTGAATATTGTTCGTGATGCGATGTGTGCATATTGCCTTGAACTCTCCGGCATGTATTTCAGTTGAATCTGATAATGGCCTAGGAAATTTCTGATTTATCCTTGGGAATAACCTTTCAGAATGCAGGCGTGAACCGGGGAAATTACCACGGAATCGATTGCAAACATCTTGTTTTGGCGGCAGAATGTCAAAAATAACCATGAATAATCAATATGATAAAAATATTAATCGCAGAGGATCATGCCATCGTCCGGAACGGTCTAAGACAGATATTTTCAGACACGAGCGACCTTGAAGTTGTCGGGGAGGCGACCAACGGCTCAGAAGCATTGGAGTTGGCACGCAAGTTCGACTTCGATCTGCTATTGCTGGACATGACCATGCCGGGCGTGACCGGTCCGGAATTGATCAAGAGATTGCTTGCGGAACATCCCTCAATCAAGATACTGGTGCTGTCGATGAATAACGAATCCCAATCCGTCAATCGAGCCCTGAAGGCAGGCGCTTCGGGTTATGTGACCAAGGATAGCGACCAGACCGTGCTCCTGGCGGCCATCCGCAAAGTGGCTTCAGGACAAAAATTCATCGACCCGGCGTTGGCAGAAGCGATGGTGTTCGACAATGCCGCCGGTGAAGAATCACGCCATTCAATTCTTTCTGACCGGGAGTTGCAGGTATTGCAGATGCTGGCATCCGGCCTCAATCCGGGCGAGATCGCCGAATCGCTTTTCCTGAGTGCGAAGACGGTGAGCACTCATAAGGCGAACCTGATGCAGAAACTCGGGATCGACAATAATGCGGATCTTGTGCGGTATGCAATAAAGCACGGCCTGGCACGGGAATGATTGCGGCAGATTTGCGAATCAGGAATTTTCGTTGAACGGAAGGTCGAGGGATATTTTTGTCCCTCCTCCCTCGCGCGAATCGATAGATAGCTTCGCCCCGATAAGCTGGGCCCGGTAATGCATGTTCAACATGCCAAACCCTTTCTTCTCGTTCTCATAATCTCTTGGCAAACCGACACCGTTATCGGCGATCGTCAGCAGGATCTGTTTTGCATCCGAGTAAAGATCGATGGAAAGATGGCTGGCCTTGCTGTGCTTCACAGCATTGTTGATGGCTTCCTGGGTAATGCGATAAAGATTCGTGGCGATCATGAAATCGATGATTTCCACGTCACCGCTGAAATGGACTTCGCAGGGAATTCCCGAGACGATCATCACATCTTCCGCAAACTGTTCCAGCCCTTGCCTCAATCCGCGGTTGGCAACGTTGAACGGGATCAGGCTGTGTGAGATATAGCGTGATCTCTTGATCGCATCCTGAGCGATCCCTTTCAACACCTGCGCCTGTTCGCTAGCGGTTTGGTCTATCGTTAATAGACGATTTGCCAGTGATCCTGCGAGATATGCGGCGCCAGTCAGTAACTGACCGAGGTCATCATGCATCTCCCTGCCGATTTGCGCTTGGGCCTCTTCGCTCACCTCAAGGACTTTCCGCTCGAGTATCTTTCTGGTCAGCATCTCCTGTTCGAGCTTGCTTTTCGTCGCCAGCAGGTCCTGTGTTCGCTCGGCCACCCTGACTTCCATTTCATCGCGTGACTTCTGCAACGCATCCTGCAAAGCGGATGCTTCCGTGATATCGGTCATGATGCCGATGATGCCCTGACTGCTGTCGCCGCCCCCCGACAATTTGATCTTGGTGACTTCCAGCAAATGAGGCTTTCCATCCGACAGTTGAATGGTTTCACGGGATATGACCGGTTGATTTTTCTTGAAGCAAAATACATCCGAACGCGCCAATTTCGCACTGGCTTCACTGCCGATGACTTCGAAAGGATGGACTGCTTCGAATTCCCGCTCTTGTACTCCAAATGCGTTACAGAATGCCTTGTTCACGAATCGATAACGGCCATCAAACCCCGAGAACCAGATTCCAATGGGAGAGTTATCAAGGATGGCTTGTAACTGGGCTTTGCTCTCCGTGATCCTGGCCTTGCTCTCCGAAATCTCGGCAGTCGCTTGTAGTGCTCTTGCCCTGTCGCGAACTAGCACCCATACCAGTATGGCAAGCAGGATGCTGATCCCGATACCCGATTCAATGACAAGCAACGGCTTGGACTTGTCCAGATGAGACTCGAAGGCAGGCAAGGATGATGTCTGGAGCGTCCACGGGTATTCTTGGACATCGACATGATGGACAGATTGAAACCAGCCAGGGTACAGGGACTTATCGGCATGACTGTTATCCGTATCATATAGCAGTGATTTATTGTCTGACTCCTTGCCATAAAATATCTCTATATCGATGTCGGTCCCGCTCTCGCCCAGAACACCCGACATCAGGTCATCAAGTATGAAAGTTCCCACAACGAACCCGATGCAATTTTCACGTCTTGATTCCGGGGTATTGTGTTCGCTTATCCGGTTGCTCGCCGGATCGAATTTGTATACGGGGACGAACATCAGGAATCCTGTCTGCTCGTAACCATCAGCAATCCGGGAAATCTTGTCTGTCACCCCCACTTCACCTGATGCGATGGCTTTTTCCATGGCAGCCAGGCTTTTTGGATCCGAAAGAAAACTTCCCGCGATTTGGATTTGATCGTTTTTCTGGAACTGCTCGGCATAGAGCAGTCTGTCGAATTTCCCTCTCTGAGCGGGGTTGCTCGTTACATACAATATACTGTGAATGCCAGGAAAGCTTTGTTCGAGATTGAGTGAGATCACATAGGCATGGAACTCGCCCGGGGCAACAAAATTTGGCCTTGAAAATAGTGACCGGACTCCGACCAGAACTTGTTTGTAGGACAGGAGTCTTTCCGCTAAGCGATTGATGACATCAGTGGAGCGATACTCGAAATCGTTCTTGAGATCAAACATGCTGGCGCGTTTTACGGCATTCCAACTCTGATAGGTGAGTCCAAGGGAGCCTGCCAGCACGAGTAATGGCAGGTATCTTAACGTCATCAGTCTCGAAATCAATTTCACGGGATGTCTATAAGCTATATTTATGAATGCGCACAATGTACTGATGCAAGCCATGGAGCGACGGGTGACGATTTAGGAAAATGGCCCGCGCGTGAATTCTAAGGGGAATCAACGATGAGCTGCAATTTTGAGTAATGCAAAACGCGCCAAAATTGCCGCATATGGCCGGTGAGGTAGATCCGCTCATCTTTATCACTGCCGCCAAGCGGTCTCTCGCAACTCCTTTTTTTCAACGTCGGAAAGTCATGCCCGGGCGCTGCCTGTCCAGGTCGAAGAGTGCTTCCGCCATCAGTCTTCCAACGCCCTGACTTTCACTGTCTTGCCCTTTACCTTGCCTGCCGACAGTCTCTTCACGGCTTCGCGTGCGATGTTGCGCACGACGGCGACGTAAGTGGACATGTCGGTCACGGTGATCTTGCCGACTTGCTCGCGGGTGAATCCCGCCTCACCTGTCAAGGCGCCCAGCACGTCGCCGGGGCGGATCTTTTCCTTGCGGCCGCCGAGGATCTGCAATGTGACCATCGGCGGGATCAGCGGTTTGTTGTTTTCATTTTTCACTGATTCCAGCGTGTGCCACTCCGGTTCGCTGCCTACCATCCTGGCGATGTTGGAAACGCGGTTCATGTCGGCCGGGCTGGCCAGGCTCAGCGCCCAACCTTCCGCATCGGCGCGGCCGGTGCGGCCGATGCGGTGGATGTGGATCTCCGGATCGGGCGTGACGTCGACGTTGATGACGGCTTCGAGTTGAGCAATGTCCAATCCCCGCGCCGCGACATCGGTAGCCACCAGCACCGAGCAGCTGCGGTTGGCGAACTGAATGAGTACCTGATCGCGTTCCCGTTGTTCCATATCGCCATTCAATGTCAGCGCGTGTATGCCTTGCGCATGCAGCACATCCACCAGATCGCGGCATTGCTGCTTGGTGTTGCAGAAGGCCAGCGTGCTGACCGGGCGGTAGTGCTTGAGCAAAGCGGCGACGGCCTGCAGGCGTTCCTCGTGTTTTACCTCGTAGAAGCGCTGGCGTATCTTGCTGCCCTCGTGCTGTTCCAACAGTTTCACTTCCTGCGGCTTGCGCATGAACTTGTTTGCCAGCCGTGCGATTCCTTCCGGGTAGGTCGCAGAGAACAGCATCGTCTGGCGATCCGTCGGGCATTGCTTCACCACGAACGCGATGTCGTCGTAGAAACCCATGTCCAGCATGCGGTCGGCTTCATCCAGCACCAGCGTGTTGATCGCATCCAGCTTGAGGCTGCCGCGTTCGATGTGATCCATGATGCGGCCCGGCGTGCCGACGACGATATGCGCGCCGTGTTCCAGGCTGTCGCGTTGCGGGCGCATCGTGCTGCCGCCGACCAGCGAGAGTATCTTGATGTTGTCTGCGAAGCGCGCCAGACGCCGCATCTCCTGCGTCACCTGGTCGGCCAGTTCGCGCGTCGGGCACAACACCATGGCTTGCACACCAAAGTGGCGCGGATTGAGTTTGGTGAGCAGCGGCAGCGCGAACGCTGCGGTCTTGCCGCTACCGGTCTTGGCCTGGGCGATGAGGTCGTGTCCGGCCAGAGTGATCGGCAGGCTGGCAGCCTGAATGGGTGTCATCGTCCGGTATTCGAGTTGCTCCAATGTTGACAGCATGGCGGGCGATAGCGGTAGTTCATTGAAAGAACGTCCGGTGGTGTGGGCTGCGGGGGAGGAGGGCGGGCTGGTTTTGATCATGCGTAATTATCCTCGCTTGCAGCGAAGTATGGCTGAAAAATTGAATTGATCGGAAGTTTGCGTTGGCAATCTCTTGATAGAGCGAACCTGGTTTATGCAAAGCATATGCCGAGGCCTATATCTTTTGGCATATATTCCCAAAAGTGCATTAGTGCTAAATTCTTGCCCGGACAATCCAATGAACTGCATGGCGAGGCACCAAAGGTCGGGCGAGTGGCGATTGAGCTTATGGTTTGGATAAGCACCGTGTTTTCATTGTGGTTGCAATCGATTTTCAGGTAAATCAAGAAAATTGAAGGAGGAGTGATCATGGCTATCAAGATTGCCGTCCCTAAAGCGCCTCGTGCGCCCGCATTGCCCCCGGACATTGCATCCTGTTTTACCTTGATCCAGGATCAATTCCCAAAGATTGGCGAAAAGATAACGTTGATGTGGGGATCTGTCCTGTTGCAGCAGTATCTCAGTAAGATCATCTTCGATGAGCGCGGTGGGCGCCAGGGATTTCGGATGCCGGTTGTTTCTGCCTTGATGCAACTCTACGACTACCACGGTACGCTGATGCCCGAACCGGAAGCGGGAGATGATTGGGAGCACGTTGTATAGCTGTCATCGGTGCGGAAGATCAATGACAACGCGTCATCGGTTATTGCCGCAAAGTCCGGCCAAACTTCCGGATATGTTCAAGCCCGAAAATGGGGTGGAGTGATTTCAGCCCCCAGCCACGCGTTTGGTAATGTGTGCCAAAGCCTCGTCAACCTGGTCGATCAGGACCAGGCACAGATCCCCTGTTTTCAAACGCGCCAACGCGGTGTCGATTGCCAGAAACTCGCCCGTGATCTCATCGATGTGCTTCGCGCGTTTGGCATCAGCCAATCCCCGGCGCAGCAAAGCCAGCACCTCGCCGTTTTCGCGCCCGCGCTGGCACTGGTCCTGATACAGGATGATCTCGTCGAACACATCGCCCAGGATCTCGGTCTGGCGGATGATATCGACATCGCGCCGGTCGCCTGCGCCGCTGATCACCACCACGCGCTTGCCGGCCGGAATGCTTTCGATGGCAGGTACCAGCGCGTGGATCGCATCGGGGTTGTGACCATAATCGGCGATGACACTGGCACCACGATAATCGAAGAAATTGAACCTGCCCGGAGCAGTTTGCGCGTCGCTAATGAACGATGTCAGACCGGCTTGTATCGTTTTCCAATCGACCTTCAAGGCCCATGTGGCGGCCACTACCGCCATCACGTTCTCGATCTGGAAACCTATGGTTCCGTTGCGCGTCAGGGGGATGGAGGAAAGCGGGATACGATGTTCATCGGCTTGGTGTGCGGCCACGATGTGATCGTCTGCAACGTAGACCACACGGTGTCCCTGTGCCCTGCGTGTGGCAATGACCGGATGATACCGGTCGCGGGCAAAGAAGGTCACACTGCCGGGACAGGCATCCGCCATCTGC
>JGI20214J51088_10000653_pt1 | contig 23913 bp, 28 predicted proteins | sample WetSurMetagenome_FD_51088 | JGI IMG/M metagenome (IMG submission 51088) | reverse complement strand
CCTTCATGAAGACGTATGGTTCGGCTATTAAAAAAGATTATCCATAAAAGTCTGGGAAAATTAGGAAGCGTTCAAACCGTTAGTGCGAAATATGGGATATGAACAATGCTTGACTTTATAAATACCTCAACTTTTTATATCGCGATATTTCTTACTACTTCGCGACATGCTCATCTATGCGATGCTTTTAAAATAGAAAAGCACATTTTATACTTTAATTTTCTTTGTAAATTTTGTCAAGATACTGAAACATTTTGACCTATAATCTATTAAATGATTCTTGATTCAAATTCGGATTCTATCTTAGTGAGTTCTTTAGAGACCTCTTCATATCTCTTTTCTATCAACGTAATTAATTTGGGTTTTATATTGTCATTGAAATTTTTTGCGGCATCTATTTTTTCTTGAGATTTTCCTTCTATTTTCTTAAGCTCAAAATATTCATCAATAGCATTGTTGTAGCTCAGAAAAGCTTCTTTTAAATCTTTGGAGCGATTTAGATAAAAGTTTTGGTCAATAAAATCCCAAAATGACACGAAATCTAAAACCATATCCTGCGAGTTAAAAATATCTCTTTGGATAACCCTTTGTGACCGCTTTTTAAGTAAAAAAATGGAAGGATCTTTTCTTCTTGAATATAGCAATCCAATAAATAGGGACATTTCTTTACTTACTCTTTCATGTTTCTTAATTGACCATTCAAAATTCATCCTTTCAATCATCATCTGAGATTGGAGATCCATTGCGTTAGATTGGCATCTTATATTAGATGCTTGTTCGAGCATGGTAGAAGCTTGCTTTTGCATAGCCAAAGATTGATCACGGACAAAATTAGTTTGCCTATCCATAATATCCGCCTGTCTTTCCATAGCATCTGATTGGCTTCTGATTAGGCTTGATTGTATTTCCATTGCATCTGCTTGTCTTTTCATATCGGTAGATTGCTTCTCAATCAAGTCCATTTGATCTTTAACTCCTTTAAATGATTTATAGGCGTAAATAGCAAGTCCAACGGTTGCAATAGCTGTAATAGCGCTTGAAACTTGATTCCAATCAATTACCAAAGTATCTAATCTCCTTAGATTTCATCTCACCTGCAATAGCATTAACCGTGTACCTTTTAAATCTTTTCCATGCTATTACATTTATATATTTTATGAAATATTATTATTCCAAACATTAATAAACACCAGCTTATATTACGATGGATCGATGAAACTTATTAGTTGGAATTGCAGGATGGCATTCAGAAATAAATTAGATCTTATAAAAGAATTTAATCCCGATATAGTTGTCGTTCCTGAATGTGAAACTCTTGGCAGCCAAACATCAAAATACTTATGGTTTGGAGAAAATATGAATAAGGGACTTGGTATTTTTTCGTATTCCGATTATGAAATTGAACTTAATCCAAATTATAATCCAAACTTCAGATATGTAATTCCCATAATAATAAATGGCCAAATAACCTTCAATCTACTTGCAGTTTGGGCAATGAATGATTCTGTAGATGTAAGCAAAAGATATATTGGACAAGTTTGGTTAGCGATAAATTATTATAAAGAACTTCTAAAGGAACCACTAATAATAATTGGAGATTTTAATTGGAATAAATTATGGGATGAAAAACCAAGTTTTCCTCTATATGGCAATCTAACAGATGTAATTAATATTCTTGATGACAATGAAATTAAGAGTGCTTATCATTCATTTTATGGAGACGAATTTGGGAAGGAAACAAAACCTACGCTATTTATGCATCATAACAAGAATAAGCCCTATCATGTAGACTATTGTTTTGCATCTACGCATTTTAAATTAGAAAATGTAGAAATTGGAGAATTTGCGAATTGGGCAAAAAAGAGTGATCATATGCCGCTAATGATAACTTTTGCGGATTAGTGCCTGCAAGATTGTTAATGAAGCAATCTCATTAGACTCAGGAATCGAAATTCTTATTACCGCTGTTTAATAATAACGATTATGCCTTTAGCCTCCTAAAGCTTTTATACAATAATAATACTCATCTTCATATGATTAGCAAAGACGTTTTGAGTGGAGCAATATCCGAACTTGATAAATCTGCGGATACGATAGAGCAAAACACAAAACAATTACTATTAAATACTCCATTCCTAGTGAAAAAAGATAGCAATTTTGGTACGCTTTCTTATTACTGGGATATTACTAAGCGCGATGAATCTCTCCAACGCATTGCATTAAGAGAATATCAACGCTGGTATGCTGTTGCACATCAACTGATAAAGGATTTTATTCCTGAGAAAGAAGATGAATTCGTCCATAATTATAATAAAACAAATCCTGAAGGTATACTAAGATTTATCCAGCTAGAATGTTATACGAGAAATGGCAATAAACAGAAAATTATAAACGAATTCAATATAAGTTTTGAGCTGCAAAGAAGCATCCTACTAAGCATTCCATATGTTGCAGAAATTAAGGAATTGAATCTAAGAAATATAATAGCCTCGGATTTCATTGATTCAGAACTTGATAAGGCGGATTATCTATATAGGAGTGGTTTTGCGAGATGTGGTGGTGTCTTAGCCGGAGTTGCATTGGAGAGGCATTTAAAAGCATTATGTGATATGAAAAAAGTAGAATATAAACATAACGACACTATAGAACCGTTGTCTCAAGCGCTATATGACGCTGGAAAAATAGATCCAACAGAACTTAAAAATTTTCAACATTTAGGAGGCATACGAAATGATTGTGCCCATCCAAAGGATGTATCAGAAGAGGATCTAAAAGGAAGAGCTAAAGAGATAATTGAAAAAGTTAAGAAGCTGACACTTTGAATATTGCATAATCACTTCCAGAAATGCCACCATCCTTTTTTCTTTATCTCTTTCTCGGCGGTATAGATATTCTCTTTGGACCGTTGCCAAATAAAGCCTTCCGCTTTGCGTAAGTTATTTAAGTTTGTACAAATAATTGGAACAGAATGTCTCTCTATAAGGCAACTTATGATTGGGTCGAGGATAATTGTCGAACAAGAGAAGTTTCGCTATATATACTGGCACCAGATTTTCAGGCTGCAGCTAGATTGGCCGAAACAAATGAAAAAATCAGTGGTCCGTTGCGTGCTATTGGTGATCTAAGCAAGGGACTATCAAGAGTGGAGCTAATAGCTTTCGATGTAGTTCAAGATTAAAAGGAAGGCGGTATTTTGGCTTAAGACGAATCCTTAAATTTTGCACCATCAGGTGGATATAATTTTATCTTCTGCTCATATAATCTTATTAATTCAATTGTTTCATCTATATCCGTTTGATTTAATTTAGTATCCCACACAATCTTTTGAAAAATTAGCTCTAGTGATTTATCAGATATATATGGAATCCTAGATGCAATAATCGCATTATCATGTTGCTTCATTATATAATATGTAATTAATAATTTGTTATTGATAATACTATCATCAATAGGCGTATCGGAAAGACATTTCTCGATTGAAATAAAAAAGAAATTAAAGAATTCTTCTGTATATTCTTTTTTATTGGTTTTCTCTACTATGTAGTTACACAGATCGACATTCTTTTCAAGTTCCAGTATCAGAGACTTTAATTGCTGTTTTCTCTTTAAATCTCTCCAATAGTTCGTATAATTAATTTGGTATGTAGATGCTTTTTCTACAGCACTAATGTGTTCTCTGGACGATCTTTCTACAGATTCAATATATCTTCTGTTTGAATCACCATTGCGTTTAACGGTATACAATGTTATGAGAACCGATACAAAGATAGCAATAAATGATCCTACAATTGGAGAATTGATTGGGAATCCACCAAGGACGGGCAGCCAAGTCGGTATTGTAGGACCTTGTAGTTGAAGAACATTGATTATAAAGTCATTCATGCAGCTTCACCGCCAAAATTGCCACCATCCCTTTTTCTTAATCTCTTCTTCACCTGGCTTTAATGCTAGTTGGCTGATCGATTGAGTGAGTTGTGCGGCATGTTCGCGAAAGAAAGAAATCTCATCTACTTTATTAAGGATTGAATCAGTAGGCAAGATATTCGCGTGAGGCATGGATTATTGATTGATTATTCAAGATTATGAACCTTTGCCAATACTAAATTATCTTTTATAAACCCTGATTCATTTATTTTTAGGCTTATTTCTGCATAAAAGTTTCCTGTCAAATTCAATATTATTTTATTAAGTATGCATTGGTTGAACATTAGAATCGATATGCAGTTGACCGTTATCAAGCGACCGATTTATTTTAAAAAAGCACTTTGAAGTACGAACTTATCTCACTCATCATGGGTGTAGAGTATAGGATTAGTCTATTCTTATAGTATATGTTTTTTACTACTTGGCGCAATAACAATTCTGTAAATTTTATCGTAATAACTTAAATGATTATTAAATATTACAAAGTACGTTTATATTAAATATATAATATTAATTTATATGAATTAATAAACTCATTTAATTTGTGCATATGAAGCATCCGATTTAAATTATCAAATTACTGAAATATTATTAATATTATAAAAATTAAATAATTTAAATAAACCTTTTAAGGATCACGAATAAAACTACACATCCTTGATAAGGGGATTTTTCGCCTATATGGCAATTTCTTTTTAAGGATTGAATTTAAGCTGGCGACTATGAGTGAAACTGGTGCAGCGCACCCACGCCGCAAGCGGCGGGGCATCCAAGGCGCTGCCGCATGAAATTGGAACCAAGCTAACCAGATCCAACCCTAAGTTGAATATGCATGCCCTTTATCCCATCCGCAGCGAGCTGCGGGGTATTACGTTTAAAAATAAACATGCAAAATTGGAATATGTATATTTCTTGCCATATTTTCTTTAGTGTTTAGCTTCAATGAATCGGAATGAATTTAGCGAGTTTTGAATATACCGCCGCTTAAAGCAATTAAAAGGCCCATATCACGGCTTTGATTCCATCACGAAGAATGATCTATTGCCAAATAGATCGTGCCAAATTCGGGCCTTGGCGCATGCCGCAGGCAAAAAGTTCATGCGCGAGAGGTAACAGGACTGGTGTCCGATACCCAAAAAAGTATATATCTTAGATGCCTTATCCCGGCAAAAGAATGAAGAAGGCGATACACCCCAAATCAGTATCAGAAAAGCCTATTTATGGGGCCACGGCGATTTGAACGCCGGTCACAGGACCCCCAGTCCTGTAGGATACCAGGCTACCCTATGGCCCCGCAAAGCGAGTCCTAGGAAGCAGAGGTGACATATAAGCATTTCCCATGATGGATAGCTTAATAATCCCGATCTCTTTAAGTAACGGCCTGTGAGACGGAGAAAAGATAGCCATAAGGCCAGAGACCTGGCATTGCAGCGCATGGAGAGGCTATTTATGCTGGCAGAGCAAGCGCACGCCACTCATCCGGAGAGGAGCGACAGATATGTGCAGATCGCCAGGAAGATCAGCTCCCGCACCAGAGTGCGAATGCCCGGGCCGCTGAAGAGACTCTTCTGCAGGCATTGCGGCGGCTTTCTCTCCGCGATGACCTCCAGAGTGAGACTGCGTGAAGGCGTTTTGACCACTACCTGCCTCTTATGCGGCCAGCAGACAAGGCGGCCTTACCGGCCATCGGGAAAAGCGCTCGCGGTGAAATCGCCTCTTCAATCGACGCTATCGGATGGAGTCATCCCAAGTTGATTGTATCCGATGTATTGCATTATGCGCTCCTTCTTGTCTCCGATCAGCTCTCTCTCGCGATCGAGTATCTCTTTGACCAGTCTGTCTACTGGCGCCTTTCCCTCCCAATTTCTAGCCAGGATGTCGGGTGAAGCCGATTCCTTGGCAATTTCGTTGGCGACAAAAGCACAAAGGTAGATATCGTCCACATAGCCGATGGGGCCGTACTTCTCCTCGGGGATGATATCCTCAGGGAGGATAAAATATGCAATAGCGGCAATGACCAGAGGCGACATCGACCGGGGACAATCCGGGTCGTCCAGGAGTCTGGTCATCAGCTTGTAGAGAGCAGGTGCCTCTGCAATGATCTGGGAAAACTCGCCATCATAACCGGATATATCCTTTTCCAGTATGGCATCAAATCTCTTCAAATCAAAAACCCCTAGCTTCCTTATTATGGGGGATTAAATAACTCTTGTGCCCGAAAAAAGTTTAAGGCAATGAGTTTGAGGTAATGAGTTCAAGGAAACGAGTTCAAGGAAATGGATACAATGGGCAATCAAAGGCAACTGGCAAGATCGGCCATTGACTGCAAAACCATATTCGGCTTTACGCCAGAGCTGGCTGCTATATCTTCCCGGTACTTTCCTGTCTTGACCAGTATTCCCTGCATGCCCATCTCCTGGGCACCGTGCACGTCAGTCAGGATATCGTCCCCAATCATAGCCGCTTCTTCGGGCGATATTCGCAGGTCCCGGAGAGCCAGCTGGAAGAAATCGCTTGAGGGCTTTCCCATGAGAAGCGCCTTTTTTCCCGTGGCATATTCCAGAGCGGCAACGAATGGGCCGGTTGACAGCACCAGACCTTGCGGCTCACTCCAGTACCGATCCATCTCCAGGGCAAGGATCTGCGCGCCGTCAAGGATGAGGCGCAGGGCCTGGTTTAGCCGGTCGAAGGTAAAGCCGTCTCCCGCATCGCCCATTACAACATAATCCACGTCCCTGCCGGAGATGCAGATGCCGGCCTGCTCAAAGTCCCTGTGCACGTCTCCGGTGGTGAGGAGAAAGCACCTCTCTTTTCCCGATTTCCTGATGTGCTCGATGGCAGCCAGAGGCGGAGTATAGATCTGCCTGGCGGCTATATCATATCCCAGGCCCTGGAGGCGTGCTGCCACAGAGTCGCGAGCCCGGCGGGTGGAGTTGGAGACAAAGCGATATCCATATCCCAGTTCCTCCATCTTCTGCAGGCATTCTTTGACCCCAGGATAGGGATTATTCCCTGTATAGAGAACCCCATCCAGATCGATGAGAAACGCCCGGATAGCGGAAGGAAGCATAGTTTGTTCTGAGCAATCTATAGACACGTCTGGATGTTATGCCTTTTTCAAGATATATATTTGGGCCTTGATGAGCGGGCGCACAATTGATAAAGCTGCAGAGCATATCCGCGGCAGACGATGTACGATCATCTCCTGAAATCGGGCGCATGGACATTGCTCGTCCTGACAGCCATCTGCATGATCTGCTCAGGCGAGCAGTTTAACGGCACAACCTATCAGCTAGGCGAGAGAGTGGCGCTGGTCACTGTGCCGGTCAACGCAAGCTATCTGGACCTCACGCTATCCGACAAGACGGATAATATGACGCTGACCGATGAAGCTGGCAATAATGTAACCTTCAACAGCAGCTATCGCTTCCTGCGAGGAGACTACATCTACAATCTGACCTTTGCCGGGCATGTCAAAGGAAGGCTGAATTACACCATGCCAGTGCAGGGCCAGATGTTTATTCTTCCCATTAGAGAACCTGGCGCGCTGCGCATAATTCTGCCGGAGGGCTTTACCACAGGAGAGCGCAGCCTGGGCATAGCAAGACCTGCGCCGGACGAGTTCATAGATGATGCTTCCGGCAGCACCGGCAGCATTCTAACCTGGAACAATACCACTCAAATTGCCTATATTGAGGTCAATTATTACCGGAAAAACGCTCCTCAGGCAATGGCGATCATTATGATCATCCTCGGCCTGACGGGATTGGTCCTGCTGGTGCAGTACTTCATGAGCATCCGGAGGCTGAAAGCGGCAAGGATGGAAATGGAAGGAGAGGCAGACGGGAAAGGCCGGTAGAGACGCCGGGGATGCTGGGGCTCAGGAAAACTGGGCAATTAAGGAACACAACGGGAATTGCTGGCATCAAGACCATCAGACTCTTGATTGTATGTCTTTGCAGATCTGCCTTCTTCAGGTACGGGCAAAGAAAGCCAGGTAGGCAAATCCTGCTATTTCCGGTATTAGAACATCGGGGCGTTTCAGGCCGGTGAGAAGCATATCCAGGTAGCTCATGGTATCCAGAAGCGGCGCGCAGGGAAAAGGCCCCATAAGAGGCCATAAAAAATGTCTCCGGCGAATTCCACATAAAGGGAATGAGGAAATAGCAGGGTATGGGCCAGGGTGCGGCCAATATGGGGGCTGCCGAAGACGATCAGCCCGAGGGGCTTGTCAATTACGTCGCATTGCTCAGGGAAGCGCTTGCCTGATATTTAGCCATTTTCGGATTTTGGATTGCGGACCCCTAATATATTTGAATCTGCTATAATTGCACAGGTCTCACTTGGGCATCGACAGTTGGCCGCTCGCTGTTTGATTTTCTTCTTCTCGCAAATTATCTCGGACGGAATAGAGCCAAATTCTCCAGGGAGAATTGGATTTTTCGAAGATATCAATCAGGCTGAGATTAATTGCTTCAGCATTTTTTATTTGCACTGCAGAGATAACATATCTTCCGCCCATGTCATACAAGATATCTGTGTCAATATCAAGAGAATTAATAGTAGTATTTAAGTATTTAAAATTCATGAAATTATCCGTTAATTGGCTTGCAAAGATATTGCATCTGCTTCCCCATTTGTCGAAATAGGTCTGATAAGCTTCATTCTTTTTTAGCTCATTTGCCATAATCATTCGGAATTCATGTTTATATTTAAGAGGATAGTTGGCCTGATATGAATCAAGAGCGTAAAAGCCATTATAAAGGGAAACAGCCGGAAAAATACCGATGCTAACGACGCGGTAATCTGCAGGATTGTCCCCGATTGAATTTTTAATCTCGGCAAATAAGTCTGGCGAATAGAATTCATTGAAACCTGGCTGATCACTGAGCAGGATTCCAAATCCTCCGCACTGACAGGATGCATCGGTCACTGAAAAAAGGAAACCAATTTGAAGAGCAAGGAAAAATAATACAATTAATGATCCACGTTTTAAATTCTCCCGGATAATCTTGAGCGCTATTCCGAATATCAGATACCAAATCAATGGGTAGAGAAAATAGAATCTATCAAATTGAAAAGAATTGACAATCCCCAAGTGGCTGCGAATAAGCGCTATCTCATCCCAATGCCAGAGTCCATAAAATAGGGCAATGAAGGCGGCGATTCCTACAAGAATAATGAAATAATCGTATCGAGCCCTTATTTTAATAAGAATCAAAAATGCCACAGCCACGGATAATCCAATAAAGTACTGCTGCAGGCTCGCTGCATGATATTGTCCAAATATAAACATGCTTAAGCTACTTTTTAAGGCTCCAATGAGATTTATATGCTCAATAATTCCAAACTCCACTCTATGAGATACATAAGCATTATCGAAGAACATCACATAAACGAGGCGGTATTCTACAAAGAGATATATAATAACCATTAAAATAATTGCAGAGATGAATTGATAATTTAATTTTCTGAACCGGATGAAATCAATAGAAAAAAGAATTCCTAATGCAATTATTATGAAGATGCCGGCTAATGCGAAACTTGAGTACAATGGGAATAGCGCTATAATTGCCCAATTTGTTTTGCTCCACTTTCCACATCTAATATTAAGAAAGGCATAAAAAAGCAAAGGCATGCCGGATACGCTGAGCCCTCCGAAAGGCCAAAATGGAAGAAGCGCAAATGAGAGTGATACTCCGGTGAGAATAATTTTATCCTCTTCTTTGTCGAAAAAATATCTTTTAAGCAGCAAGTACATTCCAATAAATGCGACTAAATGCATTATCGTCAGGTTTAATGCATATACAGTATAGGGATCGAATAGAACGAAAAGCCATTGAATTACATTGAATTCGGATCCGAGGACATTGCGTGGAATGCCATTCATAATTTGCGGAATCGAATCATTTAACGATCCAAAGAGCTTGCCACTATCTGCCAGCATCTTAGACAAAGCGATATTTGAATCAAGATTATCATAAACAAGTATATGCGCATTTTCCTTTAGAATAAATAGAGGCGCTAAATATGCTATAATTATGGCTAATGCACAAATTAAATAATAGTCTATCTTAATCTTTAATAAGATATTCGTATTAATTAAGCGATCGAGCATTGAAGCCATTATTACCACATTTCTTACCTCATTCCTGATTTCGGCAGTAAAATAAAAAGCTTTCGCCCAGCACTACATTTGCCGGAGATTTCCGGAAAATCAAAAATTTTTTACAGGACCCACGTCCTCATGCTGCATTTGCACCTGCAGTCTTGCTTTATAATCCTCATCATTCGCCATTGTTTTATATCCACGATGCCAATATCTGCAATATGACCATCAGGGCAGGAAACGATCTTCTCAATAAAGCATACTTCAAAGAGCAAAAAGGCATCAGGATACTTCATCTAAAAGGCAGCCCCTACGAGATGGGCTATCAGCATGGCTATCTTCTGGCCGATAAAATCGATCTGATGATAAATCGAACGCTTCCGGCAACTATAGCTTACATCGCCCAGCAGACCGGCTCAGATCTTGAGAAGGCTGAAGAGATGATGTGGACTGGCCAGAAAAAGGCGGAACCTTTTGTTCCCGGGGAGTTCAAGAACGAGATGAGAGGAATCGCCGACGGAGCAAAAGACGCCGGGACGGATGTGACCTTTGAGCAGATCCTGCTCTGGAACACCAATTATGATCAATGGTGCATTTATGCCCATCCCCATTACTGGCGGTGCGATAACAGGCCGGATTCTGATGACAGGAAAGATTTGAATTCCATCTCCGATGCAAGCTCCCAGCTCCCGCCACCCGCCGGCGGATGCAGCAGCTTCTGTGCCTGGGATGAGTGGGCAGGAGGCGACGGCAGGCTTATCTTTGGCAAAAATGAGGACAATTTCAATATGCCGGAGCAGCTGGATTGCCGCACGATGGTCGTGGCCGATCCGGATCAAGGTTTCGGACACGCATTCATGACCTATCCCGGCATGATCGGCCTTGATGGCGGCCTGAATGAGGACGGGCTGGAAATGATGACCCAGCTCAGCTCGATGAAGGACGAGAGCATGCAGGGCTGCGGGATTGCCACATTCACTCGATCTATTCTGACTCATGCCGGCTCATTGGACGACGCCATAAGGATCTTCCAGAATACGCCCCGCTGCGCCGGAATCGCCTATCATGTGGCAGACGGTAAAGCCAGGGAGGCGGCGGTAGTGGAAACATCCTCCAGGATGGTTTCTATCCGCTATCCCATGAAAAATGTCAAGGCCCTGTGGCAGACCAATCACTCCAACTGCTATCCTGGCTGGATGGGCTATTCTGGATACAATATGGTAGCTGATCAGCAGCCAGTCAATGAGCTGAAGGATATCTCGACCATTGAGAAGTGGCAGGAGAGCCTCAGGGATCCTTATAACTTTTATGTTCAGGCTCCCAGCCGCTTTGAGAGATACGCCCAGCTGATCCACCAGTACTATGGCCGGATAGATGCAGAAAACGCCATGAGAATACTGAGCGACCGCTACGATCCTTACACCCGCATGACCCGGCCGGCTGGTTTTCCCTCCTGGACAAACAACATCCTCTGCACAATCTGCGCTTTGTATCCCGATTTTGCCTATCAGGCCAAAGAGCCGCTGGGAGGTTTCAAGGCTCGCATCGCCAATATGTGGAGCCTTGTCGCCTATCCTGAAACCGGCGATCTATGGCTGGCGATTAAGGATTTTCCTGCACAATATGGCGGATACGAATACATCAGCCTGCCGGAGCTTCTCAGCTCCATGCGTTAATGCTTATATGAAGAATCATGCATCTTCAGACCATTGCAGAAACTCGCAAGAGCGAACAGGAAGAAATATAAATAGGAAATTATGGCTTATTCCTCTATGCAGCAATGGATTAGTCTACGGCACCCTGGGCCCCTTCGCCACTATTTTGCTGCGGGGTCCATCTCCCATATGCCAAATGCGTTGTTTTCCGTATCCATGCAGACGACAAAATATCCCATTCCAGGAACGGCTTTCTTGGGGACTAATATCTTTCCTCCCAGCTTTTCCACCTTTGCAGTGTACTCGTCAACAGATGGCACTCCTATGTAGTTTATGATTTGCTGGTCGGGGTGCATTCTCTTCATCATGCCTCCCCCAGGAGCACCATAGACATCGATCATCATATAATCCATGCCGGGAATGCCTGCGATATTCCATCCAAAGAGGTTGGAATAGAATTTTTTTGCTCTCTGCGTATCATCCGCTGGTATCTCAAAATGCACAATGCCGGTCATTTTCTTCATTCCTCCATTCTAATGCTATCTATTGATCACTTCATCTTTTTCAAGAGTTCTTCGAGGCGGTCCATGCTCTCGGTTGCGCCTTCCTTCATCCCTGAGCTGAACATACCTTCTCGATCTTCAGCTGTCTGAAATAAATCTTTTACTGTAAGCTTTGTCCTGCCCTCAAACTCCTCGAAGGTCGATGTCTCAAGTATTTCGTGCCCTGGCATCCCCTCAAATTCAAATGTGTGCACCTCCCTCTCTGGCGGCACTATCTCTCGATAGACGCCATGGAAAACATATTCGTTGCCGTCCTGATCGCGCTGGATAAATCTCCAGACTCCCCCAGGGAACAGCTCCATCCTATCAACTACAGTCGAGAATCTCTTCGGCCCCCACCACTGCGGTATAAGTTCCGGATTTGTGCTTGCTTTGAAAACCAGGTCGCGAGGGGCATCAAAGATGCGGGTTATAACTATCTCCCTGTCATTGGGAAAATCAAACTTGGGGACATTTTTTGTGATAGAAATCACTCTCTCATGCATTTGAAATATTGATTGCGTAATCAATTAGTGAAGCAGAAAATCCTTCGTCCTGTCGCTCTCTTTATCCAGGCCCTCTTGCTGGCCCACTTGTTGGCTCTTTTCTTGATTTGAGGATGATTTGGCCGATTCGGCCTTCCTGGGTTTCTTTGGCGGCTTGGCTTTGGAGCGTTTTGTTTTCGATTTTGCTTTTTCTTTTGGGGCAATTTCTTCCATAGTCATCTTTGCAGTCGCTTCAGCAACTTCTTGCTGGAATGTTTCAGTATCTCTCAGAGAGAATATCATCTCCCGGCCTTTCTGTTCCAGCAGGATCTTATCCTCGCGGCCAAGCCAGCCCAGTGCGCTGAAGATCTCTTCACGGCTCATTGATGTTGCTTTTACGAGATTGGTAATGTTGCTCGGACCATTTTGGTTGAGTGCCCGCCATATAGCTCCTGCTTTCTCGCCAAATACAGATTCGACGGTTATTTGAGTCATAATACATAAAAAGACTGCAATTCCTATATAGCTTTTGATTTGACGATCCTTTCATCCATGCTGGCAAACCACCTATCGGTAATCGCTTATCGATAACCTCCGCCAATATCATTCGATCGGCTAGAGCCAATTGTTATCAAAAGCGACAGAAGCCAAGGTTGATAGTCTGCTGTCCTGCATTCCGATAGCCCCCAATTTTACGGTCCTATTGTCGAGGGAAATCATCTCTGCAGAGCCGTTTTGACTCGAACTGCCGTTTCCGGTTTGGTTAGAGGAAGAATTGGAGCTCAATTGAGCGCCTTGCAAGGGCGATTTCGCCTGCAATGCCGTCGCAGGATTGCTGCCAAGTTTGTCCCTGACAAACTCATCAAAGCCAGACATGCCGATATCGACCGCTCTGTCTCCCATGAAGCTTGTGGAAGAGATGCCACCGCCTCCGGAGATTGAACATCCTCCACTGCATCCTCCTTTTGCCTCCGGAAGGGAGATAATGAGAGATGAGACGACCATCAGAAACAAGAGCGCATATGAAATGCCATTGCCAATGCCCATGATCTTTCCCGTTAGGTGGTGCCCGGTTAAAAGCCCTTCGATAGCCTTTAATGCAAAATGATATCTGTGGAATTGATATATGTGGAATTGATATCTGTGGCACTGGACCCTAAACCACTACTGGATGAATTGCAGGCTCTCCAGATCGTTCTCCAAGCCTTTGCTCATCCTGGTTTTATTCAGATTGCTGTTAAGGATATTCTGAAGGCTGAAGCTGTCATAATTTATTCCTTCCAAATTGGCGCGGCTTAAATCAACTCCCATCATCATGATCATTGTAAAGTTGGCACCTCTGAGATCAGCGCCTGCCAGACTCACATTCTTTAGCAGTATCAGTTCCATTCTGGCATTTCTCAGATTAGCTTTGCTCAGATTTACGTCCTGGATAAGCATCGGTCCCTGGAGAGTCGCGCCCTCCAGTTTTGTTTGGAATAAGCTCGCCCCCACCAGATTCAGGCCCTGCAAATTAGCCGAAATCAGAGCCGCTCCTGTCATGTCCGCTCCATTCAGGACAGTGCCGGAAATGTCTGCTGAATTCAGATTAGCGCCTCTGAGTACGGCATTGCTCAGGTCGCAACAAGTCAGATCCGCGTTCCTCAGGTCCGAGCCGGTCAGATTTGCCCGCATCATATAGGCCCTGGTTAGATCTGCTTTGCTCAGGTCGGAGCGGCTCAGATTGGTGCCATAAAACTCAACCCTGGAAAGCTGGCTGGCTGATAAGCGGCTATCGCTCAGGTCAGCCCAGCTCATCTTTGCGCTCATCGCAATTGCCTGTTGCATGTTAAGTCCTTTCATATGGCAGCCAACCAGGTTGGTTTCAACGAGCCTCATCCCAGTGAGGTCCGCGCCCATCAGATCGGAATTCTCCATGCATGCGCCGGTAGCATCTGCCCCGATGAGCCTGGCGTCGACAAGTGTGACCTCGTGCATCTTAGAGTCCACCAGATTAGCACCGCAAAGATCTGCTCTGGTGAGATTTGCCCCTTCCATACAAGCTCCGGAGGCATTTGCCCGAACGAGCACCGCTTCCGCGAGCATGGATTCGTGCATCACGGCGTCTGTCAGATCTGCATGAGAGAGATTGGCCTGTGTCATGTCCGATTGAGAGAATGACGTTCCTTTGAGGACGGAGCCGGATAGATCTGCCTGGCTGAGGTTCGCACCAGTCAGATTTGCAAAGACTATATTTGACCGAGACATATTGGAGCCGACAAGCTTTGCCCCATGCAGCCGTGCCTCAGAGATATCTGCCATTCTGATGTCTGCTCCATGCAAATCTGCATACATCAGGTTAGCTCCCACAAAACTCGCCCCAGAAAGGTTTGCTCCTGCCAGCGAAGCCTTTCCGAGCATGGCGCGCCCTGCATAAGCACCGGCAAGGCTGGCGCCGGTGAGATTTGAGCCGCTCAAATCTGATGCGGCCAGATTTGATCTGTCAAGCTTTGCGCCTATCAGATTCGCCTGACTTATGATTGCCTGTTGCAGGTCTGCACCGGTAAGATCCGCTCCGGCAAGATCTGTGCCAAAGAGATCGCACAGGATGAGATTGGCTCGGGCCAGATTGGCCGTCTTGAGTGAGGCACAGCTCATCACCGATTCCGTCAGATAAGCTCCACTGAGATCAGAGCCATCCAGAATTGATCGTCTCAGATCGGAGCGGTTCATATGGGCGGCGGAAAGGTTCTGATTGCTGAGATTCTGGCCGGCCAGAATGGATCCATCCTGATATGACAGAAAGGTTGAATCCTGCAAATCTGTGTTTTCTATGATTGCAGAGGATATTGAAGAATAAATGGCTATGATCGCATAGATTCCCAGAGCGGCTCTCATCCCAAGGCTATTCATAGTATTAATGCCTCTCAAGTAAATAAATAATTGTTGATCTGTAATATTAGAAAATTCACAGGCTCATCGGCGAGGGTTTTATAAGGATCTGAGAGGATCGGACCCAGATAGAAGCATTGAAATCAATTCACTTGTGGGATTGCGAAGGGCGGATTTCGCCGACTTCGAGTCAGCGAGAGTCTTGACAGGATGTTGAAAAATATCGGCAAGTCCCATTTTTTCAGGGTGATTTAAATGGTTTGCCATGCGACACTGCTCTCAACCTACCACACCTTCAGATCAATCCCCTCGATCCTCACCATCTCTCCCTCGGAGTGCACCACCACTCCCGAGTGCACCTTCTGCATCATGGAGTAGCTCCGGCAGAAATCGCACCGTCTCCCCAACCTCCGGCCCTCTGCCGCGGCTGAGAAGGCTTCCTGCCCGCGCCTGTGCTGGTGTCCTCGGGCGCAGGCAGCCTTTGCAGCAGGCGCGCCGGCTCGATCAGGTGCAAGATGACTATCCTCTGCCCGCCCCTGAGAACCTCTGCAAAATGAGTGATTTGACAGCCCAAAGGACGGCGGCGGGAGATCTCGCCCTATTTCAACCGCGCTATAAAATTGGATTGTGATAAGAGTCTAAAGACAACTGAGGATTCCGAAAAACCCTGCAAATTGAGCAAATTTGTGCATGTCATATTTAAAGGGTATTTAATGCAGATTACTTTGTCGGAAGTTATTCGGAATCCTCAACTATTAAATCCCATCGAATAGAAGGATAATTCATGTTCTCGGAATATATCGGGGCGGCTTTGAGGCGAGCGAAGTACGAATCCCTGGAAAATGGATCTTACATGGCCACAGTAGAAGGTCTTCGTGGTGTGATAGCCACCGGAGAGACTATTGAGAAATGCAGGGAAGATCTTATCGAGGTTATTGAGGAATGGATTGCCGTTCGGTTGCAGAGAGGCTTTGCCATTCCGTCCATCGATGGACTGGCAATAAGTGTCTCTAAGGAACCGATGGCCATTGTGTAAAATAATTCCCATTCCATAACGCATAGAAAAGAACTCACAGGCGTCTGGCGTACAAGCGCGCGAGCGCAGGCAGGCGGGCATGGGAATGGTTGGGCTGATTGCTTTAATCCCTTAAGAATCGAACTGGACCGGCAAAACGCCGCAGCATGGAATCGGTTCTATGAAGATCATAGCTTTTTAAAATCCCTTGACCTCAAGAGGACTGATCTTCGAGATATCTACACCGCATTTCAGTTCATTCTTGAACCCTGCTACTATTCCTCCTTTGATTTTTCCAGGAAGCGCTCGATTGATTCGATGAATTCGTAGAAATCGTCCATATGTTCGGTCAAGATCTTGTGAGCTAACATGTCGTCTATCCTACCGTATCTGTGGACGATTATATTTCTAAATCCCTTCATCCTTCTGGTCTTATCCGCCATAGTCTGCATTAGAATTCCATTGTTGACCAGGCTATCAACAAAACTCTCCTCATTTTCCGGAATGCTGAGGTGCAGGTCGGAGTTAATTATTGAACAGATATCGATAATATTTTCTATGGCGAATTCCATTCTTTTATAGATTCCATCCTTTACAAGTCCAAGATGAGAAAACTCCTCGAAGCTTGTGGGAAGATTCTCCTCTACAAGGCTCACGCTGCACTCGATGTCAGCCAATTTTGATCTTATCAGCTCTGCCCTGAGTTTTCTTTTTTTCGGCATTTCTTGCCTCATGTATTAAGCGAGTGATTCTATTCCCAGGTAATCGTAGTATCTGCGCTTGAAGGGTTCAAACTCTTTTATGGTCTCATAGGCTTTGTCGTACATGAATGGCGTGTCATCTTCGTAAAGGACCTTGCCCTTCAAGACCTGCATGCGCAAAGGAAGAGGAAGCTGCTGGAAGATTTTAATGTCATAGACATCATCAAAGAGATCTGATAAGACTTTAAGGCGGAATTCAGAGGCATCTGCGTCATCATAGTAAACGCAGATATCGATGTCCGAATCTTCTTTCATTCTGTCTTCCGAGGCTGAGCCATAGAGGATGATGAATCTCACTTTGTCGCTGCCGAGCGTTCTAATCTCCCGGATAGCTCGATCAATCTTCTCACGAATTGCATTTGATCCTACTGGGCTCTTTGGCGACATTTAGGCAGACTATCTGCGCACAAAGGAGAAAAGCTTTTCTGAGAAGCGTATTTGCAGATCGTTTAAGCTATAATGGCTTTCTCGCTCTAGCCTCACCTACCTCCGACCGCCTGCAAATTCTTGTTTCTTCTGATTTGCGATTGTATTATTCGAGAATAGCTGTGAAAGGAGACGCATCGGAAGATACTGGTTCTTGAACAAGAATTATCTCGCTTTGAATGTAATTGAACTTCAGATGCTTATGGATGATTTTATATACATACGTTGTTATTAGTTTTAGCATGACATTCAAAACCTGTTTCGTGATAATGCCTATCGGAGACCAAGAGTGTGGTGACATCAAGGTGACCAAGTCAGACCTGAAAAAGCGTTACGATGATCTTATAAAAGAGGCAATACAGAAGGCTGATTCATCTCTTGAGATCGCTAGAGCTGATGAGGTCTTGTTTCCGGGATCTATTACATCAGACGTTATCACTAGAATAATGCATTCTGATATTGTAGTGGCGGATGTTACCTATCCAAATCCAAATGTATTCTATGAACTAGGACTTCGCCATGCATGTCGTGTGGGAACAGTGATTATCAGAGACAGAAACGGACCTCGAATTCCATTTGACATACAGCACCTTCGACACATCGAATACGAAAGCACGCCATCTGGACTCAAAGCATTGGCTGGAGATATCAAGAAGTACTTTGAATATCTTGAGAAAAACTCAGAACATCCTGATAACAAGTTTCAAGAACTTGCTCAGCTTACAGGTTATCTCTTTCCCCAATATGGAAATGGTGATATTACTGAGGAAGATGCAAAGACTGAATTGTTCACTGAAGCCATTCGGTCTCCGGAGATTCTTAATCTAATAATGCGAAAATCGAAAGGAGAAGATGTTGATGACTCCGAGATGGGTTCGGAGATGATTAAGCTAATGGCAACTAAACCAGAACTTGCTTCAGTATTTGCGAGGTATTTTATGAAATCAGAGACTTCAATGAAGAATATCCCAAAAACCAAACGACAAACTAGGAAAAGATGATTTCCCATTTCCTTCTACCACACCTTCAGATCAATCCCCTCGATCCTCACCATCTCGCCCTCGGAGTGCACCACCACTCCCGAGTGCACCTTCTGCATCATGCAGTGCTCGGGCAGGAATCGCACCGTCTCCCCAACCTCCGGCCTCCGGCCACGGCTCACCGTCCCCTCAAAGGCAGCCACCAGGCAGATGCCGATGTCCTCGGGCGCTGGAAGGCCCTGCAACAGGTGCACCGGCCCGACCAGGTGCACGGTTACTATCCCCTGCCGGCTTTTGAGAACTTTCGCAAAATGGGTGATCGGGCAGCCCAGAGGCCGGTATCGGAAGATGTCGCCCTCTTTCAGCCGCGCTTCCGGATTGAAGGGGTGAAGGTCCTCCCGGCAGGATGGCTCATCCCTCAGCGGGGCCAGGGCAAAGTCCGCCCGCAGCCCATCCAGAACGCCGATGATCTCCTCAGCCTTCTCCGAGCTGGCCAGCAGCGCAGCGATCTGCTCGGCCCGGCCTTTGAATCTCTCCTGCCTGAGAATTGGGCACCTGTCCAGACCAGCCACATCCACCAGCTTGGCGGCAAACTCCCGGCAGCTGCCAAGGCCGCACTCCCCGCAGTTGTATCCCGGCAGGAGCTTTTCGATCTGCTTCATCTTTCTTCCTCACTCGCCGGTGTACTCCATGAATCCGTCCAGGTGGCGCAGCACACCCCGGTGATGCTCCCTGGCGATGCGCAGCTCCCCGGTGCAGAGGGTGCAGATGGCCAGAGGTGGATTATGCCGCAGGACCATCTCTCCATCGATATCCGGCCAGCCGGCCATGAGCTGGGAAAGCTCTGCCGAGCCCTTGCCTGATAGCCCGTTGGCCTCGATGATCCGGCATCCAGGATTGGCCTCCAGGATCCGTTCCCTGAAGACCTCCCTCTCCGCCTGGGAGACCAGGTCTCCCTTGGTCATGACCGCTGCATCGGCAGTGGTGAGCAGCGGCCCGACCTTGAGTGGACTGTTGGGTCCTGTAGTGACATCGATCACGCAGATGGCCAGAGCCCTATCCGGATAGGGAGCGCAGCGCAGACAGAGCCCGGCAGTCTCATTGAGCAGGATGTCCGCCCCCTGAGCTATAGCCCACTGTAGCATCTCGTCGAAGTTGTAGATGGCATAGTGGTCCGGGCACATGTCCTTGGCCAGGCCCACGGATACCGGCACTTGCAGGCGCTTGAACCGGAGGTCATCCTCAGTCCACATGCAGTCGATCTTGACCAGAGCCGGATGATGTCCCGCCCGGAGAAGATCCTTTACGGCATGCATCAGAACCGAGGTCTTGCCGGACCCTGGCGTTCCGGCGACCACCACCATCTTCAAGCCACTACCTCGCCCTGGCGTATGCTCTCGCGCAGAGCAGTCAGCCAACCGTCCAGCCTTTCCACATCCCGGAAGACCCTCTGCTCATCCTCGTTGGTGCTGATCACCTTGGTCATGTTGCCGTTCTTCATCACAATGCGGCGGGAAGCCATGAGGGCGAGCATTGGATCATGAGTTACCACCACCACGATCTTTCCCTCTCCTGCCAGAAGGCGGAGGGCTTCCTGCTTTTTGATCCCCGCATTTTCGATCTCGTCGATGAGAACAATTGGCGAGTCGCTGATGACCGCAATATCGGCAACCATCAGAGCCCTCGATTGGCCGCCGCTGAGAATGGTCAGCTGAAAGGCAGGATTGACCGGCTCTCCGGTAAGGGTGTTGGCGAGAGCAATGACCCTCTCTGCCAGCATGGGGTCCTTTCCCCTCGATTTAGCATGCATCCGCAAAAATTCGTCCACAGTCATGTCCGCCAGAAAGTGCATATTCTGGGAGAGCTGAGCTACCAGCTTCTTTCTGGGATTGCTCCGCAGCTCAGCAGCGGGCGGCTGGTTGTTAATGAAAATTCTCCTGCCGGATGGGGTATCGCCAAAGGCGAACTGCTCAATGTCTGCTATGAGGGTGCTCTTGCCTGAGCCGGTGGGCCCTACTATTCCTATTATCTCGCCGGGAGCTATCTCGACCTCGGATACGCCATCGGGATGGCCTTCCTTGTCCACGCCGCCCTTGATGGTGAGCGTCAGTGGCGTGGCCTCAGATTTGACCTCATTCATCATAATCATCATCTCTTGCCCTCCAGAAATTCTGCCGCCTGCTCCCAGCTGGAGACGGTCTTTTGCGGCCTGATCATTTGCAGACTGTGATCCTCAATCATCCGGGAGACTCCGCCTCCGGTGATATTGAGAAGAACAGTCTCCTTGCGCGGGATGGTTCCGGATTCGACCGCCTGCTCCAGCGCCGCGACGGCTATTGCCGGAGCATTGAGAATGTCGATCTCCTCAGACTGCTCAAAGAGCCTCCTGGCAGCGACTGCCTGCGAATTCGTTATGCCGTAGACCTCGCCGCCGGTGTCCAGCAGCGCGTCCTTTACCCCCCCCGGCATCCCGTATGGAGGCTTGCGGTTGAATAGAACATCATCGAACATGTCATTGCAGACGGGCTCGGGCTCTTTTCCCTTCCATGCATAGTAAATGGGCGCATTGGGAAGATTCTGGGCCAAATGCAGCCTGCAAAGGCAAGAGCCGAAGCGGCCATCCGCCCGGAGACGAAGGGCCGCCTCCCAGGCTGCTATGCCGCCTGTGCCGCTGCCCACCGCCTGGAAGTAATGCCTGGGAATTTCGCCCAGGGTGAGGGCAGCGTCGAGCATCACAGTTCCCATCCCGTCCCGCCGGGCAATGTTTCTCGCTCCGCCCTCCGGGACGAAGCCGGGCAGGGATTGCACCTTTTCCGCAATTGATATCGCATCATAGTAATCGCCCTTCACGGCAACCAGCGTCACCGGACCGGTGCCTCTGCCTTTGCCCGTGTCTATGTCTATGTCAATTCCTATGCCACTGGATTCAACTGCGGGAAGAGCAGTCCACATCCTCTCCAGGGCCCTTTCCGGCACAAAGAGAACCAGAGGCTGGCCGGTGATCAGTGACACATGGGCAAAGGCGCGGGAGGTGTTGCCGGCGGAAGCCACTACCAGTGTTGGGCTGTCGCCTCTTTCCCTCAGCCTCTGCATGGTGGGCCCGGCCTCCAGATCCTTGAAGCTGCATGTGGGATTCTTCGCCCCCCTCTCCGGCCAGTAGCCATTGAAGCTTATGTAGAGATTTTCCAGACCCAGCTCCCTGGCCAGGCCAAGGCTCCTGTAGGTCACCGGTGCTCCTTCTGCCCCGGCAATAGTCCCCCGGACCGGAAGCCAGTCCAAAAAGCGCCAGATGCCTGGCAGGCTCTTCGGCTGGATTTGCCTGACCTGGTAATCGGCGCGCAGAAGCGAGCTGTCATGGGGACAGCCCAGGGAATAAGCGGGTTGCACTGATCCGTCGCTCACACATCGAAGCCGATATTCGCCCATAGAGGCAACTTCTCCAAATGGAGAATATAACGTTTTCTATTTTAAGATAAAAAACGTCCTAATTGTGAAAATCAAGGATATATGGAATACTATTGGCCTAAATGCTGGCCGTCCAGGATATTAATGTTTTGCCGGAGGGGCCATCCTTCCGCCCAAAAGTAGAAATAATTGTTCCACATTGTCCAACAATATGCCAAATGTGGAACGGGTGATGCGAGCCGCCTTCCAGTCGGACGAGAGGCTGCGAGAGACCCTCAGGGAGGTCTTCAGGGAGCTGGGGCTCTCCGCACGGGAATTTTCCAAGCTTTCGGCAATTCCGCAGAGCACTCTTTATAAGATTCTATCCGGCCACAGGGACCCCAATATCACCACGCTGCGCCAGATTGTCAGGACGATTCGCCAGCTTGAAGGCACGGAGGGCAACTTCATCGCCATAATCGCCGCCCGGCCGGTTCTGGATAAAATCAGCGAGAAGAAGATGAAGATCGGCGACAAGATGCTTACCCTGCGGGAGTACTCGGCTACCACCATCGAGGAGGCCATCATCGCCGCCATAAGAGCAGAGAGAGACGGGGCATCGGCCCTGGTATGCGCCCCCATCGTCAGCCCGACGGTAGAGAGACTGCTCTCCATTCCCGTCGCCACCATAATTCCCAAAGACAGCGTTATCCGGGCCATTGAGGTTGCGGCAAGAAAGATTGAATGAGGATGGGCAAGATGGACCGCATGAGGAAAGCTACGAAGAATGGTTCGAGTAACGGCATGACAATAAAATGCGCAGCCAACATGATAATAGCGGCTTCACTGGCAATTTCACTGGCGTTGTGTCTCTTCCTGGCAGTGGCAAGCAGCCAGAGCACCCCGCCACAATACCAGAGCGTAAGCGGCGAATTTGCCCAGAAATGGATAAAGGATTATCAGGAAAAGAACGGCAAGCTGCCTCCTGAACCGGAAGATCGCCAGAAGGATAATGGCAGTGACAACGGCAGCGACTTATGGAGCTGGGGAAATGCGCCCCAGGGCAGCAAGATAGTCGATGGCAATCTGGTAACCGATCCCTATTATCTCAGGCCGCTTTTGAATCTGTCCAGCGACTGGATGGGAGAGAGCTACACCGATTCCACTACCGGCCTTCCCATGGAGACCTACTCCGATCCATTGACAGGCAAGAAGACCTACATCTACCTCAATCCGACCAATTCGAAGCCCTTCTTCACCTATTCCACATATCCCGACCCAAAGACCGGCAATCCGGTTTATGAATACATTGACCCGATGACGGGAAAGGTGGTTTATGCCAGTTCTGCCCCCATAGATTTGATCAATCTCCTGGCAGGAAAAATTGCCGGTCAGACGGCCAACAGCCTGAATGAGCCCTGGACCAGGCTTTAGCCGGGCAATTATAATCTCATATTTTTACATAAAATTATCTTTCAAAAAAAAGTCTTTTATAGTTAAATGATATGATTTGCATAGAGGGAAGGCAAATTTATGAAGTCATTGATTGAGATATTAATAATAATCATCCTACTGGCATCGGCTCAAGCATATGACTTTCATAACAGCACCGAATACCGCATAGCAAACAACTCATTCTCCATAACTTCAGCAAAAAACAGGGTAGTGTGCCCGCTTTGCTGTAAAATCTCGATTAAATCCCACGTCAAGAGCCGACGTGCTGTGAACGAGATAACAGCAAGTTATTTNTTCACAAGATTT
>JGI20214J51088_10000652_pt1 | contig 23914 bp, 21 predicted proteins | sample WetSurMetagenome_FD_51088 | JGI IMG/M metagenome (IMG submission 51088) | reverse complement strand
CTAGTTCTCTTACCAGTCGTTCACATTCAGATCTATCCGGCCCATCACCAACAAGTAAAAGTTTTGACGGCACCTCTTTCTGTACAATATCAAAAACTTTTATAGCATCAGTTACGCGTTTTACGGGTCTGAAGTTTGATGTGTGGACTAATACTTTTTCTCCCTTTGGTGCAATGTGTTTTCTAAATGCGCAATCATTTATTGAGGCTCTTTTAAAAACTTCGGTATCAACAAAATTTGGAATTACATTTATTTCTGTTTCAATGGAATAATTTGTTAATGTTTTTTCTTTTAAAAATCTTGAAACTGCAGTTACTCCATCACTTTGTTCTATGCTGAATTTTACCAGGGGCAAAAAAGATGGTTCCAATCCAACTAATGTTATATCAGTTCCATGAAGGGTGGTTGTAATTTTTAATTTTTTATTCTTAACAATTTGTTTTGCAAGAAATGCAGATGTAGCGTGTGGAATAGCATAATGAACATGCAGTAAATCAAGATTCTCAAACTCTGCAACCTCAATCATTTTACTTGCCAGCGAAAGACTGTAAAGTGGAAATTCAAACAATGGGTAAGAGGTTGTTTCAACTTCGTGAAAGAATATATTCTCAATGTATTTTGTAAGTCTAAACGGAAGTGCATAGCTTATAAAGTGAACTTCGTGTCCGCGTAATGCAAGTTCTTTTCCTAATTCTGTGGCAATTACACCGCTTCCGCCATAAGTTGGATAACAGGTTATTCCGATTTTCATGTCAACTTTTCATTTTTAAATTACGCTCAAATATATATGATTTTGCATGAATAATGAAGATTTGACCACGCTTAATTGCAGTTTTGTGATTTAGATAGTTGTTAAATCAATATTAACTTTGAAAAGTAAAATACAATTGAAATGAAATTACTTATTATCGGACATTCAGTTTTAGATTTCATCAATGATGGAAAAAGCATTACGCAAAATGCCGGTGGAATTCATTATACCGTTTCTGCGCTTAACAGATTAAAATCCAATCAGGACAAATTATTTCTCTGTTCACAATATGATGATGAAACGTATCAATGCTTTAAATCTGAATTCGAGAAGATGGATAACAATTATCTCATAAGAGTCGATTCAATTCCAAAAGTTCATCTTAACTTGATCAAAGAAAAGGAACGACACGAAAAATATGAGAACATCACAAACAATCTTTCAATTGATTTTGATGATCTTAGTCAGTTTGATGGAATCCTGATTAATATGATTACGGGATTTGATATTACTCTAAATCAGCTTATTGAGATTAGAAAAATTTATTCGGGTTTAATATTTATTGATGTTCATACTTTATCCCGCGGATTGAATGAGAATTATAAAAGAAACTTCAGACCGATTCCCGATTTTGACAAATGGGCAAAATGCCTTGATATAATTCAGGTAAATCAAAGTGAGTTGTTTACTTTATCTCAGAAGAAAAAAGAAATTGAAATTGTTGAAGAGATGTTTAATTTCGGAGTAAAAATCGTTTGTGTAACAAAAGGTGAATTTGGAGCCAAGGTTTATTTTACAAATTCGAATGAGATACTTTCTTACTTTATTGCTGCGAGAAAAATTAATAATCCAAATGTTATCGGCTGTGGTGATATTTTTGGGGCATCTTTTTTTTATAGCTATATTAGAAATAAAAATGTTATTGATTCATTATCCAAAGCTGTAGCAACGGCTGAGCTTTTTGTGGAAAACAAATTTTTGTAACTCTTATGTCGCCCATAAACCTGATAAAAAGAAGAATACTTATAACCGGTGCAAACGGAATGCTCGGACAACGATCAGTGGAGTTTTATTCAGCATTAAATGATGTTGAATTACTTGCAACATCAGTTGAAGATAAATTTATATTTGATGAAATTGAATATATTCAGTGCGATATATCAAACCGTTTAGAAATCAAAAAAATTATTTATGATTTCTGCCCTGATTATATAATCAATACTGCTGCATTTACAAATGTTGATCTAAGTGAGACCGAACGTGAACTTGCATGGAAAATAAATGTAAAAGGGGTTGAGCATCTTTCAGAAACAGCAAGAGTTTTAGATTCTCATCTCATACACATTTCTACAGATTATATTTTTGATGGAAAGAATGGTCCATATTCTGAAAATGATATCCCTAATCCGCTTGGCTATTATGCCCGCACAAAACTTGCGAGTGAAAATGTGTTAAAGATTAGCGGAAGCAAATACACAATTCTAAGGACCAACGTTTTGTACGGAATTGCAAAATATAGTCGCCCCGATTTTGTTAAATGGGTAGTTGATTCCTTGAGAGCTAAAAAACAAATTAGAATTGTGGATGATCAGATAAATAATCCTACATTTATAGATGATTTGGTTCAGGCAATCAACCTCGTACTCGAACTTAGAAAAGAAGGAATATATAATATCGGCGGCAGTGAATTTCTATCCCGTTTTGATTTCACAGTCCTGATAGCGGATTTCTTTAAACTTGATAAAAGTTTGATTACAAAAATCAAAACAGAAGAACTTAATCAACCTGCACGTAGACCTCTCAAATCAGGGCTAATCACTATCAAAGCCCAAAGTGAACTTGGATATAAACCTCGTACAATAATTCAAACTTTAGAACTAATGAAAGCAGAATTAGGATTATGAAAACAAAGACCATTTTATTTCTGATAATAATTTCTTCGTCGATATTCTCGCAAGATAAATTACCATTTTGGGCAAAAGGTGTTGTTTGGTATCAGATCTTTCCTGAAAGATTTTCAAATGGTGATACAACAAACGATCCTGAAGCTGAAAAGGTTTTTATTAATTCAAAGAAGATTCCTGAAGGATGGAAAATTACAGATTGGACATCAAGCTGGTTTGAACAAAGTGAATGGGAAAAAAATCTTGGCGGTGATGTTCGCAATCATCTTTATGAAAGAAGGTACGGCGGTGATATACAGGGAATTATCAACAGACTTGATTATATAAAAGCACTTGGTGTTGGTGCAATTTATCTCAATCCTGTTTTTGAAGCAGTATCACTGCACAAGTATGATGGTTCATCTTTTCATCACATTGATGTTAACTTTGGACCTGATCCTGATGGTGATAGAAAATTAATGGATTCTGAAATTCCAGATAATGCTGATACGTGGAAGTGGACATCAGCAGATAAATTGTTTTTGAAATTAATTGATGAAGTCCATAAACGCGGAATGAAAATTATTATTGATGGAGTTTTTAATCACACCGGGGTTCAGTTCTGGGGTTTTCAGGATATTGTTAAAAACCAAAGTGAATCTAAATTTAAAGATTGGTTTATCATTGATTCATTTGATGATCCTACAACTATTGAAAATGAATTTGATTACAAAGGTTGGTGGAATATAAAATCATTGCCTGAATTTAATCGTACAAAAGAAAATTTAGCTGATGGGCCAAAACAATATATATTTCACTCAACTCAAAAATGGATGGATCCAAATACTGATGGCGATCCCTCTGATGGAATAGATGGTTGGCGTTTGGATGTTGCGAGAGAAGTTCCGGTTGGATTTTGGAAACAATGGCGTAAAGTTGTAAAAACAATTAATAATCAATCACTAATTGTTGGCGAGTTGTGGGAGTTCTCACCTGATCTGGTTTCAGAAAAAGGTCCGTTTGATGCATTGATGAATTACAACTTTGCATTTGCTGTAAATGATTTTTTTATTGCAGATAAAAATAAAATTTCGGTTGATGAATTTATCAATAGACTAAAAAAGATTGATGAAACTTATGATTCAGAAAATTTATTTGTACTTCAAAATCTTTTATCAAGTCACGACACAGAAAGACTTTCTACACTGATCCAAAATCCGGATAGAGGTTATGATAGAGATGCAAATGAAGGCAATGTTGATTTTAAACCCGGCAAACCATGGAACAAGGATATTGAAAAACAAAAACTTGTTGCAGCATTCCAGTTACTTTACCGCGGCGCGCCAATGATTTATTACGGTGATGAAGTTGGAATGTGGGGTGCTGATGATCCGCATGACCGTAAACCTATGATCTGGGATGATCTTGAATATGATAGTGAAATTGTTAATGATAAATCCGGATTTAAATCTGGTTTCGGAGCATATACGGTTGAACAAAATAAAGATTTATTGAATTTTTATAAAGACATCATTGATATCAGAAATAGTAATGAACAGCTAAAAACCGGAACAATTAAGTTCATCTATTCTGATAATGATAAACGAGCATTTGCTTTTGAAAGTGTAATTGCTGATAAAAAAACTGTTGGCGTCTTTAATAATGGTGATGTTGAACTTACAATTAAATTCGATTTCCCATTAATTCAACTATACATTTTAAATAATGATTTTGAATCCGAAAAAGTTCACACAAAATATTATAAATCAAATGAACCGATTATTATTCCTGCCAGATCATTTGGAATTTTTAATACAAAATAAATTATGGTTAACAAATACAATTCTTTCATTTTTGATTTAGACGGCACAGTTTACCGGGGGGAAAACATTATACCGAATGCAGATAAAACAATTAATTTGTTAAAACAGCTTGGTAAAAAAGTCATTTTCATCTCTAATAAAACAACCGGAACGGTAAAAGACTATTACGTCTTTTTAAAAAACTTTGGATTAAATATTGAAGTAGATGAAATTATCAACTCAACTATCGTTGTAAAAAATTACCTGCTTGAAAATCACCCAACCAAAAAGTTTTATGCGATTGGCGAGAAAGTGTTTATTGAGGAATTAATTTCAGCCGGTTTGCAGTTTTCAAATAATCCCAGGGAAATAGAAGTATTACTTATAACATTAGATCGAACTTTGAATTATGAAAAACTGGAAATTGCAGCTAAAGCCCTGGAAAACGGCGCAAGATTTTTTGCTGCAAACATAGATGACACTTGTCCCGTTGATGGCGGCGAAGTGCTTGATGCCGGGTCAACCATTTCCGCACTGGAAAAAAGAACACACAAAAAATTAGAACTTCACTTTGGTAAACCATCTGATTTTATGATGAAGGAAATTAAATCCAAATTAAATGGAGATCTTTCCGATACCTTACTTTTGGGAGATAGGATTGAGACCGATATTACAATGGGAATTAAGCTTGGAATTGATACCGCACTAGTTTCGACTGGAGTCAAGCTGTACACAAACGGAAATTCAGAAATTAAACCGACTTACTATTTAAATTCGGTTTTTGATCTTGTTAATAATTTGTACCCCCGAGAGGAATCGAACCTCCGACCAAAAGTTTAGGAAACTTCTGCTCTATCCACTGAGCTACGGGGGCATAATTTTTTTGTAATGCAAATTTAAGAATGATGATCGAAAGAATCATCATACAAACAGATTGTTTAAAAAATAAAAAGGGCTCTTAGGGCCCTTTTTATTTTTGTCACTATGTTTTGGTTTTTAATTGTAATATTAAACTTAAAACGAATACACCCCAGTTAGTTTTTTAAGAATGGTACATATTTCTTGTCTGTACCAAGTATGTGATTCTTTAACCAATCTGATAAAAAAGACGATAGTTGCATGGTCAATATCTTTCCCTCTAAATACTTTGTTCGCATTTCTTTAACTTCTGAAACCAACCTATCGTGAATAGCTTTATGACTAACAAAATCAGGATAGTTTTTTTGTTTCATTAAACCTTCTTCTGCAGTAAAATGTTGAATGGTATAATCAACTAAAAAATCTAGTGTAGCTTCTGCTTTTTCTTTCCCTTTGCCATCTTTCATTGCATCATGAAGGTTATTGATTGCATCCACAAGTTTTTTATGCTGTGTGTCAACAATAAAAATTCCTGTTTCGTATTGAGTTGACCAATTAAATAGCGCCATAATTCACCTACATTATTAATAATTATTTGATTTTCAATTAATAATCGAAACTATGTTGAAATAATTTAGCCCGAGTTCGTGAGATTTTGATTAACTGTTTTTCATTGGCTTTCAGGAATTAAAGTGGCAGAAAGGTATGGTGCATCCAAGATTTACTAAGTACTTGTTTTTATATTTTATTTATCAGCAAAAAACTGATCTTTTATAGATTTTAACCGCTAAACCTAGATATTGAAAAGAACCTAGATAATATTTACTTCATACTCAAGCAAAACACCGAACCTGTCTAATACTGATTGTTTAATCATTTTTGCAAAATGTAAAACTTCTTCTCCTGTTGCACCACCGTAATTTACAATAACCAAAGAGTGATCCTTATAGCATCCAACATTACCGACTCGCTTTCCTTTCCACTCGCATTTCTCTATCAGCCAGCCAGCAGATAATTTGTATCCTTCTTCATATGGGAAAAACGGGGCATCAGGATTTTTCTTATAGAATACTTCAAAATCAATTTTATTAAGAAAAGGATTTGTGAAAAAACTTCCGCAATTACTTAATGAATTATAGTCAGGCAGTTTTTTATTTCTGATCTCAATTATTGTATCAGCATATTGCCTGATTGTAGGATTGGGAATTTGCTTTTCTGCTAAGACATTGGCAACAGATGGGAAAGAAAGATTTGGTTTAAAAGTTTTTTTCAATTCAAATGTAACTGAGGTTATGATAAGCTTGTTCTTCAACTCTTGTTTGAATATGCTGTTTCTGTACGAAAACTTACAATCAGCGTTTAAGAATGTTAGGTGTTTCAATGCTGATATATCAAATACTTCTAAACTTAATATAGTATCCTTAACTTCCTGTCCATATGCACCAATGTTCTGAACCGGAGATGCCCCAACTGTTCCGGGAATTAAAATAAGACTTTCTATTCCCGACCAATTATTATCTACAGAATAGTCTACAAAGTCGTTCCAGTTAACTCCTGCACCAGCTTTTATTTTTACAGTGTAATTATTCTCATCAATTACTTCTATTCCGGCAATTTCATTTTTTATAACACAACCGTTAAAATTTTTTGTGAATAGAATATTGCTGCCGCCGCCCAGGATTACTATATTATTAGTTGGCATCTCGTTAAAGTATAAATCGAGATCCTGTTCTTTTTGTAAGGTAAAGAAATAATCTGCATAAACATCTATGCCCATTGTATTGTATTTTAAAAGCGATATATTTTTTGAAATCATTTAATTTTCGTTTTTTATTTTTGTTACAATAATAACGAATAACAGAAATAATCGTAATATTTAAATCATCTAAAATAATCTATCATAAATAAATGAATAAACCGATTGCATTTTCAATTGAAGGCGGACGTAAACTGTCCGGAGAAATCATTCCGCAAGGGGCAAAGAATGAGGCATTACAAGTAATTTGTGCCACGCTTCTTACTGATGAAGAAGTTATAGTTAATAATATTCCGGAAATTCTTGATGTTCTTAAACTGATTGACCTGCTTAAAGGATTAAATGTAAAAGTTGATAAGCTTGCAAAAGGAAGTTATAGATTTAAAGCAGATAGTGTAAATCTTGATTATCTCACTTCGTCTGATTTTAACAAAATGGGAGGCAGTCTTCGAGGATCATTAATGATAGTTGGACCATTACTCAGCAGGTTTGGATGGGCTCGTCTTCCTACTCCCGGTGGTGATAAAATTGGCAGACGAAGATTAGACACTCACTTTATCGGATTAAATAAACTTGGTGCAGAATTTAACTACGATAATTCCTCCTATGTCTACGAAGTTAAAGTCAAAGTACTTATAGGCGCTGACATTCTTCTCGAAGAACCATCAGTAACAGGTACTGCAAATATAATAATGGCGGCTGTGATAGCTGAAGGAAAGACTACAATTTACAATGCAGCTTGTGAACCATACATTCAACGGCTTTGTGCAATGCTTAATAGTATGGGTGCGTTTATAACTGGAGCTGGTACGAATTTTATTAGCATTGTAGGTGTTAAAAAACTTGGCGGAGCAACTCACAAAATTTTGCCGGATATTATTGAGATTGGAAGCTTCATTGGATTGGCAGCACTTACCGGTTCTGAGATATTGATTAAAAATTGCCATCCGCATCTGTTGGGATTGATTCCAACCACGTTTAACAAACTGGGAATTAATATCTCTATATCTGAAAACGATTTGTTAATTAAAGCTCAATCTCACTACGAAATTACTAAATCAATTGATGGATCTATCTTAACTATTTACGATGGTCCCTGGCCAATGTTTTCACCCGATCTTATAAGCATAATAATTGTTGCCGCTATCCAGGCAAAAGGAACGGTTCTTGTTCATCAAAAGATGTTTGAAAGCCGTTTGTTTTTTGTTGATAAACTTATTGATATGGGAGCGCAAATAATTCTTTGCGATCCGCACAGGGCTACAGTTATTGGATTGGATCATAAATCATCATTGCGCCCGATAAGTATGAGTTCACCAGATATACGAGCAGGAGTAGCATTGCTGATTGCGGCACTATCAGCAGAAGGGAAGAGTACAATTTATAACATTGAACAAATAAACCGTGGCTACGAAGAAATAGATAAAAGATTAAATTTACTTGGTGCTAAGATTGAAAGAGTTTATTAAATGCAGTTTTATGGTCAGCTTGGTAACTGATTTTTTATGGATAGTAGAACATCATGTCTTCGAGCATCTTAATATTTACACCTTTGAATTTGTAAATCCTGATATAACTAATTGGTTAAAATATTTTATAGCACTAAGTCTCAACTGTCTGAACTTAGATAAAAAGTTATTGAACATAATCGTTTGTAGGTAAAAAAAGATCGGGCTGATAACCCGATCTTAAAATATCTTAACTTATTTCAATAGATTCATCTTCTTAATCGAAGTGAAATTATCCGCACGCAATTCATAGAAGTAAATACCAGCTGATTCATTCTGCGCATTCCATTGGAACCGGTATCTGCCTGCTTGTAAAGCTGAATTAACTAATTCAGTAACTTTTTCTCCTAATACATTAAAGATAGTTAATCTTACATTACCTGCATCTTCAGGCAATGAAAACTCAATTACAGTGCTCGGATTAAATGGATTTGGATAATTCTGATTTAAAGAATATACATTTATCGGGTTGAACTCAATTTCAACTACATCAGAGTATTCGTAAGTGCCATTCAAATCAATCTGCTTCAATCTGTAAAAGATTTTTCCCGTTTGAGAGATATCATTTAGATTATCATTGTAAGTATATGATTGAATTTCCGTTATAGTTCCATGTCCATCTATAAAACCAATTGATAACCAATCATCACTTGTTTTACGCTCAATTTGAAATCCTTGATTATTTGTTTCAGTAGCTGTTGTCCAGCATAGAGTGATAATGTTCCCATTAAGGCGATACGTAAACGAAGTCAATTCTACTGGAATTCCACCATTATCTGTCCTTAGAATAATTCCACCTTCACCGACAGCAATTCCATTTAAAGCATTTCCTGTGAAATCAACATCAGTAAGATTCGTAAAAGTACTGCTGGTGTTTTCAGTCCACGTAAGCCCCGAGTTTGTTGTACTCACTATTGTACCGGACAAGCCGACAGCAAAACCAATATCTATAGTGGGAAAATCCATTCCCTGAATCCCGAATGGAAAGATAGTTGTCGTCCAATCTGTACCACTGTTTGTAGTACGGGCAATAGCTCCCCGTTCATCCCATAGAATTCCTGAAGTAACGCCAGTATTAGTATCAAAGAAAAATATATCATCACATCTTCCTTCGTTATTCTGAAAATAAAAATTATAAAAATCCCAAGTTACTCCACCGTTAGTAGTTTTGCCTACAAATGGCTGGAAGATAGAGTTTTGCCCTGTAACGAATCCTGTTGTTGAATTAAAGACTGATGCGCCCCAAAATCCGCCCCCAAAGAATCCTGTTTGACCTATTTGCCAGGAAACTCCCGAGTCTGTGGAATATAAAATAGTTTGGGAAGTTCCACCTGAAATTCCGTTGGCACCATTGAATGAAACTGAAATAAGATTATCAGTTACTCCGCTGGCAACATCGGTCCAGTCAGTTCCTCCGTTTGTGGTACGGCGAATTAAACCACCTTCGCCAACTACGACACCGATATTATCATCAAAAAAATATGCATCGTACAAAGTACCGGACGTACCGGAAGTAAGTGGGTTCCAGTTAAGACCTGCATCAGTAGTTTTTAGAATTGTTCCTGCATCTCCAACAGTGTAACCAATCCCTGTGTTTAGAAAATAAAGTCCGTTTAAATTATTTGTAGTACCTGAATTGACCGGGAACCATTGTGCAAAACTGGTTGAACTGAGGATTAATATTAGAAATAGTACAATAAAAATTTTTTTGAATACACACATTTTGCCTCCGTGTTTATATGAATATTTTATTCTAATTTAATAATAGTTGATAAAAATAAAAATCTATATAGAACTTGTGGGATAGAATTTTATTTAACGCTCATTTAGCTTATTTACTTTTACTAATTGAATAAAACTTTTTATTGCGGTAAGTTGCAAGTAGCATTTGAGTAAAATTAAATATGATACTTTTTAAAATAATTGTTTTAGCATTTCTTGTTGCACTCTTCTTCATTTTTCGTAAATGGTTTATAAAGCATAATTATATCCTTCTACTTTTTATTCCTGTTATAATTCTAATCATATATTCAGATTATTTTATCAAGATAGATAGAACTAACAATCTGGATAGTAAAGCAGAACTTGAAAAATGGAAACAAGATCATAAGGATAATTTTGTTAATCCGGGAAAGTATAATTCCAAAGATGCGGGAATTAACAAGCGCAAAATTGGAGATGTTCTATACGATACTACATTTAATGTCAACACGATAAAAATTCATTACAAAGAATTTCTTGTTGTGCCTCCAGNAAATGAGTTCTCATATGATTCGACACGAGTGGAAATGCAGGTTATAGATGAAAATGACTCTGTATTACAAACAATTAAAGAAGATATCGATGCTATCTGTAGCCCAATAGATTCTGAAAACCCTTATCATTATTTTGGGAAAGAAGGCATATTTTATGATTATAATTTTGATGGGTATAAAGATTTTGCATTAAGGATTAGCAATGGACCAAATAATCATTCGGTTAATGGTTACTTTTATATTTATCTGTTCGATGCTGCGACTAAAAATTTTATTAAGTATGATGAGGAATTAACTAATCCTTTACCAAATAAAGATAGAAATGAAATAGAGTGTGAGATTGCTTATTCTACGACAATACCAAGCACAGAAACTGAGTATTACAAATGGGTAAATGGTAAGTTGGAAATTACCGAGTCTATTGCCTATGAGCAGTTATATGAACAGCCCAAAAAAGATGTATTAAGAATAAAAGAGACAAGAACTATCTATAGAAATGGAAGGACAGTCAGTAAAACAGAAAAAATTATTGAGGAAAAAAATTAAGACTGCACTTGTTTGCCTTATACTAATTCATTAAAACTTTTTATTGACGTAAGTTAATACTGTTAAAATAGATGGAAACATTTTAAAGTTACTTAATGGCACAACCAATATGATGACATTAATCCCCAATCAAATTAAAGGCTTAATTCGGAAATAATTGCACTAATAAAAAAATAGAATTTTAGCTGTTTATATTAGCCGAGAGTAAGTATTTTTACAGCACATCTGTTTCTAAAAATTATTTCTATACTCATTCAGGAGGACAAATGGATTCTAAAAAAATGTTCGCAGAGTTTTTCGGAACTTTCTGGTTAGTACTTGGCGGCTGCGGAAGTGCAGTTCTTGCTGCTAATTTTCCAGGACTAGGAATTGGTTTTGTCGGAGTTGCATTAGCATTCGGGTTAACGGTTCTTACAATGGCTTATGCCATTGGGCATATTTCAGGATGTCATCTTAATCCTGCCGTAACAATAGGTTTATGGGCTGGCGGAAGATTTAAAGCATCAGAAATACTTCCTTATATCGTTTCACAAGTTCTTGGCGGTATTGCAGGTGCCGGGGTTTTATATTTAATCGCCAGTGGTCATGTTGGTTTTGATATTAATGGAGGACTTGCCTCAAATGGTTACAGCGAACATTCTCCGGGTGCGTATTCTTTAACTTCCGGCTTTGTTACGGAGGTTGTAATGACCTTTATGTTTTTGTTAATCATTCTTGGCAGTACAGATGAAAGAGCTCCAAAAGGATTTGCACCGATTGCAATTGGTTTGGGTTTAACACTCATTCACTTGATAAGTATTCCGGTTACAAATACATCGGTTAATCCTGCAAGAAGCACCGGACCAGCAATATTTGTTGGCGGATGGGCAATATCTCAATTGTGGATTTTCTGGTTAGCTCCTATTGTTGGTGCGATACTGGCAGGATTTGTCTATAGTTTTCTTTGGGGTAAATCAAAGTAAGTTATTTTTTATTATTAATTTTAAGCGCAGAATAAAATTTATTCCGCGCTATTTTTTTACGTTCAAATAAAAAAGGATTATAACAATGAGTGAAGATCTCTTTAAAAAAGCAAAATCTGCTGCATCTTCAGTAACAGAAAAAATAAGCAGTCTAAAAGAAAATCTTTGGGATGATGAAAAAGCAGAAATTATTAATCAGTTTAAAGAAAAAGCTGAGAGCAAATTAAATGAAGTTGTTGAAACTATAAATAAATATAAATCTTTATTTACAGAAGCCGGGTACGATATACATAGTATGAATGCATCTCTTAGTATACCACCGGATATTTCGATGACATTTACATTCCTTGGTGCAGTAGATAAAGCAAAGAGAGAAGATATATTATCGCGGGCATCAGAAAGTAAACTTGCATCGATTATGTTAAAGAGTTTATTTAAAGCAAGTGATTTTGCCGAGACAGTTAAAGTCGGGCAGATGAAATTAAAAAGTATTACTATAACACTTGGCTTAATTCCAGGTATAAGCATAACAATTGCATAAAAAAATAAATCATAAATGAATCATATCGAACAGCAATTAAAAATCGTAAAAAACTCTTTGAACGATGGTAAAACATCTCCTCTTCCACTTCAATTAATTGAGCAGCAGTTTTCGTTATTTATTAATGGGGTCAAGATTCAAAAATTAGTACGACCGTGTTTAGTTAATGATGGAATTGTTCAAATAAAAGAAAATGAATATTCTGGACTTTTGTCAGAGTTTGATCTTGCTGTAAATACCGGAAGGCTTTTAAAATTTGTACCAGCATCAGGTGCTGCGTCAAGGATGTTTCAAAATCTTCAATCAGTTCTCAATCGTTTTCAAAATTTATCTTTTACAGATTTGAAAATAAAATCTGAGTTTGATAAAGAATGCAAAAGTGCTTGTGATTTTTTAATAAACATCTCCAGGTTTGCTTTTTATGATGATTTAAAGATGGTTTTACATGCTGATGATATTCAAATTCAAAAATTGATTAGTGAATCCCCACGTGAAGTTATTAAAGCTGTTTTGTTTGAGGATGGATTAAATTACTCATCAAAACCAAAAGGAGCGATAAAGTTTCATCGGTACAATAATGATTGCCGGACGGCTTTTGAAGAACAGATTTATGAATCCATAAATTATATCGCCGGAAAAGATAAAAATATAAAAATCCATTTTACAATTTCCGAAGAACACACTGAGTTGTTTAATTATATTATTGATGAGTTAAGATCAAAGCTAAGTAAAACAGAATTTAAAATTGATGTAACATTTTCTTATCAAAAAAAATCCACTGATACAATTGCAGTTGATCAAAACAACAACCTGCTTTTTGATAAAGATGGTAATCTGGTTCTTAGACCCGGCGGACACGGTGCATTACTCGAAAATCTTAATCAGATTAAAGCTGATTTAGCTATTATCAAAAATATCGATAATCTTTCCGTTGAAAGTTTATCTGCCGATACTATCCGTTATAAAAAATTACTGACAGGGTTTCTTATTAAGATTCAAAAGATTGTTTTTCATTTCCTGTACCAGCTTGAAAAAGAAAGACTGAGTAAAGAAGAGGTTGATGAAATAGTTTTATTTGCGAAGAATAATTTAAACATTACTCAATCTGAAAAATTTGATGGACTATCTTCACCGCAAAAAGTGGAAACTCTTTATAGGCAATTAAATCGTCCTATAAGAATTTGCGGAATGGTAAAAAACGAAGGAGAACCTGGCGGTAGTCCGTTTTGGGTTAAGTCAGATGATGGAAGTATTTCTTTGCAAATTGTAGAACGAGCACAGATTGATGTAAACGATGAAAATCAACAAAAGATTTTTATGCAGTCAACTCACTTCAATCCTGTTGATTTGATTTGTAGCGTTAGAGATTATAAAGGCAATAATTTTGATCTGCATAATTTTGTTGATCATCAAAGTGGAATCATATCAAAAAAATCCAAAGATGGAGTTGAATTAAAAGCACTCGAATTGCCGGGATTATGGAATGGCGGTATGGCCCATTGGATTACGATTTTTGTTGAAGTTCCAATTAGTACATTTAATCCTGTAAAAGAAGTAAATGATTTATTAAGAGAAACCCATCAGAATTAATTTTCGATTTTACTTTTAAATTTATACTACATACATTTGTATGGTATGAAGAAAAAAGTATTTTATTCGCAACTATACAGAAAAACAATTTACATTGATGATCCGGAATACTGGATTAAAGTTTATGCGGAGTTTCTTTTTAGAATTGATGATTTGGAAAAGCAGAATTGTAAATGCTTCAAATGCCAGACAGATCTGGAAAATTATAGGGGCTTTTTTGCAAAGCTGCAGAAGGATAGAAGTATTGTGTACAAGAATATTCCTTAACTAATGTATTTATTGTTAGCATTATTTAGGGAAATAAAATTGCACACTAACTTTGAAATAGAGAAACAATCTGATGGTGATTATCAGAATTTATTCACCAAAAAAATCGGTTAATATTTGCACATCCTTGCTAGCATAAAATTTGCCTGTAATAATTACCTGTAAAAAAAATATGTCCTTTCTTTTTACAAATTACTAAACCTTTTCAGTCTTTTTTACGATAATTCAAGTGGCACTAAGCTTGTAATTTTTTACTATAAAATTTTTAACAAGAAAGGACTATTTCTAATGGGCTTTACAGAAATTGGTGTGGTTTTGTTTTTAGTTGCGCTTTTGGCTTTTGGATTTGTTAATTCAAGAAAAGTATCACAGGAATTAAAAAAATTAGGGGCAGATAAGTAATTTATCTGCACTCTATTCTAAACTCTATTTATAATTTCAGTCGAGTTTACTTTTCCTATTATTACCGCATTTGCAATGTTGTTGAATAATCCAACTTCAACAACACCAGGCAGTAGTTTTATTTCTCTTTCTAATGCTATCGAATCTTCAATTTCATTTAAATGAAGGTCAATAATTTCATTTCCTGAATCAGTCAAATAATTCTGCTCCCCTTTTTTTCGTTTTGTAGGATTATAACCCGAACTCACAAATTTATTAATGAGGTAATTTGAAGCAAAAGGAATTACTTCAACAGGCAAAGGAAACTTTCCCAATTTTTTAACATACTTAGATGAATCAATAATCCAAATAACTTGCGAAGATGCTTTTGCAACAATCTTTTCAAACAGCAAAGCTCCGCCGCCGCCTTTTATTGCATTTAAATTGGGATCGACTTCATCTGCTCCATCAATTGTAAGATCGATTGATTCAACTTTGTTTAGATCAATAATCTCAATTCCTAAACTTTTTGCTAATTCTCTTGTCCGATTTGAAGTAGAAACGCATTTTACTTTTAATCCCAGCTTAATTAACTCTGCAAGTTTATTGACCAAAAAGAAAACAGTTGAGCCCGTACCTAACCCAAGTGTCATTCCATCTTTAATGAATTCAATCGATTTTTCTGCTGCAGCTTGTTTTTCATTCATTGCATTTCTACTAGTTGTGTAATTTATTTAGATAACTAATGTTAATTTAACAATAGAAAAATTTTAATTGTTGTAATTAAAATAATAAGAACTCTGTTTGTAAACCTAAAAAAATTATCTAAAAAAATTCAATGGAGTAAGACTATGCATCATTACGATCCGAGCAGTGAAATACAAGACTATTTAGTATTTGGCGAATACGGGGACGTAAATCCATCAATTACGGATTCATCAACATATACTTTTCTTAATCCACAAACGATGAATGATTTATTTGATCACGAGATTGAGGGATGTTTTTTATATTCACGTCATTGGAATCCCACAAATAAATATCTTGCACAAGCTCTTGCAAAGCTTGAAGATTCTGAAGATGCAATTGTTACAGCTTCCGGAATGGGTGCAATTAGTTGTGCAATCTTACAACTTTGTAATGCTGGAGATGAGATTGTTTCAAGCAGAACAATTTATGGTGGAACATATGCGTTCTTCAAAAACTTTTTACCAAAATTTGGCATTACTGTAAAGTTTGTAAATACTCAAAATCTTGACGCAGTTAAATCTGCAATTACGGGAAAAACCAGAGTGATTTATTGTGAAGCAGTAAGTAACCCATTGTTAGAGATAGCAGACATTCCGAATCTTGCGAAGATTGCAAATTCAAAAAACATTAAGTTAATGGTTGATAACACTTTCAGTCCGATTATAATTTCCCCGATTCGTTTAGGTGCACACATAGTTGTTCATAGTTTAACCAAGTATATTAACGGTACAAGCGATTGTGTTGCCGGATGTGTTTGCAGTACTCACGAATTTATTTCACAATTAACGGATATAAATTCTGGTGCATCGATGCTTCTTGGGCCGGTGCTTGATAGCTATCGGGCTGCATCGATATTAAAAAATATTCACTCGCTTCATATAAGGGTGAAAAAGCATAGTGAAAACGCTCAGTATTTATCAGAGAATTTGGAAAAGCTTGGCTGTAAAGTTTTTTATCCCGGGCTTAAATCACATAGCGGACATAATCACCTTAAAGAAATTATGAATGAAGGTTTTGGTTTTAGCGGTATGCTTGCTATAGATGCAGGTACGACTGAAAAAGCAAACGAGCTTATGGCAAAAATGCAAAATGAAAAAGTGGGATATCTGGCTGTTAGTCTTGGTTACTTTAAAACATTGTTTTCATCACCGGGACATAGTACCTCATCGGAAATTCCCGAAGATGAAAGAGAAGCAATGGGATTAAGCGAAGGCCTTGTCAGGATTTCTATCGGATTGGATAACGATATTATAAAAACTTACGAGCGAATTAAAAAGTGCCTGATTGAAGTTGGTTTAGTGAGATAAGTTTAATGATTACAATTATGTTTTGAAATTATCTTTATTGAGGTGAATAAAATATTTGCTATTCTCTGGTGACCAAATTCATTTACTTTAATATGATCTTCACAGAATAGATATTGCGAATTTTGTTTTAATCCCAATAGTTTTAAACATGTTTTTTTTAGCTTTCTGACTATTAATAACTTCATATAAAAAGATAGTAAAATTGATGTAAGATTTTCAATAAAATTAACCGGCCTTGAAACTGGGCACGTAAATATTATTTCCAAAGATTTATTCTCGCATAATTCTGAAATACTTATAATCAATCTCTTGTAGCTTTTAAATGCTATAACTTGATTTAAAACTAGATAACCTAGAAAATAATTTATGTTTTTAAGATAACGATTCGAAAATCTCTTTCTATTTACGTGATTATTTCGAGATGCATGGTGAAGATTAAAATCTTTTGTTTCGGGGATACAATTACCAAATACTGCGAGATTTAGTCCTTTATGATACACTTCATTTTTATCATAATATCTTAAATATAATTTTATCATTCGTAAAATTTGTTCAATCCTTATATGGAAAATTATCAAATCAACACTTTGTTGATTGACAATTTCTTTAATTCTATTCAATGTTGGAGCTAATTTTTCATACTGGAGGATTTTTATTTCTATTCTAGTACATAATTCTCTTTCAACCCGATCCTTTAAGATTTGATGATATAATTTTTCTTTTGGGATATTGCTTTGTACTGGAAAACAACCTCCTACAATAAGTATATCAATTTTTGATTTCATTATTTACCCCAACTACTTCTTTAGCTTTAGCATATTCCTGAGGTGAAATCAGTTTTTTTTGATTAGGAATAATTGCAAAATTTTTCCCTTCAACTTTATATTGCTCAAAAGTGTTGATTAAATTCATGGCAAACTGATTTACATCATCTATCTTTGAAATCAATTCCGGATTGTTTGGTTGTCTATAATTTTGGTTATTAAATAAATTACAAACTTTACTTTGCCTCAGCGAAAGTGTTATTTGACCAGATTTATTAGTCACTTTTTTAAGTTTTGATAAAATTTCGAATAAATAATCATCCTCTTTAAGATTTAAGTAAGGTGAATTCAAAAAAGTAATTCCTTCTCCGCAAGCTTGTGATATATCATTAATCCAGCTCCAATATTTTTCAGACTCCTGATGATAAAATGGAAAATAATTGCAATCCAAATTATAGTCACAATGTCCAAAAGCAATTTTTGAAATGCAAATTGATTCATTAAATAAGATTTCTTCGAGGTTACTCATTCCATTCTTCGATTCTATAATCGGTATAATCTCAAAATTTTGAATTTTATTGGAATGGATTGCTTTAATGGTTTTTGTAAGTTCTGATGAGGTTGAGACCTTTGGTAGGAAAAAATTAATATGGCAGTATTCGTTTAATAATTGGCTTATTCGCAAAATATCCTCTTGATAATAACCAGATTTGGACGAATTAATTCTCATTCCTATTTCGGCAATCTTATTATTATTAGAAATTAACTCAGATATGTCACTGAAAATTTTTGTTCGGATAAGTTGATAATTTTTATTATCAGACTTAATACTATCTTCTAAATCAAAACAAATTATTGCGTTATAGTTGAGAATAGTATTTATATAGTTTTTATCCCTGACTTTTGAGGAATCAATAAACTGATAAATATTTATTTGTTGTTTTTTTGTACTACCCACTTAATACCCCTTAATAATTTTACTCAGGTTTAAACAACGCACAAACAGCACCGGCAGGATCTTGTATTACACAGTATCTTCCGTAACCTGTCATATTTTTTGGTTCAACAATAATTTTACCGCCAAGTTGTATACAGGATTCAGCACTTTTGTCAACATCTTCAACTGTAATATAAATTAACCATTGTGAGGGAAGTTTTGAGTTTGATCCTCGAGCATGGCAAATACCTGCTGCAACTTTTCCGCTTTCAGGTGCAATCATAGTAAAATCTTCATAATCACCCATTGATAATCCTTCGGGCATCCAACCAACAACTTTTGCATAAAAATCTTTTACTTCTATAGCATTCGGTACTGTTAAATCACACCATGTAATTGAACCAATTTCAGGTTTCTGTTTTTCATCCATAACATTTCTAAAAATTATTTAATAAAAATTATAATAAACCAATACACGATAGTGAGAATAAAAACTCCCCAAAATGGGAGACTGTTAATCCATTTAAACAAGCCAACACCAATACCAATAAAGAGTCCGACTAGCAAATTATCTATAGCATATCCATAAAGCATCCCCACCAAAATGCCTAACGCTAAATCAATAATTTTGAGTTGTAATTTCTTTTGTTCAATCAGCTGTTCACGCGAGTATTCCATAAATTCCTAAAATGATGTTGCCAATACTTAAGAAAAATTATTGAAGAATACAATTAGGTAACAAAAAAATATTCTATTAAAAAAAATGATTCTAAAAAGCAAACCTATTTTTATTAATCACAGTTCGTCCTTCGGCTTCACTCAGGATGATGCACTGAGAGACGGTTAAGGTTTTTGATGTTTAATTTTAATATTTTTGAGTTGAAACTTCATCAACTAAAGGTAAAAATTGTTTTTAAAGAACTACAACAAAATTGCAATGCTCTTTAAGGATCAGAAAATTGATTATGATCAATTAATTAGAAAGATAAATTCATTTTCAACATTACTTCCATCCGGTAATTTATCTAAGGTTGCAATATTTTCTGAAAACAGATTTGAATGGGTTTATACTTTTTATTCCGTTTGGATAAAAAAAGCAATAGCTGTCCCAATTGATTTTATGTCATCATCTGAAGATGTTGCTTTTATTCTAAATGATTGCAAACCTGAAGTTATCTTATATTCAAACACTACAAAGGATGTTTGTGAAAAAGCCTTTGAGCAGTTGAATTATAAAATTGAAAAAATAAATCTTGATGAAATAAAATTAGAAGAATCAAATACAAGTGCCACATTTCCTGATCCGAATCCAAATGAAACTGCTGTTATAATTTATACTTCCGGAACAACGGGTTCACCAAAAGGAGTAATGCTTTCTTATGATAATCTTCTTGTTAACATCGAAGCCGTTACTACCGATGTAAATGTTTATACCAATGATGACCGGGTGATGATTTTACTTCCGTTGCATCACATCTTTCCTTTGATGGGAACTTTAATAATTCCTTTGAGTGTTGGTGCTACAGTTGTATTCTCTCCATCAATGGCCTCAGAAGATATTATGGCAACTTTGCAGCACGGAATCACAATTATCATTGGTGTGCCGCGTTTGTACAATCTTATAAGAAAAGGGATAAGAGATAAGATTAATAAAAGTGGAATTGCAAAACTTCTTTTCAAATTAGCACAGAAGAAAAATTCATTAAATTTTTCCAGAAAAATATTTGGATCTGTTCAGCAAAAATTTGGTGGAAAGATAAAATATATGGTTAGCGGCGGTGCCGCACTTGATAAAGAAGTTGCAAAAGATTACTTGACACTTGGATTTGAAATTCTTGAAGGCTTCGGAATGACTGAATGCGCACCTATGATTACATTCACCCGACCGGGAAGAGTTTTGCCTGGATCTGCAGGAGAGCCGTTGAAAACAAATGAAGTAAAAGTTATTGATGGTGAAATTGTAAATCGCGGCAGAAATGTTATGCAAGGATATTATAATCGTCCGGAAGAAACTGCGGCTATATTAAAAGATGGATGGCTTTACACTGGCGATTTAGGATATCTTGATGATGACAACAGAATATTCATTACGGGAAGAAAGAAGGAAATCATTGTTCTATCAAACGGTAAAAATATTAATCCGGAAGAGATTGAAAATAAAATCCTAAGTATGAATGATGTAATAACTGAGATTGGTGTTTTTGAAAAATCAGATATGCTTCATGCCGTGATTTATCCTGATTATCAAAAAGCAAAACAACTCGGAATTGATAACGTTGAAGAAATGTTGAAGTGGCAGGTGATTGATAAGTATAATCAAACCGTTACTCCATATAAAAAAGTTATGAAGTTCAGCTTGGTTAAAGAGCCGTTACCGCGAACAAGATTGTTAAAGCTTAAACGTTTTTTATTACCCCAGCTTGAAATGATTGCAAAAGAAAAATTAGAAAGTATTACAGAACCAACATTTCAGGAGTACACATTAATAAAAGAATTTTTGCAGCAGCAGAAAGAAATTACAGTTCATCCTTCGGATCATCTTGAAATTGATTTAGCACTTGATTCCTTGGATAAAGTAAATCTTGGAGTTTATCTTGAAACAAATTTTGGCGTGAAGTTGACTGAGGCTGAGCTTGTTGGATTTCCCAATGTGGTTAAGCTTGCAGAAAATATTCGTGACAAAAAAACAAAGTTGAGTGTTGAAGCAATTGATTGGGGAAAAATATTCAAAGAGAAACTGGATCTCAATCTTCCTAAAAGCTGGTTTACACATAACATCATAAAAAATGGTGCGAAAGTATTTTTGAAGTTATACTTTAGAATAAAAGGTGAAGGATTAGAAAATCTTCCAGAGGGACCATTTATTCTTGCACCAAATCATCAAAGTTTTTTTGATGGATTGTTTGTTGCCGTATTTCTTAAGAATAAACTGATGAAACAGACTTATTTTTATGCAAAAGAAAAACATGTAAAAAATAGTTTCTTAAAATTATTGGCGGCAAAGAATAATGTTATCGTAATGGATTTGACTGATCTCAAAACATCCTTACAAAAAATGGCAGAAGTTCTAAAACGTGGGAGAAACATAATCATATTTCCTGAAGGAACCAGAACGCAAAATGGAGATATTGGTGACTTTAAAAAAACATTTGCAATACTTAGTCGGGAGTTAAATGTTCCTATTGTTCCTGTGGCAATTAACGGAGCTTATGACGCATTCCCGCGCGGAACAGTTTTTCCAAGGCCATGGAAAAAAATTAATGTTAATTTCTTAAAGCCAATTTTACCAGAAAATCATTCTTATGATTCATTAAAAGATATCGTACAAAGCAAAGTTTCTGAGCAGTTGATTAAGAAATAATTTACATTGTCATTCCCGCGAAGGCGGGAATCTATATCAATATTATTTAGAAATCTGAACTCATCCCCAACCCTTCTCTTGCAAAGAGAAGGGAGAAGAAAAGGTTAAAAGTCCCTCTCTTTTTAAGAGAGGGATTTAGAGCCTGCCCCGAATTTATTTCGGGGGTGAGTTTTCATTTAGCCATTACCAGATAGAATATTTTACTCAATGAAAAAAATAGGTCTTATATTAATTCTAATTATCATCCTGCCTATTGCATTTCTGTTAGTAAATGAACTCGGAAAGTTAAACGAAAACGAGCAGGTTCTTGAGCAAATCTATAATAACCAACTTCAGGCAATTTTATTTTCGGTAAATCAGTATTCCGAAGATGTTGTTAGAAATAGTGCCAATAGTATAATCAATGATCTTGAATCCATTAACAATTCCCCCAGCAGCGCAGAGACTTTTAACAATTTGTTGAACGAGAATAGATTAGTAACATTTATTTTTACAATTGATAGCCTGAATCCTAAAAAGATAACATTTTATTTTAAGAGAAATAGTGGTGTGTCAAATATTGACTCACTTGAACAATACTTTAAAGAAGTCATTGCAAATAATGCTGATAAAATCAATAAGCTTTACGGTTATCGGGATATAGGATATAATAAAATTGAGCCCATCGTTCTACCTAACTCAAACAATCAATCATTGTTGGTGTTTACAGGGTTAATCACACAAACAAAAAAAATTTACGGAACTGTTATAAAACCACAGGAATTTATTACAAATATTCTTTCTTCCAGACTGCAGGAAGTTGCAAAAGATGAATTTATAATTTCTGTAATCAATCCTAAAACCGGATATCAATACAACTCTACAAAAGACTTTGAAAAACAAGCAGTGCAAGCTCAAAAGACTTTATGGATATTTCCTGATTATAATCTTGGAATTTCTTTGGTTGGAAAATCTATTGAAGATCTTGTTACAGAAAGGGCAATGAATAATTTAATCCTGATTGGAATTTTGCTTTTAGTATTAGTTGCTGCAGTATGGTTTGTTTATCGTTCAGTTAAAAAGGAATTAGAACTAGCACAGGCAAAAGCAGATTTCGTTTCTAATGTATCACATGAACTGCGAACCCCACTTGCTTTGATAAGTATGTTTGCGGAAACTCTTGAAATGGATAGAGTAAAAACTGAAGAAAAGAAAAAAGAATATTATTCAATTATCAGCCACGAGTCTAATCGCCTGGGAAGGATTGTAAACTCTATCCTAAACTTTTCTAAGATGGAAGCAGGCAAACGCAAGTTTAATTTTGTTGAAGAAGATATGAATGAAGTTGTTGTGCAGGTTTATCAAAACTATAGTTATCATCTTTATAACAAAGGATTTGATTTTGAATATGAACCCGGAATCGATATTCCTAAAGTAGTTATTGATCGTGAAGCAGTTTCCGAAGCGATTGTTAATTTGTTAGATAATGCAGTTAAATACAGCAGTGAAACAAAATTTATTAAAATGGTTGTCGCCAGCGAGAATGGTTTTGTTTTTATTGAAGTTCAGGATAAAGGAATTGGAATTTCTGAAGAAGATCAGAAAAAAGTTTTTGATAAATTTTATCGCGTTTCTTCAGGATTGGTGCATACAACCAAAGGCACAGGACTTGGACTATCACTCGTAAAACAGATTATGGATGCACATAAAGGAAAG
>JGI20214J51088_10000651_pt1 | contig 23917 bp, 21 predicted proteins | sample WetSurMetagenome_FD_51088 | JGI IMG/M metagenome (IMG submission 51088) | reverse complement strand
CCAGCTCGAACGAGAAGGACCGCTCCTCCCCCGAGCGCGATCCCGTTGCGGGGATCGTGAGCAGGGTCGACGAGGTCCCGGCCTGGTATTCCAGGACAGGGTTTCCCAGCGACCATGTGTCGGGGGGGATCTCGTCCAGCTCTGCAGACGAGGCCATCACACGGATTCCGGCGTCCGGTCTCTCGGCCAGCCACTCCACACGGGCGGTGCAGGAGACGAGCTCCCAGCCGCTCTCGATGACGACCACCCGGCAGGTGCCGTGCTCGTCGCCGCTCTCCCAGAAGCCTCCGGTGACCACCCAGCGGACTTCGAGCGGGATGGATCCCGCTGCGGACTGCTCATCAGGGCCTGCGGATGCAGGCGGCGTCAGCCCTGCGAGCACGATGACCGTCGAGAGCAGTGCGGGCATGTTCCTCCAGCCTTCCTTTCGATCGAGCCTTGTCATCTGCGGCGGGCAATCACCGGGGAAGACCGGCGATCGCTGCCAGCTCGGCGAAATGCCTGCCCGTGCGATTCAGCGCCAGATCCAGGAAATACTCCCCTCGAGGGTCGTCGACGAGGATGTAGCGTTCGGTGAACGCGCTGCAGCCGACCAGATCGAGGGTCATGTCGAGGTAGTCGGGATGAGGCATGTAGATGATGTCCGGATCGTACCTCTCGATCATGTACTCCGCAGAGAAGCCTCCATGGGCGATCGTGGTCTCGTTGAGACCGGTCATGTCTATCACGGTCAGCTCTCCCTCGACTGCGAGCAGATGCCCGACCTCGGTCGAGGCGATCACCAGATCATCCGGCAGCCTTGCGATCTCCGCCAGGTGGGGCCAGTAGCAGGACCAGCAATCCTCGAGCTCTGCACACAGATCGAAGCAGTGGAACCCGTCCGCCGGGGGGTGGCGCAGATCCGATATCCGGTCCACGACGCGGGGGCCGATCGAGAAGGAGAGGGCCAGGAAGAAGGCTGAGGAGAGGAGTCTTGCGCCATTTCCTGTCCGCAGGAGTTCTCCGGGAGGCAGGGAGCCCTTCAGCCTTCCCGAAAGGAAAGCTCCGGAACCCGCGGCGAGAACGGCGAGAGGTGCGAGCGAGGGATAGAAGAACCGCTGGGACTGGGGCATTATCTGCGTCACGAAGAACATCTCGTAGAGCGTGAAGAGCAGCGTCGAAGCGAGAAGCCCCTTCATGAAGGGGGACAGCGCGCGCAGCCATCCCCCGGGGCTCACCGCGCAGGCTGCGATGATCGCCGATATCGCTATCGGGAAGGAGAGCAGGAATACGAAGAGCTGCTTCGGGGCCTCCAGCCTGTACGCCTCGAGGAAGGCGCCGCCGTAGAAGCCAGGGGCTTTCGCGTAGAACGCCAGGGGGAGGGGAGAGTCCAGGAAGCGGTCGCCCAGAAGCATCAGCAGGGCGACCAGAGCGCAGGATACCAGCAGGGTGAGAATTGCCCTTCGCCTCTCCGTTCCGGAGGATGCCAGCATGACGACCGCCGGAGTGCAGAGCGTGAAGACGAGGAGATCGGGCCTCACTGCGAAGGCGGCCCCGCCGAGCAACCCTGTGCCTGTGGCGCGGCCCTTAGTGGTCCGTTCCGGCCGTTGGGCGAAGGAGATCATGTAGAGCGTCAGCCAGGCGGAGGCGAACATGGTGTCCATGCCGCTCGTGAAGTGCGCGGCGATTTCGCCTGATGCATAGGCGATCGAGAACANGACCAGGAAGAGCGTTGTCCTGCGAGCCGCTGCGCCGGGGCCGACGATCTTCAGCAGCAGGAGCGTCAGGAGGCAGAGGTAGGCCATCCCGCAGATGGCGCCGGCCAGCAGGAGCGGGAGGACCGGATCGCCGGGGAGGAGTGCCCTCAGAGGGATGATCACGGCAAGATAGGCGGGCGAGGTCAGGCCGTAGGTCTGCTCCCCTCCTGGGTTCAGCGCGAGCCTGCCNTCCTCGAGCACCCTGTCGGCATATCTCGTGAACATGAAGGAATCGTCCAGCAGGGATGACGCCGTGAACCTCGTGTACAGGGCGAGTGCCTCGATGAGCATGAAGACTGCGATGAGAGGCGNTATCGTCGCTCTTATGCCACGGAATGGCCTGGTATCAGGAATGACAACCCCCTGCCGGTCGCGGTCGGCATCTACGCCGTGCNTCGGTGCCTCCCGGAGCTAATCTGGGCAATGCGGCCTCCCGNCGGTATCCCTGGAGTTGCGCTCATCATGGTGTCGAATCGGCCGGTCCCTCCTCTTCACCGAGTCCATGGCGGGCAGGTCAGTGCAGGAAGCCGGCTGGTCGGACACCCCTTCCTCCGGCTGCATGGAACATAATATGGAGTGAAGCATGACCGCCCCGGATATGAGCACTGGATGCAGGGATGCATCGTTCCCCCCGGAAGGCTCCGTGAAGCCGCTGGAGAGCAAGATGATCCATGCCCGCCATCACAGAGCGAAGATCGCCGGAACTCTCAGGAGAGTGGGCCTGCTCGAAGCTGCACGCTCGATCAGGAGGATATCCAACGGATTCGTGATGGATGCGAGGTGGTTCCTGGGTCCTGCTCCCCGCAGGAGGGGAGATGACGGCCTTCCCGTCCCCCCCCCTCATCTCTGCTTTCTCGTCAGTGCCAACTACAGCACCGACTACTTCATGAGGACGAGTGCGCAGAGCGCCGAGTCGATAAGGGGGACGCTCCTGAGGAATGGACTGGAGATCGGATCCTTCAGGAGCATCCTCGACTTCGGATGCGGGTGCGGGCGNACTGCCAGGCGATGGAAGGACCTGAAGGACACGACAGTGTGCGGGACCGATATCCAGGCGAGCCTCGTGAGATGGGCCGACCGGCACCTCCCGTTCGCGAGGTTCTCCTGCAACGGCCTCTCCTCCATCCTGCCGTACGGCGACGGGCAGTTCGACTTCGTCTACGCGATCTCGGTCTTCACTCATCTTGACCAGCGCCTGCAGTCGTGGTGGAGGCAGGAGCTGGCGAGGGTGCTGAAGCCGAACGGCCATCTCCTTTTCACGGTCAAGGGCAGGGATGTCTGGAAGGAGCTGAGCCCCGAAGAAACAGAGCGATTCGCCAGGGGAGAGCTCGTCATACAGGAAAGCGGTTCCTCCGGCAGCAACTACTGCGCGGCCTTCCATCCCGACGAATACGTCAGACGGACTCTCGCGGACGGCTTCGACGTGATCGCCTCGGAGCCGGGAGGCTCGCAGGATACGCAGCAGGATTTCTGGCTGTTCAGGAAGCGATAGCGGAATCGCAGGGTTTCCCCGCCCCAAGCCCGGAGGACGACGGGAGAGGTGTGCCCACAGACGCAAAAGCCCCCGGGGCGGGGGCTTACTGGCTGGGGAGCAGGGAGTCGAACCCCGATAAGCAGATCCAGAGTCTGCTGTCCTGCCATTGGACGACTCCCCAGCAACGCGCGGGAAGATAGGCCCTGAAGGCTCATCCTGTCAACATGAACGGGAACCCGTCACANGGCNGGACGCCATCCGGCGCAAGGCGATGCGCGGCTTTCCCGCCGGCGCTGGGAACGGCTCAGGCCGACCCGGTCACCAACTCGAACCCGTGCAGGTATCCTGCGCCGATATCGTCGACTTCGATGCCCCGCAGCCCGCAACCCTCCATGTAACGGGCCACCTCCGCCCCGTCACAGGGTGCGCAGGCCTCCCCGTGGGTGATGCCCAACCCAGTGGCGGCCTTCTCCTGGAGCCTGTCGAGCGCCCTCTTCCAGCCAGGGCCGCCTCCACTGGTAAGCACTGTCAGACGGCCGCCTTCGGACAACCTCGCGGCGCATGCGGAGATGAAGGATGCCCTTCTTTCCGACGGCACCAGATAGAGGACATCGAGCAGCGAAACCTGGTCGAAGCTGCCGTGGGTGACTCCCACATCAGCCGTCGTGAAGTTCCTTCGATCCGACTGCCCCAGCCATCTCTCCGCCCTCCCGGTCTTCCTCGCGTCGGGATCGATCCCGGAATACGAGCCCTGGTAGCCGCCCTCCTCGAGGAGGAACGAAAGCAGCCCGGGACCGCATCCGACGTCGAGGAGCGTACCCGGCGACATGTCGAACTGCGCCATGACGCTGTGCCAGGGGACCGACAGGAGCCTGATCCTCAGGTGCCATCTCTCGGCGGGTGACAGCACGGACGCCCGCGAAAGAAGCCTTCTCGAGAGAAGAGGTCCTGNNGGGAGCGAGCAGGGGATCAGTCGGCGCCCTCGACCAGCCGGGGGAGGGAGATCGTGGAGATCGAGCCGTTGCGAACGTCGAAGAGCTCGGTCCACAGCATGACCGAGGCTGACGGGGTCCTGCGCGCGAGCTGGAGGAGGTAGCTGCCCTCGCCGAGAACCAGGGTGCAGGGCTCGGTTGGCGAGAACTCGAGGTAATCGATCGGAAGCCAGTAGCCCGGAACGGCTATCGAGATGGCCGCCAGCGTGCTCTCAGGAGCCATCTGCACCGGCTCGATCACTGCTGTGCCTGTGGGGGTGAGTGCGGCCGTGCGCTCGACGTTTCCCGCGAAGGCCCAGGCAAGGTTGGCCCAGCCGGTCGGGATGCTGTCGGACGCCAGGGGCACGGGCAGCCACTCGTCGCCGTCCCAGACCTCCATCCAGCCCGTTTCCCCCGGACCCGGACCCGTGAAGAAGCCGGTGCCAGGGCGCGAGGCTATCCCCAGCGACCTCAGGCTGCATCCGAAGAGCACCCTGATCTCGTCCGGGGTGCCGCCACCGGAGGNGAGCACGTCCAGAGGGCCTGCGACGCCCCCCAGGAACGAGGGCTTCCTGACCTCGAAGCTCCCCAGCCGGGCGGCCATGGCATACGCTATCGAGACGACGGTCGTATCGGCCTCGTCGAGGGTGCTCGACCAGTAGGACTCGAGCGGCGCCCTGAAGGCGGTCACCGGTTCCTCCGAGATGCGGTANTCGACCAGCCCCGTGAGGAACACCGAGTCGGGCAGGCTGTCATAGAAGCGCTGCCGGGAATCGAGGGCTCCGAAGACGTGATCGGACAGGATGGTCTCGTCCATCTCCAGACGGTCGAGTCTGGGGATGACCCCNAGGAGGTGATGGACCGCCTCGAGCGCCTCGCCTCCAGCGAAGGACAGGTATCCNCGCCAGAAGACCTCGTTGCCCTGGGTGTCNGCCAGGATGCTGTCGATCCGGGCGGGCTCGAGCAGCGAGAGGATGGCCGTGAAGAGTATGGCGGCGCTCATCGCTCGTAGTTCATCAGCAGGGAGCCCTCTGCCGGAGTTGATGCCTGCGTGTCCACCCGGACGGTGTCGCCCGCGGTCACAGAAACCTGCAGGGACCGAAGTGGCCAGCCCCACGTGAGCAGGTAGACGCCTTCGCCCACCTCGGCCTGCCTTACGGGGGGCCTCAGGACGAAGAGCGGCCTTATCGCGCCGTAGTTGACTATGCAGACGGCGACATCGCTCGAATCGTCGGAGATGCGGAGAAGCCCGGTTTCGCCGTAGGAGGGCGTGACATCGAGCATCGACACGCCGCCCCGCCAGGCGAGAGCCCCCGGCACCGAGTCGGGGCTGATGGCGACGACTATGCCGGTGCGGGCGGCATTGGCCGTGAACCAGCCGGAACCCAGCGAGTCCTGCGTGGTGGCGGCATCGACGCACTTCCAGCCCTCCGGCGTCCAGACTTCGAGCCAGGCGTGATTGCCGTCGGTGTCGCTCCACCAGGGGGCATAGACCTGCCTGCAGGGGATGCAGGCGCTGCGCAGGGCATCCATGTTGAGGATGGTCAGCTCCTCGCATCGGCCGATGCCCGATCTGAGTGTGACNAGGGGCGACTGGTCGCGCCTCTGGGTCATNCTCCANACGGTGAGCGAGTCGATCCAGGAGTCGATGCGAAGCGCGGCGCCTTCGAGATCACCTGCCGCAAGGGCCATAGGCACGGCTTCCGCGGCCAGGAGGCCCCGCCAGCTGACGAGGGGCTCCTGGCTCACCCGCGGCGGCAGGACATACCTCAGGAAGATCGAGTCGGGAATCGAAGGGCCCCAGGGAACGGAGTCTCTCACCTCGAGGGCCAGCAGCGTATTCTCCTCGAGGATGGAGCTGTAGGCCGGGATCAGGTCGCATGCGGGAAGTGTGCGCCTGAGGAATGCGTCGCAGTCGGCCTGCGAGAGCTGTAGACCCACGATGACGAAGACTGCGGCCAGCATTGGGCTCCTCCAGGATCGGTGTTCCTCCTACGGAGTATATTCCTCCATTCACATTCACGGAAGGGGCGCCCATGGGAAGGTTCCTGATAAGCTGGGGCGTCGGCGCGATAAGCCTCTACCTGGCCTCCCTCATGCTCGGCAGCCATATGGAGTTCTACACCGTCTGGGCGGTGGTGTGGGGCACTCTGCTCTACGGCCTGCTAAACGCGATGCTCGGGAAGCTGATCAATTTCCTGACGTGCCCGGTCTACCTGCTCACGCTGGGGCTGTCACGCTTCCTGGTGAGCGGCGCCATGCTGCTGCTCATCGACAAGTTCCTGGCCGGCTTCATGGTGGAAGGTTTTCTCTGGGCCGCGCTGGCTGCGCTTCTGACCTCCGTCGCCAACACCTTCATCTCTTCGATGATCAAGGAGAAGACCGGCTAGAGCTCGCAGGCCGCAGCCCCTGCCGGGAAGCCGTGTCGAAATGATGGCGACGGCCGCAGCCTCGGTGGGATGACACGGCGGCAAGGCTCTGCAGGTCTCTCCCCCGTCAGCCCGCGGTCCCATCGGGACCTCTGCAGCCTGCGCGACCGCCTTCCCGGGAGATGCGCGGGCTGGACTCGTCATGTCTGCGATCGGGTGCCGGAGTCAGCGCAGGGTCAGGTCTGCCCCCGGAAGTCCATCCTGCGCCGGGCTATGCCCACCGGGGTGCTCTGGGTCCCCTGACCCAGCGGATTGTCGCGGAGGATGCCGAGGAGCAGCTTTTCGTCGAGTGACGCGGGCCAGCGCCCGAGGATGTTCCCGCCCAGGTCGTTGATGTCCACGACGGCGACCGGGCAACCCAGGGCGTCGGAGATCCGGTGGCTCACTCCGTCGGGATCGAGCGGAGACAGGCTCACGGCCCTGTCGAAAGGCGGGATCGTGCCGTGCGTCGGCCCGTCTATCGAGCGGGCGCGGGGTCCGGCGATCCTGTAGAAGTCGCCCTTCCGGCCGATTAGCCTGCCGACCATTCCCACGAAGGCCGCCAGGAGGATCCGGGGCACTCCGACCTCCCTCAGCGCGCATTCCATCGTTTCCGGCATGCCCAGGCCTATGCCGGAGGGAGTCTTCGTAACGAAGCGCGCCAGCAGCCTGGCCAGCTCCCGGGGCTCGAGGGTGCCGTCGTCGAGGAGGAAGTACCTGCCCTGGCTGGCGCCCACGGCCTTCTCGCCCANGAAAAGGATGTCGTCCGGACGAAGGGTCTCGCCGGCCGCCGAAAGGCCCTCCCTCACGGCATCCAACAGGTCGTCACCCTTCAGGATGAGCCTGGTGCGGACGGGAATCCTCTCCCAGCGAGCCCCCGTGACTTCGATGCATCGCTCGGCCATTTATATTAGACCTCCAGTCCGGGAGTATGCTCGCAGTCGCGGGCGGGAGGAAGAGGGTCGGGGGAGCAGCGATGGAACTCGCGAAGATGACGACGGCCGAAGTGAAGGAATACCTGCGGCATCGCAGGTCCGTCGTCGTTCCCGCGGGAAGCACCGAGCAGCACGGTGCCCTTGCGCCCCTGGGCTGCGACGCCTTCATGGCCGAGCGCATCTGCGCGGCGGCGGCGGAGAAGGCGGGCTCCATCTGCGCCCCGGTCCTCCCGCTGGGCATGTCCTCGAACCACATGGCATTCCCGGGCACGATAAGCCTGCGCCCCGGCACCCTCTCGTCACTGATGGAGGACACNGCGGTCTCGCTTCACACATCCGGCTTCAGGAGCATCCTCTTCCTGAGCGGTCATGGAGGCAACCGTGGTCCGGTGCTGGCTGCGATGGCCTCCGCGATGCCGCGCTGCCCCGGCTGCGCCATGAGATACATGGGCTACTGGGAGCTGCCCGGAGCCGGGGAGATGCAGAACTGCCTCTTCGGAGACGGGAACGGATACCACGCCACGGCGGCGGAGGTCTCGATGTACATGCATCTGCAGCCCTCCTTCCGGCCCGATCCCCCATCCCTGCACAGGTACCCTCCGTCACCCGTCCCCGGGAGCATCCTCGATCCCGAGGAGTGGGCGGCCAGGTATCCGGAGGGGCCGGCCGGCGTCGATGCGTCCAGAGCGTCGGCCGAGGCGGGCAGGGCGCTNTTCGATTTTCTCGTGGNCGCCCTGGCCGGCGAGCTGGCCGCCTGGGAGAGGGGTGGCCGCGATGCATGAGCCGGCGGTCGCGATCCGTTCGCTGGCTGTCGATTACGGCAGACAGCGAGCCCTGGACGGGCTCGATCTCGAAGTGCCGTCCTCGGGCGTATTCGGCCTCCTGGGGCGCAACGGCGCCGGGAAGACCACGACCATCCGGGCCATCGCGGGGCTCGTGAAGCCCGCGGCAGGGACGGTTTCGGTCCTGGGCACCGACCCGGCCTCGGATCCCTCGGTCAGGAAGCTCCTATCGATCCTCCTCTCCGACGACGGGCTGGTGGCGGGCATAAGCGTCAGGGAGAACCTCGTATGCTGGGCGCTGGTGAACGGCTGCACGATCCGCCAGGCCCGCCCTCTGGCCGGGGAGGCCCTGCGCAGGGTGTCCTCACCGCCCCCCGGGGGGAAGCTCGTCCGCGACCTCTCCACGGGCGCGCGGAGGACGGTCGCCCTCGCGAGGAGCTTCATGCTCGACAGACCGCTCGTTATCCTCGACGAACCCACCGCCTCGCTGGATCCGGTGGCCTCGGCCGAATGCAGGGACCTCATACGGCACCTGTCAGCCGACAGGCCGGTGCTGCTATCCACTCACAACCTCTCCGAGGCTGCCGAGCTCTGCCGACAGGTGGCCATCATCCATCTCGGGAAGGTGGTCTTCGACGGTCCACCCATCCCGCACGACCAGGTCGGAGCCTACCTGGTCAAGGTCGAGGACGGCAGGCTGTCCTGGGAGGGGAGGCCGCTGGCCGCGGATGAAACGGGCCAGTTCACGGTGACGACGCAGATGCCGCCTGCNGACGCCCTCTCCGCGCTCGTNGCCTCGGGTGCCAGGGTGACCGAGTTCANNCCGCTGCGCAGGAGCCTCTCGGACGTCTTCCTGGAGCTCGCGGGATGAGGGGCGTGGGAGGGGTCCTGCTGAGGGACTGGCTGTCGTTCAGGAGGTCCCTGGGACGGGCCGGCATGCTCAGGTTCATCATCATCTACTGCGGAGTCCTCGGCTACTTCATACCCTCGCGGATCGGGAATCCATCGGCGGCCATGCTGGTGTTCGCGATGATGCCCCTGTTCATGGCAGGACCCACGGCCATCGACTCCTTCGCAGGCGAGCGGGAGCGCAGGACCCTGGAAACCCTGCTCTGCTCGGAAGCGGGCAATTCCTCGATCGTGGCCGGCAAGGCGCTCTTCCCCCTGCTGCTCTCCCTCGGCCTCTCCTGGATCTCCCTTGCCGTCTTCGAGCTCGTCTCCCTGGTGCGCGGGACGGGGACAGCCGCTGCAGAGGCCATCTGCTTCTCCGCCCTGCTGGGAATAGTGCTCTCGAGCCTGGCCACGACCGTCGGGATGCACGTCTCGCTGAAGGCATCCAGCTCGAGGTCCGCCCAGCAGTGGTACTCGATCGTCCTCCTCGCGGTGGCTGTCGGCGCGCCGTTCGCCGTCAAATCGCTCGCGGATGCCGTCCCCGCATCCCTGAGGACGGGCATCGCTGCGGCCTTCGAAGGGGGTTGGTTCTCCCCCGGCTCTCTGATGAGCATCATCGCCCCTCTGCTTATCTCCACCGGCCTCTTCGCGCTGCTCCTCTCGCGCGCGTCACGGCTGCGCGTCCTGAACGGGAGTCCGGCATGAACGGCTGCGGACCGGCCTCCGGAGATGTCGTCGCGCTGATCACCACGCTTCCCGGGAGGGAGGAGGCCATCGCGCTCGGCAGGTCGGCCGTGGAGGCCCGGCTCGCAGCCTGCGCACAGGTGGAGGGGCCGGTCACCAGCGTATACGAGTGGAAGGGCGTCATCGAGCAGTCCTCCGAGCACAGGCTCGTCCTCAAGACCTTTGCGCGCCTGTCGGCCCCCCTCGAGGCGTTCCTCAGGGAGCGTCACCCCTATGAGGTCCCCGAGTTCGCGACAAGCGGGATCGCCGTGTCAGAAGACTACCTCTCCTGGATGAAGAGCCTCCTCGGGGAGTGAGCAAGGCCCGGCTTGACACCCGGAGCGGGTACGGCTAAAATAGGAATAAGGACTCCGAATACTGAAATAGGAATCGATAAGGGGAGCAGGGCATGAGCGGGATACTGAGGTTATCGGAGGCAGCCAATCTGGCCGTGCACGCCTGTGCACTCCTCGCCGCCGCCGGGGACGAGAGGCTGTCCCACGACAGGATGGCCGAAGTTCTCGGAGTCTCCGAGTCGCACCTGGGGAAGGTGCTCCAGAAGCTCGTGCACGAAGGCCTGCTGAAGTCTGCGAGGGGGGCCGGGGGCGGCTTTCTGCTGGCCCGGAAGCCTTCCTCGATCACGCTCCTCGAGATTGTCGAGTGCGTGAACGGCCCGGTCGCCGGGGGCGGCTGCCTGCTCGGCCGCAGGGTGTGCAGCAGCGGCGAATGCGCCCTTGCAGCCCTCGGCGCCTCTGCGGCCGATCTCGTGGTGAAGTCGCTCGGTTCCATCACCCTCCAGACATTCGTGACATGCCAGCTCGATCCCGAGTGCGGAAAGGAAGGTGCCTGAGATGTTCTGCTATCAGTGCGAACAGACGAACCAGGGCAAAGGCTGCGACAGGTTCGGCGTCTGCGGCAAGGATCCCGTCTCCGCTGTCCTCATGGACTCCCTGCTCCATCTCCTGAAGGGAATCGGCTGGCACGCGGCGAAGGCCGGCACGGCCGGACTCGAAGATCGCGAGGCGGGGATCTTCGCAATCGAGGCGCTCTTCAGCACGATCACGAACGTCAACTTCGATCCCGACACCCTCGAGCCGCTGGTGCGCAGGGCTGCCGCAATCCGGGACAGACTCGCGACGATGTCGGGCGCGTGCAGCTGCGGCAGCGGTTCGCACCTCCCGCTCGACCCGGCCACCTGGACCCCTCCCGCCACCCGCGAAGCCCTTCTCGCCGATGCCGCCCAGTTCTCGATCGACCACCGCGGGCAGCTCAACGGGATTCGCGAGACGGGGCTCGAGGAGCTCGTGACCCAGGGCCTCAAGGGCGCTGCGGCCTACGCCGACCACGCGCATGTCCTCGGCCACGAGGATCCGGCCCTGCTGGCGCAGTTCCTCCAGATACTCGGCTTCCTCGCGGTGAAGCACGATACCGGCGAGCTGCTCGGGAAGGCGCTCGAGGTCGGCACGCTGAACTTCAAGGTGATGGAGATGCTCGACGCAGCCAACACCGGAGCCTATGGGCATCCGTCGCCTGCCCGCGTCCGTGTCACTCCCCGCAAGGGCCACGCCATCCTCATCTCAGGGCATGACTACAGAGACCTCTACGAGCTCCTGAAGCAGACGGAGGGCAGGGGGATCGACATCTACACCCACGGCGAGATGCTCCCCGCCCACGGCTACCCCGGGCTGAGGAGGTTCTCTCACCTGGCCGGCAACTACGGCAGCGCATGGCAGAACCAGCAGAAGGAGTTCGATGCCTTTCCGGGCTCGATCCTGATGACCACCAACTGCATACAGAAGCCCAGGCCCTCGTACATGTCGAGGATCTTCACCTCGGGCCTCGTGGAGTTCCCCGGGGTGATCCACATAGCCGACCGCAACTTCGCGTCTGTCATCGAAGCAGCCCTGGCGCAGCCCGGGTTCGCTGCGGACGAGCCGGAGAAGCTCATAACCGTGGGATTCGGCCACGAGGCGGTGCTGTCGGTCGCCCCCGCCGTCATCGACGCGGTGAAGAGCGGAGCGATCAGGCACTTCTTCCTCATCGGCGGCTGCGACGGCGCCAAGCCAGGCCGCGACTACTACACGATCCTGGCCGAGAGCGTGCCGTCCGACTGCGTGATCCTCACCCTGGCATGCGGGAAGTACCGCTTCAACAAGCTCGACTTCGGAGAGATAGGCGGCATTCCCAGGCTTCTGGACATCGGTCAGTGCAACGACGCCTACTCGGCGATCAGGATAGCGCTGGCCCTCTCCGAGGCTTTCGGAGTGGGCGTCAACGAGCTCCCGCTCTCCATAGTCCTCTCCTGGTACGAGCAGAAGGCCGCAGCCGTCCTTCTGACCCTCCTCTCGCTCGGGATCAGGAGCATGAGGCTCGGGCCGACGCTGCCCGCCTGCCTGACCCCTGACGTCGTCGGGATCCTCTCGGAGAAGTTCGACATCATGCCGATAACGACACCGGAGGCTGACCTGGCCGCCATCCTGGGCACGGGGAGCAGGTGATGGGAGCCTCCGCGGTGAGGAGGGCCGACGCGCCCCGCCTGGACACGCCGCAGGGCGTGGATGCCAGGAGGCTGCACGAAAGCGAATCCGTCGAGGTCATCTCCATCGAGCTCGCGCCGGGAGCCTCCCTGCCGAGGCACTCGGCCCCCGTGGAGGTCTTCTTCTTCGTGGTGGAGGGAAGCGGCTCTCTGGAGACCGGCGGCGAGCGCCTCGAGGTCTCCGCAGGCATGCTCGTGCCCTCCGACGCCGGAGTTCCCCATACCTGGACGAACGGCACTTCCGCCCCGCTGTCCATCCTGGTGGTGAAGACTCCGAATCCGCGATCCCGTACCGTGCGGAGCTGATGCGGAAATGCGCAGGAGGGGCGACCCGGCCGCCCCTCCGTTTGCATCGCCCCGCTGCAAGGCACATAGTTACGTTTCCTGTTCACATCTGCCGTCGCCTGCTGGAGAGGGCCGCACATGACTGAGATAATCGCAGTCGTGGTGCAGCTTATCTTCCTCGAGGGCATCCTGTCGATCGACAACGCTGCCGTCCTGGGNGCCCTGGCGACCTGCCTCCCGACGAACCGGGACATCCCCTGGCCGCACGGCCTCCGTTTCATGCACGGACCGATGAAGGCGCTCCTCGGAAGACAGCAGTCCGCCGCACTGAAGGTGGGCCTCCTGGGCGCCTACATAGGCCGGGGGACCATGCTGTTCTTCGCCGGCCTGGTGATCTCCAACCGGTGGATCAGGGTGGTGGGCGCCGCCTACCTGCTCTTCCTGGCCGTGAAGTACTTCGCCGGGTTGTGCTGCTCCCGGACTCCCGGCGATACCGATGCCGATGTCGCCGCGCCGAGCTGCGCGCCGGGCTTCTGGCGCACCGTCCTGGCCATCGAGCTGGCCGATCTCGCATTCAGCGTGGACAACGTGGTGGCTGCCGTCGCGCTCTCGCCCAGGTTCTGGGTGACGCTTCTCGGCGTGGGGATCGGGATCATCGTCATGCGCTTCGCGGCGGGCATCTTCGCGAAGCTGATCAGATGGGAGCCGGCCCTTTCCACGGGCGCCTATCTCCTGATCGCGGCGGTGGGCATCGAGCTGATCCTCGAGACGGCCGCGGGGCTGGTCCTGAGCGAGATCCAGCAGTTCGCCATCTCGGCCTCGATAATCTGCCTGACCATTCTCTTCGCGAGGACGGGGCTGAGGAGGGCGAGCCGGGCGTTCGGCTTCCTCCCGAAGGGCTGCATGGCCTTGTGCTGCCTCGCGAGATCCTTCGGGAAGGCGCTCTCCCCCCGGGGGGGGAAGCCGGACGGTCGGGCCTAGTAGCCGCCCTTCCCGAGCATTATCACAGGCATGGTCTTGAGCAGGAGGCGGGTGTTCAGCCCGATCGAGCGCTTGAGGGCGTAGCACAGGTCCAGGAACTGCGCGGCGTCGAAAGGCAGCCGGCTGCGGCCGTAGACCTGCCAGATCCCGGTCAGGCCGGGCTTCACGGTGAAGCGGTAGAGCTGCCAGTCCTTGTAGTACTGCATCTCGTAGGGGATGCAGGGTCTGGGGCCGACGAGGCTCATGGTCCCCCTGACGACCGACATCAGCTGCGGCAGCTCGTCGAGCGAGGCCTTGCGCAGAATCCTGCCCACGGGCGTCACCCTGCCCCCATCCCTCTTCTTGAAGGTCGTCCCGTCGTCGTCGGCTGCCACGCCCTTCACGTACTGCTCGAAGTAGGCCTTGTGTGCCTTGACGTTGCCTGACACGTCGGAGGTCATCGAGCGGAACTTCAGGAAGGTGAAGGGCTTCTCGCCCAGCCCCACGCGCTTCTGCTTGAACAGCACGGGTCCGGGGCTCGTGGACTTCACCAGCAGGGAGATGAGGAACAGCAGGGGCGCCAGCGCCAGGACCATCACGGCGCCGAGGACGAGATCGACCGCCCTCCACAGCCGTTCCGCGCTCCTGGACATGGGGGGGGTGAAGAAGACCACGGCCGGGCGGTCGGCGAAGCTCAGCCAGGTGTCGAAATACCCTATCCCCTCGAACAGCTTGGAGAAGATGCTGACCGCGATGCCCTTCTCGTGGCAGGTGATGACGAAGCGGGAGATCGAGTCGAAGTCGAGGTCGTCGTCGGCTATGCAGAGGTCGTCGCACCCGCAGGCGGCCATGCGCTCGAGATACTTCTCCAGCCTGTCGCCCGGGTCGGCCGGACATTGCGATCCTTCGCAGGGAACGGTCTCGATGAGGATCCGGTAGAAGGGGGATGTGTCGAGGGCTGCCCGTATGGATGCCTGAACGCTCTGATCGCCGCATGCCAGGATGCGGATCCTGGGTGTCTTCAGCAGGCGCATCCTCACCAGCCATGCGACGAAGTGAGGCATGAACAGGACGCGTATGAGGACCGCCAGCACGGCCCAGATGCCGAGGACCAGGGCGATCACGAGACGGCTGTGGAGGAAGTAGGCGGGGGGTATCCGGAACAGGAAGACGGTGAGCACATAGGCAAGCGTCACGATCAGCGAGATCCTGATCATCCGGAAGGCGTGCATCGACCTGTTCACGGATGTCCTGGCATAGTAAACGGTTTCCATATCGGACAGGAGGAGGGTCGCCAGCGAGTAGAACACCCAGGTGCCCGTCAGGGATGTCAGCGGGGCCGCCGACCGGAGGCCGAACCTGAACAGGAAGGCTGCCAGGAGGGAGAAGGCGATGATGAGGAGGTCCGCGGACACACCGAGGACGAGGAAGGCGCGGTTGAGTCGCTCGCCCTTCTCCTGCGGCCTGTTCAGAGATATCCCGAAGTCGTCCATGGAGCCTCTCCCGGCAGGCGGGGCGGAGCCGTCGTCTCGTCAGGCCCGGCGGCCGGAGTTCACGGGATTCCGCCTGAGCGGTAACATACCGTGCGTGTCAGGAATGCAACCCTTCTCCGGAGNGCTGCCGCTCGTCACCGGGCATCCCGGCCATCATGCCCAGGAATATCCACATAAAGGCGTTCATCTGGGGCCATCGTATCAGGTTGTCCACGAACTGGTGCCCCATCAGGGCCGCCATGCCGGCGGCCATCGCCACGGTCAGCAGCCCCTTCCTCCGCCGGAGAAGGCTCTTCGCGGCCAGGATGCCGGCCAGTGCGAGGCAGGCGAGCGAAGCAAGAGAGATGATCCCGCCCTTCACCGCGCAGTTGAGGATGGCGCTGTTCAGCCCTCCGAAGTGGTCTATGTCGGTCCTGCTGACCCTGTGACGGACGTCCCAGAAGGTATAGAGGGCCGTCCTGCCCCAGTAGAACTCCTCGGCGCCCCACCCGATGCCCGTGATGGGGCGCTCCTGGAACTGCTCGATGAAGCTCTGATAGGTGAGGTATCTGTGCACCAGCGTGGGCTGCGTGACGATGTCACTGGGATTCGTGACGAGGCTGAGCTGCCTCGCGAAGGTGTCCGCACTGCTTCCGATGACGATCACGAAGCCGATGAAGACCGCGATGAGCAGTATCGGCTTCCGCCAGTACCTGTGCAGGAGGACGAACGCCGATGCGCCTATCGTGAGGAAGAACCCTCCCCTGGAGAACGTGTAGAGGGCGCTCAGGAACCCGGTCACGAAAGCAGCCAGAGAGATCCATCCCCACAGGCGCCCCTTGCCCGAGATGGCCTGCGAGAGGGCGACGGGCACGAACAGCTCCAGGTACCCTGCGAGCACATTCGCGCTGGGAAAGCTCGAGCCCACCCTCGCCTTGAAGACGTAGCCGATGGAGAGGTCGTTGCGGTAGAAGCCGGCAGTCCCGAAGTACTGGAGGATTCCCAGCGATCCGACCATGAGGAGCGTGAGAATGGAGGCGTGCAGGAGCCTCTGGAAGCCCTCCTCCGTGGCCGACTGCTCCGCGATGATCATTCCCGCGGGCAGGAAGAGGAACAGGCTGCTTCCGTCCCTCACCGCGTTCCAGAACGGCTGGCCGAGCGTGGATATGGACACGACGATGCTGACGACCTGAAGCGCGAGCGCGACGAAGGCGATCTTGAACGGGCGGAGGGAGGTCGCCGTGAACGGCAGGTCCCACGTGATCTTCTCCAGCACCCAGAAGACGGTGAAGCATATCCCCGCGAAGGTGGCGACCGTGGGAATGAACGGGGGCATCGAGATCTCGCTCAGGCCCAGGGCGAACACCGGGAGCGAGAGCGGCGCGAGGAGCTCGACCCTGGCGATGTTCACGAACAGCAGACCGCCCACCAGGACGAACACGCCCGCGAGGCGGATGGGCTGCGACAGGTTGAGGATGGCGAGGAGGTAGACGGCGCAGAACGAGAGGGCGATCACGAGCGTGAGCAGGCCCGCCCTCACCGGCGGCGCGAAATCGCTCCGCTCCCCGTCGAAAAGCAGGCGGACCCTGCTCAGCGCTTCCCTCCGGACCTGCGGAAGAGGTCGAGGAAGCTGTCGGCCGACGAGGATGAGGGACCCTGACCGACCCGCTTCCTGCCGAGAGGCTCGAACTCCTCGCAGAAGTTCACGTGGGAGGGGTCGCCGGTCTCCTCCGTCGTCGAGGAGGTGCATCCCCGCGACGACTCGCAGTACAGCCTGCACTGGATGCATGAGTGCAGGTAGCCCCCGCAGCCCTTGCAGATCGCGTTGAAGGAGACCCTTCCCTCTTCGTTCTCCGAACCGCACGCAGCGCAGGTGATGTTCATTGCTCGGTCACCTCCGGCAGTATCTCGATCTTCTTCACGACGAAGACCCCGGGGTTCCCGGGAAAGCTCACCGAATCCCCAGGCGAAGTTCCCAGCACCGCAGCGCCCATGGGCGCCAGGTAGTTTACCCTCCCGTCCTCGGGAGCGGCCTCCAGGGGTCCCACGACCTGGAACTCCAGCTCTCTGCCCTCCTCGGATTCCAGCAGCACCTTCGTCCCCGGAGAGCAGACAGAGCGCGTCATGTCATTTCTCGGGTACGGGCGCAGCCGGTCGAACTGCTCGGTGCCGCGCCTCAGGGCGTCCAGGAGCAGGTCGCGCCTCTCGAGAGCAGCGGCATACTCGGCGTTCTCGGACAGGTCGCCGTGCGAGGCGGCCTCCTTGATCGCACGCGCCGCGGCAGGGATCTCCTCCGACTTGAGTCTGATCAGCTCGTCGTGCCTCCGGGCGATCGCAGAGGGGCTCGCGTACACGAAGTCGCTCTGCCAGAAGCGGGGTCTCTCATCGACTCCCGACCTCCTCTGCGACAGCTCCCTCATCACCTCGAGCAGCAGGCCGGTGTCCTGCGCNGGNCCGAGCTCCGACAACTGNTCCGAGAGCATGCCGAGGCGCCTGGTGTCGAGAGACTTCAGATGGTGCACGAGCTGATCGTGACGGGCCTCCAGGAGGGCGGTTATCACCTTCCGGGCGCTCTCGGCCCTGGCCCACCCGGCAGTTTCGAGAATGGTCATGGTCGGGTTCCAGTCCTCCGAGGGGGCCAGGTCGGGATGCAGGATGAGGAACTCCACCACTCTGAGATGCAGATCCGGATCGCTCCGATTCGAGAGGTGCCAGGCGGCGTATTCCGCGGCTTCCACGGGATGCTTCTCGAAGGCCGTCTCCATTGCGGGGAACCACAGGTTCCGCTGGAGCTGGTCGAGGAGCGCCTTCATGTCCCCGGCCTCCGCACGGGCCACGAAGGCGGTGGCGTACAGCTTCCTGCACACCGGANACGTGATCTCGGCAAGGGCTCTCGTGGCCCTGCCGGGCGTCAGCTCGACAGGGGCCCCCGGCGCTGCGAAGGACTCCTGGGGCTCGCCCGCGAGCAGCCAGTACATCTCGTACAACGCTCCCGACTCAGGCGTCCTGAGCCTGGGGAGGTTATGAGACACCTTCTCGCTGACCGCCTGTCTCGTCCCGGCGTCGAGAGCCCGCAGCTGGCGCGCCATCTCACGGTTGCGGGCGACAAGAGGCTCGCCCGTGGACAGAACGGACACGATCGAGACGTCAGGAGGGGCTGCCTGCTTCCGCTCCACGGAGTCGCCGAGAGCGACGATGCCCGGGTCGCTGGAGGCCGCCGAGGCCAGCTTCTTCCACAGGTCGGCCCCCTCGTCCTGTCCGGCCATGGCCGTGACCAGCCTCCTCGTCACCTTTCCACCGAACTCGTCGAGGAGCCCCTGGAGCATCAGCGAGGGATCCTGTGCGAGGGCGGACCAGGCCGCGGGATCGCGGCGCCTGAGGGCCGGCGGGCCGTCGCTGGACACGGGCTTCGACGAGTCCAGGAGGGCATCGAGCGAGATGTCGAAGGAGTGGGCCTTCTCGAAGTCGATGGTGGCGGAGTCCCGGGTTATCCTCGTGATCCTGCCCGGCCCCATCGTGAAGTGCAGCACCCATCCGTCCCTGCGATAGCGCAGCAGCTCGCCGATCCGGGCCCAGCACTCGCGGAGGCTCTTCTGTCCGTCCATCAGCCCGCTGCTCTTCAGGAATCGCTCCAGTGGCTCGTACATGAGATACTCGTCACGGAGCATCTCCACGACGAGCTCCCTCAGCCTGGGAGACCCGTCGAAGCAGGGCGCAGCAGCCCGGAGGAAGTCGATGCCGACCTGCGCGCCTTCCTCGGAGAGGGCGTCGAGAGCTATGTCGAGCAGCTGCGCGGCACGGTCGGACTCGCCTGCCCCGTCGAGCGCCCTGAAGACGTCCGCGGCCTCCTCCGGGTCCAGATCCGCCTGCAGGCGGTCGAGCCAGGCGTCCTCCAGGGCTGCGTAATCTCCAGCTGCCGCGATGTCTCCGAGTCTGGACAAGCCCTGCACCTCCGTTAGAGATTAGGGGAAAGACTATACCAACAGGGGGCCCGGCCGTCAGCGAAGCCAGGGTCCGTCGGAGGTTCGTGGACCGGAAAGCAGTCGACCTCCTCGTATCCGAGCTGAGGCGGGTGGCCTCCTCCCAGGGCGGCTCCACGCCCCGGCGAGCCCTCGGGGGGCCTCTCATGGCCCGTCTCGAAGCGTCCCCCTTCCGGCCGTCCGACATTCCCGACCTCGAGCTCCGGCGCTGCGCCCTCTCCGTCTTCGCCTCGGCGATGACCGACTCATCCGGGATCAGCGTGGACGAGGAGAGCTGCTCGGTGAGCGCCTCCTTCTACGGAGCCGCCGGCACGAACAACCATTCGGTCGCGGCCGTGGCCGCTGCCGCCAGGCTGCTCAGGCTNTCCGAGGAGATCCGATCCGCGCTCCCGGGCCTGGGACTGCACGGGGAGCCGGTCATAACGGTCACATCCTCCGAGGACGGCGCTGCGGCGCCGAACGAGCTCGCGGACGAGGGCCGGGCGGGCTCGGTGATCTGCGACGGCGCCATCAGGGAATCGCTGGGGGCCCTGTGCGAGTTCGAGCAGTCCGGAAAGGGCTGGCTGCTCACCGGGGACGGCCCCGAACGGCTCGCAAGGCTCGAGAGGCTTGCCGGCCTCGACTGGTCTCCCTTCGTCGGGCGGAGCAGGCAGCTCGACCTGCTGTTGTGCGCAAGGCGGGATGCGATGGTCTCCGGCATGCGCAACCCCAGAGGGCATTCCCTCCACCTCGTGGCGGAAATCGTGGGCGGGATGGGCTCGGGCAAGACGAGGCTCGTCGACGAGCTCACAAGTCGGCTGCTCTCCGGGCCCGAGCCGCCGGTTATCATCTCCTCCGATGCCGGGGGCATGCCGGGTCCGCTCTCGGCCTGGTCGGCGCTGCTCTCCTCGATGGCCTCCTCAGGCAGCGAATCGGAACCTGCCCCGGGCTCTCTCACGAGGGTCCTGGGGCGCCTCGCCTCCTTCTCGGGTCCCGAGGCCTCGCATGCGCTCCAGATGTCGTTGCCCGCGCTCGAGGCGCTGATGCGCGGGGTTCCGGCGGCGAGGGCAGGCCTCAGAGAGCAGAAGCTGGAGTTCGGCATCGCCGTCCGGAACATGATACGGGCCCTTGCCAACGCTCCCGGCGGGCTCGTGATCATCCTGGAGGACCTCCACTGGATGGACGAGGCATCGCTCGAGATCCTCTGCCATGCGGTCGAGAACACGGATTCCGGCCAGCCTGTCATGTTCGTGCTGACCACACGGGAGCAGGCCGTCCTGCCGGAATTCCGCACCGACTGCGCGTGCGTCCGGAGGATCGACATGGACCCTCTCGGCACGGCCGACTGCGTCGAGGTCGCCAGGCACATGCTCCGGACCGCCGAGCTGCCGCCGGCTCTGGGCAGCCTCCTGGCATCGCGCTCCGGCGGGAATCCCTTCCATCTCGAGGAGATCATCCTCACCNTGGTCGAGACCGGCCTCCTGAAGAAGTCCGGGGACGGATGGGAGCTATCCTCCGACAGGATCCCCGACCTCCCGTCCTCCGCCGGCGAGCTCGTGGCCTGGCGCATCGGGAGGCTGGGCCCGGGAATCCTTCAGGTCCTGCAGGCGCTCTCGGCAGTCGATCCGAGGTTCTCCGCCAGGGTGATCGCCCGCATCTCGCCCGAGAAGGGCTCCGACGCCCATGTCGGCAGGGCGCTCCATGCCCTGCGCTCTGCGTGGATCCTCACGAACGGCTCGCCCCACAGGCTCGACTTCAGGCATTCCCTGACCCGGACGGCCGTCCACGAGATGCTGAGCGCGGAGGAGAGGCGATCTCTCCATGCGAACGTAGCCCGTGTCCTGGAGGACATCCTCTCGGGTGACAGCGGATTCCACGCGCCTCTTCTGGCTCTCCAGTGGGAGGCATCGGGGAACTCCTCCAAGGCGATGGGCTACGTGATCGAGTCCGCGGAGGCGGCCATCCAGCGTGGAGAGCAGGCCGAAGCGGGAAAGTGGCTGTCCAAGGCGAGGAGTATCCTCGCCGGCCTCGAGGGCATGGCGAAGGAGGAGGCCGAGTGGAGGATAGTCTGCTCCGAGCGGACCCTATGCCGCCTGAGGCTGGACAAGGTGGGCGAGTCCGCGGCGCTCGACGCCATAGAAGCAGCAGCTGCGCGCAGGGCCACGCCCGACAGGACGAGCGTCGCAGAGTGGTCCAGNGGTGTCTANCTCTCGGAGTCNAGACCGAGGGACGCCGAAGTCCACTTCAGGAAGAGCATCGATGCCGCCGTGAGCTGCGGGAGGCGCGATCTGGAGGCCAGGTCCCTGATGGCCCTCGCATCGTGCGACGGCGTCAGAGGCGCCGACGAGGACAAGATCAGGCACCTCCGGCAGAGCCTAGCGATATGGGAGGAGCTCGGGGAAAGGAATCTGGAGGTCGAATGCCTTGCCAGTCTTTCCGCCTTCCGTGGCGCCGTGGAGGACGAGGAGGCCTTCGACTTCCTGAGGAGGGGCATCGAGATCGCCAGGAGCTCAGGCAGCCGGCTGCTGGAGACGAAGGTCCTCGGTATGCGTGCGGAAAGGCTGCTCGAGCTGCAGAGGCTCGAGGAGGCCGCCGAGGACCTCTCCTCGGCGCTCCTGCTGGCCGAGACCACCGGCGACAGGCAGACCGAGTGCNATATCACCAGCAAGCTGGCGAGGCTGGAGTTCAGGAGGGACAGGCTGTCCCGCGCAAGGGGCTTCATCGACAGGGCGCTGTTCCTCGCNAGGGAGACCGGCGACAGGGGGGCCGAGATCTCGAACCTGGTCTCGATGTCCCGCCTGCTCCAGCGCGATGGTCGGATCGACGAAGCCCTGGATGCCCTGCGCGGCGCACTCGGAACGTCCCGCGTGATCGGGTTCACCGGTTACATACCCAGGCTTCTGCTGAACATCGGCGCCCTGCTGCACATGAAGGGCCTTCTAGCCGAGGCCGCGGCTGACTACGAGGAGGCTCTCTCCCTGATGAGGAGCGACGAGAAAAACCTCATCGCCACCGTGCACTGCAACCTGGGCTACCTGAAGTCGCTGAGGCTGCTCCCCGCAGAGGCGGCCGGGCACTACACCAAGGCCCTCGAGGCGCTCGAGGGCGAGCCCGCCGCGGCCCTGGAGGTCTCCATCCTGACCAACAGGGCCAGGAACGAATCGGTGCTGGGGAACCTGGCAGGCGCCCGGGAAGCGCTGGACAGGGCGGATACCGTAAGGAAGCAATGCGGCGCCGAGCAGTCGGTCATACCGATCCTCGCCACCAGGGGCTTCGTCCTGATGCTCGAAGGCAGGCTGGATGCGGCCGTCGCAGAGCTCGACTCCGCCGTCTCCGAGTGCATGAGGCTCGGGGACTCGGGAAGGGAGTGCGGCTGCCTGTCCGACAGGGGGCGGCTGAAGCTGGAGAAAGGCGACATTGCGGGGGCGCGGGAGGACTTCGAGCGGGTGCAGCTGCAGATGGGTGGTTCCGGCGATCCGATGCTCGAGAGCGACACCCTGACCGGTCTGGCCGAATGCGCGCTGCTCCAGGAGGGTGATCGCGAAGCTGCCCAGGCTCTGCTCGACAGGGCACTGATGCTCCCCGGCCTGGAGCTGAGCCCCATGGCCGTCGCGTTCTGCCTCCTCAAGGCCTCCTGGGTGCTCCTGCGCATGAACCGTCCTGCGGAGGCTTTGCTCGAGAGGCTCCCCGATCCGCTCCCGTTCGTCTTCGATCTCAATGCGAGGCTCCTGAGGGCCGCATCCCGGGCCTTGGCCGGAAAAGTCGGAGAGGCTCGTCAGGAGATGGCAGGAGTCATGGCCGAAGCCGCTGCGGTCGGGCTTGGCCCCGGGGGGCATTTTCTGCGAGATTTCATGCTTCTTGATGTTTTCACCGAGGGCGCCGCTCCGCAGGGAGAGGCTCTGGATCTGGCACGGGAAACCGGAGGTGCGAAGTGAGCGAAGGCGGAATGGACAGGAGACGCTTCTTCGGCAGGGTGGGCAAGATCGGCGGCGCGATGATCCTCGGTTCGATGGCCGGCAAGGCGTTCGCGGGCGAATGGGAGCAGGGCACGGGCGACGAGCTGTGGTCGGCCGGGTCGTTCCGCCAGTCCTGCATCGACATCTCCCGCGAGCTCGAGGGCATCGTGCGGGGCAGGATAGACGGGGAGTGGCGCGAGTTCAGCAAGGTCACGCTCCCCGATCCCTTCATGGAGTGGAACCTCGCGGCGCGCCGCGAGGTGCTGGAGTCCATCGGCAGGATGATGGCCGGCGGAGAGGGCTCCGGCCCCTCCCTTGCCGGTCCCCACAACGCAGCCATGGCCACCTATTCCGCCCTCAGACGCGACAGCAACCTGACCATCAACAATGCATACAAGGGTATGGGTCTCTGCCCCGAGCGCGGGAAGATCGGCGGCTACATCGAGCACATGCAGGCCACGGTCGACAGCGCCTCCATGCCCGAGCGGCTGGAGTTCCTCGGACAGCTCTATTCGGACAAGGCCAATTTCGATCTTACTCGCCTGGTCTCGCTGGAGCTGTACAGCACTCCCGACTTCGAGACCCACACCTTCCTGAACCTGATGGAGAACCCGGCGACGTCGCTCGTCTTCCTCGACTCCATGTCCTACGAGGTCAGGGGGCTGGGTGAGCTGGTCGATCCGGGGGATTCCGAGGCGCTGCAGTACAGCCGTGACATCATGACCTACACCAACCTGGCGCACTCCTACTTCCACGGGGCATTCCCCAGGTTGTTCCCGGCCATAATCATCCATATCACCGAGATATTCGACAACAGCCCCGGAACAGG
>JGI20214J51088_10000650_pt1 | contig 23924 bp, 16 predicted proteins | sample WetSurMetagenome_FD_51088 | JGI IMG/M metagenome (IMG submission 51088) | reverse complement strand
AGGATTAACAACCGGATTGGCGATCGATGATGTGAAACCAACCGGGTTTGAAGTCCATGTATAAGTATATGTCCCTGAACCGCCACTGGCTAATGAATGTAACTGTACATCTTCTCCGGCACATACTGTTGCGGGAGATGCAGTTGGTGTTGCATTAACCGGGCCTCCGCTTATGGTTATTGTAACTTCGTTTTTGTTGGAGCATGATGTTGCAGAGGACGTTGCAACCAATGTAAAAATGGTTGATGAGGTAAGATTTACCGTTGTCGGGTCTTCAACTGATGCATTAATAAGTTCTCCTGCAGGTGTCCAGTTATATGAAAATGGTCCTGTACCTCCTATGGTTGAATTAAGCGTCGTATTTGTTCCATATGGTATTGTGGCATTTATTCCCGCATTTACTACCGGCAATGCGTTTACTTTAACGACAGTTGCAACGGAGGCAGCACTCTGACATCCGTTTGCATCAGTAACCTGAACCGAATAATTTCCTGCTGAGGTTACATTTATACTCCTGGTTGTAGCTGAATTTGACCATAAGTAGCTTGTTCCTGCGTCTGAAGTCAGCGTTACATCACCTCCTTCACAAAATGTAGTGGGACCCGAAGCTACAACAGTGGGTACCGGTACGATACTTACAGATACCGGAGCCGGTACTGATACAGCGCTCTTGCATCCGTTTGAATCAGTTATGCGTACAGAATAACTGCCGGTTGTATTTACATTGATTGTCTGGCTTGTTGCCCCATTTGACCATAAGTATTCCGATCCTGGGCTGGAAGTTAAAGTTACATTACCTCCTGAACAGAAAGAGGTGGTTCCTGAAGCTGTAATTGAAGGAGTTACAGGCAAGGCATTGACCGTTACTGATATTGCAGAAGACGGAGCACTCAGACACCCTGTCGCATTGGTTACTTTTACTGAGTAACTCCCTGATATGCCTGCATTTATACTTTGGGTGGTTGCCCCGGTTGACCATAGGTAGGTCGAACCTGCACTCGAGGTTAAAGTTACACTTCCTCCATCACAAAATGTAGTTACCCCGCTTGCTGTGACGGAAGGTTTTGGCGCAAGACATGTACTCTGGAAAAATGAATATATCGGATCATTTATAAGATCTGTCATATTCCCATAGCTGCAGTTTGAACTCTGATACCGGGTAGTAGCCGGTGCTGTACAATTGATTGCAGGAAACAAAGGATTATTCTCAGTTAATTCTATCGGAGAAATTGTACCACAAATAAAAACACTGGCAGGATTGTCGTTACATGTAAATGAACCCTGGCCAACAGAACTGGTTTTTATAAAATCGGATGTGACTATGAAGTATCCGTTAGCGATTATAAGGGTTTGATTACCGATCGAAAGTGATCCCCTGATAATAAGAATTCCATTATCATTAATCGTAATATCATTATTATCACCAAGAGACAAATTTCCCTTTATAACAAGAGTGTCATTGATTATTAATTGACTGGCATTCCCGGTAAATGACAGATTCCCGTTAACAGTAATATACCCGTTTAGGTTGATATTGTTTCCGAAGATGTCAGTAACAGGAGCACTCCATGACGGATTCCAGCTCGATGGATTTTCCCAGTCCCCGGTATAATTATTCCTGCTTGTGTAAGTCTGCGAAAAAACTGATTGCCCGGGAATATTGAGTATCAGCCAGAAGAGAATTATATGCTTAATTAGCACATTCATTATGTACAATGATAATGCATAAACTGTAAACAAAATGTGATCATACTTTTCAATGATCCGGTAATTCTGTAATCAGGCTGAATTCTCATAGATTGTTTGGTCCGTCAGGATCCGTCTTACCAAACAGATGAGACTGCCCTCTTTAAATAACTGCGGAAGTTATGATTAATTATTGATATTTAATTACTTCCCTGCAAGAAATTGTTTATACCAGAATAAAGAAACGTCAGCATAAGAGTAATTTTCAGTCTTGAAAAGCTTTGTATTAAAGAATTTTCTGTCAGTCATACTCTCAATCTGGGAAGCTGTTTTGTCTATACCGTAATTATAGGCTGTTGCAAGAAATTTAAGCCTGGCAATTTCATTTTTTCTGTTCGTTTTGTAGTTCCTTTCGCAGATTTTAAAAAATGCAACCAGGTAATTGAATTGAGTACCGGGATCCTCAAGATCCATTACGATTGATTTGCGGAACTCTTTAATATCTTCGGATTTTGATTTGCTTTTATATGCGATACCTGATTTTGTGCTCAAAACTGAAGTAACCTGTTCGCGTATCAGCTCCGCAAAAGATGGTTTCATCTGGAATTGGCCGATTGAAAAGTTGGCATATTCATCACCCAGGTTAATATAAAGTGCCTTGAGTAGTGTGATTTCCATCTTATCACGTAATGCTGAATAACGAACCAGCTCAGGAAAGATAACCGCAATAGCAATAGGATAAGAAATATTATTCCTGGTGAGAATTGGCTCCATCCAGCTTCTGTTTTCTCTTTCAAAGGTCTCTGCCTTCTTCCAGTCTTCTCCAAAAATCTCCTTGTAGTTAAGTGATTGGGAACTTCCGTATTTAAGAAATATTGTGAAAAGAATAAAAACAAGCAATATCCGCATTGGAATTTTTTTTAACACAAAGTACACTAAGGTTCCTTTCATAGCCAGCTAGCTGATAAAGAAGGGATAAACGCAAAGTGAATATGGCTTTATTTCTTTTGCGACCTTTGCGCAAAATCTTAGCGTGCTTTGCGGTTAAAAAAGGCTTTTTAAACTAGCCCGATAGCAGTTGAATCTTCTAGAACGGGATCTTATGCTGCATTATAGAATTCCTCTTGGGGGAATAGTACATATATGCAAGATATACCTTGCCATCAGTTTTCACCAGGTGCAGATTAAACATGTCCGACATGGTAGTATTGTCACTGAAAGTAAGTGTTCCGTAATCATAAACAGCGTATTTGGTATTTGATGAGTTGACATAAATATTTCTTGCTCCGACATGTTCCGGTTTAAGGGTAAGGACTGTCTTTCCCTGCAAATCCATAATCTTGCTTCCTGCATTCATAAGAATGTCATCATATTTCATATTGTTGTCTAAAGTCCCGCCAACGCTTGTCCCCGGGTCGAAGGTTACATTTGGAATATTTGTTATTAGTTTAGGGGTTATACTGATTGGTTTACCTCCCTGGATCATTTTATCCTGCATCTGCTGGGCATACTGCATTGCCAGATCCATTTTCTCCTGGTCAGTCTTCGCATTTTTCATCGCTTTCTCCATCTTGTCACCATCGTCCTGAGTAAACATTACATTCTCTATAACCACGGCTGCAAACTTGTCTTTCGATTTTGTTACAACGAAGTTATTGATCTGAGCATAAGAGCCATAGCTTTTACCGCCAAATTTTATCAGGTATTTATCTCCGGGTTTGGTAATATATTCTTTGTATTTAAAAAGCCAGGGATCAGCTTTATTAACATTCTCTTCATTAACAGCGTCAAAAGCTTTGACCTGAGGATCTCCCGATTTGAAAGGGCCTGTGGTTACTCCATTTTTTACAACATAATACTCATCAGCTCCACGATGTTGTGCAAGTATACTTCCGTCATCCAACATGCTGATGGTAAGCTCTGCATAATCGAGCTGCAATTTGCCTCCCATATCCATTACAACAACTGCCTGGTCGCTGGCGCATGCCGGTTCAGGTTGATCTGCATTTTTGTTATTCGAACTTTCCTGAGGCTTCCCTTTAACAGTATTAGTCACGGACTTTGTAACCTTGTTTAATAGACCACTCTGGCCGTTTACCGTATTACAGGTGATTAAGCAAAATGCTGTTAAAAATAGTATTGACTTCTTCATAATGTCTGCATTTAATTATTCTCAAATATAATTAATACTTTTTTTGGAACTATAGTGCTGATATATTATTTATGATGTCTCAATAATGGCCGGTTCCTAGTTATTTAAACCGAATAGAAGTAGAGGGGACAGTATTTAGAGGTTTGAATATTTCAGAAATTTAACCACGGTGTTGCACTGAGTAATCACTGTGTAACACTGTTTGATAAGACCTTAAAATAATTTAGTAATTAACTCAAGTTGATAGTTTTAAGAAAAGGGAAGATTTAAGAGCAAGAAACAAGGATTTTTGATTTAAGAAGAAAGGGCCCATTTTGTTATACTATTGATAATCATTATTATATGTATTTTACTTCTTAATTCAAAATTCGTTAATCATCATTCGTTAATCAGATTATTAATAAAAACTTAAGTAAGTAGCAACTTAGGTTAATTATTTAGAATCTCTTATGGTAAGCTTCCGCCCTGTCAGTCACATGGAATTAATCAGTTAATGTTCTGAATAACAAACTGATATAATACTATTAGTCCGACTTTCTGCATTCCTTTCCATAATAAAGTTAAACAAAAAATATTTAGGAAATACCACGAATCATCCTCTTTTATTTTAATGATAAAAGGTAATCTGATCGGTTATTGAATCCTTTAACGCAGATCACGAATTCATGCATGATTAAAAAATCCGGCACCGCAGAACGGATGCCGGATGTCATCGAAGATGTAAGGAATGAAAAACAGGAATTATTTTTGTCCGGAAGGATGCCTTCTCACTACCCTGAGTCCCTCGTCAGTCAGTATCCATGACCTCCTGCCGGTATCCCATCCGGCCGACTCAGAAAAATCATCGTCTGAAAAGTTATTGTGGGAGTGGAAAAGATTCTCCGAAGCATTATCTAATTTTAAGATAGTGCCTTTTGGAATATAGAGATTAATACCCACATTATCTGCAGACCATTTCCGGCCTGAAGTAATAGTAAAGTATTCATCAACGAACAGTGTATCGCCACTGAAACGATAGTTGTACAATAACCCATCGGTTCTTTTCATTGCATCAATCTTGCTTCTGCCCGATGAACGTTTCCTTACCTTTACCATTGTAACATCATCATCAGATTGTCTTACATTCAGATAAGGACGGATATAAAGTTCTTTCTTTTCATCATTAATAAGTACAGAGTAGTCGTCATGCATGATTGAGAACTCCTTGTCATATCTGAGATCGGAAATTTTATTGGATGTCTTCACATATAAAGTATCAGGTGAAGGTGTTAAAATACTCTGGGTGGCTGTTTTTGCAGTTTCTGCGAAGCTTATTCCATCATTGAAGAGTAATATTGCCAGGGCAGCCAGCGAAATTACCCATAATACTAATCCTGCCAGACTGAATATACCATCATTTGCCTTGAACCAGAAGATCATCTTAACACCCCAGTAAATCATTGCAATCATTGGTAAAAACAGCACCACAAAAACCAATCCGATTATCCAGGGGGTAAGTGAGGGATTTACTACATAGTTCAGAAAATCGGGGAAATATGTCAGACTCATGTTTAATCCTTCTGCAGTAATTGCGCCGGGCATTTTGAAAACGAAAATCATCACAAAGCTGAGAATACACAGAAATCCTGTTATCACCAGAGAGATTCCGATAATTATGAGGATGATGCGTAATGCAATATAAAATACACGCCCCACAGCCCTGAAGATCTCATTAAAAGCATTGTCTAATCTGGAAGTGTTATAATAGCCTCTGTTGTACATTGTAGAGCCGTCAGGTGAAGTTTCACCGGGTTGTTTGTTATAGGAATTAGCAGAATGATATGCATTACCGTACATTTCTCTTTTTTGGGTATCGTTGTTAGCCGGAGGAAGCGCAATCCACAACGCGATATAAACAAAGAATCCCACTCCGAAAAAAACAGCAAAAAGAACAAACAAAATCCTGATCAGAACAGGGTCGGTGTTCAGATAGGCTCCGATTCCACCACAGACTCCACTTATAATGGTATCTTCGGGATTCCGGTACATCCTTTTCCTTTGGGACGTATAGACCGGAGCATCGGGTTCAGATTCATTAAGATCAAAATCTTCGGGTTTCCCAATGATCGAAATCATCTTCTCAACATTATCCTTTGAGATGACTCCTGCTGAGCTTTTTTGTGACTGAAAAATCTCAGCTATCCGCGATTCGATATCCTCAATTGTCTCATGCCCGCCCTGAACATTTCTGAAACGGTTATTAATAGCCTGAAGGTAATCACGCAGGATCCGGTAGGCTTCATCGTCAATCTGGAACAGTGTGCCGGCGATATTTATATTTATTGTCTTGTCCATTATTGTCAGTTTTAAATGGTTAGTTATAGTTTACCTTGTCCGGATCAGATTGACCGATTCCACAAGTTCCTTCCACGAATTATCCAGGTCGGTCAGGTATGCACGGCCTTCTTCTGTCAGCTCGTAATATTTACGGGGAGGGCCCTGTTGCGATTCTTCCCAGCGATAGCTTAGTAATCCTGCATTTTTTTGGCGTGTAAGCAAGGGGTAAAGTGTTCCTTCAACAACGATTACCTCTGCCTCTTTTAGTTCCTTTATTATGTCGCTTGCATAACAGGAATTCCTGGATAATACCGATAAAATGCAATATTCCAGTATCCCTTTGCGCATTTGTGCTTTTGTATTTTCTAAATCCATGATATGTAATTTTTATAGTTTACACTTCAAATAATTGAATTTCGATGCCTGTCACAACTTCATATTCTTTCTTACATTATCGAATTCTTTTTTTACGGAATCTTTGATGTTGTGGATGTTTACAGGATTGCCTTTCATCTCAATCTTCTGGGCAGTTGTTTTTGCTTCAGGTATAACTATATACAATATAAGATATACCAGAACGCCTAATCCGCCTCCAAGAGCAAGAGCAAGAAAAATAATCCTGACAATAACCGGATCAATATCCCAATAGGCACCCATGCCTGAGCAAACTCCACCGATGACCCTGTGATCGGGGTCGCGGTACATCCGGTGATAACCCGGTGATGAGAACTTCTCGCGTGATGTTGGTCCCTCGTTGTCGGAAATGTCTTCAGGAGTTCCCATAACTGAGGTGACCTGGCGAACATCCTCTATTGTTATTACCTGTTTGTAACCGGTGATTCTGGTACGGAAAAGTTCCGACATCCTGGTTTCGATATCAGAAAGGATCTCAGAGGAACTCTCTTCTCCCGCAAAATGGAATTCAAGGTTTTTGAGATATCCTTTTAGTTCAGCGTATGCATCTTCGTCGATGTTGAAAGAGTATCCGCCGAGATTTATGCTTACTGTGATTTTCATGGTACTGTTTATTTATTACTACCGTTTAATTATTACTACCGTTTAATGCATGCAACATTACTATGCAAAGATATATATAAAAATATATACTATGCAATACATAGTACTAAAAATATTCAATTATTTTGAAAATATTTCTTAATATTCACATAATCAGTGTAATATAAATGAAGATTTTTTTGAATTTTATTGGAAATTCAAATAAAGATTTAATTTATTTTGATTTTATTCTTTTAATCCACTGATTTTTTACCCCCCATTTAGGAAGATTGTCTACCCTTTATACACATTTTGGAGTTCTGTAAGGTATGAGCATTTATAATAATCAAAACTGGTTCGTTCCTTTGCTAATACTATAGGTAAATCCATCAGATCCCTCATTCCTCTATTTTGAACTTGCGAAAAATGGCTACTTTACTAATGACAACATTTCATAACTCACACATTATAAAGAACTTGTTTATTTAATAATATCGGTAAATCATCACGTCTACCTTAGGATGTACTTACTAATAACAATGAAACAAAAGCAGTTCTACTTCCAGATATAATCTTATCTCAGAACAAATCAAATTATTTTGTTTTATAAGCCACGAAGTGGCTAAATATGAATAACCCCCGGTGAAGCCGGGGGTTGCAGGCTAACCAACTGATCTTAAGCCCTGAAAGGGCTTAAGATTCTTGGAAATGATTAAATACTTTATTATTTTAGTGCTATCTCGCTTCATTACTAATTTTTTAAAACTTACATCATGTCAAGCTATCGTCAACATTTGTATCATATTGTTTTCAGGACAAAGGGCAGCTTACCAACTATAAGGCAGAATCATGTAAATGATCTCTATGCCTATATTACTGGTATAATAAAACATAAGAACAGTCACCTATATCGCATAAATGGAGTTGAAAATCACCTCCATATTCTTACAGATATGAATCCATCTATTGCACCTATCGATTTTATTAAAGACATAAAGGTATCAACTTCAATTTGGATGAAAAGCAGTAATTTTTTCCCGGCATTTAATGGATGGGCATCTGGCTATGGTTCTTTTACATGCTCTTATAAGGATATCGATAGATTAATTGATTATATAAAAAATCAACAGGAACATCATAAAAAAATATCATTTGAGGAGGAGTATAGGAATCTTCTTTTGGAGTATGGTATCATACCGGATGAAAAGTATTTTCCATAGCTAATATATTCAGCTCCTTCAGAGCTGATAATTGTAGTGTGGCCTCTGAACCCCCGGTTTCTCCGGGGGTTATTCATATTTGGCTCTTTCAGAGCCAGTTGTCATAATGCTGAAGGGAGGAATCTTATACTCTTATAAACAATCGATTTTGAGGCTTACTTATCCAGCCACTGCCTGAAATCCGAAGTTCTGGCGGAACTTACCAGAATCTCCTCATCGGACGGCGGATTGGTCTCAATCTTTATACGGCTTTTTGACAGTATATCTATTTTGGCAATACTTTTAAAGCTGACAAGGTGTTGTCTGTTAATCCTGAAAAAATGTTCAGGATTTAACATTAATTCGATATTGTCGAGGGAAAAATCAACCGGATAATGCCTGTTATCATATGTGCAGAGGTATGTGCTTTTTTCTTTTGAATAAAAATATGCCGCTTCACTTGTATTTACCACCTTAATTTTATTGGCAATGCTTACAACGAATCGTTTCTTGAATTTATCATTTTTGAGTTCGATTGTTTCAAGCAGTTTTCCAATATCAACTGATTGTGAAATTGAACTTAATTTCCTGTATTTTGCAAGACTTAAAGCCAACTTGGTTTCGTCCACAGGCTTAAGCAGGTAATCGATACTATTCAGTTCAAAGGCTTTTATTGCATATTCATCGTATGCGGTGGTAAATATAACGTATGAGTTAACTTTAACTTTCCTGAAAATATCAAAACTTAGTCCGTCTCCCAGCTGTATATCGAGCATAATCAGATCGGGTTGAGGATGGTTTTCAAGCCAATTAACAGCTGATTGAACCGTATCGAGAATTGCAGGGATCTCGATATCCTGGTCGAGCGAAGTTAGCAGGTTCTTTAGCCTGAGACCTGCGGGTTCTTCATCTTCGATAATGAGTGTACTTATCATAATTCAACCTGAAGAAGTGGTATTATAACTTTAAAACTATCGTCAGTTTCAATTATCTCGACTTTTCTTGCAGTGAAGAAATGATAACGCCCGATAATGTTTTTAAGTCCCTGTCCGGTCGAGTCAACTCCGTTTTTTTTCTGAAGATTATTGGTCACAGTGATCGATTCTTTCAATGCACTGATCTCAATATTCAGCGGATTTTCTCTCGATATAATATTGTGCTTCAGACAATTCTCAACGAGCATCTGCAATACCAGGGGAGGAACGGCATAATGATAATATCTTTCTCCGACATCGACTTTTATATGAAGTGTTCCAGGAAACCTCATCTGCTGCAGACTGATATAGCTGTTTAAAATGGATATCTCATCGCGGAGAAGGACCAGTTCCTTTTCACCACTTTTAAGCATGTAGCGGAGAAGCTCGGATAAATTCCTTATATACTCAACAACGGGTTTATTATCTTCCGCCATTGTAGTGAGACTGTTCAGGCTGTTAAAAAGGAAATGCGGATTAATCTGAGCCCTGAGTGCTTCGTATCTGGCTTCGATATTATCTCTTTCGAGTCTTACCGATTTGGAAAAGTTGTATTTCCACTGTTGATAGAAAAATATAGATTCGTGTATAGAAGTAATGAAGAAAGTTATAAGAAGAGTGGTGAATACTTCCATTCCGATGTTTTCCAATTTATGAATGCCTCCGAATTTAAGTTCAAAAAGGTAAAGTGCTGAGCTAAATGCCACCGTATAGGTCAAAATAAGCAGAATCTCAAGGACCAGGTGAATGAAAGGAGACTGTTCCCATGGGAATTTTTTCCAGAGATACATAACGATTGTCATGCATCCCAGCCAGATGCCGGCAGTCATGACAATGCCATGGAAAATGTACTGCAGGGATGTTCCTGTATCAGTAATTCCGTAGCTGATAAGGAATATCCCTACAATGATTATAGCAACAAGAGGGATAAGAAAAACTAAATACCTGTTAAAATAGTTTGGCATAATGCTCATATCTATACAAATCTAAGTAAAATTTCAGAACTGAATGCGGTAGAGGAACATTGGAACGAATCCCTGCTGATAGACCTGGTACAGTTCAGCCATATTAACATCATAGCTTTCCATGAAGATGCTCCTGTAGCCTGTTAAGTTCTGAAGGTCGATTGCCCATTCCTGGTTGAATTTCTTATTATTTATCTTCAGTCCTATCCTGAGGTCAGTCCTGAAATAGTCATCATATTTCCTGGTGTAGGACTTACTATAGTCACGGATTTCACTATGATCAGAGAGTGAGGCAGCCACATCAACGGGAATATATCTTTTCCCTCCTGCCCAGACAGTTTTTACGTCGAAGGTCAGCGTAGTATGTTTGCCCAAGCTGTGCTCATATCCTCCCAGTAAATTAAATACATAGTTACCGTTAAAGGCAGTATTTCTCCATGCACCGTCATATCCGGTATATTTTGAATCGAACAGTGAAGAGGTTAAAAGAAAATACCATCCGTTACTCAGGAATTTTTCGAATGTGATTTCCATTCCGTAGTTTCTTCCTTTACCCACATTAATCAGGCTGTCTTCGCGGGGTATCCCGAACTGGTCGCCTGAATTGATCAGTGAAAACTCAGGGAAAGATGCTTTGACAGGAACCTTGTAAAGATGCTGGTAATAACTTTCCAGTTTGATACGGAAGTTATTATTGATCAGGTATTGATAACCAATGACCAGGTGGGCACTCCTGGTAAATTTAACATCTTCATTGGTTCGCGAATAACTATTTGTTAAAGGGTCATAATCCTGATGAAAGTAAATTACTTTAGGTTGCAACTGACTGTGAAGGCCAAATCCAAAGTTTATTGAACTTCGTTCTGAAGCTGTCCAGCGGGTACCAATTCTTGGTTCAATTGCCAGTTCATTGTTAAGGCCGAAGTATTGCATATGTACTCCTGAATAAGTAGTGAAGCGGCTCCCGAAACTGTGCTGCCATTGAAGATAAGAACGATAAAGCATCATCTTGCCATTGATATCGGTTGTTGTTATAAACCGGTTGTAGTCCCTGTCATTTATGCTGTCGAGATAAAAGATACTATAATTGTCTATTACCAGGCCGATACTTAAATTATCTTCAGCACTGAATTTTTTTCTCAGCTGGGTGGAAAACGATAGTTTATTCTCTGTCTGATTACTTCTGACATATGGAAGGAATATCTCACTTTTAATAGAATCAAGAACTGCTGAGGATTGGGAATGTTGCCAGGATAATGTGGTTTTAAGACGGGTCTTTTCGTTAAAATATAATGTATGAGATGCCCCAATAACTCCTAGTTCAGAACCAAAATCGGTTGCAACACCTCTGGAATTATACTGATTCTCAGTAGTGTCTGTGAGATCCCTGCCAAGACCGATAAAACTTTTTCCCCATAATCCAAACAATTTGATCCTGCCGCTCTTCTTTCCTGGAACATCAACAAGAAAAGTCAGGTCCTTGTATTGAGGAATGGCAGCCCCTGTTCCTGCACTGAATCCAAGTTTATCAAGAACTTCCATAGTTGAATACCTGTAATTTGCAAGATATGAAGCCTTTTGCCCGTTTCCCAGCTTAAACATAGGTCCTTCCGCACCCAGTTCAAAACCATTAAATCCAACCTGCCCTGTAAATTCGTGAGTATTTGTATTCCCTGAACGCAGATTAAGGTCGAAAACTCCGGCTGTGGCATTTCCGAATTCTGCAGGGAAAGCTCCGGTAAGAAAATCGGAATTGCTGAGCAGGTTGTTATTAACCATGCTAACAGGACCACCGGTTGTTCCCTGGGCACCAAAATGATTGGGATTAGGAATCTCTATTCCTTCGAGCCTCCATAAAACTCCAGTTGGTGAATTACCACGAATGATAATGTCATTACGTGAATCATTCTGAGTCATCACACCTGCATAATTTGCTACCATACGGGCAGGATCACCCAGACTGCCTGCGAAACGTTCGGTCTCTTCAACCGAAAATGTCCGGGCACTTACCATTGCCAGTTCATTCTGTGCCTCAGTCTTCTTAGCTGTTGCTTTTATTATTACTTCATTAATGCTGTTGATCTTTTCTTCCAGCCTGACTTCAACCACCATCTCTTTTCCACTTACAACCAGCAGGTTGTTATAGGTCTTAGTCTCATATCCGATATAGTTAATCTGTAAAGACTGACGTCCAAGGGGTACTTTTTTAAGTTCAAACATCCCGTTGATGTCGGTGACGACTCCTATCCTGGGTTCTGAATTCAACAGAATTATATAGGCACCGGTTAACGGATACCCCGAAACCGCATCTGTAACACTGCCACGGATCGTTTGGGATATTCCTTCAGTTGCTTTCAGCTCCACTAAGGAAACGACGGATATTAAAAGGATAAAAAATAAGTTCTTCATGATATTTTACATTTAATTTTTAGTCAAATGTATGAGTGGAAGATGATACAGGAAAAAGAAAGATGACAGGCATCGAAACCGGTATGATGAGTGAGGATTTTGAGTGACGAATAAAAAAATGATTTCACCTCATCCTCCGGCTGCTTTTTCTTGTTTTTCACCTCATCCTCCGGCTCCTTCTCCTCGAGGAGAAGGAGTGTAAGAAAAAGATATTCAGATAATTAACACTTCTTGTTAAGTGCCTTGTATTTAAATCTCAATATTTTAATTAAAGGTATTAAAATAGCAATACTGAAGGAGGCTCTTCGGCATAACACTTTGATAAAAACGATTTAATAACTATCAGGTTACCAGAATTATAAAAAGATATTAGGGCGTAATAGTAGCCCCCCTTTAAGATGGTTGGGGGCATAGCCTTCAACCTAAGGACGCTGAAATAGGATTTATAAAGAGGATCAATAAAGGCAAACGGATTTTAATATAGAAATTCAGGTCGTACATAATACTTTGGGGCTATTGAAAAAGTCGAAGCTTCAACCTTGTTTTTCTCTGTGTGACTCTGTGCATTCTCTGTGGATCTCTGTGTAACAATATGTTAAAAACTTACACAGAGAGCACAGAGGTGGCACAACTTGTCCCGATTCATCGGGAGAGTTCCACTGAGGACTTTTTCAACATCCCCAAACTTTTTCTGATCTCTGAATTTATGATACTACTCTTTGGTTGACGGCTATTGGGTTGAGGGTTAAAACAGCGAGATTGGAAAGTAAAATTAGCTTCTACTGGTAGGAATGGAGAACAAGAAACAAGGAAATACAAAGAAGCTTTATACCTCAGTTCTCCAACTTATTTCTATATTTATCAAAATATTATTTAAGGATGAAGAAGAGATATAAATGGGGAATTCTTGCTCCGGGGAAGATGTCGGCAAAGTTTACAAAAGGACTTAAACTACTTGATAATGTTGAACTGTATGCGGTCGGATCACGCGATCTTCAGCGCTCAAAACAATTTGCCAGTGAACATGGATTTAAAAAATACTATGGCAGTTATGAAGAGCTGGTATCAGACCCTGATCTGGACATTATTTATGTTGCATCCCCTCACTCGCATCACCTTGAACATACAATGCTTTGCCTGAAGAACAGAAAAGCTGTATTATGTGAAAAGGCCTTTGCATTAAACAGCAGGGAGCTGGAAGAGATGATCGCTGAAGCAACCCGGCAGAAAGTATTTCTGATGGAAGCTCTGTGGCCGCCTTTCCAGCCAATTTATATAAAAACAAAAGAGATTCTTCAGGGGGGTGAATTAGGGAAATTAATACATCTTAATGCGCGATTTTCATTTCAGGCACCTTATAATCCGACCGACAGGAAATTCAATCTTGAACTTGGCGGAGGCTCACTTCTGGATATAGGCATATATACGGTTATCGATGTCCTCTCTTTTATGGGAGTACCGGATGAGATAATCGCAAAAGCCTCATTTACAGCCACTGGATCGGAGGATTCTGTAAGCATTATTTTTGGATATAAAGACGGACGGATGGCCACTCTGTATAGCTCATTCCGCACAGCAGGGGGGATCGGATGTGACTTGCTTTGTGAAAACGGGAATCTTTTCTTCTCCCGTGGACGAGATATGTCGCAGAGACTTAATGTTGCCATGAATGGTGCAGAAAATAAGGAATACTCACTCCTGCCTGATGGAATGGGTTATCAGTTTGAAGCTATCGAAGTCATGAAATGTCTTGATGAGGGGAAACTTCAAAGTGATATAGTACCTCTCTCCTTCAGCCGCGACATGATGAACACCCTCGATCGCATAAGGAAAGCTGCCGGTATTGTGTTTCCGGGAAGAGACTGATCCTCCGTGACCTCCGTGGTTAAAAATAAGATAAATTCTGACACCACATTTGAAAACTAGCAACCAGTACCAGGTACCCAGCACCAGTCTGATCCATGTCAAAACACGACTCTGATATAATTAAAGAAGGCGCATTCTACAGGAAAAAACTCCTTCTGAACATGATCATCCCGGGTATTTTTATATCAGTAATGTGGCTGGTGAAAATAACTGAGATCCTTTTTGAAGCAGACTTCTCGCGGTTTGGAATTTATCCATTAACTGCCAGAGGATTACCAGGGATTATTTTTTCCCCTTTTATTCATGCCGGTTTCACCCATCTCTTCAATAATTCAGTTCCCCTGTTTTTTCTCTCGGTAGCCCTTTTTTATTTCTACTCGGAAGTGGCACTTAAAGTTTTTACATGGACTTTCTTTCTGACAGGATTCCTGGTTTGGTTTGCAGGAAGAGATGCCTGGCATATCGGGGCAAGCGGATTGGTTTATGGCCTGGCATCATTCCTCTTTTTCAGCGGAATAATACGCAGGTATTTCAGACTTATTGCATTATCACTTCTTATTGTATTCCTTTATGGGTCGATGGTATGGGGCTTATTCCCGGGGATATATAAGAATGTTTCATGGGAGTCCCATATGCTGGGATTTTTCTCCGGCATTGTTCTGGCAGTCATGTACAGGAAGGAAGGTCCGCAGCGGCCTGTGTATGAGTGGATGGAGGATGAGGAAGATGAGAAAGGGGGAGAGGGAGAAGGGGAGATAGCACAAGATCCGGAAGCGGAACTGAGGGACGCGGAGACGGAGAGACTAAGAGACTAAGAGACAAAAAGATAGATTGGAGTAAGTAGTTGGATGGTAACAGGATAGGATTATTAAAAACAGAAGACAAAAAAGTCGATATGAAGTCGGTGTTAAAGTGAAATTGGGAGAAATGAGAAACAAGCAGAAAAAATGACAGATCTTTCAATAATCATTGTAAGTTACAAGGGGTGGGAGCCTCTTACGAAGTGCCTGGAATCACTTACGAGATTCACCTCCGGAAACTTCACTTGTGAGGTCATTGTTGTCGATAATAAATCAGATGACGATACTCTTTTAAAAATTGAAGAACAATTTTCTGACTTCAGATTCATTCATAACATGATTAATGGAGGATTCGCTAACGGTTGTAATCTTGGAAGCAAAATTGCAAACGGAGCATTCTTCCTGTTTCTTAATCCTGATACTGTTGTATCTGAATCTGAACTGGATAAGCTTCTCAGTACTGCAAAACAAAATCCTTCCTTCTCAATATTATCATGTAAACAGGTAAATGAAAACGGGAAAGAATCCATTGCTTCAGGCCCGTTCCCCCGGTTTAATAATTTAACAGGATTTCAACGATCTCTCTTTGGTGGCAGGATGACAAATGTCTCAAGCCTTAGGCCGCAAGCCTCAGACCGCACACCGGAGATCAGTTATCCGGACTGGATTTCTGGGTCAGTTATTTTAATGCGCAGGGAAACATTTCAACAACTGGGAGGATTTGATGAAGATTTCTGGATGTATTTTGAAGATGTCGATCTGTGCAGAAGAGCCCGGGATCTGAACTTTGAAATTGCATTCTGCAGAAACATTACAATTGAACATAATCATGGCGGCAGTTCAAGAATAAACATAAGAACAGCATCTATGACAAAGACCGAAGTCCATATCTCAAGGCATAACTATATCAGTAAACATAAAAAAGGAATTAACAAGGTTCTGATACAGAGTTTCCTTGTCATAAACAACCTAATATCGGGAGGTATAATGGCACTTTTAGGGCTCCTGTTTTTTTTCGTTCCAAAAGTATTCGTCCGTACAATGGTTTACATCAGGTTACTGAAATATTATTTCGGATCAATCTTAAGAGTTTCATGGATAAGTCCGAGGTCAGTCAATTTCCACCTGCACCAGACAATATGATTTCAGTCTCCCCGGATGCCTTTTTTGCTGTTAGGAGCTGCTGAGTCATAAACTTCTCTGAGAGCTTTCGTGCTCCCCGGAGCTATCGGGACCTTAGTGTACTTTGTGGTAAAAGGTAATCTGTTGCACTGCAAACCTCCTGTTAAGTGTAATGTAAGATTGTACCTTTTTCGACTGTCCCTCTTCATCTTTTAAATGAAGTTTAATTCTCATTACAAGCATTTCATAGCAAATTGACAGGTGCAGTTAAAAAAGTTAAAAAACATTAATTCTTCTTATAAGGAGCAAATGACCTAATTATCTGCAGAATTATATTCGCATATTTGCCTTCGGTTCAGCAAAAAAAAATTTGGTTTTAAAATAGAAATTGTTATTATAATGATTTTGGTAAAGAAGTGTCTGGCAGAAAAAAAGTTCGTTATAATACTGTTAGTAATTGTATTCGTTTTTTCTTTACCTCAAATCAGTCTGGGTCAGGCTGGTGATATCAAAAATGATAACGTCAGAAAAGGTGCATTAAAATTTTTCCTCGATTGCCGTTCATGTGATATGAACTACACCAGGCAGGAGATCCCGTATGTAAATTATGTAAGAGATACACACGAAGCTCAGGTATATTTGCTTATAACAAACCAATTCGCAGGAAGCGGGGGAAGTCAGTATACATATACTTTCCAGGGACAGGGTGAATTCAAAGGAATGAATGACACGCTTGTTTATACAAGTAATCCTGATGAAACCAGTTCCGAAATAAGGGCGAAAAAAACCAACCTCATGAAAATGGGGTTAATGAGATATGTTGCCCGTACTCCGGTTTTCAGTGAAATAGAGATAAAAAATAATGCCGCTCTTGCGCAGGAAGCAGTAGTGGACAAATGGAACAACTGGGTGTTTAAGCTGCAAACCAGTCCGTATTTTTCAGCGGAAGAGTCTTATAAGAGGTTTTCATTCTATAATTCAATTTACATAACGAAAATAACACCCGAATTGAAGCTCGAGGTACAGCTTAACCAGTATAACAACAAGCAGAAATTTATAGAAGATGGTGTGGAAACTGTCTATGTTGTCAATGAAAAATCAATAGATAACCTGTTTGTTAAAAGTTTTGGAGCTCACTGGTCCGCCGGAGTGAAATGGGATTTAGGAGCATCAACAAGTGAGAATTATGATCTTCATACCGATTTTATGCCTTCAATTGAGTATGATATTTTCCCCTATTCGGAAGCCACTCACCGTCAATTCAGGCTTCTTTACAGTGTGGGTTACGAGTATAGCAATTACGTAGATTCATCTATATTTAATAAAACCAGCGAGGGTCTTTATAAGCACAGAGCAAGCATTGCTTACCAGGTTCAGGAAAAATGGGGCTCAGTTAATGTCTCATTCTCCGGGTCGAATTATTTGCACGATTTTTCTAAAAACAAACTGGAAATGTGGGGCTTCATGCGTCTGAGAATAATAAAAGGATTGTCTCTGTCAGTTAATGGAGGTATTGCCTATATCAACGACCAGCTTAACCTTATAAAAGGAGATCTGTCAGAAGCCGAAAGACTGCTCAGGTTAAAAGAACAGGCTACAAATTTCAGTATCCATGGAGGAGTCAGTATTTCATATACTTTCGGATCGATCTATAACAATGTGGTAAATCCACGATTTGGTAACGGAGGTAATGGAGGAGGAGGAGGAAATTACTATTAGGATTTAATAGTACAGCATGAATTACCCGAACTCAATTTCGGAGATTTATTTCAGGAAGGGAATAAACAGAATTAGTCCTGAAGAATTGAGAGAAATATCAGAACAGGAAATCGGGGTTGAAAAGATTTCAATGATTATCCTGAAGATAATTTTCCCGTAAGTTGGCAAAGTCGGGCAAATTACTACCTTTAAAACGAATTTTTTTTCGAAACCTGATTATACTCTTCACATATGAATGACAAACCTGTAGCTGTTATTACAGGTGCCAGCAGAGGGATAGGCAGGTCGGTTGCAATAGCACTGGCAGCCGAAGGCTATGATATTGCTGCAATAGCACGGTCAATTGATAGTGAAGGTATGGAAAACCTCGGTCCTGAGGTTGAAAAAAGAGGTGTTCAGTTCTTCCCTGTTGGCCTCGATATTTCCTGTACAGGTTGTCAGAAAGAGGTTGTTGCAAATATCCTCGAAAGATACGGGAGAATAGATATTCTGATTAATAATGCAGGTGTTGCCCCGCTTCAGCGGAATGATGTGCTCGACATGACTGAAGAGAGTTATGAAAGAGTTATGAATATAAACCTGAAAGGTCCGGTATTTTTTGCACAGAAAATTGCCCGGGAAATGATCTGGTTAAATCAGCAAATACTTGATTATAAACCAGTTATTGTATTTGTTACTTCTGTATCCTCAGTGCTTTCATCTACCAACAGAGCCGAGTATTGTATCTCAAAAGCCGGGCTCAGTATGGCATCAACTGTATTTGCTGACAGGCTATCCCGGGAGGGAATACTGGTTTTCGAAGTTCGTCCGGGTGTTATTCAGACCGATATGACAGCAAAAATTAAGGACAAATACGATAAACTCATAAGTGAAGGCCTTGTGCCTCAAAAAAGATGGGGATTACCTCAGGATATTGCTAAGGCGGTCGCTTCAATCGCAAGAGGTGATTGGAATTTCTCCACAGGAATGGTATTTGAAATCAGTGGCGGACTGAATATTCACAAACTCTGAAATGCCGTTTAATTGAAGTTCTGAGGATCCGATCTCCCAAAATAGCTTCAAAAGTTCTAATGAAGATTGAACAAAAGGATAAATCCTGATGTTTAAATGCTTATACAAAATTTATTAGAAATGAAAAAATCACTACTATTCTTAGTTTTATCAGGATTGTTCTTACTTAATGTCATGGCACAGAGTAAATTAACTGCCGACACAGAAAAATCAAAATTATTGTGGCTGGGTGAAAAGGTAACAGGTCAGCATACCGGAACTATTAATCTGCAATCAGGATGGATTAACTGGCAGGATAATAAAATTGTTTCGGGTGAATTCAGCATCGATATGGCCTCACTTAAGGATACTGAAGACAATGTAAAACTTCAGGGACATCTTAAATCTGATGATTTCTTTGGAGTGGAGAAGTTTCCAACTGCAAAGCTTGTTATTACAGGAAGCACTCCGTTTGATAAAGGTACCGGAGTTGTATCAGGATCACTTACTATAAAAGGAGTAACGAATCCGATAGAATTCAAAGCTACAACACAGAAAAAAGAGGATGGTGTATGGTTTTTCGCAAACATTGTTGTGGACCGCACAAAATATAATATTCGCTATGGTTCCGGATCTTTCTTCGATAATCTTGGTGACAAAACTATTTATGACGAATTCAAACTGAAAGTGAATCTTCTCGTCAAATAATAAGGGAGTTAAAATTTTTAAGATTTTTCCCGCAGGTAGCGCAGATTATCGCAGATTCAATCAGCGGTGATCAGCGAGATCTGCGGGAATTTTTTTAATCTTTATTTTTTCAATGACAAGACCTCTTATTATTGCATCCATAAAAAGGGTAATAAAATTTTGGTAAAGTCGTAAATCATAACAATCTTGTATTTCCTAAACAAAATTGAATATGACAAACGATGCTATTTCAAACGGAACCCGTCAGAAACTTGTTACCTATGGATTTTTAGTTCCATTTATTCTTGTTACCAGCCTTTTCTTCCTTTGGGGATTTGCCCATAGCCTGCTTGATGTACTCAATAAACATTTTCAGGAAATACTGGGAATAACAAAAGCCAAATCAGGCTGGGTTCAGGCAGCTTTATATGGCGGCTATTTTGTTATGGCTATTCCTGCAGGGCTGATAATGACACGGTTTGGTTATAAGAGAGGCATTATTTTCGGGTTGCTCCTTTATGCAGTTGGTGCATTTATGTTTATGCCTGCTGCTAAAATACAGACATTCGAATTCACTCTTATTTGTTTGTTCGTTATAGCATGCGGTCTTACCTGTCTTGAGACTGCAGCAAATCCGTTTTCAACAGTTCTTGGGCCAAAAGAGACGTCGGAGCAACGTCTGAATCTTTCGCAGTCTTTTAATGGGCTGGGCTGGATTATGGGCCCGGCTATCGGAGGGCTCCTTATATTTGGAGGAGATGGTACCGAAACTAATAAATTTGCATCGATGACCCTTCCCTACATGATCATAGGTACCCTGGTGCTGCTGGTAGCAATATTTTTTATATTTACAAAGTTACCTGAAGTACATGAAGGAGAATATGATGATCATGGAGATAAAGGACGATACATTGACCTTTTAAAATTTCCACATTTTAAATTTGCTGTTGCCTCACAGTTCCTTTATGTTGCTGCACAAACAGGGATAAATAGTTTTTTCATAAATTATGTTACGGAAACAATGCCGCAGTTCAGTAATGAAAAAGCTTCATATCTGTTGTCACTGGGCTTTGTTTTCTTTATGGTTGGCAGGTTCTCAGGCAGTCTGCTTATGAGCTGGTTCAAGCCAAACCAGATGCTTGCATTGTACGCTTTTATAAATGTTCTGGCAATGGTATTTGTCGTATTAGGCCTGGGCTGGTTATCAATAATAGCTTTGTATTTAACCTATTTCTGTATGTCAATAATGTTCCCTACAATATTTGCACTGGGCATAAAAGATCTTGGAGGACTGACAAAAAAAGGTTCCTCTTTTCTTATTATGACCATAGTGGGAGGCGCGTTATGTCCTATGTTTATGGGCCGGATTGCCGATGTCTCAAATATGGCTCTGGGTTTCATAGTCCCCTTGTTCTGTTTTGGGTTTATTGTATTTTTCGGGCTCAGAGGTTACAAAGTTAAGAGAAGCCTTTAGCTCTGTCTGCCTTGAATTTTCAACCATTTATTTATTTTAGGCAACCGTGTCAGTAATAAATTCTGAGCAGGGGTGGTGTGGTTAATGATAATTTAATATCTTTGAGCCATTAAATAGCTGACAATCTGATTAACAAGAAGATAATAGAATCATCCGGACGTGACGAAGGAGATGAAATGAATTTTGTTTCATTTTTTCATTCCTCACCTGACCTTTTATTTGTACTTGATCCTGATGGATTTATTATTGAAGCTAATAAAACTGCTTCTGAGAAACTCATGTACCTTCCCGAAGAACTTAAAGGCAGGTCCATATATCTTTTGCACCCTCAAAAACAACGTCAGGAAGCTGAGGAAATTTTCAAATCGATATTAGCGGGCAGCGGGAATTATTGTCCGATTCCACTTAGTACAAAATCCGGAAAACTGTTAGATGTTGAAACAAAAGTAACAAGAGGCAAATGGAATGATACTCTTGCCATCTTTTCAAGGAGTAAAGATGTTACTGAAATACGACAGGCAGAGGAGGCAGCCATTAAGAATGAGCAGCGATACAGGATTCTTTTCAGTAATATAAATGATGCGGTATTTGTTCATGAATTCACTGAGGAAGGCTTGCCCGGAAGATTTTTGGAAGTGAATGATATTGCATGTTCACGTCTTGGTTATTCCCAGGATGAGCTTCTCACAATGACTCCAAAGGATATTGATGCTCCGGAGTGTTTTGAGCTGGTTCCGGATATGATGAAAAGACTCATGAAGGATAACCACGCTGTATGGGAAGGAGTACACGTTTCGAAAAATGGAACCAGAATCCCCGTAGAGATCAGTAATCACTTGTTTGAGATGGAAGGTAAGCCGGTAATCCTTTCTACAGTCAGGGATATTACTGAACGGAGGAGATCGGAGATGTTACTGAAACAGAGTGAGGAGAAATACCGGAAGATATTTGAGAATGTTCAGGATATTTTTTATCAGGCAGATACCAAAGGCAGGATCGTTGAAATAAGCCCTTCAGTTGAACGGTATTCAGGTTATAAACCTGAGGAGCTGATCGGGATGAAGATCGAAGACGTATATATGAATCCGGAAGATAGAGAGGAATTGCTAAAGACACTTTCCTCAAAAGGAGAAACGGAGGATTATATAATAAAGCTCAGGACTAAAGATAGAAGAGAGATTTTTGTTTCAGCCAATATTCATATGATTTATGGGCCGGATGGTGATCCTGCCGGAGTTGAAGGTTCACTCAGAGATGTCACCGGGAGAATTATTGCTGAGGAGAAACTAAAGGTAAGTGAAAAGTTGCTCCGTCAACAGAATGAAGAATATGCAACTCTGAATAAGATCCTTAAAAACAAGAATGAACAGATACTTTTTATTAATAAGGAGCTCCAGCAGGCATCAGATATTTTTATCAGCATCAGAACAGGCCTCTTTATCTACAATCTTGAAAATACCGACGATGACAGAACTCTCAGGTTGATGGCATTGAACCCTGCTGCTGAAAGACTGACGGGAATCTCTGCAAACGATGTACTTGGCAAAACATTGGATGAATGCTTTCCGGGTCTCAGGGAGAAAGGCATACCGAATGAATTTGCTGACGTGGTCAGAACCCGCACTTCAAAACATTTTGATGAGATTATATACGGTGATGAAAGAGTTAAGGAAGGAAGCTTCTCTTTTAACGCCTTTCCTCTTCCTGATAATTGTGTGGGAGTCTCTTTTGAAAATATTACCGAACAGATTCAGGCCAGAGAGGTAATAATTGATAGTAACAGGCAGCTGAAAATAGCAAAAGAAAAAGCTGAGGAGAGCGACAGGCTCAAATCGGCTTTCCTTGCAAATATGAGCCACGAAATCAGAACTCCCATGAACGGTATAATGGGTTTTTCTATAATGCTTGCCAACCCTTTGCTTCCGCAACCAGAAAGAGATGCTTATGTTAAGTTTATTAGTTCGAGTTGCGATCAGTTACTTCATATAGTAAATGATATTATCGATATTTCAAAGATTGAAGCCGGACAGATCGATTTGTCCGAAACCGCCTTCGATTTAAAAGAATTATTTGAGGAACTCTATTCATATTATTCACAGGCTGCCACTGAAAAAAGAATTGAACTGGTAATTAAACCATTACCTGATAAACTGGCTGCCAATCAGCGTATTATCTCTGACAGGACAAAGCTGCGCCAGGTTCTCGACAACCTGTTAAGTAATGCCGTAAAGTTTACTCATTCCGGGAAAATTATACTGCAATGTGAATTAGTTAACCGTTTTATTCAGTTTAAAGTTGAAGATACAGGAATAGGTATTCCTCCGGATTTACAGGATGCAGTATTTGAAAGGTTCAGGCAGGTTGAGACATCTTATATAAAAAACTACGGCGGAACAGGGCTGGGCCTTTCAATCACAAAAGCATATGTTGAAAAGATGGGAGGGAAAATCCGGATCTCCTCTGAATTGGGAAAAGGTTCAGTTTTCTCCTTTGATCTGCCTTATAAAGCTGCAATTCCGGAGGAGATAAAGGATATCCCTGTTATAAAAAGTCAGGTACTGAAAGATGA
>JGI20214J51088_10000647_pt1 | contig 23933 bp, 24 predicted proteins | sample WetSurMetagenome_FD_51088 | JGI IMG/M metagenome (IMG submission 51088) | reverse complement strand
CATTCAGCAGGCTACTGACGGGGGATTTATTCTTACCGGTATCACGGATTCTGANAATACCGGTGATGTCGGCATGAACCATGGGGGATTCGATGTCTGGGCGGTCAAACTGAACTCAGCAGGCGGGATCCAGTGGCAGAAGGTGCTGGGGGGACTGGGAGATGACAGCGGCTTTTCCATTCAGCAGGCTACTGACGGGGGGTATATTCTTACCGGTATCACGGATTCTGACAATACCGGTGATGTCGGCGTGAACCATGGGGGGTATGATGTCTGGATAGTCAAACTCCTGACAAATGGCAATATCCAATGGCAAAGGGTAATGGGAGGCAATAACTTTGAATCCGGGAGAAGCATCCAGTCAACACCGAACGGGGAATATATTTTTGCCGGTATCACAAGTTCTGACAATACCGGCGAGGTAGGGTCAAACACGAGAGTACTCGGTGCCTGGGTAATCAGATTAAACCCGATAGGTAATGTTATCTGGCAGAGAGTGCTGGGAGAAGTTGTGTGAGAGTCTGATTCTTTTTTTTTTCAGAAATGTTTTCGGATACCAGCAGTACTGTTCTTCTCCAGGCACACTAAGTTGGAACAGTGGTAATGATACTCTTTTTCACTACCTATAACTCCCATCAACAGGTATCGGTATCGCGCGATAGGGGCTTTTTGCAAACCCCCGCTGCTGCGGCGCCCCCCCCCAGAATGCGATAGAACTCAATTATCCCCATAAGAGCCGAAAATCCATTTTTCAAAAAACGAAACACTTTTTCTGGCTTGAATTTAGTATTTCATAGTATTCATTTTTTCACGTCGTAATTTCATTTTTATTTTGGTGGTTAAATTGGGACTATACCCAAAATAATTGCTCTGGAGAAATCATTCTCTTGAGAAAACCTTAAGAGGGGACGGGTATCGGATAGCGATGGGGGCACGGGCGCTCACCGCCTCGTCGGGGCTCGCCCCGTGGAGCATGGCTTGGATCGTACTTCAGCAGCGTAAAAGAACAATCCGGTTCGCTCATGGAGGTCAAGGGGGCTTGCCCCTTGGGCTGCCTCCCCCACTGGGGGAGAGAGGGGGTCACCCTCGCAGGGAGCAAAAATTGGTACCACACCCTGCTGTTTCCCCGGACCAACGCTCACGTTCGATCCGCTCTTTTCATAAAACCTGATCGACCTGCAAAGATACTGAGCATTCAGGAAAAAAAGAGAGTTTTACGGGTTTTATGCTGCGTTCTGTTCTCCCCGGATCATGAAGGAGACTATGATAGCTGCAATCCCGCCAACCAGGGCAAAACCACCAAAGACGTAGGGAAGGAGNGCTGCGGCAAGATAGGGTGAACCGAGCAGAAGGAAACCAAAGATTATGCTGATNATNCCCAGTATTACTGCACCCCAGTCTTTTCCGGCAAAACCCTGGTAGATCTTGACAGCTCCGACAAAGAGGGCCCAGAATCCTACGAAAATGATAAAGAATGCCGGCAGGAGCAGGAAACTGTAAAGCGGATATGCCAGGACGGCAAGACCGGCGATGATGCTGATGATTGCAATGAGGATCCTCCAGCCCCGGTCTGTTTCTTCCATGAACGCAGCAAACAGGGTAAAGATACCCCCGATAAACCAGTACACACCCAGGAACACGATGGATGCCATGAGCGTATTATAGGGATACGCAAGGAACAGTCCACCTATGATCACTGCAAAGATACCCCACAGGAGGACAAGCCACCAGGGAAAGAGGCGGGAATCAGAGGCCGCCTGCTGAGAAGTCATTGTTTGTTCAGCCATATACAATACCAAATGGTTAGTTGCTTCTCTTCTTTATAAATCATGCGGGTTATTATCGCTCTTAAAAAAATTGGTGAGGGGTGCCGGTTTCCGGATTTTTTTATAGCGGGATAAAAAAGTCCTGGATCCGGCCGGACGCCTCATTTACTCCATGGGAACCGGGTAATAGATATCGCCAACGCCGGGAAGGGGTATCGTTGCAAGGGTCGTGTTGATATCATCCAGCGAATTGGCCTTGATCTGTTTTGGGGACATCGTGTAGAGGACGTTGCCGATATACAGGGAACGCTTCACATCTGATGTTGAACCACCGTAATAGTAATAGCCGTTATCGCCGGTCCCGTGCTGGACAGTACCCCGCAGGGTAAAACCAGTCTGTGGCGTGAGACCAAACACATACGCCCCGTACCAGACCTGCTGGGGATTGTAATATATGTCCCCTTTTACGGCCGGGGATGCGGTTACCGCACGCACTGGTATCACGAGAAGGTTCTTTGCCTTGTCAAAGAGGAACGCGTGGTGGTCGGTGAGCGCTGCTGAATCAGAACCCGCATCGCCGATCTGAACCTTGTCGATCTGTTTCGGGTTAGCTACATCAGTGACATCAAAGAGGGCCAGCTTGACCCCGCTCACCGAGACACCGCCCCAGTCATTTGCTGTTGTTTCCTTGCCGATACCAATGATATGGGTCGCGTCATAGGGGTGCAGGTAATCGGAGTACCCGGGTATCTTGAGCTTCCCGAGAATCTTCGGGTTCTGCGGATTTGCAAGGTCGATTACAAAGAAGGGATCGATCCGCTTGAAGGTTACCATATAGAGACGGTCGCCTATGAACCGGGTCGAATAGATCGATTCCTGCTCGGCAATATGGGTCAGGGAACCGATCGTGGTCATCTTTCCGTCCAGCACATAGATATTGTTATACGTGTATTGCCCCGACGGGGTGGAGACGCTGGATGTGGTCGCGAGGCGGAGATTGTTATTGTATTCATCCATAGAGAACTGGTTGTCCAGGGTACCTGGCACCTCACCTTTTCCGATATAGGTGATCCTCCCGTCCTGTATGCCGATCTTGTGGACAACGGTGGATGTCTGGTCGGCTTCCTGCCGCCGGATCGCGTCCTGTTCGGCGGTCCGGAGACCATCGAGGATCGACTGGCGCTGGGCGTCGGTCAGGGAGTTAAAGTCAGCGGGAATAACCGCGGGGGGAACGGCAATTTTTGCTGCTGATGATACGGGTGCGTCAGGAGCGGTTGCAACTCCTGCAGAACCGCTGGTGCCCATGCCCCCTCCGATGGCAACCCGCTGGGGCGCGACAAGTTCCCTTCCACCCTGACTATAGATGACCGGGTGGTACCTCGGATAGGTCACATACATCGCATCTTCGGAGACATAGAGGGTATTACCGCTGCCAAGCAGGTAAGTCTGGGCATCTTTCTGGTTTCCGCTTGCCGCGTCAAACGACGTTATGGTGGTGAACGTGTACTGGGTTTCCGGGTTGTTGAAATACCAGACATCCGGCCGGACAACGGTTGTAGTCCCTTCGCGGAGGACGGGGACAACCACGTGGTCGCCGTAATAGGGATAGATCTGCTCCCGGGTGACCATGTACACGGTTGAGCCGATCATCCGGGCATCAGTGTAATCACCGTCAATCGAATAGTCTTTCAGGACCCGGGGATTTTTCCGGTCACTGATATCGTACACGATCGCATGGGTAGAGGGGGTAGTGGAGCGTATCGGGGGCATAGGCATGACCTTCCCGACAACCGGCCCGGATGTGGCCGGTTCCGTAGTATACTCCGACGTCTCCGTCCCGGTGGTGAAGAGCACGAGGCGGTTGCCGCTGACAAAGAGATCCCGTGGCGTATCGGAGAGTTCAGTTTTTGAGATGACCGACGCACCTGCCGCCGGGTAGGCGTCGATGATGGCAAGCGTTGAACCGGAGATCGTGTAGATGTATGTATCATCGTTCTTCACGATATCCGGCTCATCGACCCCGGCAACCTGGATGTTGGTATGTGAATAATCAACAGCTCCCGGGAAGGCAGCCGGCACAGAGATGGACCCTTTTGCCTGTTCTGAACTCTGCGGGACATTCAGACCGGTGCTGATCCCTGCCGTGGGGACCATGGTGCGGTAGTATCCATCCTGCTGGTTCGCTGCCATGGAATCGCTGATATACTGTTCAATCTCTGCAGTCGAGTTGAATTTCTTCAGTTCTGACGATACGGGCTGGGTAATCGCAGGCGTGCCCATGCAACCCGTAGCAAGGATTGCGCCCAGGATGAGCAGGGAGCCTGCCAGGAAGAGATAATTTCTGGTTGACATAATCTGGTACGAGATTATGAACAGATGAGGTCATCAATCTGGCGTTAACTGCGAAAAAATTCGAAGGCATACAAGAGAGTATGGGCGCAGAATCCGGATTCAGCGGGTTTTACGGGGAGAGGGGCGGTCATTCTCCTGCACCCAATCCTCCCCGGTTCACTCATGGCGAGAACAATTGACCTGGAGGACCGGTTACCAGGCCAGCGGGGTGAAGCAGAGAACACAGAGCACGACCACTATTGACAAACCATACGAGGATATCCACTATCACGGCACGGGCAGGGATCCGGACCCTGAAGAGCGCTTCACGGGTTGCATCCGTTTCGCCAACCGCAGGATAGATCTCCTAAGTGCAGGAATGGGCAATGGAACAGACACAGAACAACGTTCAGGAAAACAGGAATTAATAATATTTGAAATAATACTTCCACGCGAAGAAGAATATCAGAATCAACATGAGAAAGCCAATGATAAACAATCCCGAATTATCATCTGCACTGCGTTCATCCATACCTGACAATCATGTTTCAAGTAAATAGGGTTTCCGATTTAATCCAGGAGTAATGATCAACGTCGGAAAGATCCGGCAGAAACGAAATCGCAAATTTTTTTTTTTGTTTTTCGCAGGAGTCTTCTCATTGCCATTGAGGGAAATGATACAATGAAAAACACGACATCTCTTCGTTTTTAGCGGGGTTCGAAGGACGGATTTTAGGTACCCCTATGCAACCACCTTCCATGATAGGTAATAATCCCAAAATACTATTGAAACATATCTTTACTAATCCGCCCTGTAACCAGTCCGCGACGAAGAACTATCGGTCGGTTATAAACGTTGAAAATGTACGGAAATATTCTGCTTTAAGGTCTGCATGATCAGGTGAATGAGGGTCGTATGCTCAGTGAATTTCTCAATATGATGGTACTCGGGTTCCTGATTGGACTTACCGGAGCTCTTGCTCCCGGCCCGACACTCATCGCCACAATAAATGCATCCCTGAGACAGGACTGGAAGGCCGGGCCGCTGGTGACACTCGGTCATATCGTGGCCGAGGTGGTTATCGTAGGTTTGATCGTTGGCGGCCTCACCCTGTTTATCGGCGATTATGCATGGCTGATTGCCGGGATAGGAGGGTTTGCCCTGGTCATTTTTGGCATTCTCACCATTCTTGAGAGCCGCCAGGTGCGAATCGATATCACCGGGGATAACCAGCAGACGACCACCCCTTTTCTTGCCGGCGTCATCACCAGCATCTCGAATCCCTATTTCTGGATATGGTGGTTCACGGTGGGAAGTGCGTTGCTGATAGGTGCGTATCAGGGAGGGATCGTGATCGTTCTTGCATTCATCCTGGGTCACTGGATGGCAGACCTCGGATGGTTCACGCTGGTATCAGTCAGCATCCATAAAGGACGGTTCGTCCTCGGGGAACAACAGTACCGCCTTCTCCTTGCTGCCTGCGGAGTATTTTTAGTGTTGTTCGGGGGATATTATCTCTTCACCGCAGGAAAAAATTTTTAGCCGGAATAATGTGCAGGTACGTTCATATCAGCCATCCGGTTGCATCGTACAGGAACTAAAGAGAATACGAGATGTCAGGTCTCCTCCTCTGGTGCCGTTTTTACCGCTGGCAGTCTTCTGGCGAGCAGGTACGCCGCAAACGCTGAAAAAGCCATAAACATCAAGGTTATAATGAACGCATTTTGCCGGGCGGAGTCGTAGATCCCCCGAAGCCCTGAATGGCACACCACCCAAGGATAAATAACGTCAGATTATTACTGACGAAAAGCCAGCAGACTGCCGGTAAAGTAGAACAGGGCGCCTGTCAGAAACGTCTTTTTCATTCCCAGAATATCGGCCAGTTTTCCGCCCATCAGGACAAACGCTGCCATCATCAGGGCATTGGGGGCAATTGCCGCCTGTACACCCGACACGGTGGTCTGTAAATCGGTGACCAGTGCCGATATGGATACGTTCATGATGGTGTTATCCAGGACCACCACAAATGTGCCCAGGGCCATGACCAGGACTAAATTTTTTCCGACATTCAGAGCCATCCCTTTGCTCGCCTTAATTAAAATTATTGCTTATCGCAAGGTATCTTAATCCACCGATTTTTCGGTGAGAAAAGCACGTCCCGGGTCTTTGTATCGTTTAAAGCGGCCTGGTAACAAAGATCCTAACCTGATAAATAAAGGACAGAGTCACATTCTGACGATTCCGTCTTTCCACGATTTATCAAAAAAAATTCTTTGATAACGCTCTTTTTGGCGTCAGCTTATGCCGTTAGCCCCCGCCGCTGTGGCGACCCTGAAACGATGCGATAGAATCAATAATTCCAATAGTGGCCGAAAATCCATTTTTCAAAAAACGAAACACTTTTTCTGTTTTGATTGTAGTATCTCATAGTATTCATTTTTTTTTCGTCTTGAATTAATTTTTTTTTAAGGGTTACATTGGCATTCTGCCTTAAAAAATACCACAACCAGACTGTTTTTCACGACCGGATGGTATGCACGATCCTGCCGCCTTTGAAGATGCGGATCATACCCCCGCTCTGGGAGACAACGATCCCGATCGACCGGGTGACCTGGGTGATACCGGCAACAGACGCATGCCGTGAACCCATCCCCCCGGGAAGGTCCACCTTGCTCATGTCCACCGTGATGCATCGCCCTGCTGCTTCGACAATCCCGGTGCCCGATATGAGAAAAACCCCGTCCAGCTGGGCGAACTCCTTGATAGTGCCCTGGATCCCGCTGTCGGTAATCTGCCGTTCTGCCTCATGGTGACCGTGGAACGGGTTTAAGACGAACTGTTTCGAATAGTTCAGGACGTTTTCTGTGTCCCCGACAACAAATGCGGTCCCGATCGCCTGACCTTCCCGCCCTTCCCGGGCAATTTCCGCAGCGACCTGGATGACCGAGCCGAGCACATCCGCTGAAACGCTGGTCCCGGAACATATCGTCCCGAGAGTTTCTGATGAAGGCAGGTTTTCCAGCCGGGAACCGTTCCTCACGGTAAATGCCTTCTGGGTATCCGGATCCGCATGAACCTCCCTGTCCCGCCGGGTGATCATGACCACGGCAATGATGACTACCCCGCCGATTGCCATGGCAATGACGATGAAAAGTGGTGTCAGGTCACCTGGTGGAGGACTTCCCTGGTCCGGTCCGGGAACATCAGGGATCACCTGTTTGAGCTCCAGCATAATTTTCCGGGTGGCTGACTGACCATCAGACTGGTTTCCNGTAACGCTCACGGTAAAAATGCCGNCAGCGGCGTACCGGTAGGTTACCGGGAGATCGGAAGCTGTCGTGATATTCCCGTCATTCCAGTCTACCGTTACCGATTCAATGGTGACCCCCGGTGATCCGGGATTGAGGTTCCCGTTCAGGGTAACATTCGTCCCATCGATCACCGGCTCAAGGAGGGTCAGGACCGGGGGGTGTATCACCATGACCGGACCACCGGTTTCACCGGGGAAGGTGGTGACCGTCGTTACGGGTACCGTAACGGGAATGATCGGGTTCCCTGCGATAATTTTCGTGGTCTGGGTGACTTTCTGCCCGTCGGACTGCAGGGCAGTGATCGAGAAGGTGTAGATACCGGGACTGCTGTATTCATGCGAGTTTGGGAACTCATGAAACTCAAGAGGCTGCCCGTCCCCCCAGTCCCAGAGGATACTGGCGATGGTGACATTCGATGACCCGGGATCGACAAAACCGTAAATCTCTGACGTGAGATTTTCAAACACAACCGGCGGATCGAAGATAAGGAACGGGGGAGGGTTGACAGCATTGGTCACATTCTCCCGGAATATATACACCGGTGGAACCGGTGTTGGTGGTACGCTGGTAACATTCGGTGCTATACCGGCCATGTTCTCAGCGGCCAGAGAACCTGCAGGTACCGGGGTTACCTTCACACTGGCTGTAGTTGGCACGGGACTGCCCGTGACCTCCGCGCCAGGAGTGACATTTTCCAGGGCTGCGCAGCCAACGCCCGGCAGTGCAATGAAGATAATGTATACAACCGCGACGACGAGCAGTAATCCGGAAGGTGTATCGTGTGCCTGGCCCATTGAGAATCCGTACTGTTGTTATTAGAAATATCGTCATTCTTGGTCTTAAATCCGGTTGTTTTAAAATCCAAAGGTGAACAGGGAGATCTGCACACAGACAACGCACCGTTCCGTTTCCTCCCCCTTGTAATTTTCCGGCAAAGATGTCATCGTCTGTCGGACGAAAAAAAGGCATACATCCTGCTCCCCTGCTTTTAAAAATGTTGGGGACCCCGCTCTTCCACGGGCAGTTTTTTTAAACGGTTTCCATTATAGGGTGTGCTCGAAAAATCAGCTCCTGGAATGCACAAACCACAAAAAGAGGGCTTCAGGATGAAGCAACAGATAGTGGATCAGCACGTATCAGGTTTTGGGCCCGGTCCAGTTCCCCGCCAATAAAAAGCCGGAGGGCACTATCTTCATCCCTGTTCGCATACCGGGTCCTCAGTTCCTGCATTGCACGAAAACTCCTGATCGCTGCAAGGGCCGATGCTGCATTCTGCCGGATTTCAGGCAGTTCGTCCTTATCTCTGAGGCGATCGATAAGGACGCTCACAGATCGGCCGCTTCTCAGATTCTGCAGCCCTGCGATCGCGCTGCGGCGGATCTCCGGGTCCTTGTCATGGCAGCAGTCCATCAGTGACCCCACCGCACCATGGTCCCTTCGGTTTCCCAGTTCCCGTAGTGCCCGCATCCGCTCTTCCAGGCTCCTTCCGATCTTCATTTTTTCTATGAGATGACTGGTACTGTCCTTATTCGAAACGGGACTGAACCATTCACCGGCCATTCTGGCCGCATTCATTGCCATAATTCACCTGAAATGACAAGCACAGGATACCAGGATTTTTTTTTAAAGCCGGGTATTTTCGGCTTGTGGATACCTTTTGTAAAGAAAGGCAATTATTTGAAGTATTGCCCTAATATCAAATTTTGAAACAAATTTTAAAACGTTCTCATGCAAAGATGAGATGACACCACTGTCCGGATTGTGCGACGCGGTGGAAAATATCAGGGAATCTTTTTCATATGCTGAAAGGCGATCCTGAAAAAAAAATACGCTGTACTAAAACCAGTCTGCCTGGTGCGTAAGCCCGGGCAACATGGGTGAAAAAAGATTTAAAGAATCCATGCAATGGTTGGAACTCCCCGGCTACCTATGAAAAAACCCTTTCATAAGATAGTATTTATACATTCTCCCGGATTTCGTAAACAGGTGTGTGTTTTAATAAACAGGTCTGGCCAACAGTATTCACCATCCAATCCGGTATTCCCCATCTCACCAAAGCAGCACATTCACCATGTGACAGAGAATCAGGTACGAGCCGGGCAGCATTCCATTATTCAGATTAGGGTGTACTTTTTCCTGTTACTCCTTCCATGACGTGAGTTTTTGAACAGTCTTAAGAAAGAGAAGTGCTGTGAGGGGGTGAAACTGGAACAGGAGAGCGGTAGTCGACACCCCCGTTTCCTGCGCTTACGTGAGAAATTTTTATAATATTATGGTATGACACTTTAGTATGGCACCTGAAAATACTGTCTCGGACTGGGGAACCGAGACGTATATTGCACTGGGAGGAATTATTTTTATCGTCGTGATTGCAGGATCCTGGTTGTTTTTGGAACTCTCACGATAAATTTCTTTTTCAGGACGTGAAGGAGGTACCTTCACGATCCACCTTGTATTTGCCACACAGAGCCGTTGGTGAGCGCTGGAAGTTTTGATCCTATCTATAAAAGGCAGGGTGATTTGCGGATGGTTTTTTCGTTGATTCTTCCGGGTTTACCCTGCTGAATACCTGGGGATGATCTGGTTTGCCTGCTTTCCGGATCTGGATGCACTCTCCGTCTCTCCAGTTACCACATTCAGACATACGGCAGGGTGTCAGTGCGATCGGTATTTCCCGGTGGGAGAGCGGTTCCCGGACATCGTTTTTTATGCAGCACCAGTAGGTTTCCATGCGATCAGATTTTTTAGTCTGGCCAAAAGAAGAGGTGCTGTGCGGAAGGTGAAACTAAAATGTATCAAAAAGATTCCGATACAACGAATGTCAGAACTCTTCCTGTTGTTATTGGTAAAGAATGTGGAAAGTTTTCTTTCTCTAGAGGTGAGATTAGGGGAGATGAGAAGGGAAAACTTTCCTAAGAATTCATCAATATGTATTTATTTAAACTTGATGGAAGATATGTTCCGATATAAAAACAGGATAAGACGTGATTAGCCAGGGGAATGCGAATAAAAACGATTGCAGTTTCCTGAAAAATCAAAGATAATTTTGTGCTTCGTCATCGGAAATATAGGTGTAATCATCATGCCGGATGGTGATATAACCTATGTTGTCCGAGCGTTCCCATTGTTTCCTGAAATTATAAATATACACCCCCGTCTATCTTGATAAGGTGCGGGGGCAATCCGTAAAAATTCATATTTTTAAGGTAATAATGTATTATATATTTTTGATGATTCAGTATGATGATAAATATTTAACCGAGCACCCGCTCATGATGCGAATATGACCTTTGTATCCAGAGGCTGGTAAAAGGCTGAAGACATGCAAATCCTGGCTGACACATTTTAAACGCGGTTTTACCTGTTCTTCTGGCAGTATTTTCCGCATTACCGTGACCGGGATTCCAAAAATAGGGAAATTTTTGAGAGATTACCTAGACCCTGACGTACGACAGTTGGTTTAAATCAGAAGTTCTGATTATCATCGTATTGTCGGGAATAGAGTACGCCGTGGCTTTCTGGAGATTGGCAAGATAGGTTAATTCCTGATTACTCGTATCTGCACAGAACTTTTGCGTAGCTATTACCGGCCCCAGGGAGATGGTTTTTCCAAAGTTCGTGGTCTCTCCGGTAAGGATGTAGTTTGCATTGTAGTTGTTGCACCCCCCAAAACCACTCAGGGTCCCGTCACTGCTGAAGGTTGCAGTAATCTGGGCATTCGGAACAACGGGAGTGGTTCCTGCACCGACCATCATGCCATTCAGAGTCCATGTGCCGGTCAGTGCCGGATCTGTCAGGGGGATCGTGGTCGCAACCGTCGCTGGCGTTGCAGGTACTGGTGTGGGAAGGGTAGTTACCGGTGGCGTTGCTGGTGCTGGTGTTGTTGTGCATCCTGCAATCAACAGTGTCGAAAAGACAACCAGCAAAACGAGAAATAATGTTCTGTTTTTCATCTCATCACCTTAAATAAGGGTATGATTCACTCGCTTCCCGGTATAATAATTTTTTCCGTATATTTCAATTATTGGAAATTGTTCCTCGTTATCGTCCACAGAGGATGTGAGAATTTTTGAAGCATCTCTCACCCTCTTTCTATGCACCGGGAATATGATGAGAATCGAAAAAGGATGAGACCCCGTCTCATCCTGCACGTCCTTAATGGGGTTTCACCCGATGACATTAGCTCGCCATCAGATTGAGGTGATTCAGGATCTGTTTCTGAAGGTACCTCGGGATCTGAAAAAAAAATGTTTTTGAGGGGACAGTTAAATTCACGGTGAATAATTAATTTCCCCGAATGAACAATTAAGATCTGCAAGGCACCGGCGCAATGCAGTTATGAACCATTGATGAAAAACCCTCACGATAAAATGTATCTTTGAGGTGATTGCACCGTGATTAAAATCACAGTACATGTATATGTTAAAAAACACCTGAAATACATCGGTTTCCGATAGTACCGTTAAGCACTGATTCGTAACCACTAATCTTTAATTATTTTTTTCATAATTCTGTTGTCGACCATCTGTAAGTAATAGCCGGCTATGAAGATTACCGGAACAATCAGGAAAAGAATAAACAGTTCATTGGCCAGAGGTGTCAATCCCAATTTGAACGAAAGCAGGTGGCCTGATTCCAGGATTAATCCATGAAATAAATAGACGGCATAGGATCCAAATGCGATAAAGGTGATAGTATATTCGAATCTTGTGGTAAATGCGGTTAGTGTTTTTGTCCTCACCAGGAGAACGAACAGGATACAGAAACACAGGAGTGCTAAATCCAATGAGACAATTTTAATGAAAGTATTCTTGAAATACATATAATTGATCAGTATCAGAATGCCGGTGAGAAATACCAGCACGAGTTCCTTTTTTTTCGAAAACGATCTCTCTAAAACTTTTCTGTTATTGACGATAATTCCTCCGATGAACAGTAAAAAATAGAGGAAAAATCTGTCATCAACCAAATCAAAAAAAATCCGTAATACTCCAAAAACTCCCATGATAAGCAGGGACACCAGCAAAATTTGTCCATCACTCTTTGCCAGTTTTTTAATCAGGGGATAACAGGCATAGCATACCAGAATAAAACTGACATACCAGAACACAGAACGTTCCGGATTGGTAAAAATCTGCAAATCCAGGATGTTGACAATGAGCTGTGATTGATCAAATAATCCGGTGTAAAAAAAGGAAAATATTTCCGGGAACTCTGAGAGCATGGCAAAGACAAAATATGCCACCATAACACAGAGTAGTGCCAGCCAATACAGGGGAAAGAGTCTGATTACCCTTTTTTTATAAAATTTTCTGATGTCTTCAAAAGAGAGAAACTCCGGAGTGTTATATGCTATGAGATAGCCACTGGCAAAACTGAATATGCCGAGTCCCAATTCCCTCAACGATCCATAGATCAAGGGATTCCCAAAAATGAGACTGTACGGTACTACATACCGCAGATGGTAAAAAACTATTGAGATAATAGCCAGAGCCCGTAAAAAATCGAACTCAATGAGCTTGTTCTTCATTGCTCTGAGGCATTATTGCCGGAAGGTTTTAAAGTTTTGCGGGTTTCGTATTCACGTTGTGTGTGCAGGTAACGAAGAGCAGGGGTATACTATCCGGAAATTACTCGTTCTTTACCTTGAAAGCAAAGCTGTCAGCGGGCGTATAGATCACGGTATCCAGCATAGTCTCGCTATACCCGGGTAATGGTCTGTGGTGATGATCTAAAAGATCCTGTAAAAAAAATATTTTCTCTTCATCGGTCCAGTCAGCAAAAGGTTTCTTCAGAGTAGAGTGCAGATTAATTTTTGTCATACATGTACGGATGAGTTCTGGTTGCATTTAATCCTTCAATTACGACGGTAAAATACATCTTTTAGTATAATATCCGGATTGCGAGAAAAATAAAAAAAAACGGGAGGTTAGTAGACCCCTCCCCCGCTTTATTCTGCGTACCTTCACGCTCGCAACCATGTTTTGGATCAAATTGTGAATGCGGGAACTACCCTGCATAGAATTGCGGGAGCACGATGCCAATAAAACTCTCTAAAGCGGGGGAGCGGAGCCCGCCCGCACGTAATGCGGAGCCCGCAGCCCGTCGCTGCATATATGAAACGATATCCCGGAATAATCTTCCCTGCCCCGGTGCCGGATAACCGCCGCAGTTCTGCCTGGACTAAAAAAACGGCACCCGGGTATACGAAGATTCCAGGATACCGTCTTGCAACGATATCTGCCATCCTCATGCCTTGCGCCGATGCCTAGCCAGTCTTTATAATGATACGGGGAAAGGTTGTGGGTAACAAAAGAGATGATGTTTTCCGTATGGTATCATTACACTCACAAGATCTCGGACTGGATTATTCGTTCGAAATGACCGGAACAAATGAAAGAGAAGTCATGAGAAAATTTATCAGTTATGCAGAAACTGAACTCAACATGCCCGTACTGACTGCCGATACCATTTATCGGGTACAGATGGCGATAAAAAAATAAGGGTATAGTCACATTCTAGCGACTACCATTTCTTCACAATTTATCAAAAAATTTTTTTGATAACGCTCCAGGGGGCGTCAGCTTTTGCCTCCGCCCCCGCCGCTGTGGCGCCCCCCCCAGAATGCGATAGAACTCAATTATCCCAATAAGAGTCGAAAATCCATTTTTCAAAAAACGAAACACTTTTTCTGGCTTGAATTTAGTATTTCATAGTATTCATTTTTTCACGTCCTAATTCCATTTTTATTTTGGTGGTTAAATTGGGACTATACCCAAAATAATTCTCTTTTCCAAAAAACATTCGTATCCCGGTGATTCCTGCTCATACCATCCAGCCCCGGGTTTTTTACAACAACCATGACGTCTTCGATTCGAAATCCGTCAGTATATGGCGGTAATCGTCAAACCACCGTGCCACCGGGTTGCTGCGGAACACCATGAACTTTCCGGTGTTGTCGGGATCAGCCGACTGGTGGTATCGCATGAAGACCTGCCCTGCAGTCTTTCCTAAAATCTCAATCTTGCCACTCGCATGCGACATCACAAACCGGGCCCGCTTCGAGAGGCCTGAACATGCCTGCCAGGACTTCTGGATAATTTCATACGATTGTTCGACCGGCACCTGGAAGAGCCGGTTTCCGATCGCCGGCCGGCACTGGAGGATATAATAGGGCGAGATCCCTGCAAAGGAAAGTTTCCGGAAGAGCTCCGCAACTATTTCCGGGTCATTGTTGATACCGTTGAGAACAGGAGTCTGGCTGACGATAATGACACCTGCTTTGCGGAGTTCTTCTGCGGCCTGGATTGACACGGCTGTCAGCTCCCGCGGGTGGTTGAAATGCGCTATCAGGTAGATACGTTTTTCCGGTGTGCTGTAGCGCGAGAGAACAGCGAGAAGATACGGGTCAGAGAGAATGCGGTACGGGTTATAGGCCAGCATCTTGCTGCCGATCCGGATGATGGTGACATGGTCAATCTCACGGAGCTGGCGCAGGATGGATTCGAGCCTGCCGGTCTCAAGGATCAGGGGGTCTCCGCCGGTCAAAAGAACATCCGTGATCTCCGTATGCTCACGTATGTATTCAATCCCTTCAGAAACATCCTTTGCTGTCTTGCGCTCCTCGTTTCCCATGAACAGCCGCTTGCGGAAACAGAACCGGCAGATACCCCCGCAGACATCGGTCAGGATCAGGAGTCCGGTCTGGCTGTAAGAATGCTGCAGGCCGGGGATCCGGGTACCATTTTTTTCACACGAAGGGTCGAAACATCCCATACCATTGAGTTCAGACGGGTGGGGGATGATGATCCTGCGAAGGGGATCGTGTCCGTCTTTCCAGTCAATCAGCGAGAGGTAATACTCGCTGGAACGGAACGGGAACGTGTAACTCACCGTCTCCATGTGGTTGCGTTCCCGGGAGGTGAGCCCGACAAGGTTGTCAAGCTCGGATATCGTATTTACGTAGTTCTGGTTCATCATACACCTCCTGAGTTGTATCAGGTTTTGCTCTGCCTTTTTTTGGGCAGGGTTTTTAGGAGCGCGAAAACGCAGGGATCGCCGGTAAAGTGAATAGTGTGCGATGATACGTGCGTTACTCTGAAAAGTTAGTAGGAATGAATATGTTAAACCCTTTTTGTTTTTTTGGCATTTCACGGCGTAAAAAGCCCTGTGGACAATTCACAATCTTTGTGGTCAGTTCCCGGATAGAGAGGAGAGGGGATACTGCCCCAGGATCGGTCATGGAACAGAAATACGTCTCACACCCCTCGTCAGCTCACCGATAAAGAAACGTCAACGACCCTGCCGGAATATCCGGCTCACCCTTTGCAAAAAAGAATGAATGGATTTTTTTATGGTATAGTGCCATTTTAACCACCAGCTCGTACAGGAAATGACGAGAACACATGTAATCAGAATAGTGTTCCAGAATTCAGATCGAAAAAGTGTTCCTGTTAAAGGGACCAAAAACGCAGACGCTCCAGGGGGCTTCGCCCCGCGACTTGGCGCCCCGGTTGCGATGGCGTCGTATAACCGGGGATCAGATCATACCGGTACTACAGATGAATCGCATGTGCCCCCGCCCAAAAAAGGGGGCAGGGCTCGCGCAAGGGGGGGGCGGGAGGCGTTCAATAAACCAAGAAATTAGTGGCTGGAATATGACTATAAACTTTTTTTTACGGGAGGAATGATTTCTTAGAGACGCTTATCATATCGTGGTTTCATCCCTCATATTCACCTTTCATGGGGTTTTTTGTGGTGCCCGATGATTACCCGTGAAGGGCTGGACAGGTACCTCCTGCATCCACCTTCAGACCATTTGTTGATGGGAGGGACATGTACCAATTCATCCAAGTTTCCACACCGCCTGGTTCTGATAATCAAGATTGCTCACGACATAGGTCGTGGTGGGAGAGAATGTTGCCGGTATTTCATAGATGAGATACCCGTCTGCACTGTTACTTTCGCCGGGCTGGACGTATCCTACCGTCCCCCCTCTCCCGATCTGATAATCATACTGCGTCCCGGGAACGTTGTCAATAGTGACATCGGAACTTTGGACTGGCGAATAAGGGTAGATCGTGTTGTTGCTATTCACCACAAACTGTTTTGCTGACGGAGCATACACGGCATTTTTCCCGGTATTCGTGACACGGACGTATATAACCAGGAATATGTTACCTTCCCCGGGTTTCTCTGTAGTATATCCATGTTGAATGTCGAGAGGTGATGATGATGCTCCCTGCATGCTCGGGCTGTTCCATGAAGGGGAGGTCCAGGTGTAACTGGGTTTTATCTCATACCGGTACACGGTAGCCTTGCCCCGTTCATCCCCGCTGCCGAAAGCGGCGTACTCATTCAGGGTGAGAGCATTCGGAAATTGTGCTGCGGCAGGAGTTGGTGATTGTGTCACCACAGCGGTCGTTGGAACAGACGTCGGTGACTGGACCGGCGGGGATGTGCTGGTGCATCCTGATAAAATGAGGAGAAGGAACAGTACTCCAAAAAATGAGATTGTATGCCGGGTTTTCATACTACAATTCCTTTATGCGACCCGTGCATCGATCTCGCTGGGAATCAGCCGGTTAAGAAGCATATCCGGCACCCCTTTTGACGTCTGCACCGTCATATCGAAGTACGCCCGGTTGTCCCGTTCGCCTTTGTAGGTCAGGGTTATTTTATAGTTAACATCCATAAGCGTCACGCCAAATACGGTGATCTTCCCACGCCGTTCCGGTATGACTCTCTGGTCACCCACTAAAAGTTTCTGCCGGGCGCCATCAATATCGGTGATGACCTCGTTCTGGTCCGAGAGTACGTTGATGTGGGAATTGCCGAGTGTAACTGTCTTGCCTTCAGGGAAAGAGACCGCATAGTTCGTGGTAAACGGTAATGCAGTTCCCGGTGTCACATCGGTCACTGTTGCACTGACCGAGTACCAGGCAATTGCAGCTGCGATAACAACAAGGACAATAAGGGCGATGACGATGATCACACCCGAACCACCCTTTTGCTTTTCCCGAGCACGTTCCTCTTCCTTTCCCTGTTTCCGCCCCTTTTCCATTGCCTGGTCCCGCTCCTTTTGCCGGTCCCGCTCCTCCTGTCGTGCTTTTTCTGCTGCCTGTTCCTTCGCTCTTTGCTCTTCCAGCTGCCGGTCCTTTTCGGCCCGCGCTTTTTCCTCATCCCGTGAAGTTATTTCATCCATATAAATCTACCAGTTTTATTAACGATAGTTTCATCATTCTCATACATGCAGGTCTTTTTTTTTCCGGTGACATTTACGAATGTTTAACCGTATCAGGCAACTGCTTACGATTACGCCTTTACAGGATGATAATGCATATAAATCTATTTTGATCTTACAAAATTTGAAGAATGAGATCAGTCTTTTTATGGAGTACGGATACGTCAGGATACCGGTGGGTCGGCTCCCTCCTACCTGTCAGGCAGGATATAGTCGATAACCTGCGACGATGGCAGGCGAAAAATTATTTTTCCCGCTCTTTAATTTCTCAAACACCGGAAATTTCGGACTTCCTAAAAATTCCTGAGTTTTCAAATTCTGCAACAAGACCCTAAAATCATATGCTCTCCCGCAATAGGGATACTCCACTGATATGAAGGGAGTTATTTTAATATTCGTATCAGAAAAGGAGCTGAAAACAACATGGCAGACAACCTTAAAGTAAAGGCCAGCAAGGCCGCCGATGATGCCAACGTGGCGGCCCATGTGGCATACGACGATGCAACGGTGCTCGTGCATAATGCCCTTAAGGGTGCAGGTGTGGATTTAGAGGAGGTATCGGATGATGTAAAAATCGGTGTTCATAAAACCGTTTCCGATGCGAAAATTGCAGCCCATAAGGCAGAATCAGAATTGAAGAAGAAAAAGTAGGAGGTGAAGAGTGTGGATTTAATCTTTCTCGCGGTCATATTCCTTATCTTGGCATTAGTGTTTTACATCCTGGGTGCGAAAGGGGTCGCCGGGTTTTCTATGGAAATAGCAAAGATCCTGGTAATAATATTCATTATTATTGCGGTCATTACCTTCCTGTTTAGTGTCCTGTAATATTTCTTTTTTTTTTCGTGCTCTTATCTGGCGGTTAAACCCGGCACACAGATAAAAGCAGCATTAATTCCGGTATAGAAAGAACCCTGTCTTTTCAGATTTGATCGGCGTCACACATCCGTTTTGGCCGTTTTCGTATATTGTGAGATTCTGCCGATAACCTGCACACCAGAATTGCATCCGGTATTCTTCCGGTTTTTTTAGTTTCCCGAACAATGGAACTGCCTGATTGTTTCAGATTTTGTAAGAACGGGCAGGATGTATATACTTGCCTGCAGCACGATGCCGTATTCTAATCCGGGTGAGGTTTATGTTCATTCTTATCGTGAACAGTGTATCCACTCCCTTACTACAGTGAAATAAATGGCGGGAAGGATGAAGGAGTATGACATCTGTGTAATCGGCGCAGGTTCAGCCGGTCTTGTTGCCGCCTCAGCGGCAAACCGATCGGGTGCCCGGACTGCGTTGATTGAACGGGACCTGTTTGGCGGAGAATGTCTCCATTCGGGATGTATCCCGAGCAAGACGTTCCTCCATTCTGCAAACCTCTATGAAGCCATGAAGAATGCAGCACAGTACGGTCTCCCCAGGTGTCACGCCGGTACACCTGACCTGGGAAAGGTAATGGGCCATGTGCGGGATGTGATAGGATCCATCATGCAGTATGAGAACCCGGAAGCCTATCAAAACATGGGCATTGATGTCTATGTCGGAAGAAATCACTTTGTATCAAAAAATATCCTGTCGGTGAATGGCAATGAACTGTTTTCGAAGTATTTCATTATCTGCACGGGCTCTTCTGCCCTTGTTCCCCCCATAGACGGATTAGAGAACATCCCCTATCTTACCAATAGAAATTTCTGGGACCAGACAACCCTCCCGGGAAGAACACTCATCCTTGGTGCCGGTCCAATCGGGATCGAACTTGGACAGGCACTCCAGAGACTGGGTTCTGAAGTCACCATCACCATGCGTTCAGACAGGATACTTCAAAAAGAGGATCCCGCGATCGCTGAAGAGATGAAAAAAATCCTCCAGAGTGACGGTATACAATTCCTGGATAACAGCACCGTGCTGGGATTTAAACAGGAGAATTCACAAATCATTGCCCGCTACGCAAGAAACGGATCGGAACAGGAACTGGTTGTGGATGCTGTCGTGGTCGCCACCGGCAGGAGGCCCAACATCAAAGACCTTCTTCTTGAAAATGCGGGTGTTGAATACGGAAAAGGAGGAATCCTCGTCAATGATGAGCTGATGACAACCACGGATAATATTTACGCGTGCGGCGATGTCATCGGAAAATATCTTTTCACACAGGCAGCATCCTTTTATGCCGGCATTGCGGTCAATAACATCGTACATAGCGAGAAGAAGACCATTTCAGAGGGTGTCATGCCCTGGGTCATCTTTACTGATCCGGAACTTGCCCATGTTGGTTTCACGGAAGATGAAGCACGGGAGAAATTCGGGGAGGTCCATGTCATTTTCCTTGATACCGTGTTTGGTCGTTTAAGGACGGAAAATTCGACAAAGGTTTTCCTTAAAATTATTCTTACCGGTGACGACCGTATTGTGGGTGCGCATGCAATCGGTTCTGGTTCAGGAGAATATATACAGAACCTTACCATGGCAATGCAGGACCATATATCGGTGAAGCAGATTGCCGGGACAATATATCCCTACCCAACCTTTTCCGAAATCGTAAAAAAGGCATTTTCGCGATATCTGAGAACAAAATCATGAGGTCAGTCATTTTCACGAACCTGCAGGTTCAGCAGGCACCCGTACACATTTTATCTGGCGTAAATGCTCCTGAAGATTGGATGGTATGCAAAAAAATACGTGGAGGCTCTGTCAGCATTCTCTCAGAATCAGGCAGGTGAGAGGCAGGAGACCGGGAGAAAAGTCGGATCACTTCTTTGTGATCGATGAGAGCCAGGCTTGGGGGCCTTCAGCCCGGGTACGGCTTTCAAACATCGCCTCCCGGATGTACCTGATGGACCACCCATCCCGGAAGCTCTCCCGTATCTCCCGCTCCGATATCCTCCTCGGACCATAGCCGGCCGGCTCCCGATCGGAAAAGCAGAGCATGAAGTACTTCCCGCCATGGGGCAGTATGGCGGCAAGGTTATCCACAAAGCGCGGGCGGTCTTCATCGGAAAGGGTATGGAAGAGCCCTGAATCGGTGGCAGTATCGAACTTCCGGTTGAGGCTTGCGAGGTCCAGAGCGTCATGGACCAGAAAATGCACCGGGAGTCCCCGTTTTTCAGCCTTTTCCTTCGCCTTCCGGATCGCCAGGGGGGCAGAATCGATCCCCCACACCTCATGCCCTTCCGCTGCAAAGAAGAGGGCATGCTCCCCGCTCCCGCATCCTATATCAAGGACAGAGCCTGTTACCTCTCCCCGCCGGACCAGCTCAACAAACTCCTTTTGGGGGCGGCCGATGTCCCAGGGGGGTGTGCCCTGGTACGCTGAGTCAAAGAAATCCATACCTTACCATCGCTTCTGTTATGGTTATTTAGTATTTCTTCTTACTCCAGCGGTAGAGGCCCTGGATACGAGCATGGGAGATGAGCGCCGCTCATCACTATGCATGAGCAGTGGCCGGTTTCATCGTTTACGGGATTATCCATTCAGATCCTGATATGAGGATGAACGAATTCACCCTGGAACCGGTGATGATGCCGGGGGCTGATTTGATACTCCCCGGATTCACCAAAGGCTGTAACACCAGACAAAAGGAACAAAAATTCTTCCCGGGCGTTCGTGTACGCTCGTAACCAGGAAAGGTATGCCTCTCCCCTATCATCCTGGCTGTCCTGCTGCAGCCCTGGTCCGTCACCCAGGTACTGGTTCACCATCGTGGATCCTGGCAGGGTAACCTTTATTACTACTATTGCTGGATGCATGCTCATGGTTCAGCCGGTTGATGCAATACGGGTGTTTCACAACGCGTTCAGGAATGACCTGGAACGTATTGATACCGCAGCGATGAAAACAGCACAGGGGACCGGGGGTCTCGATGCCACCATCGGGCGTTTCCGGCTCTTCAACGAGGTCCTTGTCTGGCACGCCCAGGGGGAGGAAGAAGCAATATTTCCCCTAGTTGAGTCGGTCGCTCCCCTCGTTGCTGAAGCCTATGAGAAAGATCACCGCGGCCTGGATCAGGCATTTGACGAACTGAACCGTTCGTATGCTGCCCGGGACACGCTGAAAACTGCCCGGGCCACGGCCGCATTCCGTTTTCACATGAATATCCACCTGTTTAAAGAGGATACCCACCTCTACCGGATCTTCCGCGAACGGATACCCCTTCCCGACCAGGGCAAAGCGGTGAGTATCATGGCCGGCAAAATTCCGAAAGAACGGTTCGCCGATGTGGTGGGATGGCTCTTCCCGTTAATAGGGCACGACGATCGTGAGGACATGACCCGTATCTGGCAGATGGTGCTGCCTGCCCCAGCCTTCGAGGGCGTAAAGGGCCTCATCAAGAATTCCATTGGTGATGACTGGGCCGACCTCAGGCGTCGGATCCCGACATTATAAAACAAAAAATCGTTGCCGGGGGAGCACCTCGCAAAGATCGGCCCCTACTTCACCGCTGAGGCCACGTATTCGATCGAAATCTTCAGGATTTCCAGGTCCAGCCGGTAGTCTTCTGACCGCATCCGGTTGATCTGGATCCATTCTTTCATCGGTCTTCTCCCCATCGGCTGGAAGCGGACAATTCCTTTCCGGCCTGCAAGCGTATCCGCCACCTTTGCCGGGACCTTAATGCCGATTCCCTCCCCGTAGACACAGGCAAACAGTTTCCTGTCGACAAAGTATGCCGGGTAACCAAACATTTTGCCGGCAACCACCCCGGGGACCTGCAGCAGCAGGGAGTCAAGGACCTCCTTATGACCGGGGTTGAAAGCCACCGTACTCATGCCGCCACCACCATCTGTTGCCCTGTCATCCCCCACTATCCATTCAGGCACCCTGTCCTTTCGCCTTCTTCTCGGCATCCAGCCGCTGCTTGAAGATGATCCCGACGAGGATGGAGACGATGATAATGGCAAAGATGGTGACCATGAGCACCATGAGGAGCACATCGTTCGCCATGTCGGTGAAACTCGCAAAGATCACCACAAGGGCTGCGGTGCTGTTCCGGAAACCGGCCCCGAATGCAAGGTCCTGCCGGGCGTCTTTTTCCAGTCCCCCGATCAGGTACGTGATACCCAGGGCCGCCAGCGTAAAAACAATAGCCACAAAGACCGCGATGGAACCTGAACTGGAGCTCACGATCTCCCTGAGCCGTGAGAGAAAGATGATGCCGAAGGTCAGGAAGATGACCGCGATGGCGATATTGGAGGCCCAGTCCATGATCGGCCTTATGCGTGCAGCAAGAGGCTCCGAGCGGCTCTTGACGATGATCCCGAGAACGAGAGGGATCAGGATCATGACCACGAGGTTTGCCATGACCGAAAGGGGGTTGGCCTGTGCCCCTTCCAGGATGAACGGGACCAGGAATGGCGTGAGGATAACAGTGATAATGGTCAGGATGATGGTCAGTGAGATGGCCCTGGCCACGTTGCCCCCGGTGAACTGTGCCACCTTTGCCGTCGATGGGGCACCGGCGGCGATGCCCACGAGCAACAGGCCTGCTGCCAGCTCCCGGTTCATGGGAACGAGCATGATCAGGGCGATGGCGATCAGGGGTACAACAATGAAATTTGCACAGAGCGCCAGACCGAGGAGCCGCCTGTTGCGTAACGGGGCTGTGAGATCACCGACGGTAACCATGAGGCCCGTCAGGAACATGCTTGCAAGAATAAAGACATAGATGGCAATGGTGCCAAGATTGTAGAGAAACGAGGCCATGCGGTTCTACCTTAAAGGAACCGTTGCACACGGGTCTCGATAAGGGTTTCGGGATTGGATCGGGAAGAACAGGGAATTTCATACCAGGAGTATCCGGGCTGGTCCCGGAACGATACCGGGTGTGATCGGGCTGATACGGTCCTCCCCCGTCTTCCCGGTTTTTTTCGTTTTACATCCCCTTCATCATATTCCGTTTCTGGATCACCCGTGCCGCAAGAATAAACCCGCCGGATACGACGATAAGTATACCCCCATCGACGACGGGAGAGATTGCAGATGTCCCGATCATCGCCGCATTGAACAGGTCAACCAGGTACGTGAGGGGCGAGCAGTAGGCAAGAGCAAGAGCCCATCCCTGCATGTCGGTTAGCGGGACGAATATCCCGGAGATAAAAATAAGCGGGAACCGTATCAGGTTTGAGAATATCATCACATTGGGCGGGCTGTTTGAGGCAGGTGCCGCAAGGAGTACTCCCAGTGCGGCACACGAGAGCGTGCCAAGGATGAATGCAAGGAAAAACACTCCTGCATACATGACGGTAACCGGAATAAAAATCACGCTTACTATCAATACGAGAAGAGAGATACCG
>JGI20214J51088_10000646_pt1 | contig 23965 bp, 18 predicted proteins | sample WetSurMetagenome_FD_51088 | JGI IMG/M metagenome (IMG submission 51088) | reverse complement strand
CTGTCAACTCTGATTTAGGGATTTCTATTCGTTTCGGGAAGATTTCTTTGAATTGCCCCCAAAACTCTAGCCCTTTTTTAGTGAGGTTACAGCCTTCTTTCGATTTTTCAACTAGACCAGCGTCCACTAGTCGGGCAATTATGGTGCGCACTGCTCCATCTCCAACGTTTAGTTTTTCTGCCAGTTTGTTTCTACCCAAAGGATTCTGCGAAAGAAGCTCCAAAGCGTAGAATATATGGAATATAGTGAAACTAGTTGAGGGTCCAGGAGCTTTTTTTCCAGCGATTTGCTGCATAAACTTCTTGAAAGATACCGCCATATTTTGCACTATACTAGTTAAACGTCGAATGGGTTTTTATAATTTATCAATGCAAAACTTTTAGTCCTTGTAAGCGACCACTGAAACCTCAACAAGTGCTCCAGATTTAAGTTCTGCCCCAACTGTGGCGCGAGCAGGAAAATCACCTTCAAAGTATTTGGCGTATTCTTGGTTGAACTCTTCAAACAGTGACAACGAAGAGAGGTAAACGGTAGATTGAACCACATCTTTTAGGTGGTAGTCAGCTGCTTCCAAGATAGCTTTTATGTTCTCCATAACTTGACGAGTCTGAAGTCTGACGTTTTCAACGATTAGTTTGCCTATTTGTGGGTCAAAAGCTAATTGTCCAGAAATAAACAGGAAATTACCCGCCTGCACTGCTTGATTATAGGGGCCAATTGGTTTTGGCGCATTTTGAGTTAAAACTACTTTTTTCAAATTATCACTCTGCTTTCTGTATTACTTATAGGTTAAAATGGTTTCTGAAAGACGACAACAACACGATTTCTTGTAGATTCTCCCTGTGCTTTGTCGAAAGACTTTTAAGAAAAACGCCGAGTTACTATGCCTAACATACGATTGAACAGAAGAGAGATTCCATGAAGAAAAACGGAAAATATTTGTTCACATCCGAATCAGTTGGAGAAGGTCACCCAGATAAAGTTTCAGACCAAATATCCGACAGCGTTTTAGATGCAATATTCACAAGCGACCCAAAAGCAAGAGTTGACTGCGAAACCCTCGTTATGCAGGGAACAGTAATGATTACTGGTCAAATCACCACCTGCTCATACGTTAATATTCCAAAAATTGTCCGCCAAACACTTAAAGAAATTGGATTTGACAATGCAAAGGATGGCTTAGATTGGGAAACATGCGGCGTTCTGGTTTCATTGACCGAACAGTCCCCTGACATTTCTATGGGAGTCACCGAATCCAAAGGTCACGAGCAAGGCGCCGGCGACCAAGGAATGGTTTTCGGCTACGCATCAAACGAGACAAAAGAACTTATGCCTCTCCCAATTATGTTGGCGCATAAACTTGTTAAACGCTTAGCTGAATGCAGAAAAACAGGAATCATGCCTTATCTGCGTCCAGACTGCAAATCTCAAGTTACAGTGGAATATGACTGTTGCAAACCAAAATGTGTTAAAACCGTAGTTATCGCTGCTCAAAACAATGGAAAAGTCGATGAAAAAACACTCAAAAGTGACATCATAGAAAAAGTAATAAAATATGTTATACCCTCTGAGATGATGGCACAGGACATAAACTATGTCATCAACGGAACAGGCAGATTCGTCATCGGCGGAACACTGGCAGACTCTGGGTTAACAGGACGCAAAATCATCGTTGACACTTATGGAGGAGTTGGAAGCCACGGCGGTGGATGCTTCAGCGGCAAAGACCCCTCAAAAGTTGACCGTTCAGGCTGTTACATGGCAAGATACATCGCTAAGAACGTAGTTGCCTCAGGTTTAGCTGACCAATGCGAAATCCAAATAAGCTATGCCATCGGCGTTGCAAAACCAATCTCAGTGCTCGTAAACACAAACGAAACTGGCAAACTTTCCGACGAAAAAATCCTAGAACTCGTCAACAAATACTTTGACATGAGACCTAAAGCAATCATCGAACAACTTAACCTGCTAAGACCGATCTACAAGAAAACAGCGGTTTTCGGCCACTTCGGCAGAGAAGACATGGATTTCCCCTGGGAAAAGACCGATAAGGCCGAACAGCTCAAAAAAGAGCTTGAGAAAGCCAAAAAAGCCTAATTTTTTCCTTTTTTGATTTTTTATCATTCTATTTTTTGGGACGCCTTCTGCTTAATTAAGGAAGGTCATGTTTCCGGGGGCAGCGAAGGAAGAGTCAGCGATTGTTTTCTATGACGGGTTTTGAAAAGTACCGCTATTAGTAGGGTTAGTGCTAACACCAAAGCAACTATTAACAAAACCACGTACAAAGGCAAGATGATGACGCTTGTTTGAGTGCTCGATGCACCATTATACTGCCTATTCCCTTTCCAAGTCGCTTGAACGGCAACGATTCCTCCCTTTTCAGGGGCCCAATTGAACTCAAACCGCCCATCCGTTTGAGTTAACACCGTCCCAACATTTGTCCAACCTTCGCTGCCAATTCTCGTTTGCAAAGTAACATTTTCGTTTACCGCTTGAGGTAGTATTTGGCCGCTTACAGTAACAGTGTTATTTTCAAGGAAAATTGGAGGAAAAATCTGCATTGATAAAGAACTCGGGTCCAATTCTCTTAGACTCGCTGAAACTTGTCCGATAGATCTTTGCTCCACGTTTTCAAACGAGATTACTTGGGAGGAAATGTTCTGATATTGACTTGGAGTTTCTCCGATTCGCCAGCCTGTTCGCCAACCGTTGCCTGTACATTCGCCAATATAAAAAGAGACACCTCGATAGTTGATACTGTAGCTACCAACCCTGGTCTCAGTCGGAGCGCGGCCAAGGTCCACTCCAATTTCCATATGCTCCTGAGCTTTGTAAAAGAGGAGCACCGTTGAGATTCCACCTGCTTCCAGAATAGAAGCGGCAATGTAGGCGAAGAGGTCACAGTCGCCGTAGCCATTAACTAAGGTTTCAACTGGATACTTGCCTGGAATTACTTCTTGGTAAGTTATTTGATGCACTAGCATTAAAACGCCGTTAGTGAAGTCTTCGGTGTTGTTGTAAATCTGCCAAAGACTATCAGCGATGGGCTTTAGAGTGTAGGGAGTGACGAATTTGTAGAAATCTTTGTTTGAAGAGAGGGCATGACTCTGCATAGTGTAGTATTGGTAGAGAGCTTGTGGAATGGTTATGTTTAACTCATAGGTTAAGTCGCTGTCTGGATGATGGTAGAGCAGAAAAGAAACCGTGTAATCGGTTGTTTGGGCTTGGGCTAGGCTGAGCGGTTCTAAAGAAAGCACTAACAACACTACTGCTGCTATGCTTAGGGCTTTAAGATAAATCCGTCTCATGTTGTTGTGGCCACTGTTATTTTTCGATGGGCTAATTCTCTTAAATGTTTATTCCCAAATTATCCTTAAGACGCAACAACTTCGCCGCCAGCTGCTTTTATTAAAACAGCAAGCTCACGTGTTGCTTTTGCCAGTTTTTTATTCGGCATACTTTCTTGAATTGCAGTAATTGTCAAGTGCAGTTCAATGTGAGGCTTATTTTCAGAACGCATTGGATGAGATTTGATATAGATGCCCAAATTATCGTTCATAACCTTGTCAATTAAAGGAGCCAAGCGAGATTCAAAAATGTTAACTGCAAAGAGGCTTTTCTCACTGAAAACGCAGTTACCCACCGCATTCTTAATCAGCGGCAAGATAGTTTCTTCAAAAATTCCCTCTACCTCTACCGGGACGCCTGGCAGAGCAAACAAAACGGTCCCAGACACATCAACTCGGACGCTTGGAGCGGTTCCCACGGGGTTGTTAACCACCTCGGTCCCTTCGGGCAATGTTGCCATTTTAACTCTTGGAGGTGTCATCTCAAACTCTGTTGGCAATCCCCTTTGTTCTAGATACTTTTGTGTTCTTTGCTTGACTATAACGAGAGCCTGGGGGTTAACTGACAGTTTTCGATTTAGTGCTTCGGCAATGCCTTGAAGGGTTTTGTCGTCGAAGGTTGGTCCTAACCCGCCTGTTGTGATTATGAATCGGGGTTTTCGAGCTATAGCTTCATTAATTGTTTTGGCGATTTCTGTGATGATGTCCTGGATTACGGTTATTTGTTTGACGTTTGCACCAAGTTGTGTGATTTGTTTGGCAAGGTAGTGCGCGTTTGTGTCTTTAATTTTGCCTATGAGAAGCTCGTTGCCAATGCAAATAATTTCGATGTCGATAGTCATTATCCGTTCCTCAATTGTTAGATTTATTGTCGTTTTTCCTTTAAACCGTTTGCTGAATTCATTTTGAAATAAAATGGTTTAAAACCAGGTTTCAAAGAAAGAGTAAGTATCAGATAATAGCTCATAACAAACAGAGTCAAGGCTAACGAAAAAGGCTCGTTAACCTTTTGGGGACTTATTTTTTGCTTAAATACCATTTAAGGTATTCTTTTCGGCGGTTCTGCCTAACCTCTTCTTCTGTTTCATCAGCAGGTCTATTTTTGTCATGTAAATCATTGAGTTCCTGCCCTGTGCAGGATAAACCGCAGCTTTTGCAGACATAGTGTTTTGTCAAAGAGATGTATTGTATTTCTCCGCCGCATTCTGGACAGTAATTTACCATTTTAGTTTCTCTTTTTATGGTTTTAAGGTAATTATTACTTGGGGGATATTAGTCTTCGCATGAATTTCAACATTTTCAAACAAAAAGATGACCGTTTAGACATGAGTGTACATTTTGTCGTTGCTGTAGTTCCCAGTGGTCATTTCCTGATCGATTTCTTTCAAAAGTAGAATTCGCTTAAAGGTTGGCGGATGCGTCGCAAATAGACTGTTCAGTTGAACCCAAGTCGATTTGGATTCTTTCTCCATTGCCAACTGCAACTCGCGTTCATCCAAAACCCCATCATGGTCTAAGTCGTATTCGTCTTTCTTGTCCATGATGCTCTGGACCTCCTGTTTTGCCATACCTGGGTCTTCGATGTAGAAAGCTCTTGCACCCTCGGGAGCTTTAGGCGAAATGGATAAGCCGTAGGTGATTTTTGCCAAAGCACTCTCAAGCTCTCGAGGTGAACCTGTAACGTAGGCAGAGTAGGCATCGGCATAGTGTTCTCGAAGTCGGCTAAGCCGCATAACAATTAAGAATGTGATAATGTAGACAGCGAACGAGATTACACCAATTGCAATCAGAGCGGCACCAGAATTATCTTTACTGTTTCGTCGTCCGCCGCTAAAAGAGCCCGCATACAAGGTTACTTGGGCAATATAGTAGGCAATTAGTGGCAACGCTGAAAGAACCGTCATAACTATGTAATCTTTATGTTTGATGTGCCCCAACTCGTGAGCTATAACACCTTTTACTTCATTTTCGTTCAGTTGCTGCAACAACCCTTCGTGCACAGCCAAGGTTGCTGTGTTGGTTGTTCTACCAAACGTGAATGCGTTTGGGGTGTTGCTTGGAACAGTTGCTAGTTTGGGCATGGGTATGCCGCTTTTATCAGCTAACTCTTTGACAGTTGATTCAAGCCAAGGATTCTCGCCGGGCTTCAAATAATGCAATCGTGCTGTCGCAGCAACAATCGCTGGACCAACCGCATACTGGAATAAGATGAATAATGCTGAGCCACCTAAAGCTATCAGTAACCCAGTAAAAACATCTAACTGCAAGAAGTAAACGATCACAAATATGAGTAAGCCAAATATAAAGGCTGATAGGAAAATGGAAGTTGCCATTGCAAACTTTAATTGTGATAGACTAGCCAAGCACTTTTGCCTCTGGTTGTTTTTCACAATTACTATATTAGAGAATTAAGTCTTTCCCAAAATTACAAACAAAAAATAAAGAAATTAGATGGGGTAAGCTCCGCATGTCTTGCAGAACTGAATCTTTGTTTTAATGTAGCTGTGACACTTGGGGCACTGTACGCCGCCTTCGACCTTGGGGAACACATCTTTGGGTTTGCCGAATTTTTTGCGGAAGACTTCGTAGTAGAGGAGCTGTTCTTTATCTTGGATTTCTACATCGTCTGCTGCCTTGATGGCTACCTTTTTCTCATTGAACTCAGTGTCCGTTATCATGTCGTTGAAGTATGTGCGCAATGTTTCTGTTCCTGTGCCTGCTTCCAGAGGTGCTTTGGGTCTCCAAATGATGTCTTTTGGAATTACGTCTTCGTATGCTTTGCGCAAAATCCATTTGCCGTATTTCACGCCATTGAACATGTTAATTTTGTATTTGATGGGTAACTTCATTGCCCAAGCCATGAATTCGGGATCTCGGTATGGTGCTTTAATTTGCATTCCAAGTGATTCTGCCATTGGGAATGAGGAGAATCCCATTTCTGCCCACATTTCCTGTTGCTTTACCGCGAACTGTTCCTCTGAAAGGTGGAATTGCCACGGGTAACCGAAAAGCTCGTCCAACGCGTCACCAGTAAAAACGGTCTTTATGCCTTTGGGTTTTAGCAGTGTTAAGCCGATATAGACGGGTAGACTGTTCCGAATTTCCATAGGGTCATATTTTTTGAGTGCTTCCACAACTTTTGGGAAAAACTTCATTACGTCTTCTTTACCGAATTGGTAGGTTTCATGTTTTAGATGCAGGAGTTCTACCATTTTCTTGACATATTCAGTGTCTTTGGGTTGTCCATGTTTGAAAGCTAAGGTTAGGCAGGGAATGTCGGGTTTGTATTTGACTGCTTCGTAAGCGATTATTTGGGTGTCTGTTCCAGCGGAAAAAAGGAAGCCGTCGGCCATGTTTTCCTTGACGACTTTGTTGATTAATGTTTTAACTTCGGGCAAGAGTTTGTTAACTTCTGACTCATCAATTGTCATTTTTATCCCTCGCATTACAGTGTTTGTCGTTCAGGCAGTATTTAAGTTTACCGTATGCATATAAAAGGCGATAAAATGTAAACATCTGTGCTGGAACTGAATATAATGCTGAACAAATGGTCACTTGTTAAACAAAACAATTGAATCAACTAAGTTTAAATGTTCAAAAACAAAACTCATAACAATTAATCGAGGCACACCCCAATGAAAGTGAGCATATTACACATGGAAATACGCAATACCCTAGAAGACAACCTAATCGCCGCAAAAAATGCCGTCCTCAAAGCCGCAAAACAAAACCCAGCTATAATCGCCCTCCCCGAATACTTCACAGTCCCCAATTGTATGGCAGACTTCACAAACGCTCCAAAAATCGCCCAAGAAACCTCCACCAGAACCCTCCAATTCCTCGAAGAAATCTCAAAAACAATTGGCAACATCTACCTTCTCGGAGGCACCGTACTGCAAGAAGACGGAGGCAAATACTATAACACCAGCACCCTTTGGAGAAACGGTAAACTGCTGGCAAAATACAAGAAAATCAGTCCAATAAAAGCTGAATTGGAGGCAGGCGTCGCCAAAGGTTCTACACCAATTGTGATAGACACAGATTTGGGCAAACTTGGAATGATTGTTTGCGCCGACACCTTCAACCCTGACGTGGTCCAAGCCATCGCTTCCATGGGTGCAGAAATTATCTCACTGCCCGTCGCCGCTATGGGAACTCATCCAACGGTTCAAGGGCANCCCCTAACCGTTGGGATTGCCCGAAATTTTGGGTTCTACATTATAAAAGTCGGTAACGTCTGTTCAAACATGAGGGGAGGCCGAAGCGCCATCATTGCACCCTGGGGCGTCATCGGTGAAGTCACTGATTCACCCCAAGACTCGATCTTAACTGAAGACTTAGATATGGAAGTGCTGCGAGATTACCGAAGACAACTCAGTAAATCTTAGCCCACTCATCAACGATTCGATTCATTTCCACAAACTCATATTCTTTGAGCCAAGCTCGGAAGTCAGTGTTTTGGACAGCAAACTTTGCAACTTGCCGTGCATTTTCCGAGTTGTGAACCAGCAGAAGGACCGCGTCGATTTTATGACGCGAAATGTAAGCTACAGTTTTTAGTAGAGCTTCCAGTTTTTCATCGGTAGGCATTTCTGCGCTGAGTTCAACGACGATAGGTTTCTTTAGGGTAGCGACAAAATCACGTACGATTGTATCCACCCAATAATTAGTCAAGTAATCCCTAGATGAGATGGGCACATGGAAATAATCCACCAGTTCAGCTACTGCGTTAAAATCTATTCCAAACCGTTCCTTTGCCAACACAGGATCTGGAAACATTTCAATCGCAAATGTGCCTTTGGTGTGGGTTTTGGCTTCTCTAAGAAAAGCGGTGATGGTTTGGGCTCGCCATTCTTTCCAGTTTAAGCCACTTTTTTTTCTTTGATCAGAGCAGCGTGGGCAAATACAGTAGTCTTGGTCTGGAAAGTGATACAGGTTTAATGTGACACCGGCGATAGCCTGTTTTGATACGCTGTCGAGATACTCGAATACCTTGGCACGGTATCCGGGATGGGTTGGACAAACAAAGTCAAATGCCAAGTTGGATTTCCTGTTTCGCCTCAGAGCTGGACCGCCTTTGGAGAGCGCTACGAGGCTTGGGTCTTCTCGAATAGCTTTGGCGTCGCAGAAAACTGTGACGTCGTTCTGCATGTTTTTTGCTGCTGGAAAAACTTGTCCATCAACCCACTTAGAGAAATAAATGTGTGGATCAAAACCTTCAACGTGTTCTGGGGTGTATGTGACTAAGCCTATTTTCATGCCCGATTCCTTGCTCGGAACAAATATATTGTTGGCGCTTATTTAATTGTTGATTCAAAATGGACAAGCATAAAACGCCAATCACTATTGATGTTGCTAAATGTCCACCTTGCGCAGGGCAGGTTTGCATCGGAGTTTGTCCTCAAGGCGCTCTAGAAGAAGGCAAAAACAGGAAACCTCAGATCATAGCCGTTGTCCAGTGCACTAAATGTGGCGTATGCGTTAACCTGTGTCCAAACAAAGCCATCTCCATAAATGTTAGCTCCCCCAAAAAATAATGGTGGGGAATGGCGTCTTTGGAACAAATTAATCTTTCAGACAACGTTAAACTGATTGTTAAAGAGAATGTACTAGCCGTTTTTTGTGATAGTGTTTTAAAAACAGTTAGCTCAGCAATTTATAATGGCGGGCACAATCAGGTTAAAGCTGTCCTCAATGTAGGGGTGCCGGAAGGATATAGCGATCTTTCCTTGCACCTTGACCCGCTGGAACTTATAACTTCATCGGCGGCAAAGATTGGATTAACGAAGGACTATCTTGCCATGGTTACTGCTGCCAAAATAAAAAATTACAGTCTAGTAACAAAAACAGCCTCTGATTTTTCGGTAAGTGTGGCTGCAACTGCTGGCTGTTCTCATGGCGAATCATCAGGCGAAGAGATGGATGTTCAAGAAATCGCAGGAACCATAAACATCATCGTTCTAATTGACGGAAATCCTTCTGAAAGCTGCATGGTTGCCGCTTTAATTACTGCAACCGAAGCAAAATCGGCTGTTTTGAGGGATTTCGATGTTCGAAGCCGCTACACTGGGGATTCAGCAACTGGCTCAATAACCGACAGCGTTACTGTCGCTTCAACATGCAGCGGCAAAACTTTGAGCTTAGCCGGTCCAGCCTCGAAACTTGGCAAGTTGGTGGGTTCTTGTGCTAGACGAGCAGTTGCGGAAGCGTTGCTCAAACAGGAGCCAGTTTGGACCCTCCGAAGTGTGTTAGACAGATTAAAAGAGAGGCATTTTGATCTTGAGAAAATGGCGGCTGAGATATGCAAAGTTGAAGGACTGAGAATCGACGCTCAAAGTTTAGCTAAACTTCTAAAGAATAATCCTTTTGCGACGTCTTACCTTTTAGCGGCGGTAAAGATGGATGACGATTACAAGAAGAACCTATTACCCACTGACTTTGCAGACTGGAACGACATAAGCAAATGTTTTGGCACCTATACACCCAACGAGCAAGACTGCGAAAAACTGCCAAGTTACGATTTAGTAGAGTTGCCGCCCTTCCTAAAACACGCCCTAATCAAAATAATAAAAAATGCCCAAATATAGCGTCTACCGAAAAGACTTAATAACTTCCAATTTTATTTCGTAAATAAAAACAACATAATAATGGTGATTTAAACTTGAAATTCGGCGTATTTCTCTATCAACCCGAGCCTGTTGAAGGCGTCGATTACAATTTCTATCGGTTAAAATCTGAATCTGGAATCGTTGGAAAACCAAACCCTGCAATGTACACTAACATCGCATGTTTCGGCGACAATTACATGGCGGCAAAACGTCCAGAATGGAATTCAGTAAGTTCATGGGGTCCAGCGCTCCGCACTAACAAACGCTACAATCTCCGCTGGGACGTCGTATGCATGACTAACCCGGAAGCCAGAGAATATAACCTAAAAATCATTGCTGAAAGCGCTAAAGTTACCCCAGGCATCAGCATTAGCAGCCAACACTTCGCTGATCAACATTTCTGCACTTGCCCAAGATGCATAGAACAACAACGCAAAAGCGGCTTAAAATGGGTCGATTGGCGAGCAAAAGTAGTAACCGATTTCCTTGCGGAAGTTAAGGAAGTAGTTTCCGGCAAACCGCTATTTGTCAATTGTCTCCCTGACCCCTTGATGGGTAAAGAACGCTTTGGCTATGACTTTGAAGCTATGGCACAGTATGCTGACTACTTCGTCATTCCAATGTTCAGCAAAGCTTACCCAAGCCCCTGGTACTGGGAAACCATTGCACGCGGCTTCAAAAGCATTCTAAAGAAACCCGTTTTCGTCAACTTCTATGTTCGCGGACCAAACGAAACCTGGGACACCGTTGCACCAACCAAACAAATTATGACAGTTGCAACACGCGTTGCAAGACAAGGAGTAGACGGCATAATTTTCCTCGCGGAGAAAGCCGAATACATCCAGAAGTTCCAAAAAGAAGCAGCCGCTGACAAAGAAACACGTGAGTTCCTAAAAGACCACAACGGCGACGACGTTTTGGAACTTTTCAGCCGATGGGAAAAACTATACGAATAGTTTCCCCTTCTTATTTTTTGTTTTTTTTTTCGTCTGATATCTTTAAGTTAAGGTTAAGCTATTTTCTATTTTATTGTTCAAATTGAATTGACCATTTAGGGATGCTAACTCGCAATAGAAATATTGAGGACGAAGAATGAAGATAATTAAATGTTGGAAACGCCTTAGCCACGAGTGTGGCTACCAAAATGATACTTCAGGGCAAATTGTGGTTGTTTTGCAGAAAGAATTCAGCAAAAACTATCATGTGCGCCTCTTTGAGTGTGGACAAACCGAGAAAGAGGATGGCAAAACCATTTCGCCTGATTACGCTTCTAAGGCTAAAGCCGACGCTTTTGCTGAGGACTGGATGCAAAAACATCCAAACGGCACAGAATAGTTATTTTTTGAGCTAGAATCATTTTAATGAACTAACACAAAATTATCAGAAAACAATAAAGAATGGTAGTGATAAGTCGAATTTAGGGAAAAATTGGGCTATTGTGCTGCCTTAATTTGTGCATCAATTTTTCTTTGACGTTTTTGTAAAACCTTTCGTTTATTTGCCTTAGGGTTTGGTTTTACTCGGTAGACTTTTCCGTGAGTATTCTGGTAGTATTTTGTTCCTTTGGACTTTAGTTTGGTCTTTTTCTTCAAGCGTATAGTCCCTCCTTGGCTTTTCAACAGGGAATTGTGCTATACAATACACCGTGACTATTTGAGTATGCCNATAAAATTTGCTTCGTCAGGAAAATCATATTGNNAGTATCCATCGTTTTTTCAAAAGAAAGTATTATTGGTTTATAAGGAGCGCAGAATCTATATTTGTTAGGCTTGTAAAGACTCGTTTTTTTGCAAGAACAAAAGTGAGAAGGCAACCGTTTAATGTATACTTACGAGAAACTCGTTCAAGAAAAATTTAAATGCAGAATATGCGCATCAAGTTTCCAAACCCCAAACGAACTACGAGACCATCGAATGAATGCACATAAGACCCATATGCTCACTCATAGACGCTAAACCCTTGAAATTGTGGAAATCAAAAGCCCTTCCTTACAGCCAGATTAGGGTTATTATGATTTTTTGAGTTTTCTGCATTTTCTATTGATTTTCCAGGTTATTGTTTAATCTAGAAAACTATATAATCCAACAAAACGTACTCCACTCACTAAAAGGGCGAAATACTATTGAAAATTACTCTTATCAACCCCCCCTATCCTCCAAGTGTACATTCACATCCACCCTTTATCCCGTTAGGTCTTGGATACTTGGGAGCAGTCGCCGAGAAAGCAGGACACCAAGTCACCATCATCGACTGCCAAGCCGAAAAACTAACTTATGAAACCTTCACCGCCCGCATCACCCAGACCCCTTCAGATATTATCGGTGTGACAGCAACAACGTTGCTCTACAAGTCCGCAATGAAATTAATCACTATAGCAAAACAAGCTCAGCCAAACGCAATAACTATGCTGGGTGGATCCCATGGAAGCTTTTTGGATGAAGACGCCCTAAGAGAATACCCCAGCCTAGACATTGTTGTTAGAAGAGAAGGGGAAAACACTTTCATCGAATTACTGGAAAAAATTCAAGCCCAAGCAAGCCTCGNCAACGTTCTTGGTATTACTTATCGAAATGGCGACAAAATTGTCCGCACCGCTGATAGGCCGTTAATTGAGGATTTAGATTCTATTCCTTTTCCTGCCCACCACTTGATGCCCTTAGAAAGTTTCAAGCGCGACGGCAAAATTCTCTTCCCACTAATTAGTAGTCGCGGGTGCGTTTTTTGGTGTGACTTCTGCAGTACCGTACGCATGTTTGGAAGAGGCTACCGTTGGAGAAGCCCCAAAAACGTTGTGGACGAGATGCAGCTCATCCACGACGAATACGGCGTTAAGCAAGTCACATTCTACGATGATGCTTTCACTGTAGACCGTAAACGGGTCATACAAATCTGCGATGAATTGCACGCCAGAAAGCTGGATATGATGTGGGATTGCGGTACCCGAGTTGACATGGTAGATCGTGAACTGCTTCAAACCATGAGAAACGCTGGATGCTTCGCCGTTTGGCTTGGAGTAGAATCCGGTTCCGAAGCCATCTTAGGAGCNATGAANAAGAGCATAAAGCTCGACCAAACACGAAGAGCGTACAAGACAGCTCATGAAGTAGGTTTAATGACAATAGCAAATGTTGTTTTAGGTTTTCCAGGCGAAACAGAAAAGACGGCAAAGGAAACAATCCGATTTCTCAAAGAATTAAACCCCGACGATGTTGGTTTCTACGTTGCAACACCTTATCCTGGAACACCCATGTACGAAGAAGTCAAGAAAAACGGTTGGTTGCGAATTACGGACTTTGACAAGTACGATACTGCTGGACCTACTTTTGAGACCCCATCTTTGAGTATGGAAGCACTCGCTAAACTACGCTACAAAGCATACCAAGACTTTTATCTTCGCCCAAGCTACGTTTTAAGAATGATGCGGAAAGGTGGAACTTACGGAAGAGCAGCGGTTAAAACTTCAGGAGCTTATCTGCTGAGATATTTGCACATTAAACTTTCCTAATTCTCGACTTTTTCTAATTAACCCAATTACGGCAAGAACTAACACTAACGCGCAGAGCGATATGGTAATAGGTACGAAATAAAAGCCGATTGGGGAGAGACCTAAAAACAAACCCACTAACCCAGTTAAACCAAAGCTTAATGCAACTGACAAGACTAATTGCTCAACAAAATCTATTTTGTTTTTGCCAAGAAATAATACATTTACGAGACAATAGCCGGGTAAAAAGGCGATAAATACAAAACTGAGGACATATCTGGGGATTAGAAGGACAGAAAAGTCGGGACTGCTGGGGATAAGATAAGTTACAAGTAATGTTAATACAGTGAAACCAACGATAATTCCAAACCATTTTATCGGTTTCAGATTTTAGCCTTCAAAGTTTTATACAAATAAAAAATAAAGGAAGAAAGTTTACATGAACATCTTGTAGATTGGATGAGACTCTTCGAGGGGTCTTGTTCCAAGGTCGCCTGCTGCTGATGCAATGTATGTGTCTGTAACTGCAACTGCTGGAAATACCCATTCAGCTTGTTCTGCCGGTCCGATCATAAGCCAGTTTGCGCCTGCCATTTGCATGATTGAGTTTGTTGAGGTTCTGCAGCCTGGGCGGAATTCTTTAGCGACGTTTGCTTTGACCCAACCCATGGTTGTGACAACGTTTCCGCTGCCTAAGCCTACAGGATGACCATACTTCTCTTTCATGATAGGTATAGTTCTAACGGCTGTGCCCATGTCTGGTTCGAATGCGGGGATCGCTGTGTCGATAAGTGGTTTTGTGATGCCNCCTTTCTCGGCTAATGCGAGAGCTTCAACTATGACTTTCATTTTGCCTTCCAAGGTAGTATCTTTGGGATCGTCAGCAAGCACTATGGACATTTTGATGCCGCTGTCTTTGAGGTTTGCNAGTTCAGCATCCATTACTCCTTTGTANACGGAGTTGTAGAGGCATCTGTCTGCAAGGCCCATCTTTTTTGCCAAGGTTGCTGCGCCCATACGGGTCTTTGGACTCATTGCATCGAGCATGAGTGGTGCATCGGTGTGTTTCGGTACGAAGTCAATGTATTTTTCAAATGCAGCTTCTGTTGTCCCGACGATGTCGAGTGCAAATTTGACACCGGTTATGTCGCTTTGGGTTTGGCATGTGTTAATGATTTGTTCGGCTGCTTTAGCATCAAAAATTCCTTTGTTTGCATCGGTAACCATTTTTTGGCCTAACCAAAAGATGGAGCCGATCAAGAAGGTTGGATTTTCTCCAGGTTGACCGCCTATTTTTGCTCCAGCGAGGTCATATATTTTTTGTTCGGTATTGAACTTAAAGGACATTTTTCCACATCAGAGGGATTTATTTCTTCAATGCTTTCTTTGCAAGTTCAGGAGCTTCTTCCTTGTTCTTGCCGAAAAGTGCGCCCATTGCGTCTGCGTCTTCTTTTTTGACTGCTGCGCCGCCCATGATAATACCGACTTTTTCTTTGAGTCCTGCTGCTTTGAGGAGTTCGTCGAGTTTTGCGAGGTTGTTCTTTGCTGGAACNGTGTTAACGGAAATTGCAATCAAGTTTGCATTGTTCTCTTTTACTTTATCAATGAAAACTTGTGGTGCAACGCTTTTGCCCACGTCTATTGTTTTGAACCCTGCGCGTTTTAGTGACCTGCGGACTGCTTCTTTTGCAGTGTCGTGCATGTCTGGTTCGATGTTGCCGATAACTACTATCCCGAGTGGATTTTCTGGTTCTGGTGGTTCTTTTTCCATCATAGATTTAAGCCAAGACATTTAAACACCTTTTTTTCCTTTTTTTGTTACTCTGGGCTTTTTATACTCGAAATCCATATTTAACCTTTTACCAACAATTCCAATCGAAGCATATTAAGCGGGAAAGTAAATGCTCAAAGCAAACAGAACATACAGTGTATTGCTGTTAATTTTTACTTTCTCATTCTTTTACCGCATAATTCTTATGCTTTGGAATTATTTTCCGCCTGGAGCAGACATCGGCTTACATAACAGCGTAATTTACTCCATCACTGGGCATGGAAACACGAATTTTATGTATAACTTCTACCAGATGGGCGGAGGCTCATCTCTAACTTTCCCAGGGTACCACATCTTTGCTTCAAGTATAATGATGATGACTGGATTGCCAGAATACTTTGCACAAGCAATGATCGTGGCTTTGTTCTCATCGCTCCTTGTTTTATGTTCATTCTTAGTAACCAGAAAAGTTTGGACGGAGCCTGCTGCTTATGTTGTGGCTTTTTTGGTGGCGATTTCTCGTTTTGACATAGAGATGACGCTCTGGGGAGGTTACCCAAATGTCATAACTTTGTTGTTGATTCCTTTAACGTTCTATTTGTTCCTGCAGAAAGACAGATTTTCGAAAACGCCTTTTTTGGTTTCAACTTCAATTTTAACAGGTTCAATATTTTTAACCCATTCTTTGAGCGCTGCCATATTTGTTGGTGTAACAGTTCTCACAGTGCTCTTTGTGCTAGTTTCGCCTAAAACTTTTGGAGCCACAAGGAAAACTGGGTTTTACTGGCTATTACCGATAGTTTTAGGAGTTATTCTTGTTTCGCCTTTCTTGGCAAGTGCCGTACCCACCTATTTACATGACAACTCTTCTGCTCCAGGAGTTTCTGGCGTAAATGACATCAACTCAGCCATACTTTCCACAAGAATTCTGCCTCTAGAATGGGTGTATCCCCTCTTGCTCATAATTATTGGGTTTGCGGTGCTCTCGAAAAGATACAATAACCATTTTTTTAGTCTTCCAACTCTCCTTCTTTGCGTTTGGCTTTTTGTCCCACTCTTCTTAACGCAGAGCTACTTGTTTAAGTTCATCATCGACTACAACCGGTTTTTGTATTTCGTAATTCTACCCGTAATTATTTTCACCGCTGTTTTGATTGATTATGGCTCAAAATTCTTCGCAGAAGCAATTGGCACAATCCGCGTTCTGAATAGACAAATTCAAAAAGCAGAAAAAATAGAAACCAAAAAAATCTTGGGGAATTCCTCAGAAATCAAAACAGGAATAAACCGTTCTTTGGAAATTAGAATGGAGAAAACTGAAAAATCCATCCGAAGGAAAGCCGCGTGGCTCTCAGCTCATTCAACATCTAAGGCGACTTATGCTGCGTTCATCTTGTTTTTCCTGCTCTTCTCGTTTGTTGCTATTCCAGTTTTTCTAACGCCGATGGAGGGCCAAAGAATCCAGAGTTTCTACCAAGTTATGAACAATCAAGGCTGGGAGGCACTTCAGTGGGCTAAGCAGAACACGTCATCCAATTCCGTGTTTGTTTCTGATGCACTCTATGGTTGGTGGCTTTCAGGTTTTGCCCAGCGACCCACGTTGAGTGCAGTTGACCCACAATATTTGACGAGCGCGCGGGAGTTGGCACCTGCAAAGAATGCCAGCTACCTACTTGACACAGATTACCTAATTGACAATGGGTGGTTCCAAGTTCGAGAAGATGGCGGTTATTTATCAAGACACAATCCAGAGTTCCTGGCAAAAATCCGGAACCAATATTTCCCATATTCATTCTTCAACTTTGACAGCGATGGAATTTCCGTGACGTTGCGAAATGGAAGCTACGTTGAGGTTGTTAATTTATCAAGCTTGCCAGTTACTGAAATGAGCACTGTGAGTACTTCAAACTCTGAGTCGATTATTGTGACACATGGCAATGGCCTTTTTAATTTCACACAGACAATTACTGTTTACTCAGCTCTCAATGCTACTGCAATCTCGACTAAAATGGTGCAGTACTTTGCCATTATGACAGATAGCCTCCAGACGGACAATCCCGCCGTCACTTTTGACACCTTGCAGTTCGATTTAGATACAAAAGGCACTATTCAACCGGTAATTAGTGACGACCACTCATACGTTGGGCTTATAGATACAGGCATGAAAACAATTGGTCAGATAATATTTTCCAGTCCTCAATCGCGTCCAGACATAGTTTCTTTCCCAGACAATGGCTATACGCCTGTTGATATGACCTATATACTTAATTCAAAAACAGATACTGAATTTAGCTATTCTATCGGTGTATACCAATATTCGGATTCTCAATTAGCCAGCATTAAACAAGGAACTTTAACTTATGATCAACTAGTAAAAGAAAACACTCAAACTTACTTAGCAGAACTCTCACAGACACCTCCGCCAATAAATGAAAAAGACTTTGTTGTTTTCAATTACCAAAAAGCCATGACCACCTGGAACGTTTCATACATTTCATGCCGAGTTCCTGAGATGTACCCAAAATTCCTTCTAGACCCAGCATTTAGCCTTGTATTTATTAACAGCGAAGTCGCCATTTTTCAAGTTAAAGGGTAGCCTCAGTCAAGACGGGTGAGTACTTTCGCCTTGATGGATAAATTTACAGAAAAACAAAAGCTCGAAATCACGTTCATAACGATATTCTCAGTTCTAATTTTAGCCGGTTTCTATACCGTCATATCAATGAACGGTGTCATTCTCGGCAATGACCCTGCAGTTCACTTGGAAAAATCCAGAATCTTCCTAAACACCGGACAAATCCCCCTATCCAACAATAGTTGGACACCGCCGCTCTTTGAGATAGTTTTGGCTATGTTCATTTCTTTGAGTGGTGCAACCGACATTGGCCAGTTAATTTTCATAGTTAAGGTGCTGACGGTGATTGTGAATTGGCTTTTGTTTATGTCGATTTACTTGATTGGAAGCAAATTTTTTAGCAAAAAAGTTGGTGCTGTAGCGTCTGTTTTGTTGTTGATGTGTTTTCCAATCTTCGAACTTAACGAGTGGGGTGGATACACTACTGTTTTGGGTATTGCTTTTTTGATTTTGCTTCTTTTGTATTTGCCTTTGTCGATTGAAAGAGTTGGGTATGCACTTGTTACGTTTTTTGTCGCATTCTCTGTTGTCCTATCTCATCAACTTACAACTTTTCTTGCGGCGTTTATGCTTCCACCAATTCTACTGTATATGCTTATAAAAACTCGAGGCGCTTTCCTAAAAGTCTTAATTCCTTTAATCGTTGGTGGCGGGATTGCTTTTTTTGTTTATTATTTCCAAGCTATGGTTGGTTACCTTGGAGTAATCGTGGAAATTCTTTTTTTCAGCATAAAGACTTACGCTTACCAGATTCCAGCCACCAGCCTAAATTCGATGATAGTTAATTTTGGTTTCATACTTTTGCTTGCGATAGGCGGATTTTACTTTTCNTTCAAAACACTGAGAGCCGCGAAAAGAACGGCTTTCCTTTTAGTTTTACTTCTTAGTTTCATTGTTCCCTTTGTTTTTGCGTATTCGTATCTTTTTGGGTTGTATCTGCCTTTCCAATGGTTCATATATTACTTGGCGCCTCCCATAGCTATCTTTGCAGCAGTAACAGTCGTCTTTTTGGTACAGAAGGCTCCCGTTTTCTATGCCAAGCACAGGGCAAGTTTTCGCAAAAACTGGGTGAAAGCAATCACTGTTGCCCTAATTGTCAGTTTGTCTTTAGTGGTTGTTGTTCGCTCCGACACCGTGTATGGCAAAATTTTGGAAGCAGGAACTTACTATTCAACCACGGACATAAAAGCCTACGAGTCTGGCGTTTGGCTAAGAAACAACTATCACGAGAATGCCACGGTTGTTGTAACCAGAGCCCCTGGTTTTTGGTTCCAAGAGTTTTCAGATAAAAGCGTTATTGCTCAAACCGATCCCGTCGTTGGTAGAAATGAAATCGCTGAGGCAGTTTTAAGCTTAGCCTATGAATTTGAGAACCCAAACACCTTAATGAAAGCCTACGAGGCAAAAGGACCCATTTCAGAAGAAAACTATGTTTCACTAGATAACGTTTGGAACAGGGTTTCCTATTCTTCGGGTGAGGGCAACTTTTTGTACTTTACCCAAGACGGCGTAGACTATCAACTTCCGCTCTCAGCCTTAAGTAAACAAATAATTTTTGAAGATCAAAACTACCCCAAGAAAACAGAGTTCCTCTACACTAACGACAACATAACCTTAACAGAAACGGTGCTTGCTCAAAATAACAGCTATCCACTCGACGTTTCTTGGTCACTGATGACTATGAACAGTGAAATCTCAAATGTCACATTGTATTTGAGTACGTTTTTTGATCTGCAATTCAAGTTCGACAAAGTGCAGATTCCACAATTGATGGATTGGATTAACCCTTGGGATGCCCCTTCATCGATTAAGACTGTTCATGGAACTGACTGGGCGGTTGCTAATTTTTCAAGTTCCAATTTGAAAAATAACTACATAGGCATCTACGACGATACAAAAGACATAGCTTTTGCGTTTAAGTTTAGTGATTTACCCGATTGGGGAAACATCGGTGCCTTAGCAAACAAACAAATTGATTCTGTAAGGTTCCAATACCAATTCAACGACTTAACAATAAACCAAACACAGTCGCGTTCCTACCAAGTTCTCACAATGTCAAAAAGCAGTTACTCAACACTTCAGCCCAGTGCAGTTCAAGGCTTGTTTAACCTAAAGCCAGCCCAATTCACCGTAACATCCCGCGATTTTACTGACTACATCAAAGCAAACAACATCGGCTTTGTTGTATACGATCGAAACCAACTCGATACACAAATGGTCCACAGCAAACTCCTGCAACTAATCTATTCAAACGACCGATACGTCATCTTTAAAATCCTAACATAACTATCCAACTCTTTGCAGCAGGTAACCATCCTCTCAGATTAGATTTCTGATNACTTTCCCAACATACAATAGTACATCTGGTCAATTGAGAATTTCTTGAAATACAGAACAATTGGGANATGTNCAACCTTTGGTTTCGGGTTTTTCGTTAGCTTTCCCCTTCGCACAAAAAACGTTGCCAGAAAAGTTCGATCTTTTGTGGGTTGGGCAACTAGGGCACAAACAAAGTTTATTGTTTTCTTCGTTGTCAGGAACAAGATTACCCAAAAATTCACCAATCAAGCAGAGAGTCTCTCTAAAGCTAATAACGATATGTGACTGCTGTGAATCAACTCAAGAAGTTAAAGGNCGCGCTGCTAAGGGCTTGGTTAGTTAAACTTTTTCCTAGCGACGTTTTTACTANAAATGGATCTTAATCTTGGTTTAATCACTCTACGAGACTATTTTTAAGCAAGAAAGGGAAAAACATAAATTTTATTTGTTAAGACCAATGAATGATACCCAAAAACAAGGGATTCAAAAATCTCTTTGTATAGTGGTCTAATATGAAGCCAAGAGTCTTATTGGTCGGCTACAATGGAGCAAACAATACAGGAGCTGAAGCCAAACTCCTCGTCAGCATTAATGAGATACGTTCAGTTCTAGGATCCGACGCCCACTTCACAGTACCCTCCTTGAACGAAGCGAACCTCCGCAGATATTTACCTGAAAGCCCAACTTTGAAAATTGAACGCGTCAGACCATCTTTGTTCTTTCTGGATGTTAGAAAATTCGTGAAACAGAGCGATTTAATCATANTTGTCGAAGGCAGCTGCTATATGGATTCTTGGGGTTCAGCTTTACTTTGGTGTTATCTGCTTGCGACAAGGTATGCATATTCTATGAAGAAGCCTTGTGTCGCTTACGCAGTAGATGCTGGTTCGGCTGGACGTNTTAACAGTTGGCTTATTCGCAGGGAAGCCAGCAAAACTGACCTCATAATAGCAAGGACTCAGAAGGCTGCTGAACGACTTAAAAATTGGGGTGTGAAGGCTCCTATTGAAGTCACAGCTGACAATGCTTTCGCATTTCAACCTAACCCTCAAGACAACGACCTTCTCAAACGAGTCTGGCCAGAAGCCTCTCATGTGGTAGGAGTGGCAGCTGANGACATTTACGTGTGGCCTGTCAAAATCAGACTCTGGGACAAAAAAGAGTACTGCTACAGATGGCCTTATTACTATACTCACTCTAAGGAAAGCCGTAAAAACAGCGATGTTCTTGCCAAAGCCTTGGCGAGACAATCTGACGATATCATAGAAGAGCATGACAAGGATATTGCCCTTCTAAGCATGGAGGGATTAGACGCAGGCTTCGCCAACAAGATTCAGCAATTAATGAAGCACCCCGAACGAACAAAAGTATTCACATCCTCAGAGTACAATGCTTCACAAATGACGAGCATACTTCGAAGTTTAGATCTGCTTATTACGTCGAGATACCATGCGGGAGTGCTTTCCCTTGCTAGCCAAGTTCCTCAAGTGGCAATAGGGCATGACCTTAGAATCAGAGATTTCTACGCTGACCTGGAGATGAGTGATTTGTTCACTGACCATGAGGACGACCTCAGACTCTGGGAACTAAGCAACGATGTTGACGATGTTTTTGACAATTACGGTTCATTTAAAGACAAACTGAAAAAAGGCTATGAGAAGTACAAGGAACGCGAAAAGCTCAACCCAAAACTTTTAGGGGAATTTATTGAAAGCCACAATCCGGAGTGGCTAAATTGAACAAAACAGTATTGCTCACAGGCGCCAACGGATTTCTCGGCACCCAAATAGCCCTTCGCCTCCTCAAAAACAACGAAGTAACCATCCTTGCTTTGGTAAGGGCAGGAGATTCTGAAGAAGGNGCACGAAGACTTGCCAGAGAATGGTGGGACTGNCCAGAACTTGTCGACGNAATCGGANACAGAGTCAAAGTTGTCTGCGGCGACGTTTGTTCTCCTCATTTAGGGTTGAAAGAAGCTGATTATGCAAGCCTTGTTGAAAATGTGACTCATATTATTCATACTGCCGCTGANTGGCGCCTTGTCTCGATTGAGGAGATTAGAAAAACCAACGTTCAAGGAACTGCAAACGTTCTAGAAGTCGCCAGAGAAGCAAACAAACATCATCCTCTTGAACGGTTTTCTCACATCTCCACTGCATACGTAGCAGGTGGAAGAACAGGAGTAGTATCTGAAACCGAACTAACCGATGAGTTTGGATTTTTCACCAACTACGAACGCAGCAAGTATGAAGGCGAATTGCTTGCGCAAGCTGCCAAAAACGAGTTTCCTGTATCTGTTTTTCGTCCATCAATGGTGGTTGGCGATTCTCAAACAGGCGCGGTTAGAACCTTCAATACCTTCTATTATCCACTAAGGCTTTATCTCTCTGGCAAGAGGCGAGTGATGCCGGTTAGCCGCTCGCTTAGAGTCAATGTTGTCCCAGTTGATTATGTTGCGGAAGTAATTGCCAAGTTAACCTTTGACCCCAAGGCGGCTGGATTGACTTTTCACTTGGTGACGCCTCATCAGTCGTTGTTGACGGTGGGAGAATTATTGGATTTTGTTCAGAAATGGGCAAGATCAGAATTAGGCGTCAAACTTCCAAGACCAATTTATGTTCCAATGTCAGCATCCTCGATGAAATCGGTGTTTAAGTTTCAACGAGTCTTTCAAAAAAAGAATCGCCGAGTATCTGATGCACTCATCGCTTTGGCTCCTTATTTTAGCGAAAACCGTCAATTTCAGCGGGCAAACACAGACTCACTCTTTGGTGCTTACAACCCTCAGTGGAAAGAGATATTGCCTCATCTTTTTGAGTATGCTGTTTACAACAGTTTTCTCCATAGATCTGACCGAACTGTTCACGAGCAGGCATTGTTTAGGCTTGAAAGCAAAAGCTACCCAGTCACTTACTATGACATTGTTGAAGACCAGTTAGTAAAGAAAACTGCGGTTGAAATGCATCATGACATTTTGGCTTTAGTCAGCTCTTTGCGCAGTTTTGGAATCAAAGCAGGAGATAGAGTTGCGCTAACAGGTTTGAATAGCACACGATATCTTGCGGTAGACTTAGCGATTGGACTCATTGGGGCTATCAGTGTTCCATTGTATTATACTGCGCCTCCTGCAGACATTAATCAGATTCTGCTTTCAAGTGGATCCAAAGTTTTCTTTGTTGGAATGCCAAGCCTTTTGGCGCGTGTTGAAGAAATTAGTCCAGACGTGCCAGTTGTTTCTATTTGTCGAGGAACGCTGCCGCAGAACCTGTCTAGGAAGGTGGATTCTTGGGAAGAATTTCTATCCAAAAGTACCAGTATTGATTCCAATGTGAAGGCCCCTGTGGGTTTTGGTGATATAGCCACTCTGCGGTACTCGTCAGGCACAACTGGCAAACCCAAAGGTGCGGTTTTCAATCACAGCAACCTCAGATATATGGCCGAATCTACAATTTCCATAACCGATTGGCGAACTCGAAACTACCCAAGCTCATACCTATCATTCCTACCAATGGGACACGTCGTAGAAGGCATTTTAGCCACATACTCTCCTTACTATGTCCCTGCACCCGTAACCATTTATTTCCTTGAAGACTTCAGAAAACTCCAAAAAGCAATACCCCAAGTAAAACCAGTTCTATTCTTTTCAGTTCCCCGCATCTATGAGAAAATCTGGGAAGGGTTAACGACAAACCCAATTGGGCACTTCTACGTTTCAAGAAAGAAAGGCATTCTCAAACGCTTCTTGAGGCGACCAGTTAGAAACATGACTCTTAAACGCGCAGGCTTGAACAAGTGTGCCCA
>JGI20214J51088_10000645_pt1 | contig 23975 bp, 32 predicted proteins | sample WetSurMetagenome_FD_51088 | JGI IMG/M metagenome (IMG submission 51088) | reverse complement strand
CCGCGCCGCCCTCGACGCCAGCGCCGCCCGCGCCGCCAGCGCCGCCCACGACGCCAGCGCCGCCCTCGACGCCCTCGCCGCCCGCGCCGCCAGCGTCGCCAGCGCCGCCTTCGACGCCTATGACGCCCGCGACGCCCGCGCCGCCCGCGCCGCCCTCTCCGCCAGCGCCGCCCTCTCCGCCAGCGCCGCCAGCGCCGCCCTCGACGCCCGCACCGCCAGCGCCGCCCGCGCCGCCCTCGACGCCAGCGCCGCCCACGCCGCCAGCGCCGCCCACGCCGCCAGCGCCACCCGCGCCGCCCTCGACGCCAGCGCTGCCCTTGACGCCCGCGCCGCCAGCGCCGCCAGCGCCGCCTTCGACGCCAGCGCCGCCCGCGCCGTCCGCGCCGCTCTCGACGCCAGCACCGCCCGCGCCGCCAGCGCTGCCCACGACGCCAGCGCCGCCCTCGACGCCCTCGCCGCCCGCGCCGCCAGCGCCGCCCGCGCCGCCAGCGCCGCCCGCGCCGCCAGCGCCGCCCGCGCCGCCAGCACCGCCCTCTCCGCCCGCGCCGCCAGCGCCGCCAGTACCGCCCTCTCCGCCCGCGCCGCCAGCGCCGCCAGCGCCGCCAGCGCCGCCAGCGTCGCCAGCGCCGCCAGCGCCGCCCGCGCCGCCAGCACCGCCCTCTCCGCCCGCGCCGCCAGCGCCGCCAGCGCTGCCCGCGACGCCCTCTCCGCCCACGCCGCCAGTGCCGCTTTACAACGGTTTGCCTCTTGGTGTGTTTTTCGGCCTATGTGGTGGTGGTGGTACGGAGAGCTTTCGCTGCTATCCGCCACATATATTGGAGCCGTCCAATTGGGATACTCCGCCGTCAAGAACTGGTCCGAGCCGGCTTACCAAGCCTTTCTGTCTGGAGCTTGGATCGTGTTTTGGACCGAGAACACCCTCTATTGGGCCAAAAAACCACATGTCCACACCGAACTCGTGGGAGGTTCTCGGCGGCTGCATAACGAATCCTATGCCGCACTCGAGTCGGACATCGAAAACCTGTATTTCTGGCACGGCGTGTTCGTGCCGGCGTTCGTGGTCGTCAAGCCCGGGTGGATCACGGTGAGGCATATCCTCAGCGAGCCAAACGCGGAAGTCCGGCGAGTGATGATCGAACGCTACGATCATGCGCGGGGGAAGGGGCAGTTCCTGCTCGACTGCGGTGCCCGGGTACTCGACACCGCCGTGCAGCCGATGCGAGCCGGCCAGGCCGACGCCATCAACGAGTTGCTCGCCATCGACCTCCCGGGAGATCCGGAGCGCGCGATGGTGTACCTCAAGGTCACCGACCCCTCGACCGGGCGCTACTATATGATCCGCGTGCCGCCCGATCAGCGCAAGGTACGCGCTGCGCTGGCCTGGACGTTCAACTTGAAGGCAGAGGAGTACGTGCTGGAGCAGGAGACGTGAGCGCGAGGGAAAAGACGATTGATCCATGGCAATGCGTAGATCTAGTGTGCGCTTCTACTGTCGGGACCGAACGGAGTGTTTCAATGTCTGACATTACCGCCGCCATCGCTCGGCTCAAAGCACTCAACAACTACGCCTTCCTGATCACCGTGCCGGACAGATCGGAACGCGAACATGTAGATCTAATGCTGCAAGCCTTCCCTCACCTCCTGCGGATCGCGGAGTTAGCGAAGCAATTGCGCCCAGTGCTCCCGGATCGAGACTCGGATGAGTGCGAACTGGAGGGTTGGGTCTACCGGGCGGTCCGGGATTTGTTCGAGGCCCTCTCGGCCTTTGCCGAGGCGGCGAAGGAGACGAAATGAGCGACTCGTCAACGTGGGAAAAATACGGGGAGAACTGGGTAGTGTGCCCGGATTGTCATTTCCTCTTCCCAAAGGAAGACGTTCGGCATCGGTGTATGGGTGTGGTTCCCATCACACGTTTCCGCGAGCTTGAGGCCCAGCTTGTGAAAGCTCTCCGGGACGTTACGCGGCTGGAAACGGAGCGGAATAGCTGGCAGGAGGGTTATGACCTGCTCGCGGCGACAAAGCATTCGGCCCTACAGCAGATCCAGTCGCAGGCCGAGTTGATTGGAAAACTGCGGGACTTGGCTGGAAAGTTGACTCATCAAATTCGTATCAGTGGGGCCGTTGACGATCATGGCCATGACCTCCGCAATCTGAAGGCTCTACACGATATGGAGGCCGGTCTCGCCCTTCCCGTACCCTCCCCGGCATCGGCAGCGAAGCCGCACCAGGACATTCTGTTCTTGGCATGGCTGCGGAAAGTAGCCCCCAAAACGATGGAAGTGTGGGAAAGAAACTTTCGCGTGGAACCGGATATTTTGGAGGAATGTGAAGAGGGGGTGGACCCTCTGAAGCCAAAGCACCCGGACACGGTGCGGCTGGACAAGCTCTTTGCTACCCGTTCATGGAGATTACCATTGATTCCGGCTGCCACGCGCGAGGAACTCGACGCGCTCCTGGAAAAAGGGAATCCAGATACCTGGCCTCACCTACCATGCGCTCCAGAGAACGCTTGTGCGGCCTGCCGGGCACAACTTTACCGCGCGAAGGAGGGAAAATGAGACGCGATCCATTTGTGAGTCTGACGCTTGCCAATGCCTCCCTGGCCGACGAGCGCCGCATCTCCGCCGAATGGCACGCAAAGGCCGAGAAGTACGAGCGGACGCTGAAGACACTGCGCCTGCTCATCGCGGGTGGCTGGCGCAAGCGCGCAATCGACTGCATCAACCGCGCCATCGGCAAGCCGAAAGGAGCCAAGCGTGGCTGACATCGAAACTATAAGTAGAACTCTCGGGACATTGATTACATGGCTTGGGCAATCGTCGGTTTCTGCGCTTAGCGCAAATGAGGCCCAACATTTATTATCTATGCTGAACGCGCCTGAGCCCTCCAAGCGCCTTACTCTCAAGCAAGCCCGTGCTGCCTCCCTAAAGGTGCTGCGAGCCAGGGAGAAGGGAATCAAGCGGGATCGCAAGCAGGAGGCCCCCCTTGCCTGACCGCACGCTTGAAGACTTTCGCCAAGACCCGCAGCCAGGGGACCCACGGCTGCACAAACGAGGAGTTAAATGGATCGTCTTCAGGCGCGTCACTGGAAGGCGTCTCGGAGACGGCTTGGTAACGTTCCAGGAAGGTGATCGCGGAAGAAGCGTAACGCTCAAGAGTTGGCGTTGCTGGGCCAAGGACGCCACAGTCGAAGGAGCCGACGATGCCGCATGATCCGAAGCGTGATCCGCAACCCGGCGACTGGCTGAGAAAGGCCACCAAAAGGTGGCTGGTAACGAGATTTGTCACAGCCATACGACATGGGGATCGCCTTGTAGCATTTCGAGAGGGCAGCAGGGTGAGAAGCGTAAAGCTTCAAAGTTGGCGCGCATGGGCGCGCAACGCCAAGGTCGAGCGCGCGGAACCCTGGCTATGACCCCGGCTACTCCAAAATACTTTGAAATTCTTATTGACTTTCTAGGTGAAACTCTATTACACTGTTTTTTGTTGGCCCACACGGAATCAATCAGCGGCTGATCGCCGCACAAGGAGAAGAAGCGACAATGGCAAGACCGAGCAGTAACCCCGACAAAGCGCGGAGCGGCGGCGGCGTCGAAGCCGGTAATTACGAAGTGACGAAAGCCGAGTACCGTAACTGCAAATCTGATCTGAAGTCCAACCAACCCACCCTGGTATTCGAGGCCGCGGTGCTCGATGACGCCGGAGATCTCGTGCGTGGCGCCGAGCCCGTCGAGATGTTCTTCGGCATGGGCGCGAGGTCGGCCGAGGCATTTCATCCCGGCCAGTGCAAAGGGCCGCTCGACGACCAGCCAGAGGATCTCGGCGGCAACGTGGATACGGCGGGCAACACGATCTTCTGCGCGGGTGACGAACAGTTCAACCGGTCGTGCGGCTACATCGTGTTCAACGAGGCGCTGGCCAAAGCCGGGTTCCCCAAGACCGTGCTCGATCAGACCTACGCGCCGAACTACGTCGGTCTGAAGTTCGCCCTGAAGACCATGACATCCAAGGAGATCAACGACCGCTTCGGCACCCGGCTGAACACCAAGCCGATGCCCGATGGTGGCATCGTGACCTACAAGGTCTGCGACCGCTGGCTCAACCCGGCGTACCTGTCGGCTGGGTCGCAGCAGGGTCAAGCCGAAGCGGGCACGAAGTCCGTTGCCGCGGGAACCGCGGCGGCCACGGCAGCCACGACGGCCGAGGACACTGCCAAGGCAGTGCTCGCTACTCTGGCCAAGAAGAAACCCGGCGCCAAGGGAGCGATCAAGACTCCGCAGGCCCTGGTGGGGTTCGCGACCAACGAGTTCACCAAGGCCAAGTGCCCGGCATCGATGCTGGCTGCGGTCCAGGGGTTCTTCAAGGACCAGGCATGGGTCGAGGACAACGTGATTGGGCTGGGCGGCATGTTCATCGACGGGGTCACGACATTCCCCGAGGTGGCAACGCCGGCCGCATAGAGCTTCCAGGTCCGGGCCTCCGACCGGACTCGTCTAACGCCGTAGCCCCGTGGCGTGGAAGAAACGGGGCACTGAGACTCCAAGTCCATGAAGATCCTTTCCGAATCAAAGCTCGTCCTGACCCCGGAGCGTATGGCCGCGCGGACCCATCGCCGCATGGAGGTTGGCCCGCGCAGCCCTGGAGTACACGTCCAAGCCGTGAACCGTGCACTCGGAGTGGCGGCCGGACAGCTCAGCGACTCCGACGACGCCGACTTCCCGTTTGAGCGCATGACCGAGAAGGTGTACCCGTTAATGATGGCTCTGGGGTGCGGTTGGGAGGAGTTCATGGTAAGCCTGTGGCCCGAGGGCGAGTTGATTTGGCAGCCGGGAGAACTGGAGCGCGATGGGTTGTTTGGCACGTATGACGGGCTCGTGCTGACCGATCCGCCGGCCATCTGGGAATGCAAAAGAACCACCAAGAAGGTGCAGAGCATTGCGCATTGCTGGATGTACGTCAAGCAGGGCCTGACATACTGTGCCATGTCCGGTCTGCGGCGCGTACACTACGATGTGCTCTGGGTTCTGGGAGACTACAGCCGACCCTACCAGCCCATTGCGACTCAGATTCTGGTCGAGTTCGAGGACAAGGAATGCGAAGCCTGGTGGGGAAACGTCGTCCGGCAGGCTGCGACGATGAAAGGCGAGGGGTGCTGACGATGGCCGGCCCAATTGGGTTTTCGAGAGATTTCAGCGGCAGGGAAGCTCCCTGCATCGGTGTCTTCGGTGCCGCGGGCTCCGGCAAGACCAGGCTCTGTGCGTCAGCCGGCGAGTGGGCTAAAGCGAATGGCACGACGCCCGGCTGGCTGGTCTGCGACCGCAAGACCCGTAAGACCGTACGCGATACCTGCCTGGAACTGAGTCTTCCGCTGCCGTTCATCAACGCCGAGGACTTCGTGACCCAGCGCGAAGCCATGGATGTCGCGGTGCTTGACCGTGACAAAGACGACCAGAAGATCATGGAGATCTACGCCAAGGTCTATGGACGGTTCCTCAAGGCAGCGGTAGAGTTGGCCGGGGCACCCAAGATCGACCCTGTGATCATCGAGACGGGAACGCAGCTTTGGGACTATATCAGCTACGCTCACTTCGGTCGCAAACAGGGAGTTGGAAAATCCAGGGTCTGGGGTCCGGTCAAGCAGGACTGGACCGATCTGTTCGACGCCCTGTCACGCAAGACTACGCTGATTACGTTCTGGGAACGGGACGAGTACAAGGGAGACAACCGCACCGGGTTCACGAAACCGGATGGGCCGCCGCACCTTGGATACACGGCGACAACGCTGGTCCGGGTCACGTATGACCGAGATCGGAGACTTAAGGACAACGAGACCTACGTGGATCGGTTTGGCTTGGACGTAGTCGAATCGCAGGACAACGTAGGCTACGCTGGAGCCAATGACGTGCTGACTGGTGCCGCGATCAACTACGAGACTTTGATGATGCTACTGCAACCGGGAGAGTAAGACGTGAATCGATACGATATCATCCTGATAGCCACGATTGAGGTCCACGACATCTTCGAGGCCGACACAGTCGAGGAAGCCATCGAGGCGGCACGCAATGCCCTGCCCCATGACATAACCTTTACCGACGCGATAGTCGAGCGAGCGATCTTCGTCGATCCCGAGGAGCCGGTCGGTGGAGAGCCCGGTGCGGTGGCCATGGGGGCGCCGCTACCGATGTTCACCCCCGAGGAGCTGCATGCCAAGCGCCTCCAGGATGCGGCCCCGGACTACGAAGAGATGGCCTAGTGACAGCCACTCAGGATGGTGCTATGTTCGAGTGCCTGAATTGGACTACCGAGGACGAACTGGAGTTCGTGCGGCATCTATTCGTGGCTGGCAACGTCAAAGCCCTGGAGAGTTACGTGAAAGTAGCTCCGGATCGTATCTGGTATGGCCGCGGCATGAACGTAGACCCGCAGCAGGTCATCCTGGAGGCCAAGGACCTGTTGGCCGAATTGCACAGGTCCCAGCGGCAAGCCGTGCCGGACAAGATTGCGGCAAAGGTATCGGCGGTCCTTCAATGATCCTCGTGGACTCCAGGGTCGGCAGTCGGGAACTACTTGCTACAATCAGGCAGTTTGGGGTGGACGCCGAGCTGGCCGGCGAACTGGACGCCGACTTCGCGTTCGAGGGACAGGGTCCGGACGACACGACCTTGATGGTCGGCGTCGAGCGCAAGACCGTGCCGGATCTGCTGGACTCGATGCGGTTGGGGAGACTGGCCGGCGGCCAAGTCGGCCGCATGATCGACCAGTTCGACGTGGGGTATCTGATTGTCGAGGGGATCTGGAGGCGCCAGGAAGGCACGGGGATGCTGGAGATCCGCAATGGTGGGTGGCGGGTACCAAGGGGGAATCATCACTACGCCGAAGTGGATTGTTTCCTGTGTGCCGTCGAGGAGCTGTCTGGGATGCGCGTGTGGAGGACGGCAGATGAGCGCGAGACCTGCGCGGCCATTGCGGATCGTGCCGCTTGGTGGTCCAAACGCTACGAGGACCACAAGACCGCGCGGACAATCTACTCACCAGGGCCGAGGCTGAACCGGCCTGGGGGCCGGGCCGTGTTTCGCAGGGAGGCCACGCTGCTGGAGAAGTGGATCGCCGCGCTGCCGGGGATTGGGGATCGCACGACTGAGATTGCTAGATACTTCGGATCGCCGAGGGACATGGCCGATGCCGAGGTCGAGCGGTGGCTCACTATTGAGGAACAGAGGTTGGGCAAGATCACAGCCAGGAAGATCGTCGATGCGGTGACCGGGCGATGACGCATGAACAGCAAACAGAAAACGTTGGGACTGTGGGGCAAGGGGGTTTACAAGACCAGGTCCGGACATTTGAGATACTCGTCTCCGCCGGAGTTACGCGGCGAGTACGTTCATCGGAAGGTCGTCAAGGATCTGATCGAGGAAATGACCGAGGCGTTACGGCAATTGCTGCCATGGCCGTATGAGGTGCATCACATAGACTTTAACAAGGAGCATAACTGGCCGCAGAACTTACTGTTGCTGTCGAATGAAGTTCACTCGGCGCTGACAGCGGGACAGAAACGCGACGAAGCGGGCCGATTCAGCGGTTACAACCCCAAGTGGAAACCTGCGCCGCCGTGGGCACTGTCTGATCAACAGGACGATTCGATGGAGGTACCGTTCTGATGTTCGTCACCTATTTGCACAACGTTCCCGATCTGGAGCGGCTCGTACAGTGCTTTGCGCCCATGAGTTTAGCGATGGCTGTTGGGAACACCGCAGTCATGGATCGTGTTGAGTCTTTGCGAATAGATCATAGCCATGAATGACCGATGCCCAGATTGTCCGCGCACACATCGACAAGTAGGTCCAGATGGACCTACCGACGCAGAGGTTATCGTCTTAGGAAAATCTCCCGACCGCTGGGAGGACTCGACCGGAGTGCCATTCTGCGGCGATGCCGGCCGCGAACTCGACCAAACGTACCTGCGTCTGGCCGGCCTGGACCGCTCCGACGTATTTGTCACCAACTGCGTCCAATGCCGTTGTGAACGCAATGGCGTCGATACCAAACCGGGTGCCGCGCTGCTGGCCTCCTGCGTTCTCAACCACCTGCCCGAGGAGATCTGGATGGTCGAGCCAAAAGTGATTGTATTGGCTGGGGCGACCGCATGTTCGCTCGTTGGCGGAATCGACCTAGAACTGGAGCATGGGTTCCCGCGTCAGGTCAAGGACTGCGCGGGGCTCGGCGGCTGGTCCGGTTGGGTTGTACCGATGTATCACCCGGCAGCCGCTTTGCATGAAAAGCGGCGGTCTACCTATTACACTCCGTTATTGGAGGACTGGCAACGATTCGGTCTTTGGCGCAAAGGACAGTGGCATCCCCCGACCAGACGAACGGACATAAACTGGCTTCTAGGTGAAGACCTGTCCTTTAAACTTATTTTGCACGCCGACGAAGTGAAGCTCTCGTTGCTGCGCGGACAATACGACTACGAGATGCTGCCCATCGATACCGAGAGCGACGAGGGCCGGCCTTACTCGATCCAGTATTCTCCGCGGCCGAACGGATCGTACATGATCCTGATGGAGAACCGGCTGGCCATTGAAGAGTTTGCCCGTGTCTTCAAGGGAACGTGGGGCAGCCGGGCCATCCTGCACAACGCCTTGGCTGACCTGGAGCCCCTGGAGGCGGCCGGCGCGGCGCCGCGCGAGTACCGCGACACGATGCAAGAACTTTACGCTCTCGGCAATCTCCCCCAAGGTCTCAAAGTGGCGGTCTACCGTATCTTCGGCCACCGGATGACGAGCTACAACGAAGTCGTGACGCCGGCATCGAAGTCGGCGCTCGACAACTGGCTGGCCGAAGCGCTGGTTTACGTCTCGGACAATTGGAAGATCGAGACTGCGGTGCAGCTCAAGACCAAGGTGCGGTATGAAACTAAGCCGCACCCGGCGGAGGCAGTGCTACGCCGCGTCATGGGCAAGCTCGCAGACGGCAGTGACTACGATCCCTGGCGGCATCCGCAGTGGTCTAAGGGAGAAGTGACCGAGCGGCTGATTGGCCGTGAGTGGCTGGCAGATCTGGAGAAGGCAGTCGGTAGAATGCCCCGGAAGTCTATCGTGCACGCCAAGCTGGAGGACCAGGTCGGGTATGCGTGTTCGGACGCACTCTGGACCGGCCGGCTGGCACGCTGGCTGGAAGGCGAGCGCAAGCGTATTGTCGAGCGCGAATGGAAGGTTGCGCGATGACTATCGTTGGCGTAGTGCTGGTAGTTTTGGGGCTTGTGGCTCTGTTCCTTCTGCTCACGAGCCCCCATTTTTGATGAGGTAAGCTATCGTGTTCTGTCGTCATCGCCGATACACGTTCCCACAGACTCACAAAGGGAGGACCCACGTTTCATGTCTAGATTGTGGCAGACAGCTCCAGTACGACTGGAGCCGGATGTGTCTGATTCGCCGCCCCCTGCTACAGTTAGCGATGTCCGGCTGGCATGCGCTCGTTGCGGCCATGCGTGCGCTGTCCACGAGATCGAAGAGGATCATCAGTTCTGCGGTGAGACGAACTGCCAGTGTATCGGGTTCCTGATAGGGAGGTAGGGCATGGCGCTATATGGCGGCATCGAGTTACCGAATGTCCCCGACCCAGAGAACATCCGGAAGCTCGATCTGATCCAGCTCCCGATGATTCGCGCCATGATGCGGTTCGGGATGCGGATCGACAAGCCGCACTTCGCGGAACTGTCCAGCCGGCTCAACGTGCGCATGGCCGACTTGCGCTGCGATATCCTCAACGAGATACCCGCGCACGCGCTCGACCGATTCGTCGCCGCGCTCGACGATGGCGACGAAGATTCTGAATCCGAAATTGCGGATATCGTGCCCCCGGAGTTCAACGTCGAGTCGAGCCGCAAGGTCGCCGAGTTGCTGTACGATGTCCTGGGTTTGCAGCACACCAAAGGCGTCAAGGTCAAGAAGACCAAAGGCGGCAAGCGCCTCAGTACAGGCAAGAAGACGCTCGAACAACTCAAGCGCGAGCACCCGGTAGTGCCACTGATCCTGGAGTACCGCGAGTGCTCGAAGCTCGGCGGGACCTACGCGCAGTCTATGCCACGCAAGGCCCGGTTTCATCCTAAGGGGCTGGATTGTCCGTTGTGCGGACGCCGGCACTACAGCGACGAGTGGCGTGTCCACACGCAGATCACCACGACGCGCACGGCGACTGGCCGTACCGCATCTAAAAATCCGAATCTCGCCAACATCCCAACGCGCACCAAACTCGGCCAGGAGATCCGTGCAGGGTTCATTGCGTCAGACGGATGCGTGATCGCGCAGCGGGACTTCGCGCAGATAGAACTGCGGCTCGGGGCGGATCGCTCGGGCGATGCTAACATGTTGCGGATCTACAAGCGCGACGGCGACATCCACGTTGACACCGCGATGCGCGCGTTCGACAAATCCGAAGCCGAGGTCTCGACCGGACCCGGCAAGATGCTGTACCGCGCGCCCTCCAAGAACGTAAATTTTGCGGTCTGCATTAGCAAAGGGCAACCCGTGTTAACTAATAGAGGTTGTATTCCTATTGAAAAGGTAACACCGGGTATGCTATTGTGGGATGGAGTAGGATGGGTATCCCATTCTGGCGTTATCCCGAAAGGAATCCGAAAGGTTATCGAGTATGAAGGGCTCAAAGCAACCGCGGATCATAAAGTGTGGGTACAAGACGGCAGAGTTTTATGCCTTGCTCAAGCCGTGGCCGAAAGATGCCAACTTGCTACTGGCGGCATTGAAGAAACTCCCGTTAGATACACTGCGGATCAAGAGCTGGCACTGGGTCAACAGTCGCACGGAGGTTATAGCTCACTGCACCGCTTGTGGCAGGGAGGCCATGATTCAAGTGTGCAATCTGAAGAGGGGGTTGACTCAGCGTTGTACTTGTCGGAGGCTCCTGAAATTTCCGGATCATGCAAAGCAAGCTCACTTGCTATTGCGCCGCTTTACAGCCATCAAACAACGTTGCTCGAATCCACACTGCGAATCTTGGGCAAACTACGGAGGCCGTGGCATAGAGAACAGGTTCAAGACATCGGAAGAGTTTGTTCTCTACGTGCTAACCAATCTGCCGCACAGGAATTACAAGGAGGTGGACATCGGAAGAATAGACAACGATGGACACTACGAGCCCGGCAATCTGCGCTTGGAGAAGAGAGGATTCAATCTACGGAACACCCGAAGAAATGTTTGGGTGGACTACAAGGGGAAAGCACTAATAGCTCAGGATTTGCACTTGCACTTAACAAAGGATTACCCGGATTTTCATCTGAGCCCGATACGTACCAGGAATTTGGCGGCGGAAGGCGTATCGTGGCAATCAATCCTTACCAGGATTCCACGCAAGAGATGGAAACGGAAGTCTACGATATCCTGAACGCAGGTCCGCGCCGCCGATTCACTGTATCCGGCAAACTGGTAAGTAACTGCTACGGAATTACTGGCGCAGGATTGCTGGATCTTATGGGAGTGACGTTCGCCACTGCAAACCTATCCCTCCCGGATTTCATGGATGAGCCTTGGTGTGCCAGATTCATAGACAAATGGTTCACGCTGTACCCTGGAATGCGGAGATACCTCGACGATGAGGAGTCTAAAGCGCGGCGCTTTGGCATCGTGTGGACCGCGGCGGGCCGCGTGCGCCGCATCCCCGAGACCCAGTCTTGTCACTCGTACATTCAAGAGGCTGGCGTGCGGCAGGGCTGCAATCATAGCATTCAGGGGTATAGCGCGGACCTCATGAAGCTGTCAATGGGGGAATCGTGGGAACGGCTGGAACAGATGCGGCACGATTACGGTATCCTGGCTTGGCCCGAGCAAACGATCTACGATGAACTGCTGATCGAGACAGCCGAGGACAACGGCGAGGCCGTCGAGGCCATGCTCGAAGAAGTCATGGACGGGGTGCTGATCGACAAGGTAACTGGGGTCTCATACTGCCAGGTACCCATTCGGTCGGACGGCAAACTGCTGACGAGATGGACTAAGTAAATGGGCAAACGAGCCGACGACTCTCTCTACGAACTACCTGGCGTTGACGTGCTATCGAGCGCCAACGACCGCACCGAACTGGCCGCACTGCTGCGTGAGGCCCATTCGCTCAAAGACGCCGAAGTGCGTCTGAAGGATGTCAAGAAGCGCATTGTCGAGCTGGCCCAAGGTCTGCCCGGCGTGCGCGACGGCGACCTTTGTACTATCGTGCGCTGGCAGGATGGCCGATCCACGCTCAAGGCAGAACTGTTGGTCGAAGCCGGCGTCACCCCGGAGCAGATCCGTGCAGGGATGACCAAAGGCGCCGGGAGCTGGATCTGCGAGCTGCCACGGATCGGTGGCTAATGCGCTATACTCGGCTCATGGCTGAACGCAAGCTCCAGTACAAGTCCGATTCTCAGGTCCGCAAGCATATCGTGCGCAGCGGACCCGAGAAGTCAGAATCCATGGCCCACGAGGCCCGCGAATCCAAGTCGTTCGAGCGCGCCGAGCACCGCATCGGCTACAAGAAGTCCCGGCGGTAGGGCTCTACAGCCCACAGTGCCACCGTCCTGCTCTACCTCTACCTATTGACATTCGTGATCTTCACCTGTAATATCGTTCACAGGTGCTGTCTATGAACGCAACTGCAACGAGTTCGAGCACGGTCTACACCGAGCGCCAGGCCCGCGAGCTGAACCACGGCGAACGCAGGGTTCGCCAGTGGGTGCGGCGGAATCACGGCCTGTTAAGCCAAATCGCCCGCGAGTTTAGCCTGTCGGTGCAGTTCGTCAACCGCATTGCCTATAACCAAAATGCCCGGTCTGCCGATCTGCGCGTCGAGCGCCGGCTGAAGTCGGCCGGGTGCCCGTTGATGCAGAAGGTCTGAGCGGCGCCCAGCTCCCCACCCGAAAATAATTCCAACTTTCCAGTTGACATCGCGGACGTGCGGACATACACTTTCTAGGTGAATACCGTCTCTGCTATAGTTTTTACAGAGGTGAAATCCGGTGCCCGCGAAATCCGTCAAGCAGCAGCAACTATTCGCCATCGCCGAACATGAGCCCGCGAAGCTCCACAAGGAGAATCGCGGCTTGCTCAAGATGGGAAAGCAAAAGCTCTCCGAGTTCGCATCGACGAGCCGTAAGGGGCTGCCGCTGAAGAAAAAACGATGAATCCGATGAATCTGAGATTCAAACCACTAGGCGTTCCGTTCCTGATCCTGAGCGACGACGCCGCCTCCACTTCCGGGCTTGCCCGTGTCGCCCGCGATGTCGCCTCGCTGGTCACCTCGATGCCGCAGTTCCGCGTCGGCTATCTCGGTCGTGGAGGAGTTGGCCACCGCGAGTTCCCTTGGATGCAATATGGATACCCCGCCGAGACCGGCCAGTGGGGCGAGGAGTATCTGTCGCAGGTCTGGCGTGACTTCGCGGGCTCCGAACCCGGCATCGTCTGGTCGAACTGGGATCTGAGCCGGATGCTTTGGTTCGGCCAACCCGATAACCTGCCGCAGCATCTCGCACAGTTCCTGGGCTCCGGGCGCCAGTTCGAGAAGTGGGGCTACATCCCCATCGATGGGATCGGGCCAGACGCTGAGAAGCTGCCATATGGCGTAGCCATGGCCGGCCTGGGCTACGACAGGATCGCCGCGGCGTCGGACTGGGGCCGGTCGGTGCTGCGCCGTACCTGTCCAGCCGCAGACTGGTTGCCGCACGGCGTCTGGATGTCCGGGCCGAATGCAAAGTTCTGGCCGAGGTCGAACGCTCGTGCGTCCATCTACCAGAATGCCGAGGACAAGATCATTGTAGGCTGCGTAATGGCCAACCAGGCACGCAAGTGCTGGCCGGTAGCGTTCGAGGCCGCGGCACTGCTCAAGCGGGAGTACGGCAATCGGCTGCACTTCTGGTGCCACACCGATGTGCCAATCCACTACTGGAATTTGTATGCGCTGGCCATGGACTACGAGATGACCCAGCAGACCGAGATCACGACCAGTCTCAACGACGACATGCTGGCATTGCGGTACTCGGCTTGCGACTGCACGGTACTGCCTAGCGAAGGCGAGGGGTTTGGGTTCCCGATTGCCGAGTCGATGGCCTGCGGGGTGGCTTGCGTGGTCACGGACTATGCCGGGGGCGCCGAGCTGGTCGAGGAGGACTGTCGGGCCAAGGTCGTGGCGCTCAGGATCGACACGTGTCATAACGTGGCACGGGCCGTGCTATCGGCCAAGGAGTTCGCCGAGAAGGTGGCTACCGAAGTGGAGCGCCGGCTGCTCGATTCGGAGGAGCGGGTCGCGCAGTTGCGAGAGCAAGTTCGGCATCTCGATTGGACCAACTTGGCGATTCCATGGAAACGCTGGCTCTTGGAGGGACTGCAATGACCTACCAGATCATCTCCGTGCTGTGCGGAGGCCCCGGCCCGCAGATCCCCGGCCTGGACGATTTGGCATATCAGCCCATAGACAACCGTGATAATGCCTTGTCTCCCTGCGCTGCCATGTACAAGGGAGCCATTGGAAACCAATCCGACGTGCTGATCTACTGCCACGACGACTTGGCGATCCACGATCCGTACTGGCTCAAGCGCGTCCTGCGTCTGTTCTCCAAGCCCGAGGTCGCCGTCGTGGGGCTCGGCGGCGCCAAGTCTCTTGGACACCCCGACCTGTACAAGCGGGCATACCGGCTATCGGACATGGCGCGCGGTGGCTATCGCAGCAACCAAACCGACTGGCAGATGCACGGCGGGCACGAGGAATGGACCTGTCAAGTAGCCGTGGTTGACGCTTTTTTTATGGCTGTGCGCAGGACATGGCTGGAGAGCGTGGGAGGATGGCCAGTCGATCACCTTACCCACCACGTAATCGATCTGTGGGCCGCGTGTGAGGCGGCGCGCACGGGCATGGAGACGTGGGTCATTGGAGCCAACTGCACGCACTTCGGCGGCGGCAGTTCGATTGGCGACAAGTACAAGGAGGCCAAGTGGCTCCAAGGCGGGAGTCTCCGCAGCGATCACGAGCTGCCGCACGTCTGGTTGTACGAGACCTATAGACAGTGGTTGCCGATCCGGGTCAAGTGAGCGCTACAATGAGCAACATTCTCATCACCTTCTCCGGCGCAGACTACGACCGCACGACCGAACTGATTGTGCGTCAAGGCCCCGAGCTAGGTGCCGATAGCGTGTTGGTCTACGATGACTATTGGTTTATGGGGCATCCACTCGTCACCGGGATTCAGAACCAATGGCTCGTCGATCATCCGCACAAACGCGGTTGTCTTTGGTACTCCTGGAAGCCCTTGGTCATTTGGGAGACGTTGCAGCATCGCTGTGACCACGGCGACGTGGTAATGTTCACCGATGCCGACTGCTATCCGGTCAAGCCATTCCGTCATCTCTATACTGAGTGTCGCCACGAGGGCGGCATCTACCTGTTCCGTGCCAACCCCTGGAAGAACTACCAGTGGTGCAAACGCGATGCCTTCATTGTCATGGGCCAAGACGACGCGAGCTACCACGACGGCTCTCTCGACGCCGGCGTGGCCCGGTTCATGTTGTTCGAGAAGGGGCCGTGGCGCGCAACCCAGTTCCTCATGGAGTGGCTGACCTACTGCGTCAACCCGCGTGCAACGACGTTCGACCCATCGATCTTGGGCTCGGAGGCGCCGGGGTTCCGCGAGCATCGCACCGAGCAGGCTATCATGACGCTGCTGGCCTACAAGTACGGGATCGAGTTGCATCCCGAACTGGACTACGAGCAAGGGATATTTCATCAGGACAACGACCGGCCCGAACAGACCCGGCAGCAAACAGCCGCGGTCAAGGGCAGCCAGTGGAGAAACGTGTAGCGATGAGCACTATCGAGACGGAACTGATCTGGTACGAGCAGAACGCCGCGCCCTATCTCGAACCAATCCTTCGGGAGTTCGACGTGCGCTCCGTGATCGAAATCGGGAGTTTCCATGGGGCGTCGGCGATCTGGTTTGCCGGGCACTCGCGAGTTGAGCGCGTGACCTGCATCGACCCGTTCGAGGTATCGCGCTACGATCCGTGGTGGCGGGAACTACGCGACAAGGGACTCTCGAATCCCTATTGGGAGGAGTTCAGATCCAACATCCAATGGTCTGGCGTGAGCGACAAGATTTATGCGATTCGAGGCTACTCGTACAATGTTCGGTCGCAGGTGGCGCCGGCCGAGCTGGTGTATATCGACGGCGACCATAGTTACGGGGGATGCAAGCTTGACATCGAGCTGTATCGGGACGTGGCCATCAAGGTCATTGCGGGAGACGACTACCAGTTACGAGGGGACGGACAACCGGACTTCCCAGGCGTCAGGCGCGCAGTTGCGGAACTGCTACCGGGGCATAAGAGCAATGGCCGGGCGTGGTGGAACGCGGTATGACGGCCATCAATACGATCATCTTCTCAAAGGACAGAGCGATGCAGCTCGATGCCCTGCTGCGGTCCATCCACAAGTTCGCTCCGCAGATCGAGTATCCCTTAGTGATCTGGCGCTCCACTGGCGAGGACTTCGACCGGGCGTACCGGGTGCTGCGTATCGAGCATGGCATTCAGATCAGGACCCAGCGTGAGCAAGACTTCGCGGCCGATGTCAAGAAGGCGATTTGTTGCTCGTTGCCCTTGCTGCAATTCCTGGTGGACGACGACGTGTTCTACCGCAAGGTCCCGTGTGTCAAGGTCTACCCTGGTTGCACTTTCGCGCCCCGGCTTGGAGTCAACTGCACTCACTGCTACGCTGTCGATGCCAAGTGCAACCTGGACTTCTGCTGTGAATTCAGCCTGGACGGTCATGTGTATCGACTCGACGACGTTCGAGAGGGAATCACTGCGGCCGGCTTCACAAACCCCAATACGCTGGAGACCGCGATGTCCTGGTTCCATACGGCATTGGTGATCGGGCAGTACAGCAGCTTGGTTGGGATTCCGCACAATCGCGTTGGTGACAACACGAACCGTCATGCCGGTGGCGATCCAGCCGAACTGAACCGCCGATACTTGGAGGGATGGCGCATCGACCTGGACGCGATGGACTTCAGGAACGTCATCGGGGCACACCAGGATATCGAGTACCGATTTAAACGAGGGGACGAACGATGCTAGACCAATCGAAGCCAGTGACTGTCATTCTGCCGACTTACTGCCCAAGCGAGGTCGTTGAAGAATACTTGAATCGCTGCCTGACGCAGCTCGCCAACGATGGCGACCGCGACCTCTACAATCTCATCGTTGTCGAGCAAGGGATTGCCGCGACCGACCCGGTGCTGTCCACAGTCAGCGGCTCGGCGGTGCCCTACGATCTGTACATCCACACGGGAGAGAAGCCTATCGGCGCGGCGGCAGCGTTCAACCTGGGGCTGCGGCTATGCGAGACCGAGTACGTGGTCTTCATGAGCAACGACGTGTTTGTGCCAAAGCACTGGCTCTCGGCATTACTATCGGAATTCAGGAATTCAGAGCGGTTTGGAATGCGAGTCGGCACTTTGGCTCCGGCACATGGGGTTTCTGCCCATGTGGCGAATAACCTAACCCCTTGGGCAAACAGATTATGGGTCGAGCACTGGGCCGCCGTCTATCTCATGAAACGCTCGCAGCTCCTGGAGGTCGGTACCTTGGACGACCAGAAGCTCAACTGGCGCCTACACGACCAGGACCAATCGATCCGGTTCTGGAACGCTGGCTATGACGTACTGCGCACCGACGCAGTGGTCGTCGAGCACGTCAACATGGCCACCTATGCGGCACTCGGCAAGTCTACCGAGGAGCACGGTGAGCACGAGGAGATGCGCAGGCGCTGGGGCGTGGCCGGCGACGGAGCATTTATGGAGTACATCGCGAGGCACCCGCGGTGAGAATCGCTTTCCTGAATCGAGGCCGGTCCCATCCAGGTGGCGATGTCATCGCGCTGGACGAGACCATGGCGGCACTGCGGCGCCGCGGCCACTTCTGTGAAGAGACCTGGCCGGGAGACGCGCGGCTCGCCGATGGCCGGTTCGACCTCGCGCACCTCTATCACTGCAACTTCGACTGGGCCTGGAAGAACTACCGGGCGGTCGCAGCGATATCACTGCCGTTTGTCGTTACGCCGGTCTACTATTCGGGGCCGTTGCTGTGCAGCGTTACGGTAGATCAGATCAGGCACATGCTGACTGCGGCACGGTTCATCCTCCCGTTCTCACGGGTAGAGGCCAAAGAACTCGGCAAGGAAGTCTGGGGTAAGCCAGTTGTAACAACGCCGATCCCCAACGGCACCGGCTTGCAGTTCATCTCAGACGCGCCAATGCCCGCCCGGCCCATCGACGTACTCTGCGTGGCTGCCCGGCACCTCAACGACAAGGGCAACGACCGGGTGCTTAGAGCATGGCCAGAAGCCAAGGCCGTGTGTGGCGTCCCCTACAAGGACATGCCTGTGCTCTATCGCAAGGCCAAGGTGTTCGTCTGCGCGTCCGACAGCGAGCGCATGTCATTGACTATCGGGGAGGCGCTGTGCTCAAGCTGCCGAGTGCTGGCGACGAAGCACAACTGGGGCAATGAGTGGTATCCCGGCCTAGCAATCTTTGACCCGGACGATACGCAGACGATCCGTAACCGGATCGATGCGGCTCTGGCCATTCCAGCTTGGGACTACACACCCAACGACACCGCGCGCCGCCTCACTTGGGACCACGTTGTCGAGCATCTCGAATCTATCTACCGAAAGGCCCTTCGATAGCCATGACGCCCGATCAAGGCTTCATCGTCGTCGTCGCTTGCAACAACCTTGCGCTAACGCAAGTCGCTGCAAAGTCGGCAGTCGCACAGGACCACCCATCGACCCTGTTGCTGATCGACAATGCCTCGACCGATAGCACGCGCACGTGGACGTTCAGCCGGCCGTACCTGACGCTGGTCAACGAGCGGCGCCACGCGCTTGCCGCGTGCTGGAACCTAGCCCTCAAGACCGCCTGGACATACGGGTACCAACACGCTCTGGTTTGCAACAACGACATCGAGCTGCGGCCCGATACTTACCGCAGGCTGCTGGCGCATGGCGGCCCGTTCGTTACCGCAGTGAGCGTCCGGACCCGCGAGGAACTGAACGGGCTGGTGGCCGATGAACCGTTGGAGTCTCCGCACCCGGACTTCTCGTGTTTTCTGATTCGGAAAGAAGTCACGGATCGGGTCGGGTGGTTTGACGAGAGCTACTACCCGGCCTATGCGGAAGATTCAAAATTCCATGTGCTGATGCACCGGGCAGGCATCCAAGCAGTCAGCATCGCGGTACCGTTTCTGCACCATGGTTCCAGCACGCTGGCAGCCGTCAGTGCAACTGAGCGCAAGGCCATCGAGCAGGGCGCTGATCGCAACCGCGAGAAATTCCGCCAGGAGTTCGGGTGTCTGCCGGGGACGAAGGAATACTACGAGCTATTTACGTGACTTGGGCTTTGGCTTAGTCTTCGTAGTTGGCTTCACTGGCTCAATCTCGATCTCCGGCATTCCAGACGGCCTTGCGGCCCGCCAGTCTACCGGGGGTGGGATCGGTTGGGGGGGCGCTGCCGGTCCCATCTGATACTCTGGGTAGCCTACACGGCCTACGTCTTGTAAGTAAGCGTCTCCTGGCATAGGCATAATCGTAATGCCGGTAGGACTGCCGGGAGTTCCCGCAGAGAGCCGCTGCTGAAATTCGGCAGACGGACGGCCAAGGATATCGGGTACCACGATGCCTTGCGTAAACGGTGCTTTGCCCTCCGGTAATTGCAAAGGCGCTCCCTGTCCTTCCCAGATGTTCATCTGCTGACCGGGAGGCAATCCGGTGCCTGCAACGATCCCCCCACCGCCCGGAAGGTTTAGCCGCGGCGATGGCGCCGGCAGTGCACGCCCCGGCATCCCGGCCGGATAGAGCGCGCTCTGCGGCAATGGGTGGGGCCGTTGCTCTGCTGCCGCATTAATCGCCGTAGCAATCAAAGGATCGGTCGTGCCACTCATCGGATGGCGAATCGCCGAGAGCCCCTTCTCGATCTCTCCATGCAGGAACTTGCCGGGCAGATCGAGCAATCCGACGCCGATCTGGCCTATGCCGGACGCTGCGGAGACCGGCTTCTCGGCTGCGATCTTGGTGCGGCTACCCCAGGACTCACCGTACATATCGCGCAACGCCTTGTAGCGCAACTGCAACTCAGCGGGACCGGCACCGGCGCCCTCGGGATCGAGCAGGTTATAGAGACTACGCGCGATGACGTTGCGCTGGCCTTCCAGGACAGCCATCGAACGGCCGTTCTGCGCGCCGGCCTCATGAGCGGCTGCACGAGCACCCTCGTCCTTGGAGTAGAACGGGCTCAATTCGCCATTCTTTTCATGCAGCATCTGTTCGAGCTTCTGCGCAGTGAGTTCTCCGCCGTAGCGGTTCTGTGCATCCTGGAGGATGCGGACACGCCGCGCGGTAGGCACCGAGTCTGCGATGTTCTCGGCAGTGGACTGCACGATAGCATCGCCGCTCGTTATGCGACCCTTGGCACGATTCATCCACACGTCCCAGGCATTGCGGTTGCGCTGCATGGCGGCCTTGGCGTTCGGCCAAAATCCCTCGTTGGAAGTCGGTGCGATGCCAGTGCGCTTAGACGCAGCCTGGATGTCCGACAGGGCAGCATCAATGGGCGTCATCTCAGTGCCGGGGATCTTGCTGAGGAGCTGAGGATCGGCCAGGCTAAACGCACGAATGATCGGCACCGAGGCGTTAGGCCGGAACGCATTGGGGATCTCGGGGATATTGTAGATGGCCTTGGCAGTGCCGCGGGCCGCCTTGGGTAATAGAGCGCCTGCGCCCAAGTTGGTGGCCACACCGGCAGTTTGGCCAAGACCGCCCTCGATGTCACCTGCCATGAACTTGTTGCCTGCTTCGTCAAGACCATAGCCAACGCCGGGAGCAATGGCGTTAATGCCATAGTTGAGAGCGTGAGCGGCAGCGGGAACGTAGCTGCCTGAGCGCCACGCTTCGCTGGTACGTCGAGCGATCTCGTTACCCTGTGCAGTCCAGCCCTTGGCCAACTCGATAGGACTCAACAGTGCATTGCCCATCGCGGGAAGGTTCGCCGGGCCGGACTTGACTTCGTTCCACCAGTTGCCGAGGAATCCCTGAGATGCAGGGGCCTTAGTGGCAGTTGGAGATTCTTGGGCAGAGCCGAGACCAGACAGATGCCTAATGATATCCGCATTCGAGTACCCGGCCTGCAACGCACCCGGTACGTCGAACTTCCGCGTCTGCGTGAGATGCCCAATGATCTCATCGTCGGTATAACCGGATTTGCGGGCAGCCTCTACGTCAAAGGGCATAGCGTCCTATTTCTTCTCGAAGCTGGCCAGTGGAGGCCGGGCTCCAGGAACAGCAGGGATCTCGGCGGCAGCCTGCGGCTTCCTTCCTGACAACGCCATCCTACCCCGAATCTCGCGTACCTGTTGATCGAGTGCCTTGCGTCGGTTCGCCATGTCCTGCTTGAGAACGTTGGAGACCTCGACGATCTGTTTCAACGTGGCGTTCTCGGGTACCAAGGTCAGCACTTCTCGGCGTGCCGTGTCCGACAGCACGCTCGACAAGCTGGGATTGTTGACCACTTTGGCAATCTCGGTCAAAGCTACTTGGCGCGCGGCATCGAACGCTGCCACGTCCTTGTCTCCCAGGAGATTGCGGTTGACCGAACGCAAAGGCTGGTTGGCCCACGGAACACCCGAGTCCACGACTGACTTGGCCCGACCCAGAAACAGATCCAGGTTGGACTTGGCCGTGTTCTCGAACGCGATCACGGCATCGCGCATTCTCGTCGTATTGACCAGTGAGATCTGATCGGCAGTGCGAGCGGCGCGTGCTTCGGGAAGAGACACGCCGGATTCGGCACCGGACTGCGCAGCGGAGTTGATGATTGCGGCACGGGCCTGCGCGCCAGACGCTCCCATACCCATCGAGGGCAACGGAATGCCTTGCGCAGCAGCTTGCCCCCAATACTGAATAGCCTCAGGGGTCAGAGTGATCCCAGGCATGGGCGGCGGGGTCGGCTTTCCGAGTTTTCCGATGTTGGTAGGCGCCGAGGTCTCCCCAGTCAACGGCTTGATGTTCCACTGCCAAACGTTGCCTTGAGCGTCTGTGCTCTGACGCGGCAGGACGGCACGTGGCCTCGTGAATGCCGTGGATTCGGCTCCTGTCTCAGTACCCACTGGAGCACGCGGATCTACATAGATCATGTTGCCATCAGCGTCGTAGGCCAGCCGGTTAGCATAGGACTGTTCGGCCACTGACGTGATCTGCCCTGTCATGGGGCTGCGCTGCACGATATAGGGCTTGTCGGGCTTGACCGAGTTGCCAGCCAGATCCTTGGTACCAGCAGGCAAAGACGACCCCAGCACGTTAGGGGTTGTTGCAGGTCGCAGCATTCCAGTCGGCATACCAGGCAGGTTGCGGCCCACCATAATGCTCGGCGCGACCCATGGACTTGGAGGATACCCAGCCGCAGTCAGAGCTTCCATCTCCTGTTTGCCGCGGGATAGAATGGCAGGAAGTTCGGCTAGGTTCTTAGCACCGGCTTGCACGCCGGCCATTTGGCCCATTTCTTCGGGAGAACGCCGGAACCCCCCACCGCTCGGCATCGCGGGGATCTGTGAAATCGTAGGACCGGAGGACTGCGGTGTCGGCACTCCAGTAGACGCAGGCATCGATGCCGACATGGGACCGGGAGTGGGTTCCATCCCCGGTATGATTGGCCGGATCATCGGAAGGGCCGCGGTCACCGGGGCGGCAGGAGCAGCAGCCTGTGGAGCGGGAGCGGGAGTGGGCGAGGCCGCTCCAGGCAACGGTTGCACCCCACCTGCCGCCTGATGTCCCTTGCGGTATGCCTCATCCCACGCCTTATTCTGTTTCATCCGGTCGGCGAACTGCTGATACGCTTGTTTCTGCTTGGGGCCGAGGATGCTCACGACCTGTTCGATAGCGTGCTCGCCGGCCTCTGGGCTCATGGACGGATTCGGACTGGTGAGGTACTCGCGTGCAATGGGCTCGAACGCCGCGAACGTATGTGCCTCGGTGCGGATCTTGTCGCGGTACTTCTGGCCAATGAGGGTGCTGGCGACATCGCCGAGGATGTCTTTGATTCCTGGCATGATACTCCTTACGGCTTGAGAAGGTTTGCCCAGGTGCTGGCAAGCTGCGTGGTCATCGACTTGTTCTGGCCGGATTCGCTCACGTTCTGACCGCGGCGCTGCAACTGCATGTTGCCTGCCAGGTTGAACAGGTTCGTGCCAACGCCTTCCTGGCCCAGCCCAAGGTTTCCCAAGATCGACGCCAACCCGCCCTGTGTTTGGCCAAGGCTCTGGAGCTGCGTAGCGGCGGTCGGTTGCAGCGTTTGAAACAACTGGCCAATGTCCTGGGCTTGCTTGAACGGCAAGTTGGCCTGAGTCACCGAAGCGTAGCCGCCGCGAGGCAGGTTCGCGCCCGCCGATTTGGCCGCCCCAGTGTACTGCGCGCTCATGGCATTGGCGGTCGGTGCCACCGCGGCCGACATCTTCGCGGGGTCTCCGGACAGCAGCGCAGTCCAATAGTCCACCGAGGGCTGCATTGTCTGGGCTGCTGTGTTAACGCCTCCCGCCGCGCCCTGCACGAGCCCCTGGCCCTGGTTGACCAAGGTGCCGCCCGCACCCGTGAGTTGATTCACCAACGCACGGATATACTGCGTCAACGAGTCGCCGCTGACGGGCTCGCTTGGAGACACGCCTTGGATCGGCGTTGCCCCATCCGGTAACGTTGCGAATGCAGCCACGATGCCTTCCTATTGCTGATAGATAAACGTCAACGAGTCCGTGTTGGCGGTGCAGGCGAACCACACCTGATTGAGATCGTACACCGCCGCATTGCCGTGTGGCGGCGCCGACAGCGAATCCCCCTTGGTGACATAGACGCCAGTCGATGTCGTGACGTTCGAGCCGCCGAAGTAAATGCTGCCCGTG
>JGI20214J51088_10000644_pt1 | contig 24078 bp, 17 predicted proteins | sample WetSurMetagenome_FD_51088 | JGI IMG/M metagenome (IMG submission 51088) | reverse complement strand
GTTTAATTTCAGATTTTCATTAAAATGAACAGACGAAATTTCATTTCGCGTAGTGCTTTGGTGACTTCAGGTTCACTTATATTCCGGGATATTCCTGCATCTGTTTCTGAGTCACAGAGTATAACTGATTCAGAACAGACTGTTGATTTGTATGAACTTTTCAGGAATCCTGATCTTAAATATCATCCCTTTGTACGCTGGTGGTGGAACGGCAACAAGGTGGAGGCTGGGGAACTTGTAAGAGAACTGAGGCTGCTTAAAGAAGCAGGTATTGGCGGTGTTGAGATCAATCCCATTGAATTCCCTTCACGCTTTGACGGTGATGACCTTGGCAAGCCATCGTTAAAATGGCTCAGCAAAGAATGGACAGATATGCTGAAAGTTGTCTTTGCTGAAGGTAAATCACTCGGAATGACTTGTGATCTGCTGGTAGGCTCCGGATGGCCATTTGGTGCTGAATATCTTGAGGGAGAAGAACGTGCCCAGATAGCTGTAATAGCTGTAAAAAAGATCAGAGGACCAGTTGACTATGAAATTTCAAAGTTCGAAATTTTCAGGGAGGCTGATCCGCCAATAAGCTCTCCTTTTCCGGGAAGAACAATGGATGTGCTTTCTCTTAGTCTGGTTCCCGATCCGCTGACAGATCTTAATCAGATCGTTCCCCTTAACAGGAATCTTGAAAAAGAAGTACAGAAGGTTCATGTCCCTGAAGGTAAGTTTGCCTTATACGCCCTTGTAAGGATCAATGGATTCATGCAGGTTATAAACGGAGCACCCGGAGCCACAGGTCCGGTATTGAATCATTATAACAAAGCTTCTGTAAAACAATACCTTGACCATATGTCGGATGCCGTTGAAAAGTCAACGGGCTCTTTGTCAGAAAATATCCGCGCATTGTTTATCGACAGTATGGAACTGGAAGGATCCAACTGGACATTTGATATACTTCAGGAATTCAGGGAACAGAAGGGATACGACCTGTCACAGTATNTGCCATTCATCCTTTTCAAAACAGGGGCTATGGGAAATGTGACGGATTTTAAATACGGAGTTTCAATGTCGCCTGATATTGAAAGAATGATCCGAAGGATGCGCTACGATTTCGAGATATTTAAAGCAGAGCTGCTTGAGGAACGTTTTATAAAAACTTATGTGGAATGGTGCAGGCGGTTGAATGTTAAATCACGTGCCCAGGCTTATGGCAGGAGTTTTTTCCCTCTGGAAAGCAGTTTCTATTACGATATCCCCGAATCGGAGTCTTGGACAATGAACTGGCTTAAGCACAAGGTTGGAGAAGAGATGCCCGAGGATGATTACAGGCGTGGAAGAGCTTATACAATGATCTGCAAATATGTCTCGTCAGCGGCTAATCTTACAGGAAAAAGGATCGTCAGTTGTGAAGAGATGACCGACACATATACTGTCTTTAACACTTCACTTGAAAATCTCAAAATTGGGGGTGACCAGAGTGCAATAACAGGTGTTACCCATTCTGTCTTCCACGGATTCAACTACTCCCCTCCTGAGGCACCATACCCCGGATGGCTTAGGTATGGCGGCTATTATAATGAAAATAATACCTGGTGGCCTTACTTTAATTTGTACAATAAATATAAAGGCAGATTATCAGCCCTTCTTCAGCATGTGACAATGTGCACTGATATTGCAATTCTGCCTCCGAATGACGATATGTGGAGCAATATCGGTTCTCAGATGGAACCATTTCCTTCAATTACAAATGTTGATTATTTCACTCTTGTCTGGGAAGCAATTAATAAAAACGGTAATGGCTGTGATTACGTTTCTCAAAGGGTAATTGGCGATGCCGAAATGAAAAACGGGATCATGCATTACGGGCCGAAAAAATATAATACAATATTTCTTGTTCAGGTTGACAGCCTTAGCACAACCGCCGCTAAGAAACTATTTGATTTTACTGCTTCGGGAGGAAGGGTTTTCTGTGTCGAAGTATATCCTTCCAAATCGTTGGGCTGGAAGGACTTTGAGAAAAGAGATAAAGAAGTATTAATTCACATTGAGAACATGAAATCATTCCCCGACCGGTTTGTTCTGCTCAAGAAACCTGACAAAGATTTTATCGGATGGTACAGGGGAATCCAGGATACTTACAGGCTTGATCCTTATATCAGAATCGAAAATCCTGATCCTTACGTCATGCAGAATCACTATAAGGCGGATGACGGATCAGAGATCTTCTATATTATCAATTCAAATATCCATAATTCGCACAGGACTAAAATCACATTCCCAGCAAAAATAACCCGGAACAAACAGTGCTGGAAATGGGATCCTGAGGATGGCAAAAGATACAGGATAACTATCGGGAAAGACAACAGTCTGACACTGGATTTGGGTCCTGCTGATTCTTATCTTCTTGTTTTTGACAGGTATAGGAAAGGTCCTGACTGGAAACCTCTGCCACTGTCAGGTCAGATTGCAAAAACAATACAAAACGGATGGAACCTTGAGTTCAGGCACTGCCACGACGGATGGGTAAGGGCTTATAATTCTGATACCCTGAAGGACATTCTGGATCTGCCTGATCTTGTGAATTTTGCAGGAACAATAATTTACCGTAATTACATTGTAATTACTGATTTCAAACCTTCATTTTTGAATCTTGGGAAAGTGTATGGCATTTCGGAACTGAAAGTTAACGGGAAGGAGTGCGGCGTCAAATGGTATGGACGCAGGATCTTTCGTGTAGAAGAGCAACTTGTCAGGGGAGATAATCTGATCGAAATAAAAATAACAACATCAATGGGCAATTATATGAAATCACTGACAGATAATCCGATAGCCCAGTACTGGACAAATGAAAAGAATAAAATTCAACCGCTTCAATCGATCGGGCTGATCGGTCCTGTTACTTTGTATTAAGGCTTGACGGCATTACGGCATTATGGTTTTACGGTAAAATCCCCTCATGGGAGAGCCTGCCCCGCTTCGGCGGGGAGTTAGGGGTGGGTTTATAAAAGGCACAAAAACTACAATATATGAAAACAAAAACTATTTGGATCTTAATATTCATTTTCTCCTCTTGCCTGATCCAGGCTAAGGATTACAATGCCTCTATGTTTGGCATTAAATCGAACGGAACAACACTCAATACGACTTCTATTCAGAAAGGCATCGACTACATAAGCGAAAATGGAGGGGGCCGTCTTGTGTTTTATGTTGGCCGTTACCTCACCGGAACTGTTTATTTAAAGTCAGATGTCACAATCCAGCTCGAGGAAGGGGCCATTCTCGTTGGCTCTTTAAATCCCCTTGATTATGAAATGAGCAACAACTGGACAGCACTGATCTTTGCNATTAATCAGCAGAATATCGGTATTACCGGCAAAGGTGTAATTGACGGACGCGGTTTCGGGGTTGCCGGCAATCTGGTCGATCTTATTCACAAAGGTGTTATCACCGATCCCCTTAAATATGACAGNCCAAGAGAAACAATACGTCCGCAGAATATCTATTTCCGGGGCTGCAGAAACGTTGTTATCCGAGGTATTCTTCTTAAAGATCCGGGAAGCTGGAACCAGCAGTACGACCAGTGCAGGAATGTTGTTATAGACGGAATTACTGTCGACAGCAAGTCATACTGGAACAATGACGGTGTTGATATTGTTGACTGTGACTCTGTAAGCGTCACAAATTCCTACTTTGATGCTGCCGACGACGGTATATGCCTTAAATCACATTCTGCCGACTTCATATGCCAGAATGTTTTTATTCACAACAATACAGTCAGGACAAGTGCCAACGGCATTAAATTCGGAACAGCATCCCTTGGAGGATTCCGTAATATAAAAATCATTAACAATCTGGTGTTTGACACTTACAGATCAGCGGTAACTTTTGCCGCCGTCGACGGAGGAATTGTTGAAAACGTGGTAGTCGACACTNTGCGCTCGATAAATACCGGTAACGTTATCTTCCTGAGGATCGGTGAACGGAGGGCCGGGAAGAAAGGTAAAATGAGCAATATATCCATTTCAAACGTATATGCTGAAGTTCCGGCAGAAAAGCCGGATGCAGGCTATAATTACGAAGGTCCGGTTGAGGATCTGCCAAGAAATATTTCTCCATCATCAATCGTCGGGATGCCTGATGCCGCAATTCAGGATGTTACATTTAGGAATATCGAAATCCATTACCCGGGCGGGGGAAATCCATTATATGCAAAGGTCGGACTTAATGAGCTTGACAAAGTGCCGGAGATGNCAGCCGCTTATCCTGAGTTTTCAATGTTCAAGGAGCTACCAGCCTGGGGGTTTTATATTCGTCATGCAAAAGGCATAAATTTCGAAAATGTGAGTCTCATCTGTGCCGGAAAAGACTANAGAACAGCAGTAGTCCTTGATGATGTTGCAGGAGCAAATTTTAAATCGCTTAAAGTAAGTGAACCTGGCATTAAAAAGGAACCTGTGTATTCTTATAAGTCTTCAGGAGTTGTAATTGAAAAGAAAAAATACAATTAAATGGTTTATCTTTAAAATACAAAAAATCAAACCCGGCTTTATGAAAGCAAAAATTCTATTCTGCATCATTTTGGCAGCGATATCGTTTAGTACATGCATCAGTCAGAGTCCTGCTCAGAACTCATTTCTGCTGAGGAACAACTGGGCAATTAAATCATCAAAGGATATAAGGGAAAAGGGTGACATTATTTCCACCTCTTCATATCAGCCTGAAAAATGGTATCCCGCAACTGTGCCTTCAACANTCTTCGGAACCCTNGTGGAAAACAAGGTCTATCCTGATCCTTATTTCGGTACAAACATCCAGAAAATTCCGGGATATATTGCCAGGAGAAGCGGCGGAATTCCTGTCGAGAGTCCCTTTAAACCATCCTGGTGGTACCGTACAACATTCAGCTTGCCAGCTGCTGCGAAATCTGGCAATACATGGATCAAATTCCACAGTATTAATTATAAAGCCAACATATGGCTTAACGGTCACCTGATAGCCGATACCATGACAGTTCAGGGAGCCTACAGGTTGTATAACTTCAATATTACGCAGTATGCCCTGCCCGGAAAACAGAATTGCCTGGCACTGGAGATCCTGCCTCCAAAGGGGAATGACCTTACAATTACCTGGGTCGACTGGAATCCTACACCACCCGACAGGGGAACAGGTATCTGGTATGATGTGTCAGTATATTCCACGGGGCCGGTCGCAGTGGATGATCCAAAAATAGTCACTAAGCTTAATCTTCCCTCAACAGATAAAGCAAGTCTTACAATCTCAGCTGATGTAACAAATTACTCTGATAAGAATATCAAAGGTGTCCTGAAGGGAACGATTGAAAACATTGTGTTCGAGCAGGAAATGACTCTTGGACCGAAGGAGGCCAGGAAAGTAACATTTGATCCTGAAAAATTCAGCCAGCTTGTTATTTCCGGTCCAAGGTTATGGTGGCCTCACACTGTGGGCCCGCAAAATCTTTATGACCTCAGCCTCAGCTTTGAGATCAGGGGAAAAATATCAGATTCGGAGAAGGTCCGTTTCGGTATCCGTGAGATCACCTCCTGGATGAACGACTTCGACGGAAAGCATACAAGGGTATTCCAGATAAATGGTAAAAACATTGTGATCAGAGGTGGCGGCTATGTTGAAGATATGATGCTTCGCCCGTCCGATAAAAGGATCGATGCCGATATTCAGTATGCTAAGCATATGGGCCTCAATGCCCTGAGGCTTGAAGCTCCCAGAGGGTCCGACTATCTTTTTAAAAGATGCGATGAAGAAGGTATTCTGCTTATGGTTGGCTGGTGCTGCTGCAGTTCCTGGGAAGAATGGGAAAAATGGACACCCGACCTGGAAGTCATAGCCCAGAAGAGCTGGAGAGACCAGATCGTAAGGCTGAGAAATCACCCATCAGTATTCGACTGGCTCTACGGAAGCGATAAACATCCATCAGAAAGTGTCGAAAAGATGTACATTAAAACACTTAATGAGCTTGACGGTACCAGACCTTATCAGTCATCAGCTACCAGCGATCCAAGCTTGGTTTCAGGTAATACAGGACTTTTTATGGGACCATACCCGAAAGTATATGCTTACCAGACACCTGTTTACTGGTATGGCAAACCTGAATTCAATACTGAAGCCGGGCCGTCGGGAGAACAAATCCCTCCAATGGAGACAATGCGTTTGATGATGCCCGGGGAGGATCTGTGGCCAATGAGCGAATCATGGAATATAAGATTGCATAAAGCATTTTACCCTCCCGCCAGAAAAGCCTTATATTCCAGATATGGAGAACCTCAGGGTGTTGAAGAATACAGNATTAAATCTCAGGTTCTTCAATATGAAGCTACAAGGGGGATGTTTGAAGCTTTTGCAGCCAACAAATACAGATCGAGCGGAATAATTTACTGGATGTATAATTCAGCGTGGCCATCGCTGTACTGGCAGTTGTATGATTATTTTTACGCACCCAACGGTTCTTTCTACGGGACAAAAATAGCATGCGAAAATCTTCATATTCAATATTCCTATGATGATAATTCAATACGTGTCGTAAATGGGAATTATAAAGATTTTCAGGGTCTCAAAGCGACTGCAAAACTTTATAACATGGATATGAGTGAAATATACTCAACCGAAGCACCGGTCGAAATTAAATCAGACGAAAGCAGGAAAGTGTTTGATGTTGAAAGACCAATCGGGGCAAGCGATATTACATTCCTGAAACTTGTATTGAGCAATAATGCCGGAAAAGAGATATCCTCAAACTTTTACTGGCTCTCCTCAAAAGGAGATGAGAATGCCGATTTCACAGCGCTGAACAACCTTCCTGAAACTGAGCTGAAATTTTCTGTTATCTCAGTTAAACTTGAAAGCGGAAAGTACTCAGCAGTTGTTGAAATTGAGAATCCGTCGGCTTCACTTGCATTTTTCGTAAATCCGAAGATCATCAAAGACAAATCAAAGGAACTGGTATTGCCTGTATTATGGGAAGATAATTACTTTTCGCTTCTTCCGAAGGAAAAGAGGAGTATCAAAGTTGAGTTCGCTGCTGAGAATNTGGGAGGTCAGGCACCCATTCTGGCAATTGATGGATGGAATATTAAAAAGGCAGAAAAGGAACTGAAATAAAGCCAGGAAATCTATTAAACACGGAGTTACACTGAGTTCATACAGTGTAACTCTGTGCAGACTCTGTGAGATTAGCCCCCCNCCCCCCCTGAAGGGGGGCTAATAATAATCTTCATAAATCTCCTTTAGGGGGAAGGGGGCAACGAAACAGCCGTAATTCGGGCCACCCATCCCCCTCCTGACGCTAATTTTAGTTTCAGTACATCACCTGCCTGAAAATCTTTTACAACCTTTTTATAATCCTCAGCCCTTGAGTTTGCATTTATCCCGTCTTCGATTGCTTCCAGCCGGTATCTGCCAGGAACCAGGAATCCTGTCTCCAGATCAATGGCTCGCTCGCTCCAGTCGGTAATAGCTCCGATATACCATTCATTCCCCGACCTGCGTGCCAGAACCGTATATTTTGCGATTTTGCCCTGAAGGAGCCGTGTCTCATCCCATTCAACCGGTATCTTTTTGATAAAATCCGTGCACTCCTTCTCATGGTAATAATCCGATGGAGAATCGGGAAGCATCGTCATCGGGCTGTTCAGGATCACAAATAATGACATTGAATGCGCCCTTGTTCCCTGTCCCATCGGGTAATCCCCGACCGGCCTGAAATTACCTTTCGTTGAATTGCGCATTGTGGCTGGTATATAATCCATCGGACCCGGAAACATCCGGATATAAGGAAGCAGATTATGGTGGATGGGGTTGTCAAAGTCGGTCCAGCCATTGTATTCAAATTCAATCAGTGCCTCCCGGGTAAGAACGTTCGGATACTTCCGGCTCAATCCGCATGGTTTGTAAGCGCCATGGAAATCCACCACCATTTTATGCGCGGCAGCCTCCCGGGCAACGGCTTCATAAAACATTACCATTGGCTGATCATCGCGGTTCATGAAGTCGACCTTTATACCCCTGATACCCCACTTCTCAAACTGGCTGAAAGCCTTTTCCCATTGTCTTTCAAGGGTGTGCCATACCATCCAGAGCATAATATCAACTCCCTTCGACCGGCCGTAAGAAACAACTTCATCAATGTCTAATCCGGGCACCGGCTTCAGCAGATCATCCTGCTGGCTCCATCCATCATCAAACAGGAAATACCTGAATCCCTGCTCAGCACAGAAATCGATAAAATATTTTGCTGTTTCGGTGTTAATTCCGGCTTTGAAATCTACACCATAAATATTGTTTTTTGCCCACCAGTCGAACATCACCACCCCTGGCTTTATCCACGAAATATCTTTAAGGACGCATGGTGTTGCAAGAAGATAAACCATATTGTTCGAGATCAGTTCCTTTTCACCGGCTGCTACTGCGAAAATCCGCCATGGATAAGTTCTTGATCCTTTTACCTGTGCAATATAGCCGAAAGTTCCGGCAACCTGGTTCCTGACATAAGTACTGCCTGTACTTGTCACTGAACTGGGGATAGGAGGATTGATGGCCGACAGCTGCAGCTGACNTGTTCCCTTAAACCATAGTCCGGGATAATCGTAAAGGTCGGCTTCAGTAATCATCACAAACAAACCGTCCCGTTTCTCAATAAGCAGAGGCAGGCTGATAAGCTTTCCTGCTTTGACCGCGGTGATATTTTCATGCTCATAAGGGGTTTCATAAGGTGAATTGAAAGTCTCTGACGACTGAAACCTTATTGAATCGCCTGCATCAAGATAAAGATCAAGGTTTTCCCTGATAATCCTTAGACTGTCTTTCTCCGAAATTGAATTTCTGTATGCAAGTCCTTCATTGAACAGCCTGAATATAATAGAGTAATTCTTCTTAAATTTTATCTCAAGCTCGTTATAGGCGTTGNTAAGTTCTGATGCCTTTTCGCGGATTTCTGGCCTGATAACTTCATTAACCGTTCGTTGAATCACCCTTGCCACTGCATAATCGGGATTCCTCGAAGCCACATAGTAGTTTTCAACTGANATATTCCCAATCTTAAGCAGAGTTGTTCGTCCCTTCAGCAAGGCGACATAAATACCCTTATCAATTTCAATTGCAGCAGTCAGTTTACCATCGGGGGAGGTCAGCCCGTATTTCTGTGCGAACAGTGAAAAGTTTAAAACCATCAATAATGTAAAAACCAGAAGTTTTTTCATATCTGTCTTGAATTTGTATTTTGATCCATGAAAATTTCAGTGTTCGACCCTGAACTCCTTATAATTAACCNGAGGATAAGGATCAGCGGTAACAGATTCAACATGACCCGGACCTTTTTTGCACCACTCCACAAAATCCCTGATCTGTTTACGTGTCCCTTCAGCCTCTATATAAACACTTCCATCCGGCATATTCTTTACAAGCCCCTTAATATCACGGCTTACAGCTTCTCTCAAAGTTCTCCATCGGAACCCGACTCCCTGAACATACCCCTTAATATGAATTTTATAAAGAAGTTTTTCCTCCATGGTTACTCCTAATACAAATTTATCGGTATGCAATTAATTCAGTATAAAAATAGATAAAAAAATCCATATTAACCACAGATTTACACGGAGTTATCACGGAGTTATCACAAAGTTGCACGTTATAAAAACATGCTGTTTCCCCTCTGCGTAAATCCGTGCAAATCCGTTTACCCGTGGTAAAATAAAAATAGTTAATTTTATGAGACAGAATCTCTTTAATATGATGGACAAACTACAAAGATCCCTTACATTTCTTTCTTTAACTTCCGCCTTCTGTTTTACTTTCTGTACCTGTTTCAGCCAGACATATGGTAATAATATTTCAGGAGGTACCGGGAAGGAATTCCCCTGGCCCGAAGGCAAAAAAATGGCACTGAGCCTTACATTCGACGATGCACGTCTCTCACAAATAGATACAGGCATCCCTCTGCTCGACAGATACGGAGTGAAAGCTACATTCTATATCTCTCCGGGGAGCCTGCTTGAACGTGCCGATGGATGGAAAACAGCTGCAATGAACGGTCATGACATAGGAAATCATTCTGTATATCATCCGTGTTCGGGTAACTTTAACTGGTCGAGAGACAAAGCTCTTGAGGAATATTCACTCCAGAAAATGAAAGACGAACTAGATTCTGCAAACAGGTTCATATATGAGTTATCAGGTGTTAATCCGACGTCATTTGCATACCCGTGCGGACAGACATTTATTGGCAGGGGGGCCGGGGTACAAAGCTATATACCCCTTATCGCATCGATGTTTGAAAGCGGCAGGGGATGGCTTAACGAAGCCCAGAATGATCCCCGGTTCTGCGATCTCGCACAGCTTAACGCCACAGAGCTCGACGGTAAATCTTTCGACCAGATCCTGACATTAATCGAAACTGCAAAAGCAAACGGTCACTGGCTGATACTGGCCGGTCATGAAATGAACGATGAGGGACGACAGACCTCACTTCTTAAAACCATAGAGGCTTTATGTAAATATGCGACAGATCCGGCAAGCGGAATCTGGATCGATAACGTTCGTAATGTGACCTCGTATGTTGAACAGAAACGCCATGATGAATCGATAGCTGAACACAGGAAGGGAGTCATCACGATAAAAGCCCGACCGGGTGCAAAGGTGACCGTGGAACAGCTCAGACATGAGTTCTGGTTCGGATGTGCAATAAGCAACAGTCTGGGCAGCGGAAAAATGCCGGAGAATGACCTGAAACAGTACAAAGAGAAATTCCTGCTGAACTTCAATTCGGCAGTAACTGAAAATGCCGTGAAATGGGGAAATATGGAACCAGTGAAGGGTGAGGTCAATTATGCAACTATTGACGGGATACTAAAATGGACTGAAGAAAACAATATTCCGGTCAGGGGGCATAATCTTTTCTGGGGCATCCCGAAGTTCGTTCAGCAATGGGTTAAGGACCTCAATGATGAAGAGCTCAGGCAGACACTTCAGAACAGGGCAGAGACAGTTACAGGCCGGTTCAGGGGACGCTTCGCAGAATACGACCTGAATAATGAAATGATCCATGGAAATTACTATGAAGACCGGCTCGGTCAGGAGATAACAAAGTTGATGGCGGAATGGGCTNACAATGGTGATCCTGATGCAAAGCTCTGGGTAAATGACTATGACATTCTTACCGGTAACAGGCTTAATGACTATATGGCCCATATCCGTAAATTACAAAAACAAGGGGTACCAATCNCCGGTATTGGCGTTCAGGGGCATCTGCATGGCGAGACTTTCGATCGATCTCAACTGAAGAAAGCGCTTGATTCACTGGCNGTTTTTAAACTGCCGGTCCGGGTGACTGAATTTAACATGCCCGGACAACGGTCAAAATATTACATTGAAAATATTAAAGTCATGTCACCACAGGAGGAAGAACTTAAAGCAAAAGAACTAGTGGATTATTACAAAATTTGCTTTGCACATCCTGCAGTTGAGGGTATTCTTATGTGGGGTTTCTGGGCAGGAGCCAACTGGATCCCGGTCTCATCACTTTATAACCGCGACTGGTCACCAACTCCGGCTGCAGAAGCATATCATAATCTGATTTTCAACGAGTGGTGGACCAGCGAAACGGCGACAATTGGCGAAGACGGGACTTTTTCTGTTCCTGCTTTCTTTGGCAAGTACAAAGTTATCGTTAATGGAGTTGCAAAAGAGGTCGATCTTAAAAAAGAAAAAGGGAGTGTTTCTGTTGAATTTAAAAGATAAATAAATGTTAACCCGAAGAGATTTCCTGGCCAGGCTCCGGGCAGCAGGTCTTTCGTTTCCATTGGCCGGACAATTAAATCTGTTGGATTACCCGCATGATTTAAAATCTCAGGTTTTTCAGAATGATTACTTTTCAGTTTCATTCGATACAAAAACAGGGAGGACCGACATCTATAGGAGAAACGGTGCGAAACTGCTTTCAGGTTCTGTCGTCCGCGCTTTTACGGACCAGGGATATATTTCATCCGGATTAACCTCCTTCAGACATTCTGTAAGGTCAGGGAAATTATCCGACACTCTCGGTGAGGGAGAGCAGCTGACAATTATCTCGACAAGTCCTGATAAGAGCTTTGATTTAAATCTTACAATATCATTTTACAAGAGTCGCCATGCAGTTTTTCTTGAAGCTGCCTGCATAAATCGATCCTCTAATCCGGTTGTTCTGCAGAGCATTGAACCTGTTTGCGCCTGCGAGGAAACAGGTGGTGCCCTTTACTGGCCCCTGACATCAAAGCTGCTGACAAACGGACCAATGTATTATAACCCTGGAGAAATAATTGACTTTGGTAGCGCAGACAATGAAACAAGACAAAGCTGGTGGAATATTGGTCTGTTCAGCGGATATGACAATGAAGGTCTTGCTGCCGGCACTGTTGAAAACCTTACGGCCCAGGGCATAATTTCAGTAAAACGGGGTGAGGGGGACAGGATCGGATTAATTGCCAGATCAGTATTAGCCGATGGTTTTATTCTCGGAGCGGGAAAGAAGGTTCGTTCCAATCGTTTTGTTCTTTATATCGGCAGCGACCCATATTCAGCACTTGAAGGATTTGCTGAAATCATGGGAAAAGTTAACAAGGCACGAATAAATTCAATCGTAAATGGCTGGTGCAACTGGTTCTTTACATATGAACATATCACCGAGGATGAAGTTGTCCGCAATGCTGAGTTTGCATCCCGTATTCTGAAGCCGTACGGAATGGAATATATTCAGATTGATGAAGGATATCAGAAATGGCATGGAGAATGGGATGGCAACGACAGGTTTCCCCATGGCATGAAATGGCTCGCTGACCGTATCCGTTCCTATGGATTAAAACCTGGTCTGTGGATAGCCCCATACGTTATTTCAGAACCAGCCGGGATTTTTCAGGAGCATAAGGATTGGCTGATAAAAAACCCTGATGGCAGTCTGAAACGTGTCGGTCCATGGCCGGACGAGAACACCGACTGGGCGAAAAATGAAAATCCTAAACGGTATGGGTTGGATATTACTAACCCGGAAGCGGCGGCCTGGATGTATAACCTTTTTGAAAAGGTCTCAAAACAATGGGGTTATGAAATGATAAAGATCGATTTCGTCGACTGGTCATTATTATCTGCACACCATTATAATGATCCTTCTGTAAGCCGTGCCATGGCCTACCGCAAAGGTTTTGAGATCATACGGAATGCCATCGGAGGTGAGTGCCACCTGCAGGACTGCGGACCAGGACCGGTGACTGTTGGATTGCTCGACAGCATGAGGATTGAGCTTGACCAGAATTATGGTTATTCTGAAGAGGTCTGGAAGACCTACTTTACAAATTCTGCAAGCAGCGCACCTGCTGCCGCAAAAAGATATTATTTCCACAAACGTACCTGGATAAATGACGCAGATCATCTTTGCATAAGCTTGTTATCACCTACCCAGTCTCAGGCAGCTGCAACACTCCTTTCCCTTACAGGCGGTAATATGATCTCAGGAGACAGGCTCCCTGACCTCGATCCAGTAAGGCTCGAAATCCTCAAAAAAACATTCCCCTCCTATGGCGAAGCAGCCCGGCCTGTTGATCTTTTTGATACTGATCAGCACAGAATCTTTGCTTTAAAAATAACGAAACCATTCGGTGAATGGACTATTGCCGGATTCTTCAATAGTGATTATAATGAAATGAAGGAGTATGCTCTTCCCATGAATCGCTTAGGACTTGACAATTCCGCTACCTATCTGGCTTATGACTTCTGGAACTGCCGCTATTTGGGTGAAGTTATCAGTGAGCTGAGGGTCCGTATTCCTCCGGCATCAGTTACACTGTTATCAATTCATCAGAAATCCGAAATTCCTGAGGTTATTTCCACTGACCGTCATATCCTCCAGGGAGCAGTTGAGCTTACCGACGTCAGATGGGATCCCGCAACTAAGGTTTTAAGCGGAGTATCCCATGGTATCCCGGAAAGTTCCTATAATATGTATATTTATGTTCCCGATGCACACCAATGGCGCCAGGGAGGGATAGCTCTTTATAATGATTTTAAAGGGTTTACACTTAAAATGACTGATAAAAACATTTTGAGAATGCACGTAAGATTCGGGGCGGAATCAAGTGTATCATGGAGCATAAATTTCCCTGAATTTTTAAAAAATGGTTAATACTTTTTTTTAAAATCGGTTTTAACCAGCAACAAGCAACAACAATAATTAAATCATATAAAAATGAAATACAGGACCTTCGGACGAACTAACTGGACAGTAAGCGAGATCGGTTATGGAATGTGGGGCATGGCCGGATGGACCGGCTCAGATAATGAGGAGTCTTCAATATCCCTGCAGATGGCAGTCGATATGGGATGCAATTTTTTCGATACAGCCTGGGGCTATGGTGCAGGAAAAAGTGAGCATCTGCTTGGGGACCTTATCAGAGCCAACAGTGACAAAAAACTATTTACCGCAACCAAAATGCCTCCAAAGAATTTCAAGTGGCCAAGCCGTCGTGAATACACTCTTGACGATTGCTTCCCTCCCGATCATATTGAGAAATATGTGAATAAAAGTCTCAAAAACGCGGGATTGGAATCATTTGATCTTATGCAGTTCCATACCTGGGAAGACGACTGGCTTAAGGATGAAAGGGGTATAAATAAGATGCTCGACCTTAAAAAACAGGGGTTGTTCCATGCAATAGGCATTAGCATGAACCGGTGGGAACCATGGAACGGATTAAAAGCAGTGAAGAGCGGCCTTATCGATTCAGTGCAGGTCATCTACAATATTTTTGACCAGAATCCCAAAGATGAACTCTTTCCAGCCTGCCGCGAAATGAATGTAGCCGTTATAGCAAGGGTCCCGTTTGATGAAGGTTCCCTGACCGGAACCCTGACCAGAGAAAGCCAATGGCCAAAAGGCGACTGGAGAAATACATATTTTGTTCCGGAAAACCTGATATCAAGCGTGGAACATGCAGATGCTCTCAAACCTTTGGTCCCGGCCGGGATGACAATGTCAGAAATGGCGTTGAGGTTCATCCTGGGAGAAACGGCGGTAAGTACTGTAATACCGGGTATGAGAAAAACAGCTCATGTAAAATCAAATCTTTCAGCCAGTGATGCCGGTCCGCTGGAAGCAGATTTGATGAGAGAGCTTGAAAAGCATCGCTGGGACCGGGAACCTACCGGGTGGTCACAGTAAAACTTCTTAAATCAGTGACTGATAAATTTGTTTATTATAAAATAATGAAATAATATTGTAATTACAATGTAATTACATATCGCAGATAATGGAAATACCTGTAATCCGGATCGGCAACTCCAGGGGAATCAGATTAAGTAAGACAATCCTTGACCGGTATAGTATCGGCGACAGGGTTGACCTGGACTTAAGGAAAAATCATATTCACATTAAATCTCTTTCACAGCCGAGAGCTGGGTGGGAAAAGGCATTTGCGGAAATGAATGCCAAAGGAAATGACAATTTACTTTTCAAGTAATTAATTAAATAAGTCATTTAACGAAATGGAAGCAAAACAATATCAGGTCATAATTGTGAGTCCCAATGATCCTGCCGGGAAAGAAGAAAAAAGGAGCAGTCAATGTGTTATAATCTCACCTGATGAGATGAATAAGTTTCTCAAAACTTTAACCATAGCGCCCTTAACAGCTGATTCTGAAGGATATCCCACCCGGCCAAAGATCAAATTCAACAATAAACCAATCAGAGTGGTACTGGATCAGATCATGACAATTGAAAAAAACCGGATAATAAAAACCCTTGGTGAATTAGCACCACCCGAGATCAAAAAGTTAAAAGCTGTACTGAAAGAGACTTTTATCGATTAAAAAGCAACGGAGCGAATTCATTCAGATGCCTCCTCCATGTATGCCATTCATGGAATGTTCCCTGCGAAATATAGCTTGTTGATTTAATACCCAGATCTGCCAGCTTTTTCTTTGTGTCGTCAACCATTTTGACAAACTGTGTTTCGCCCGACCCTGCCCCGAACCACATCAGCTTTACTTTCTCATTGAAAGCCTTTGCATCAGCAAAAGCACCGTTGAATGCATTCTTCGGATCATCCATTATGCCTCCCAGTATTGCTCCGCTGAAAAAGCCATACCATGAAAACAACTCCAGGTGGTTCATCCCGATAAGCATTGTCTGCATCCCTCCCATCGAAAGGCCTGCCATTGCACGGCTCTCCCTTTTTGGTATTGTCCTGTACGAAAGATCAATATTCGGGATGATCTCTTTTATATAAACCTGTTCAAGCGTTTCAGCCATTTTTGTCATATCTCTCATCGAAAAACCTGATGTTGCTGCCGCCGCATTTTTTGCAGTTGCATACCCGTTATCCATTACCACTATCATCGGTACAGCTTTTTTTTCTGCTATTAAGTTGTCCAGAATAAAGCTCATATGTCCCTGCAATGACCATCCCCTTTCATTTTCACCGGCACCATGAAGGAGATACAAAACAGGATACTTCTTTTTCGGGTTTTTGTCATAATCAGGCGGGGTATAAACAAAGGCACGTCTCCATCTTCCGGTAATATCCGAATAATACCAGTGTTCTCTGACATCGCCATGAGGTACGTTTTTAGCATGGAAAAAATCCTCGCCCGCGACAGGGATTTCAATCCCGCTTGTTGGTCTGCCATATCCGTGATATGTATCGCTTCCCGGATCATTCACCCGTACTCCATCAACAATAAACCAGTAATAATGGAAACCGGGTCCCGCAGAAGGTATAATCGCATTCCAGTTGCCGGCAGTGTCTTTGACAAGATCCATAGGTTTTGGACAAAGTCCGTCACCACCCTGAACCTGCACCTTCATAGCTTCGCGTGCCATCAGGCGGACATAAACGCTGTTATCGAGTGAGATCTTTGGAAAGTCGCTGCCCTGAATATTTGATGCAGCAGGTTTAAAACCGAAATCTTTTTGTGCATCCAGCACCTGGTTCAGAAAAATCAGTACAACAAATACTGCAAGAATCTGTCTGAGTAAGTTTTTCATCTTTTAGGTTAATTTCTTTATCGGTTAAAAGCGGATTATTGAGGAATGATGTAATTTAGCCAAAAGTAATAAAAGTCACTGAAAGTTCTCCTTATTTGAGATGAAACGAATAACAGTCTTTTGTGGTTCCAACTTTGGAACCGATGAAATATATGAAAAACAGGCATTCAGACTTGGAGAGATTCTTGCACAAAGGCACATCGGGCTTGTTTACGGCGGAGCCAATGTAGGTCTGATGAATTCAGTGGCAGAAGGATCACTGAGCAAGGGCGGAGAAGTGACGGGCGTCCTGCCTGTTTTCATTAAAGATAAAGGAATTGCACATAAAAACCTTACGGAGCTTATCCTTGTCAATACAATGCATGAAAGGAAAACCAAAATGAACGAGCTGTCCGACGGAGTTATAGCTTTGCCTGGTGGTTTCGGAACACTTGAAGAATTCTTTGAAACTCTTACCTGGGCACAGCTCGGCCTTCACAGGAAGCCAGCAGGACTCTTGAATATCAACGGTTATTATGATTCTCTTAAAATCCTTGCACAAACAATGGTTGAAAATGGTTTTCTCAAGGAAGCCAGCAGGAAAATGCTCCTTATCAGTGATGACATTGATAATCTGATCGATCAGATGGAAAGTTATATTGCACCTGGAATTGATAAATGGATTATCAGGGAGAATAACCTGGCTTAAGACTTAATCTCAAAAACAGAATCAATAAGATATGAACCCTAATACAGAAACAGTTAAAAGCGCAGTTGTTTTCGGAGCAACAGGACTTGTCGGAAAGGAGCTTGTAAAAGTTCTCCTTGAAAACAGGGATTTTGAATTTGTTACTGTTGTTGTCAGGAAACAATTGGCTTTTACCGACACCCGGCTTAAGCAGATAAAACTTCCCGATTTTTCAAAACTTATGGATCTGAGGGATAAGTTAAAGGCCGGAATCTTTTTTTGTTGCATCGGGACCACCATAAAAACTGCCGGATCAAAAGATGAATTTGCAAAGGTTGATCTTGAAATACCAAAGAGTGTAGCCCGTCTTGCTGAATCCCTGTCGGTTCCGTCGCTGGTTGTCGTATCTTCAATAGGAGCTGATACTGGTTCATCCAATTTCTATCTCAGGACAAAAGGGGAGATGGAAAAAGCTGTCAGGGAGATTTTCCATGCCAACCTGAAATTTGTCAGACCGTCATTGCTTATGGGTGACCGCGATGAATTCAGGTTCGGAGAAAAAGTATCGGCGGCTTTTATGAAAGGATTCGGGTGGCTTTTTACCGGGCCATTTAAGAAATACAAAGGCATTTACGCAAGAGATGTTGCCTTTGCAATGATGAAGATTTCTGATCTTCCCGCAGAAAAACTGATCTTTGAGTCAGATGAATTACAGAGACTGGCAAAAGAGAGCCTGATAAAATGAAAATAATTCCGGAAAATGATTGAAACAATTACCCTGCCTCCTGAACTGGAGTCTCATGTAGGAACTGAGATAAAGGATTTTGCAGTTAAGGCAAAACATGCTGCGCCTCCAAAGGCAGCACTGGCGATGATCATCTTTGGAGTTGTCTGGCTTGCGTTTTCAAGTGTTTTTCTGTTTGCTTTCCTGGGTCCGCTGTTTAAAGGGGAAGAGGTCCATTTTCTTGCAAACGATGTTCCGACAGTTGCCAGCCCTGAAAACCTTCGGCCTATTCTTCTTCCGGCTGCAATTATTGGAATTTTCATTCTTATCGGTTTAGGCATGCTTGGAGGTGGTATTTTTATGATGTTCAAAAAGGGAGGTTACTTTATCGGAACACAGACCAGGCTTATCAGCCTTCAAAAAGGGAAATACCGGTCAGTGGATTGGGAACAGTTTTCAGGTGACATAGAAGTTACCGGTAATGAGCAGAAAGGTAATATCAAGCTGGGATTGAGATCAGGGAAAATGATAAGCAGCAAAAACGGGCCTGACAGGTATGTCCCTGATGAAATTTATATATCCGGAATACAGAATGTATCAGAAATTGAGGAGTCATGCCGGAAAAGAATAAAGGAAAATGATCCGACACCAGCAGTACGGAGTTAATAATTTCGGATTTCGGATTTTCGATTTCGGATTTAATTATATCTTTCAGAATTGCCAATCCGCAATCCGAAATAACATAAAAACCAAATTCAATATGAAAACTAACATTTTAGCAACAACACTTCTTCTGATCGGAGTTTTTTTCCCAGCACTTCAGGCCCAGAATAAGGACAAGGCAATCTTCAGGGAAGCAAAACCCGGTTTTTTCCAGAATTCAATTATGAAGGACGACCGGGAAGTAAGGGAGAAAGCAGAATCTCCAAGGGCTTCAAGGACATTTGCCGTTGATCTCTCAACCGCTTCACTTCCAAACAAACTTGATCTTTACAAGTNCCGCCAATGGCATAATCCACCTGTTTCACAGGGTAATACAAGCACTTGCTGGTGTTTCAGCACCACTTCCTTCCTGGAAACAGAAGCTTACAGGTTAAATAAGATCCAGGTCAAATTGTCGGAAATGTATACCGTTTACTGGGAATATATCGAGAAAACCAGACGGTTTGTCCAGCAGCGGGGCAACTCAGCTTTTGCGGAAGGGTCCGAAGCAAATGCAGTTACAAGGATGTGGAAGAAATACGGGATTGTGCCGCTGGAAAACTATACCGGTCTGCTTGAAGGGCGCAAGTACCATAACCATGAAACAATGTTCAACGAGCTTAACACTTTTCTTTCTTCATTGAAAACTAATTCTTCATGGAATGAGGAGTCAGCAGTTGCAACAGTTAAATCGATCCTGAACCACTATCTTGGAGTACCACCTGCTGAGATTACTTATAACGGAAAGAAAATCACTCCCCTTCAGTACCTGAATGAAGTCCTGAAGATTAATCCCGATGACTATATTGATATATTATCCTACACACAGGAGCCCTTTTACAAACAGGTCGAATACAAGGTCCCTGATAACTGGTGGCACAGCAGCATATATTACAATGTTCCGCTCGATGATTATATGGCTGCCCTTAAAAATGCTGTCAGGAAAGGTTTTACTGTAAGTATCGGAGGGGATGTTTCGGAGCCCGGGATTGACCGGGGTACCCAATGTGCAGTAATTCCCGATTTTGATATACCATCGGCTTATATCAATGATGATGCCCGNCAGTTCAGATTCTCAAACCAGACGACCACCGATGACCACGGGATGCACCTTGTCGGTTACCTGGAAAANGACGGAAAAGACTGGTATCTCATAAAGGATTCCGGCTCAGGATCGAAGAATAATGATCCTGATGCAAAGGAGTGGGGCTACTATTTCTTTTCGGAAGAGTATGTCAGGTTGAAAATGATGGATTTCATGGTACATAAAGACGCAGTAAAAGAGCTGATTGACAAATTCTGACATTTGTATGATGCGGTCATTTTTTGCTCTTTTGCTTCTGCTCTTAATAACTCCGGATACCTTTACACAGACTGAAGTCAGGAAGGCTGAAATAAGCAAATATTTCACCAACCCGGTTTTTGACGGAGCCGATCCATGGTTCTTTCAGAAGGATGGGTATTACTACTACTGCTTCTCGGAAGGTAGTGGTATAAGCATTTCGAGATCGGAATTCATTACAAAACGCGGTATAAAGAAAAAGGTATGGGAGGCCCCGGCTTCAGGCTGGAACAGATCGTGCATATGGGCTCCGGAACTTCATTATATTGATGGGCGCTGGTATATCTATTATGCAGCAGGAGAATCGGGACCACCCTTTATCCATCAGAAAACCGGAGTATTGCAGTCGGCAACCGATGATCCCTTCAGCAGTTACACTGATAAGGGAATGCTCTGCACAGGAGATTATCCCAACAAGCAAAGTGACAATGTCTGGGCCATTGACATGACTGTTTTCACCTATAAAAAAGCTCTTTATGCCGTTTGGTCCGGATGGGAGAAACCAGCTCTGACTGATAAAACATCCCAGCATCTGTATATTGCGGAGATGGAGAACCCTTTCACAATTAAAGGACCCAGGGTGAAAATCTCCTCCCCGACGGAGAAATGGGAAACGGGTGGCCCGCTCGACCTCCAGGAGGGACCTGAGATCCTGCAGAAAGGGAATAGTCTTTTTATAATATATTCATGCCGTGAATCGTGGACTGTTGATTACCGGATGGGAATGCTGAAGCTAAAAGATGAAGGCGGACTGCTTCTTTCTCCTTTGAACTGGGAAAAGTCAGGACCTGTATTCAGCGGACCTTTCGGAACAGGACATTGTTCCTTTGTTAAATCTCCTGATGGCAGTGAAGAATGGATCATTTATCATTCCAAAAAGAGCGCTAAGGAAGGATGGCAAAGAGATGTACGAGCTCAGAAGTTTGTGTGGAATAAGAAAGGGTATCCTGATTTCGGGGAAGCAGCTGCGGTTGGGAAAAGGTTAAAGAGACCTTCGGGGGAATACAGGATTGAAAAGAAAATGCGTGAGAAGAGATGATCCCGATTATTTTTTCCGGTAGGAATATTGATCCCTGTAGACTTTATTGATCCCGTCAGCACGGTAGGAACCACTTTGAAAAAATGAAGATTTGACGTTATTTGCCATATCACCGTAAGCAGGGCATACCTGAGAGTTACAGGAAGAAATCAGGATTACCGCAAACAATAGTAATATTACCTTTTTCACAAACGCAAATATAGAAATTGATCCGTAAAGATACTATCACGGATTAATCATTGAACAAAATATTTTCTAAGGTGTTTGAACATAATATAAAACCATGAAAAAAGGTTACGGACTCATATGGAATATCCTGCACACAGGGAATGACAGCAAGATGATATTTGCGAGGATAATTACAGGCCTGATCTTTATCTCAGAAGGCATACAGAAGTTTATGATTGTGTCAATGCTTGGTCCAGCTTATTTTAAAGAGCTCGGATTTGGACATCCGGAGTTCTGGTCCAAATTCACTGGATCATTTGAAATAACATTCGGCCTGCTTATTTGTATTGGATTTCTGACCCGGGTTGCTTCCATTCCTCTTTTAATAATCCTTACAGCTGCTTTCTTTAAAGCAAACCTGCCGGTTTTGCTTGACAGAGGATTCATTACTTTCGCACATGAGTTCAGGGTTGATTTTGCGCTTGTTATGCTTCTGATCATGATGGTTATTCACGGAGGCGGGAAATGGTCGGTGGATTTAAAGATCTCAGAGAAAAAACTCGAAACCCATTGACCCTTTTTGCGCAACTATATTACTAATTTATATACCAATTCAGAGGATCACAGAGATTTAATTTCTTAACTCTGTGTATCTCTGTGATTTCTGTGTGTAACTCTGTGTTCCCCTAAGTTATTGTTTTAGATTTTCCAGTTAGTTTAAAATAATATTGATTTAAGTTTAAACAAGATGTAACTTTGATTTCAGTCATTGGAAACAAAGGTCACATATGGATCAGAAACAGGGAAGGTTAAGCAGGTTCTGGCAGGAACTTAAAAGAAGGAAGGTTTTTGGTATAGTTACAACTTATGCCGCTACTGCCTATATAATCATTGAAGTAACAAATAATCTTGCTGTACCGCTGCACCTGCCTGACTGGTTTGCTTCTGTGGAACTTGTAATCCTTTTGGCAGGCTTGCCGGTTACAATAATTCTGTCGTGGATTTTTGATTTTACTCCTCATGGAATAAGGAAAACCGAATCTTTGGATGAATCTGAGAAGGAACCAGCTCCGGCAAAATCTTATAAAGGAAGGATAAGACCAAGTCATGTACTGAACGCGGTTTTATTGATAGCTGTATTAATACTTGCTTATCCAAGGATTTTCAAACGCCATTCGCTTGAAAATCTAAGGATCAGAGGAGGGATATCAGTAGCCGTGATGCCGTTTCAAAACCTTACGAATGACACTGTCTGGAACATCTGGCAGAGTGGTATCCAGGATGAGCTAATAACCTTGCTTACATATTCGGATGAGTTAAAAGTGAGGCAAAAGGAGACTACCAATACACTTCTTAAAAGTAAAGGACTTACAAATTATGCATCGATTGGTCCTGATGTAGCCGGTATGATCTCAAAGAAGCTGGATGCAGATGTTTTTATCCATGGAAGCATAAAAAAGGTTGAAGATATTGTGCGGTTAAATGCTCAGCTGATTAATTCATCGAATGAAGAAATATATAAATCGTTCCAGGTAGAGGGTAAAAATGAAAATATTCTCCATTTGACCGACTCTCTCTCGGATATGGTCAGAAACTGCCTGATAATTACAAAATTGGTAAAGAGCCTTCCTGTTATTGAGCAGAGGCTGCCCCCAACAAACTCTTCAGAAGCCTTCAGGTGTTATCTTTTGGGTGAAGCTGCACGAAGCAAAAGGGACTACCCTGAAGCAAGAAGATTGTTCGCTCAGGCATTGACTATTGACTCAAATTTTCATCAGATGAATCTGTTGCTTTCCGCTGTATGTATAAATGAGGGAAGATATGAGGAGGCCAAAGAATGGAGCATCAAGGCTTACGCCAAAAAAGATAAAATGTCTCAAAGGTCGAGGATTATCACTGAAAAAAATCATGCCAGCTTCTTTGGAACTCCGTACGATGAGCTTAATTTTCTCAGGCAATATCTGGAGATTGACGACCAGTTTCCGGGTACATATTATGATATTGGTCTCATCTACTACACAATGTACCAATATGAAAAAGCAATCCCCGAATTTGAAAAGGCTCTTGAATTATATGATAAGTTTGATNCACGGCCCTGGTGGATATTTAATTATTCACTGCTTGCNTATTCATATCATGCAACAGGTCAGTATAAGAAAGAAAGGAAACTCTTTAAGGACGCCGACAGGGATTTTCCTGATGATCCTGCAATAATCTGGCAGAAGGCAATGCTTTCATTAACAGAAAGAGATACCGTTGCTGCTGATAAGCTAATTGATAAATATAAGACGTTGCGTAAGGAAAGGTCATGGTCCGATGCAGGTATTGCTTACAGTATTGGTGAGATTTACAAAGAGGCAGGTTATCTTGACAAAGCAGAGGAGTATCACAGGCAGGAAGTAGCTTT
>JGI20214J51088_10000643_pt1 | contig 24092 bp, 14 predicted proteins | sample WetSurMetagenome_FD_51088 | JGI IMG/M metagenome (IMG submission 51088) | reverse complement strand
TTCCCACATTGAATTCGCGGGCTGCTTTGCTTAATCTTGTAACCTTAATATCCTCTGTCATAAATATGCCTTGCCTTTATTAAAACTTCTATATACAACTTAATAGTTAATACTCTATAGTTAATATTTTATTCAAATTCGGCTCTAAGTACGTTAACTACCTCTTTAACAGTTTCCTCTTCAAGATCAGTTCTTTTAACTAGGTCACTTATTGAAAGGTTTAAAACACTTCTTGCAGTATCACAACCAATAGCTTTGAGCTCCTCGATTATCCAATCTTCAATTTCATCACCAAATTCCTCAAGATTAACATCTTCCTCATCTTCACCACCCGGTTCTCTGAAGACATCTATTTCGTAACCTGTAAGCTGGCTGGCAAGTTTAATATTTAGCCCTCCTTTTCCGATAGCGAGTGATACTTCATTTGGCTTCAGATATATTGAAGCTCTCTTTGTCTCCTCAACAAGTTTGATTGATGTAATCTTTGCAGGACTAAGAGCCCTCTGTATGAAGAGCTGGTTGTTGGAAGTGAAGTTGATGACATCAATGTTTTCATTGCGCAGTTCCCTTACAATACCATGTATCCTTGAACCTTTCATTCCGACACATGCACCAACAGGGTCAATTCTCTCATCATATGATTCAACAGCAACTTTTGCACGTTCTCCCGGAACCCTTACTATCTTTTTAATGGTTATCAGACCATCAAAAATTTCAGGAACTTCCAGTTCAAATAGCCTTTCAAGGAATACAGGCGATGTGCGGCTGAGAATAATGAATGGTGTGTTGTTTCTCATTTCAACCTTTATTACAACAGCCCTGATTGAATCACCTTTACGGAAATGATCTGAAGGGATCTGTTCGCTTTTTGGGAGAATTAACTCGTTACCATCGTCATCAAGGACAAGTATCTCTCTTTTCCACACCTGGTAGACTTCTCCTGTAACTATTTCGCCGATCCTGTCTTTATACTTGATATAAATATTATTCTTTTCAAGATCAAGAATTCTGGCTGTCAGGTTTTGCCTTAATGACAAAATAGCCCTTCTTCCGAAGTCGAGAAATTTAACCTCGTCAGATACCTCTTCGCCCACTTCATAATCTTCGTCTATCTCTTTGGCTTTGGAAAGCGGAATCTGCATAACAGGATCAGTTAACTCCTTGTCGTCAACAACAACCCTGTTTCTCCATATCTCAAAATCCCCTTTATCGATATTGACAATGATGTCAAAATTATCAGCCGAACCATACTTTTTTGCGAGCATACTTCTGAATACATCTTCAAGAACGCTCATCATTGTTGGGCGGTCGATATTTTTGAGCTCCTTGAATTCAGAAAAGGTGTCGATTAAATTAACATTTTCCATCTGGCGTAAATCCCTTTATATTACTTAATTGTTAAAATAACTCTGGTCGATTTTATCTGTTCGAAATTGAAAGAAATATCTTTCAATTCCTTAGTTTTTCCCTTAATTTTAATTTCAGTCTCTAGTTCAAAGCCACCTGCTGTAACATTCTTAAGCTTTCCCGTATATTTAGAGCCATCATTGTCAATAACTTCTACTTTTTTGCCTTCATTTTTAAAATACTGCTCTATTACTCCGAATGGCAAATCAAGACCAGGAGACGAAACCTGTAATTCAAAATCCTCTTTGTCACGGTCGAGGTTATTTACAATATGCCTGTGTATAGAAGCACATTCATCAATTGTTATCCCCTCATTTTTGTCTGCCAGCACAGTTATCCTGTTAGAGCTGCTGACTTTTACTCCAACAAGAAAGAGTCCTGTTCCCTTAATGAACTCCTCTACCAATCCCTGTATATTCTGTTTCTCAATCATTTTCTAAAAACCGATAACAAAATAGGGGACTCTGGTCCCCTAGGTCACAAACACCCCTCAATTCGATTGCAAAGGTATATATTTATATTAAATTATCAAAATAATTAGCATTTATATTGAAGTATTATGCTTGTGGTTCAAAGATGTAGCTTTAAAATCAATAAACATTTCGATATTTGCGATTGACTTTAAACTGCAAGTTAAATAAGCAATTTTTAACTGTGATCATTGTGAAACAGGCAGATATATATGACAAAAATGACCGGTCAATTCTTGAGAACTGCACTCTGTGTCCAAGGGAGTGCAATGTTAACAGGTTTGAGGGAGGAACCGGATATTGCGCCACTGATGCAGGAATTAATATTGCTTCAATATGTATCCATCAAGGAGAGGAACCTTCGATAAGCGGAGAAAATGGTATCTGTAATATTTTTTTTTCCGGATGTAATTTACATTGTCTTTTTTGTCAGAACCACGAAATAAGTAGACCACGATCAATTATCCGGAATCCTGGAATGAACCTAGATACAGCTGTGGATCAGATAGAAGAGATTCTGTCGCTGGGCATAAATACAGTTGGATTTGTTTCACCTTCTCATGTTGTTCCCCAGGTAAAGGCAATAATAAGCAGTCTGCATTCGCGCGGACTGAAACCAACAATTGTTTATAATACAAATAGCTATGATAAACTTGAGACTATACAAAATCTTTCAGGATTAATCAATGTGTATCTTCCAGATTATAAATATGTTACACCTGAAATTGCATCATTGTATTCGGATGCTTCTGATTATCCGGCAGTTGCGTTAAGAGCCATGAAAGAGATGTATTATCAGAAAGGATCAACTCTTGTTCTGGATGAAAAAGGTTACGCTGAAAATGGGTTGCTGATCAGACATCTTGTTTTACCGGGTCATGTCAATGAAAGTAAAAATGTTCTGAGGTCTGTCTGTGAAGAACTGTCGCCAGGTGTTCATCTTTCTCTGATGTCGCAATATCATCCTACGGAAGAGGTGACAGACCATCCTGTACTTAACAGACCTCTTTACAAGGCAGAATATGAATCTGTTATTGAGGAAATGGAGGCACTTGGTTTCAGGAATGGATGGATTCAGGATATGGACAGCTATGAAAACTACAGACCTGACTTCAGTAAAGAAAATCCGTTTGGATGAATTGTCTTCTCTGTGTAACAAAAAAGAAGAACTGGCACAGAGGTCCACAGAGGTTGCACAGAGCGACGAAGAGGAATCTTACATAAATTTTTCCCTCTTCTGGAGGTTGTAAAGCGCAACCAGTAAAAATATGATTGATCCTATCCCAAGTATAATCCGGTTTTTAACCGTTATGATCGCCCAGGTTGCCTCATTAATATCATAAGGAAGGTGAAAAGGATTCAGGAATACATACCATTGGCTATATTGCAGGCTTGAATCACCAAACATCATTAATATAATCCCGAAGATGATCATTATAACTGCAGTCCCGTTTCCATTCCTGATCACTGTGGATAACATGAAAGCCATAAGTCCAAGGAACAATACAGGTACCATTACCTGCGAGGTCATATTTATTATACGGAACTTAACGATCATTACTGATGCAAGGCTTGTAAAAACCAGCATTATAAGAAAGGTAATTACAAAGATCAGGATAATTCTTACAAGCCAGACTTTATACCTGTAGTTGGGTATCCCGAACAAAATCTCAATGGTCCTTGCATCCTGGTCATTCTGAATACCGAATGCAGATGGATAAAAGACAAGAAGCAATCCGGAAAAAAGAAAGACCCCATACAGATCATCCATTCTTGAAACTTCATTAGCGAAAACATAAATGACTGATAGTCCCATATAAAATACTACCGATCCTGCAAGGAACCAGATGAACCTGTTTGCAAAGATAATCCTCAGATTATAGACAATCATTTTAAAAATGAGATTGGAGATATTATTTAAATTATTCGATTTCATTTGTCTGTTATTTTATTATTTAATGAACCCGGATAATCTTTTCTTCTCAGCAGCCAGAGATAAGCATCTTCGAGATTAGGACTAGCTGTTATCGCATCCTCCCATGGTGAAAACTCTGAAATTACTCTAACCCTTACATTGTCGCCCTCTGACATATGGTGTACGACAAGATTTTTTTCGACAAAAGTTCCAAAATCTTTTGCAGGTATCTTAAACTGCCATACATGTCCCTCTGCTTCTTTAGTCATATCGAGAGGCTTTCCGCAATATCTCAGCTTACCTTTATTCAGTACTGCAACCTGATTACATGAACTTGAAATATCTTCAATTATATGAGTTGAAAATATTACAACTCTTTCACGGCTTAACTCAACCAGCAGATTTCTGAATCTGATACGCTCTCTGGGGTCCAGGCCGGCTGTAGGTTCATCGACGACCAGAATGCGTGGCAGGTGCAATAATATCTGTGCAATACCCATCCTCTGCTTCATCCCTCCCGAATATGATCCTATTTTGTCATGTCTGCGCTCCTCCATGTGAACAGCATTCAGTACATGAGTAACCCGCTCTTCCCGGATCTTTACATCGATGATATTTTTCAGCATTGCCTGATAATGCAGATATTCATGAGCTGTCATATTCTCATAGCTTCCAAATTCCTGCGGCAGATATCCTATTAATCCCTGAAGTTCTTCTCTCATTTTCTGTGTGTCGAGTCCATTTATCCAAACCTTCCCATAACTCTGTTCAAGGATACCGCAGATAATTCTCATAAGAGTGGTTTTTCCGGCTCCGTTTGGTCCAAGCAGGCCAAACATTCCATTCCCGATGTTAAGAGAAATACAACTTAGTGCTTTAAATGGTGTTTTCTTTTTTCCGATCAATGGCACGGCAGCAACAATCTTAAATATAGTTTTCCTGATCCCTTTAAATCTTCCTTCAAGGCGGTAAATATCAATGTTTTCACTTGACATTCTCTGGCCTGTTTTATAAATGAACAGGCCTGTATACCATAGTAAACCAAGGATGAGAACAACAACAAGATTTTCCCATTTAAGCTGGAACCAGATCAGGTTGACAATGGGTATGATCCAGAAAATGATAAAATCAATTATCCCTGATATCTTTTTCAGCCAATTTTTATCTCCTCGTGTCGATATACTATTAAATAGTTTACTAAAACCAATCCATACTCCTGACAGGAAGAACCAGGTACCCACACTGAAAATGAAAATCCAGAATCCTTTATTAAGGTAGAAATAGGTGAAATAGATGATGAAGCCAAGTACAGGTACCTGCCATGTTATCTGGGTCATTTCTTTCCACGAAGTATATTGTTTTTCAAGACCTAAACGTTTTCTAATCCTGGCGCCTGCTTTCCATTCCCTGGACCAGCGGTTCTCCCTTTCATAGATTTTAACAAGGCTCTGAACATAAATATTTATATTTTCATCAGGGGAGATAACTGTTTCCCTTGCTTTTCTAAGGCTGTTTATCACAAACCAGGTACCGGCAGGTATGAGTATAATAACCAGTATTGTGGAGATTAGTTTCCAGAGAAATTTATCTATATATGTGTAAATCAGGAAAATCATTATTGTAAAAATCAGGAATTGAATAGTTTTATTCTTCCATCCCAATGAATAAAACCATTTCAATGCATATTCTAATCCTGTATAAAAAGTTGGAATGAAAACCAGGGTAAGCAAAGTGCTCAGAGTCAATCCACCGATCACTGTTATTGCAAATGATGCCCCTATTGCAGAAACAAATTCAGCCTGTCCCATCGCAAGCGGGACCATTGCAATTACAGTTGTTGAGGCAGTTATAAGAATAGGACGCAACCGGGCTACTCCGGCTGTCATCAGAGCTCTCTGAATACGATTTCCTCTCTTACGCAGGATTTTGGTATAATCTATTAGGATGATCCCATTATTCACTACCACTCCTAGAAGAATCAGGAATCCTGTCAACGTATTTGCATTAAGCAGTGAATTCCCGGTGAGGATCAATGCAATAAGTGATCCAAGGGCAGCAAGCGGAATGCTGAACATAAGGACCACCGGTGTTACAAGTGATTCGAATACGGCGGCAAGGATCATAAAAATAAGAAGAAAAGCAATTCCGATGAGATAATAGAAATCTTTCAGCTGGTCCTCTTCATGAACGACTTCCACAGCAATCCCTGGCGGGATATTCAGTCCTGCTACGATTGACTCAATCTCTACCCTGGCTCCTTCAAGAAGATCTTTGGAATTTTTAATCTCATCATTGAAATTGTAAGTAACTGTTATGCGTTTCTCCTGGTTCTCCCGGTGAATATTACCCATTCCCGAAGAGAATACAATATTGGAAAGCTCTTCCATTTCCATCACTGAACCGTTATTCCCTGTTACTTCAAGATGTTTGAGATCATCTATTGATTTGTCTTTCTTTTCTTTTACGACAACGGTATCATCAGCATACTTAATCATAATATCATAACTTTCAGTTCCCTGCCTGAAAGTGGTTCCGGAAGAGTATTCCCGGCTGAATGTTGACAGAGCTGATGACAGATTCAGGAGTGTAAAATCATTTCTTCCAATATAATCCATATCGAAAAGCAGATGGACTTCCGGTTTGTTATCCTGAACATTGATATTCGAACTATTGATTGTTGAAAGGTCATCAACATACGATTTAATGTCGTCAGCCATGTTTCTCATCTGACTGAAATTCTGCCCTTTAATAATCACACTTTCTTTTTTTGATCCGATCCCGAGAAGGTTCATAAAATCTGACCCCGGATTATACGTGTCTCCGCCGCCACCACCCGCAAAACTGCCACTACCTGTAAGTTCATCCATATTTATTTCTGCAGAGGAAATGTTTTTTGTTTTTTCTGAGATATCATTTTTTATTTCAGGAAGTGACCTTTTGCTATTTTTATCCCATTCTTTTGAAAGATTGATTGTAACTGTAGCCTGTTCTTCTTCTATCCGGCTGATTATCTCTTCCTTTTCAGGCAGAGATGCAAGTCTCGATTCAATTTCAGCAACGACAGCATCTGTTTTTTCAAGTGTTGAGCCCCCTGGCATAGTAACAGAAAGCCTGAAATTAGGTGTTTCGACTTCCTGTGTATTACTGATGCTTAAGGTAAGACTGATGAGAAGCGCCGTAAAAAAAACAACCAGTGAGCCGATTATTGTAGTTGCAGGATGTCTCATACTGGCCTTCAATACAAGATGATAGCCCTGAATGAGTCTGTCATGAATTGAAAGTTTTTTAAATATTTCCGAGTTGCTGTCAGGCGATTTGGTGAGAAGATAGTAGGTTGCCATCGGAATGAACAGCATAGCAACCAGGAGAGAAATTGAAAGTGTCGAAATGATAGATACTCCTATATTTTTACCTATCATTTTTACCAGGAAATTGTCTGAGAAAATGAAAGGAAGAAAAACAATTACGGTTGTAAGCGTACCCGCAAAGATCGATCTCCATACTTCTGTAGTTCCTTGTTTAACAGCCGTTTCACAATTTTTCCCCTGCCCAGCCAACCGGTAGATATTTTCAAGTACTACCACGGAATTATCGACAAGCATTCCTATAGCAAGAGCCATACCCACAAGTGTAAGGCTGTTAATTGAAATATTGTAAGCATAGAAAAAATTAAAAGCTGCATATACTGACACCGGAATTGAAATTGCAATAATTGTCACCAGTCGGATATTTCTCAGGAAGAACCAAAGGATCATTACCGCCAGCAAACCTCCTGTAATTGCCAGGTTAATAATCTGATTAATATTCTTTTCCATTATCTCGGCGTTGTTGTTCTGGACAACTATCACCACACCTGAGGCTGCAAGTTTTTTATTCAGTTCGTTAACCTGATTGATTGCAGCATGAGAAAGATTTATCAGGTTTGCCTGGTTGTCATTAACAAGAGCGATTGTGACAGCATCAAGGCCGTTCACCCTGCTGTAAGAACTCTTTTCTTTAACACCGAAAAATATCTCAGCAACATCACGTAATAAAACCGGCCCGCTTGTTTTAACAATAAGGTTGCCAATTTCCTTTACATCAGTATATTCAGAAGTAACATTGACAAATAATTTATTACTTCCATCAACTACCTTCCCTGCGAAAGATTTATTTACCCCATTATTGTTGAGTAAACTTCTTATCTGGCCAATTGAGATTCCGTTTGCTTTGCATGCTTTTTCATTTAACCGGATCTCAATGGAATTTTCCTGTCCTCCATAAACCTGAACTCCGGCGACTCCATCAATGTTCTCAAATTCGGGTTTTATCTCCCTTTCGGCAATATTTCTGATTCTGTCAATTCCGCCCTCTCCACGTACCTGAAGCTCCATAAACTGGTTAGTAAGTTGCTTCAGGTCAATCTTAAGAACGTTAATTAAAAACTCTGCCGGTATTGTGCCTTTTACTATATTAATTTTCTCCTGAAGCTTCAGGTTCGCATATTTCAGGTTGGCATTCTGATTATAATAGATCAATATAATACCATTTGTTGACGAGATATTTGATTCGATCTTTTCAATACCCTCAAGAGTTCCTATTGCCCCTTCAATCGGAATAATTGCCTGTGTCTCAATGTAAGAAGGATCCATTTCGAGAGGAGTTGCAACCTGGACTATAAGAGTTGGCAACTGTGCATCAGGGAATAGTTCAACAGTAAGCTTTTTGTAAGAAATATATCCAAGCATTGTAAGCCCGAGGAAGAGCATACAGATAAGAATTCTTCTATTTAAAATAAAGTTCATTTTCAGTCATATAAGAAATTTCCCGGGCTATCCTGTTACTTTCCTTGTGCCTGTCAACCAATTACCGAAACTATCAAATACCCAGTATACACAAGGGATTACCACCAATGTCAGCAGTGTTGATGAAACCAATCCTCCGATAACGGCAAGGGCCATCGGTGCTCTGAGGGAAGCACTCTCACCAATCCCGATAGTAAGTGGGAGGAGAGCAAGAATTGTTGTCAGGCTGGTCATCAGGATTGGTCTGATTCTTTGTGTCCCGGCAAGAACTATAGCATCTTTCTTTTCTATTCCGATCTCTCTCAGTTGATTAATCCTGTCGATTAGCAGTATTGCATTATTAACAGCAATACCGCCAAGCATAATTATTCCGATATAAGCCATCATATTCAGAGTCTTCCCTAACAGAAAAAAAGTCAGAACAGTACCTACACCCGCGAGGGGAATAGTAAGCATTACAACAAATGGTTGTATGATAGATTCAAATTGAGCAGCAAGCACCATAAAGACGAGAATCAGAGAAAGCATAAGTGCAAAAGAGAGGTTCGACATTGTTTCTCTGCGCTTGAGTTCCTCACCGGTGAATTCCATTTTATAATCAAGTGGTAATATAACTGCTTTTAAAGACGACTCAGCCTCTTTTACTACCTGGTCAAATGCAGTTTTTCCGGTAACCATGGCATAGATATAGCATGTCCTTGACTGGTTTCTTCTTGTTATTTCCCGTGGAGTGACGATTGTTTTGATTGAAGCAAGTTCGCTCAGCGGTACTTTTACACTACCTGCAGTTATCATCAGATCGCGTAGCTGATGCAACGAAAGATCCCCAAGCTTTACAGTAATATCTTTCATCTCGCCGTCTTTCTCAAAACTGCCGGCAGATGACCCTGCCAGATAGCTTTTTATCTGGTTGATTATGCTTTCAACCGTAACACTGTAAAAACTGGTTTTGAATCTGTCGATAGCAACTTCTACCTCAGGGGTACCTTCATCAAGTGAGGTTGTAATATTATACAGGCCCGGATTATTCAGAAGAATAGTTTTGGATTCATTAATTATTCTTTCCAGTTCATTATAGTCTTCACCTGATACTTCCAGTGAGAATGGAGCTTCAGTTGTTCCTAATGAAGACTGAAGGGCGGTCTCTTCCCTGGTAAAGCTGATTTCGATGTCAGGGATAGTTTTCATGTACTTTCCGATAACTGAGATTGCTTCTTCTGTCCTTGAGGCAAATTCATCAGATAGTATCACCTTGAGCGTGGAGATATTTTCGCCCTTTGTACCTGTTGTTTGAGTAAGTGAGGAGTTATTATCAGCGCCTGCCTGGCTGTAAATCATTTTTATTTTATCCCCTAATAATTCCCTGATTATACCTTCGGTTTTATTGGTTGTACTCTCGGTGCGCAGGAGGCTTGTACCTTCAGGGAGTTTCAGGGTTAAAGTAAATTCTGCAGATTCTGATTTTGGCATAAATTCGCTTCCAAGCTTTGGTATGAGCAAGCCTGAAACTACCATCAGCAGAACTGATAAAATAATTACCATGGTTCTCTTTTCAAGGGTGTTTCTCAGAAATCTTTCATATTTTTTGAAACGAAGAGGAGGAGAAGTATCAACATGTTTCTTTTTGTCAGTGAACAATGCTGAAACAAGCATAGGGATAACAAGCATTGCAACTACGAGGGATGAAATAAGAGAAAAAGCCACTGTCCAGGCCTGATCCTTGAACATCTCCCCTGAGGCTCCATGCAGGTATACTATAGGAAGGAAAACGACAATTGTCGTAACAGTTGATGCAGTTATAGCTCCACCAACTTCTCCCGTACCTTTAATGACAGCCTCCTTTAAAGCTACTCCTTCTTCACGCAGACGTGTAATATTTTCAAGAACAACAATTGCATTATCGACAAGCATTCCGGCACCAAGTGCCAGACCTCCCAGCGTCATGATATTAAGGGTGAGATGGTTAAAATACATCAGGTTGAATGTTGCAATAATTGAGACAGGAATTGCCACACTGATGACAAGAGTTGTTCCAATTCTTCTGAGGAAAATGTAAAGAATAAATACAGCCAGAAGAATTCCTACTATGAGGGTATTCTTAACTTCACCGATCGCATTTTGAATATAAGCGCCCTGGTCCTGGACTCTTATGAACTGATAACCGGGTAATGCTTTTTCAAGACCCGATATAGCAGAGCCAAGACTTTTCACAACATCAACAGTATTGAATTTAGGTTCTTTATAAATTGACAGACCAATACATCTTTCACCATTGATTGTTACGATATTTTCAGGATCTTTGTTAGCAAATTCAATAGTGGCAACATCCCTGAGATATACAGGGACTCTTGTTGATACTGTAGTGGAGGCCAGATTCTGGTTTACTGTTGTTCCTCCGGAAGCAGCCTGTTTAAAACCAACAATAATATTCTCAAGATCATCAATATCCTCAAGTACACTTACTCCTTTCACAGTATATTTAAGCCCCATATCCACTATCGAGCCGCCGGAAACATTCCTGTTATAATTATTGATCTGAGCTGCAATTACATCTGACGTAAGTCCGAATGATTCGAGAACGTACTTGTTAGTTTCAATGACAACTTCACTTTCCTCAATTCCCGTTAGTTTGACGTCGGCAACTCCTTCAATTCTGACTAACTCATTCCTGATATAGTTTTCGGCAACCTTTCTGATTTCATCCATGTTGGTAATACTCTTATTTTTAAGACCAACAATCATTACAGGAGCGGCATTCGGATCGTATTGTGAAATGGTAAAATCCTCAAGATCTGAATTCTGACGGAAGGAGTTTAATTCTTTCTGAAGATCAAGAAAGGCTTCATCCATATCTTTATTCCAGTCGTATTCAACTGTTATCGTGGCAGATCCGACCTGGGAAACTGATGAGACCTGTACTACATCACTTTGACGCATTGAAAGGGATTCGATCTGATCAACATAGTTTTTCTCAATCTCTTCAGGAGGCTTCTCGCCTGCTTTCAGTTCAATATAGATTTTTGGATTGTTCAGATCGGGGAAAAGATCGGTTCCCAGTTTACCGAATGAGATAAACCCCAGAAGAACTATCCCGAGTACAAGCATTAAGACTGTAACAGGGTATTTTACAGCAAATTGGGCAATCCTGTTCATTTTGGTTATTTAATAATTTTTACCTTCGATTTGTTGCTTAGAGTTTCAAAACCACTCGTTACAATACGTTCATTTTTTGTCAGTCCCCGGGTCACTTCAACGTCAGTTAGATTCTCCAGCCCGGTTTCAATAATTCGTTCAGCAGCTACACCCCGGTCGACAATGAAGACAGTTTTTCCTCTCTGACGTGAGAGAATAATATTTTTTGGGATTACTATGACAGAATCTTTCCTGTTTATAATTATATCGGCTTTTACAAACATTCCTGGTCGCATGAGCAGGTCCGGATTCATAATTGAAATATTCCCTTTAAATGTTCTGGTATCGGCGTTAATAGCCGGTGACAATTGTGTTATGTTGCCTATAATGGTATCCTCGGGGAGAGAATAATTCGTCAGTTTGACGATCTGACCTGGTTTGATAACTGATATATATTTTTCAGGCAGTTGAACATCCATGTACATTACTTTGTAATCCATTATTTTAACTATAGTTGATCCGGTTTCAACCTGCGTACCCTGCGTATAATATGGCAGATCAACAATCACTCCGTCTATGGGGGCGGAGATTCTTGTTTTTTCTAGTTGTAGTCTTGCATTCTCAACATTGCTCTTTGCATTAACGTAATTGTAAGCAGAAGTCTTCATGTCTTTTAGGGTTACACCTCCTTTTTCATATAAGGATTCCTGCTTTTTCATTTCGCTTTCACTTAGTTCCAGGTTCAGCTCATTTGCTTCAAGCTTTATTGAATTAACATATTCTTTATCTTCAAGCCGTGCAATTAGTGATCCTGCCTGTACCTTATCACCAAGCTGCCATGCTCTTCCTGTCTGTGGATTCTTTTCAAGATAATACGAAGCTGTTATCTTTGATTTGAGTATTATTTCTCCTTTCGGAAAAGCAGTACCTGTTGTATTTATGAATTCTTCAATTGGTTTGAGTATAATATCCTCCACCGAAACAGGTACTTCAACATCAGCATTAAGGTTCTGATCTTTGTTCCTGCAGCCTGCCATTAATATTAGCGTAACTGCGATAATGAAAATATTTTTTTGCATGATATTATAAATTATGTATTATTTTTTTATTGTCATAACCGGTGAAACCGGCTCTTTCTTTTCAAAGTCGTAAAGTGTCTGGATTTTAAGATTAAGAAGTTCAAGTTTGTAAGTGATCAAAGAATTCGTGAAAGTCAATTGCTTTTCTGAAAGCTGATTCTGGTAAATATTAAGATCCATCCCGGTAAGATCCCCATTTTTATATCTTTCGAGATTCAGATCATAAGTGAGCTGGGCATTTGTGACAGATTGTCTGGAGATTACTATCTGGTTCTGTAGATTAATAAGATTCCTGTATACTTTTCTGATGTCCAGGATAATATTGTTGCGTTCTTCTTCCAGATTTATGTTTGCAGTTTCAATAGTTGCTTCAGTAGCTTTTATCATTGACTTTCTTTTCCCCCAATCCCATAATGGTATCTCCAGTGATAATTTAATTTCTTCATTATCAGTTGAGTTTTCCTTATCATAAATATTCCGGAGGTTCTCATTATCTCCAAACAGACCAAATGATAGTCCCAGACTCCCTTTAAATTCATTTTGAGCCTTGGTCTGGATCAGGTCAAACTGAGATGATTCAATATTGATCTTCCGCTGGCGGAGCTCCATCCGGTTATTCAGCCCCTGATCAATTGCAAAGGAAATATCTACCTGAACAGTATCAACTTCAATATTCGGCAAAACAATTATTTCATCATATAGACTCATGCCGATAAGTAACTTGAATTCATCCCTGGCATTTTCAAGAGATACCTGCTTGTTCTCAAAGTCTGATTTAGTAGTTGCCAGGTTCAGTTCTGCCTGGTACATTTCTTCACGGGCAGAAATTCCGGCGTCGACTTTGTTCTTCGAGACTTCATGACTTTTTTGCATATTCTGATATGCCTGATTAGCTATATCAAGACTTTGCTGCTGCTGATAGACATTATAAAATGCCTGTGTGACAAGTTTCTCAAGAGAGAGCAGCTGGATCGCATAGTTTAACTGTGCATTTTCAAGAGCCAGCTGGAGCTCCTTAAGCTGAAGTTTGGTCCTGTTATATGTGAATAGTGGCTGGTCGAGTCTGATTGCCAGATCATTACTGAATCCTTTTTTTTGCAGGGTGGCGAATTCACTGTAATTGTCCAGATACCCAAAAGTGTTTGATAACGAAAGAGTCGCATCAGTCCATACTATAGGCTGCAGGACTGTAAAACTACCATAAGTCTGTGTTTTTTTTACACTGTTGTAATCGGAAATCAGATCGCTGAATACTCTGGACTGACTATAACTGACCGGAGTTAACATTAATGAAAATTGTGATTTCAATGAAGCATTTTGAGCATTAAGGTTCTCCTGGCTTCTGATCAGACTGAGTCTTGCTATTTTAATTGACGGACTATTTGCCTCAGCAATGCTCAGAGATTTCTCAAGAGTTAGTCCCTCCTGGGCTAAGGAAACTGAAATGCCTGAGATCAATATTATCAGTATCAGAAAACTGATCTTTGCTTTATTATTGGAATGATTTTTCATTATAGAAATTCTTATGTTTTTTATTTTTCTTACTTCTGCCTTACCCATCTGATGGCATCTCCAATTACAATTTGTCCTGCTGATTTATTTGTAAGTACTACTTTGGCTGTATCATGGGACAGATAAAACCGTCCCAGATTATTCCATCCACCCTCTGCTTTTGCATAATCAATGGTTATATTCTCAACCCCTTCATCATGATATACTTTATAATGCATATCCTTGTAGCGATCATCTGCCTGTTGTTCCGGAGGACCACCAGGCTGCTCAGGTCCGCCCTGTCCACCTGCTCTTCCTGCTCTTACAATCATTCTGTCAGGGATTTTTCCTATATAACAGTAGATATCATAATATCCTGGTTCCTTGATAATTGCTGCCCATGTTACTGATCGGTCACCTGTACCTCCCCTGGTATAAACCGAAGAACGGATATACTTTCCATAATATAGAGCTTGTACTACTGGCTGCCAGTATTCCGGAAGGTCCCATTGTTTTATCTGCGTGTAGGTCTTATCTTCTTTATTTTCAATACCAAGTAGTTTTTTAAGTGGACTAATAAAGTCCTGATTGCCGGAAATGAATCCAGGGTCCTCATTATCAACTATTATCTCGGAAGGATCAGAGAATGATGGTATTGAGGCAAGAACTTCTTCTCCTGAAAACTCTTTTACGGAGCTTTTTGTTTTTATAACCTCAGTGATAGGCATGGAGATCTCGCCGGGTATGTTTTTGGCAAACAGTGTATTTATCAGCATAGCCCTGGGTTGAGCATCTAAAACTATTCCTATTTTTTTTGATTCATTCGGACCCATAAGGACTATTCTGGATATATCTAAAGCTTCCATACCGCGACCCTGCATTGAAATGTTGAACCTGCCTCCGCCACCACCTCCTCCCTGTGAAGATGTCATCATTTGGTTCCTACCGCTACCGGCACCGCCGGTTCTGAATGACACATTGAACAGACCAGATACAGGCTCAGGATTTGAAGCCACAAAAGCCACCTGATACCTCGACCTCTCCCCGACAACAATCTCATTTGCTTTTAAATCAGAGATCAGAAAACCCGGTTGCGCTTTTCCATTAAACCAATCCTCCAGATATGGATAGAAATCAAAACCGAATTTCTTTTTTAAATCATTATTAAACTGCACAATATCAATACTTTTAAACTCATGTTCATCTATATACCTGGTGAACCAGTTTTTAAAATCTTCTATTCCTGCTTTCGATCTTAAAAGGTTAAAGAGCCAATCCCCTTTTACAGCCAGAACTGTCCTGATTGTATCCCCACGAGGATTTTTTGCAAGAAGATCCTTAAAGCTTAATTCCTTTAGAATAAGATTAGCCTTGTCGTTATCTGAAAGTATGCCAAAATTTGCCTGAAAACCTCCCCTCGGCCCTGCCGGAGTTATCTGTTGAAGATGGGATTCAAATACTGCATTAATTACCGGAAAATCTGATGAGAAGAAATTATTTTTAAAGAAGTAGAAACTGGGTCCCAGACGATATCTTGTCGGTTCATTTGAGGCGACTCCATTTATAAATCTGAAGTTTTCTCCACTTATAAAAGTATTACGGATAAAATCATTAAACAATCTTACCTGTAGTTCTTTATCAGTAATTACCTGATTATTACGGGCCATCCTTTTTTTCTGACGACTAAACCTTTTGTAGAAACCGGCATTATCGAGTGTTGACAACTTCTCAGGAAGCAGAACCATTGATGGCTGTACTTCAGCTCTTGTCTGAGTATTTTTCCTGGGAAATGAATAAAACTGAACCGGGACCTCTACAAGGCTCAGAGTCTTAAAAGGATATCTGGTAGAGAAAGTGGTTTCGAGATCTCTCATAATTCCTGAAACAAGATTGGGAAGTGTGTCTTTTATTTCACTAAGATCCTTTTTGTAATAATCATGCCCCGGAAAGTAATAACTTATATACTCAACAGAATCTACATTCAGAGTATCGGACATATAATTACCAATTGCAATAGTCAGGCCTGTCAGAGGACTGCCCGGTTTAAAATGAGTATAACCATTTTCTGTTTTCATTTTCCCCTGGGAAACTACAGAAAGCCCTTCTTCGGTCTTTACCCGGAGAGAATAGTTAGTGAAATCTATCTTTATGCGAGCCGGATTCCCGGGATAGTAGTTGAGGGAAGCCACAGGATACCAGAAAGTTTCAGGTGTTAATAAAACATATTTATCTTCCAGAAAAGCCTGCCGCTTATTAACATTCACCATTGCTATTCTGTAAGGAGTCTCCTTAATATTATCACTATAATTAGGGTAACAAAATGATTCGCTGATAGTCCCTGAGTAAGAAATAAGAAGACTGTCAATAGTTCCCGGCTCAAGAACTTTACCAGGATCTATTTCAATTATCTGATTTGATTTTATGAATTTCAGTTCTTTCCCTTCAGAAGATACTTTCAGAACATTCAGAGACGGATTCAGTGAAAAGAGGTAGCGATCAAGTGGTATTTTGTTATTATTAATTATTTTAAGACTTGCAGTTGCTTCAAGTGAATTTCCTTTATGGAGAAAGGCTATGTCCGCATCCGTGACAGATGCAAAATTTCTATTCTCAAATTTTCTGTTAGTCTCGATTACCTGGGTTTTAAATTCTATTCCATTTCTATAAACTGAGTAAGTATTGAATCCGCAGATTCCTGCTCCAGAAAGAAAAACAATAAGGAATATTATTGTCAGAGATCTGTGTAATCTGGATTGAGGCAATCGATTGAATAATAAAACTGTGGCTAATACAAGAGCCATCCCAAGAAAGAAATAAAGAAGTCTTTGATTTAAAATAAATTCGAGGTTGTCAAAGCCGATGATCCCGGATTTGAACACAGGAACTCCGAAAGCCATATAGTCGAAAAGCAATCCCATTCTGAACCATAAGTAGAACACATTAAGTGCTGCTATACCAAGAAGCATCAGGAATGTTAATGCCTGATTTTTGATCAACGACATAAGCATGAAAGCTAGTCCGAGACTGAATACTAAAGTTGGAACACATATAATAAGCAGGTATGAGATATAAGACATATAATCTATTGTCATACTCTTGGAAATAATGTTCATCAGAAGGCCGATAGCAAGGATAAGAATATCCAGTCCTAAGAAAAGACGAAGGATTCCCCATGTCTTTCCAATGACATATTCAAAATTCGACATTGATCTGGTGTACAGCACTTCGTTAGTATCAAGTTTCTTATCTCTTTTAAGGAAGTCAGCAGCAAGAAAGATGACAACTATAGCCTGACCGATGTTAAGCAGGTAGAGGTTTATTAGGGGTAAGGAGGAGGGAATTGATACCAGATCCCACGATTCATCACCAACAGGTGAGAAAAGACCAATGTTCATGAAAGTGAATATAAAAAGAGCCCCTGATGAAAAGAGCCTGAAGAACCAGCTTCTTCTTAGAGTTTTTGCTTCATATTTTGCAACAGTTCTTATGTTATGAAGAAATAACATATTCGTATATTATTATTAATCAGCAATATCGGCATGAAGCTTATGCTCCATATAGTACACATAGGCATGCTCTATATTTGGAATAATAGTAGTTGAGTTGTAGCCAGGAATATCATCCGCAACGATCTGCACTTCCCAACCTGCTTCAACAGGAATGGTTGAGATCACATTATATCTCTCCTTAACCATTTCATATTCATAAGGATTAAGATAAAGTTTGAATACATGACCTTCAGCATGCTTTACCAGGTTTTCAGGGGAGCCGGAAAAGACCAGTTCTCCCTTGTTAAGCAAGGCCATTCCCTGGCAGGTGGATGATATGTCACCAACAATATGGGTTGAAAGGATGATAGTAACATCGTGCTGACTCAATTGCGACAGAATATTTCTGAATCTTATTCTTTCATCCGGATCAAGACCTGTTGTCGGTTCGTCAACTACAATTATTTTAGGGCTTCCGATAAGTGCCTGCGCAATACCTAATCTTCTTTTCATACCCCCTGATAACTTGTTAGCCTGGCGGTCACGAACCTCAAGAAGACCCACCTGATCAAGCAGCCGGTCGACTTCTTTAATTCTCTCCTTTTTGTTTTTAAGACCTGCAAGTGATCCTGAATAATCGAGGAACTCCCATGTTTTAAGTGCAGTAAAAAATCTGAAATCCTGGGGAAGATAACCAAGTATGCTCCTCAATTCTTTCCTGTAGTTCTGTATGTCTTTTCCATCAACCAGGACTACTCCGGATGTAGGTTTCATTAATGTAACAATAATCCTCATGAGACTCGACTTTCCGGCACCATTTGGTCCCAGAAGCCCGAACATGCCTGTTCCGAATTCCAGGTTTATATCTTTTAATGCATGATTACCATTTGGATATATTTTATTAAGTCCCAGAATCTCAATTTTCATCAATACTCATATAAGTGAGAAATAATAGCTGATATATATCTTCTGCCATGATAAAGACGGGATATTTTTCATTTGTGACAACTTTGGCTTATGTTGTACAGCATAAAAACTAAAATATTCCTTTTACTGTATGAACTCACACACTTGAGTTCATGGGTACAGGAAATAACAAAGGGATCATAAATAATTACCCGATTATTAAAATCTGTATCAATTAAACTAAATTAAACAATTAAAACCAATCAAGCAGTTGCAACCTCAGGATTATTGCATTATAAAACTAATTCCTATTTTTGTAGATTAAAATTATTCTGGTGGTTTATTTTACTAATAAGCGAAAAATAATTAATGATCCGGTTTATGGGTTTATAAATATTCCGGGAGATTTTGTTTTTGATCTCATTGAGCATCCATGGTTTCAGAGACTTCGGAATATAAAACAACTGGGATTAACGAGTTTTGTGTATCCCGGGGCAAATCACAGCCGGTTTCAGCATGGTCTTGGAGCTTTGCATCTGATGGATATGGCTATTAGCACGCTCAGAAATAAAGGAGTTGTGATTTCGGAAATTGAGGAAGAAGCAACTTTTATCGCTATCCTGCTGCATGATACCGGACATGGTCCCTTCTCGCATGCTCTTGAGAACTCAATTATCAGCGGGATTTCTCATGAAGATATTTCACTGCTGCTTATGAGGAAACTAAATGAAGAATATGGTGGAAAACTTGATCTGGCAATAGAAATTTTCAGAGGCACCTATCCGAGAAAATTTTTGCATGAACTGATTTCAGGGCAAATGGATATGGACAGACTGGATTATCTNCGGAGAGATAGCTTTTTTACNGGTGTTATTGAGGGNGCCGTTGGATCAGACAGAATAATCAGGATGCTTAATGTTGTAGANGACAGTCTTGTTATTGATGAAAAAGGNATATATTCACTTGAAAAATTNCTGATCGCACGTCGGCTGATGTACTGGCAGGTCTATATGCATAAAACAGTTCTTTCATCAGAAAGTCTTCTTGTAAAGATACTAAAGAGGGCTAAAGAACTCGCTGCTGAAGGTAAAGAACTGTTTTCAACACCTGCCCTGAGATTCTTCCTTTATAATAACTTAAATTCTGCTGATCTTACCACTGACGGAAACTTTACCCCTGGGCTTATTGCCTCGAATTTTACAAAACTTGATGATACAGATATCCTCATTTCAGCCAAATACTGGGTTGATGATTCAGATAAGGTCCTTTCAGATTTGTCGGGAAGGTTAGTGCGCAGAGATCTTTTAGCAATAGAATTGCAGAATGATCCGTTTCCCGTAAACAGGGTTAAAGGACTAATGAATCTGGCAGGAGATATTATGAAAGTAGGTCCGGAATATGAAGATTATTATGTTTTTACAGATAGTATATCGAATCTGGCATATACACCGGAATCAACAGAGGTTGGAATCTTGCTCAAGAATGGAAAGACAGCTCACATTTCAGAAGTTTCAGATATGTTTGACCACAGGTTTTTGTCTGAACGAATAACGAAATACTTCCTTTGCTATCCGAAAGAATGTCGTTAACTTAAAAAATAATTTCATGGAATTTACTGCCGCAGCAATAGCTGGATTTTTGAAAGGGGAAATAGAGGGTGATCCTGACATTAAAGTAAACACTGTTTCCAAAATTGAAGAGGGGAATGAGGGAGCGTTGTCATTTCTGGCAAATCCGAAATATGAACATTATATATATACAACCGGTTCATCAATAGTTCTGGTAAATAAAACATTTACTCCCTCGGAAAAAATAAAAGCAACCCTGATCAGGGTAGAAAATGCATATGAAGCATTTGCCTCACTGCTTCGACTGGTTGATCAGTCCAGACCCAGAAAAAAAGGGATCCATGCTGCAGCGATCATTGAGCCAACAGCAAACATAGGTTCAGATGTTTACATCGGGCCTTATGCTTATATCGGTGAGAATTGCATTATTGGTGACGGTTGTGCAATCTATCCTCATGTTTATATAGGTGATAACACCAGTTTGGGCAGAAATTGTATTATTAACCCGGGGGTTAAAATTTATCATGATTGTCTGGTTGGAGAAAGTTGTATCATTCATGCAGGAACTGTAATCGGTAGCGATGGATTCGGTTTTGCACCGCAGTCAGAAAGTGAATTTATGAAGATCCCGCAACTGGGGAACGTAATTCTGGAGGACCATGTTGAGATAGGAGCCAATGTTACAATTGACAGGGCAACAATGGGTTCTACAATTATCCGTAAAGGCGTTAAACTGGATAATCTCATTCAGATAGGACATAATGTTGAGGTAGGAGATAATACGGTTATGGCTGCACAGACAGGTATAGCTGGATCAACTAAAGTTGGAAAAAACTGTATGTTTGGAGGGCAGGTTGGTCTTTCAGGGCATATTAAAATTGCAAGTGGTACAAAAATAGGAGCACAGGGGGGAGTTCTTGGTGATGTGAAAGAGGAAAATACAGTGATAATAGGTTCCCCGGCAATAGATCTTAAACAGTTTCTAAGGTCTTCAGTCATTTTTAAAAAACTACCTGAGCTGAAGACAAAAGTTGATACTCTTGAAAAAGAGCTGGAATCGATCAAAAAGAAGTAGTTTTGCTATTCGTTCCGGGCAGAATTTTCAGTAATAAAATTAGTTATATGTGAATTTAGTATTTTGTTCGAATTTTTTTTATTTTTTTTGTACCCGGAATTTATTTAATATTTAATGCTGATGAGTGAAAAGCAGAGGACACTTGCAAAAGAAACAAGCCTTACCGGGAAAGGATTGCATACTGGAATTAATGTAAAAATTACATTTAAACCGGCTCCGGCAAATCATGGGTATAAATTTTGCAGAGTTGATCTTCCGGGAATGCCCATTATTGATGCACTGGCTGAACATGTTACAGATACATCACGCGGAACAACCCTGGTACAAAATAACGCTTCAGTTTCAACTATTGAACATGTGCTTGCTGCATTACATGGTTTGCGCATTGATAATGCTCTAATAGAGATGGATGGACCTGAGGCTCCTATAATGGGGGGTTCCGCCTGGAAGTTTGTTGAAGCACTTAAGGAGGCAGGTATAGTTGAACAGAAAGAGGACAGGAATTATTTTGTCGTCAAGCAAAAAATCACCTTCTCTGATGAGGAACATGGAGTGGATCTGATTGTATATCCTGATGATCATTTCAGCGTCAATGTCCTTATAGATTATAATTCCAAGATACTGGGAAACCAGTATTCAATACTTGATACTATTGATGACTTCGAAGAGAAGATATCCAGGAGCCGCACATTTGTATTTTTTCATGAACTGGAACCACTTTTTAATATGGGATTTATTAAGGGTGGCGATCTTGACAATGCGATTGTTATTCTCGAAAAAGAAGTTGAACAGGCTGAAATAGACCGTATTGCAAAACTATTTAACCGCCCCGGTATTAGTACTCATACAGCAGGAATACTTAATAATACTGAATTACGTTATCCTAATGAACCGGCCCGTCATAAATTGCTTGATATTATGGGAGACCTGGCCTTGGTCGGGCACCCTATAAAAGGTAAAGTGGTAGCAACCCGTCCTGGTCATTATGCCAATACAAGGCTTGCAAAAATCATGAGGCAGGAAATGAAAAAAGCTCTTTCAAAGCGTGACATTCCGGTTTATGATGCTTCTCAACCCCCTGTCTTTACTGTCGAAGAGATCAAAAAAAGGCTGCCACACAGATTTCCTTTTTTACTTGTCGACAAAATAATTTCTCTGGATGAATCCTCAATTGTAGGGATCAAGAATGTTACATTTAATGAATCATTCTTTCAGGGCCATTTCCCTGATGAACCTGTCATGCCCGGAGTGCTTCTGGTTGAAGCTCTTGCACAGACAGGAGGATTACTTGTACTGAGTTCTGTTGAAGAACCCGAAAAATATTCGACCTACTTTCTTAAAATCGACAAACTTAAATTTAAAGCCAAAGTAGTTCCCGGCGATACAGTGATACTTAAAATGGAACTTGCCGATGTTATGAGGAGAGGAATAGTTACAATGTTCGGACAGGCATATGTTGGAAATAAGCTTGTTCTGGAAGGGGAAATGACTGCGCAGGTAGTAAAAAATAAATAGCAGATCGATGATCTCAAAATTAGCATATATACATCCCGACGCTAAAATTGGCAATAATGTTATAATTGACCCTTTTGCCTATATCGCAGGCAATGTCATTATTGGTGAGGGAACATGGGTTGGCCCTAATTCAACAATACTGGATGGAGCAAGAATAGGAAAAAACTGCAGGATTTTCCCTTCTGCGGTTGTATCAGGAATCCCTCAGGATCTTAAGTTCAGAGGAGAAGAGTCAACTGCTGAAATTGGAGATAACACAACCATCAGAGAGGGTGTTACAGTAAACCGTGGTACCGCTGCTGTTGGCAGGACAATTGTTGGAAACGGTTGTCTTTTAATGGCTTATGCTCACATTGGACACGACTGTGCCATTGGAGACAACTGTATTATCGGCAATTCAACCGGCCTTGCCGGAGAAGTGAAAGTCGATGATTGGGCTATTCTGAGCGGAGGTACCCTTGTACATCAATTCGCACATATCGGGGCTCATGTCATGATCGGGGGTGGTTCTAAGGTGCGGATAGATGTTCCTCCATTCATCAAAGCTGACCGCGATCCACTCTCTTATCTCGGACTTAATTCAGTCGGATTAACCCGACGGGGATTTGGAAAGGAAAGAATTGACGAAATTCATAATATTTACAGAGCTATATATCAGAACGGTATGAATATTTCACAGGCTATGGATCATGTGGAAAAAGTATTCAAACCTTCACCTGACAGGGATTATATTCTTGAATTCATCAGTAAATCAGAGAGAGGAATTATAAGGGCGAGGTGATTCCTGCCCTTAATTTTGCTTCCCCCACCCGGGTGCGGTAATCTCAACTTCTGACCCATCATCCCCTGCAATAATATTTCCGGAACCCGACAATGTCATATGACCAATGACCTTAACCGATTGTATAACTTTGAGCTTTTCAAATAACTCGAGAGGAATTGTAAAAAGGAGTTCATAATCCTCACCACCGTTAAGTGCAGGAACCATTGGATCAATATTAAACTCTTCCGCAAGTCTCGAGGTCTCTATATCTATAGGGACTTTACTGTAAAATATCCTGCAACAGGTACCAGATAGTTTACAGATATGAAGCAGGTCGGAAGCAAGTCCGTCTGTAACATCGATCATCGAAGTAGGCCTGATTTCTGCCTTATGAAGCGCCGCTAAGACATCAGAAGGAAACTCTGGCTTTAGCTGTCTCCCAATAATATATTCAAAACCTGCAAGATCAGGTTGAGTAACCTTTTCTTTCTGAAAAAGC
>JGI20214J51088_10000642_pt1 | contig 24096 bp, 23 predicted proteins | sample WetSurMetagenome_FD_51088 | JGI IMG/M metagenome (IMG submission 51088) | reverse complement strand
CCGGCGGCGCGAAGCGGTCGACCAGCACCTGGTAGACGACCGCGCCGTTGCGCCAGTCCTGCTCGCGCCGCTCGAACTCTCCCGTCGCCGCGGCATCAAAGCCCTGTTCCAACCTGTCGACAGGAGAAGCTTCATCGAGCATGGCCGCCATCGTCGATCAAAGATACGCGCAGATGTCGGCAGTGTCATCCTCTGCGGTCTCGAGCAGGCAGGAGTTGCTCGCCAAGGTCACGGCCCTGTCGGTTTCGGGGTCCCGGCACGCGCGACGCCCACGCGCCATCGACAATCTGCCGTGGCCCGCCTGATCCGATGCTTGACTCCGATGCTGGCAGCGGCGTTGCTCTGCAGCGCTCCGCTGTCGTCGACCGCGGGCATTGGCAGCGGCAGCGTACCGACCGAAGCGACGCTGCGCCGGGAGGCGGCCAGCCAGGCGGCAGCCGGCGACGACAAGGCCTATCTGCACACGCTCGAGCAGCTGCTGCGCTACCACCCGAGCGCGGCCTATTGGCGAGAACGCATCGAGCGGCTGCAGCGCGAGAGCGGCTTCGACCCGCTGCTGCTGATCGACAGCTACCGGCTGTTGTTCGCCACCGGAGCGATGGAGGACGCACCCGAGTACACGAGCCTGGCCGAGCTCGCGCTGCAAGCCAATCTGCCGGGCGAGGCCAAGCAAGTTCTGGACGCCGGCTTCGCCGCCGGTGTGCTCGGCGCCGGCCCCGACGCCGCAACGCACGAGGCCCTGCGCAAGCGCGTCCACAAGCTCGCCGACGATGACGCGCGCCACCTCGCGCGCGCTACCGACCCCGGTCCCGGCGCGAGCGGCGACCTGCGCGTGGCCACCGGATTGGCCTACACCACCGAAGGCCAGGCCGAGCGCGGCATCGGGCTGGTCAAGCAAGGTCTGGCGCAGGGCGAAGTGACCCGACCCGCGCGCGCCCGGCTGCGCCTGGCCTGGGTCTCGGCGCAGGCCGGGCGCGACGAGGCGGCGCGCGCCATCCTGGAGTCGCTGCAGAACCGCGGCGGCAGCCTGGGCGAGATCGCCCGGCTCTGGCTGATCCACCTCGGCGCCGATGACACTGCGGCCGCGCCCGCGGCGTCCGCCGCGTCGAGTTGACCGCCGGCACCTGCCGGCCCACGGGACCGCCGCTATGATCCGCGGCCCTGCCCCGACCATGGCCGACGCTCCCGCCTCCCTCAACGCCGCCCAGCTCCAGGCCGTACACCACCTCGCCGGCCCCAGCCTCGTGCTCGCCGGCGCCGGCTCTGGCAAGACGCGCGTCATCGTGCACAAGATCGCGCGCCTGCTGCAGACCGGGCTCGAGCCGAAGCAGATCGCCGCGATCACCTTCACGAACAAGGCGGCGCAGGAGATGCGCGAGCGCGCGAAGGCGCTCGTCGGCGCACGCGCGGCCCGTGACCTCGCGGTGAGCACCTTCCATTCGCTGGGCGTGCGCATGCTGCGCAGCGACGGCCACCGGCTCGGGCTGAAGGAGCAGTTCTCGATCCTCGACAGCGACGACGTCCTCGGCGTGCTGCGCGACGCTGGTGGTTGCAGCGACAACGCGCTTGCGCGGCGCTGGCAATGGACGATCAGCCTGTGGAAGAACCAGGGCCTCGATGCGGCCGGCGCCGCGGCGACCGCGGCGGACGACGACGAGCGCGTCGCCGCGCGCGTGATGGCGCGCTACGAGGAGCGGCTCGCTGCCTACCAGGCGGTGGACTTCGACGACCTGATCGGCCTGCCGCTCAAGATGTTGCAGCACGATCAAGATGCGCGCGCGACCTGGCAGGCGCAGTTCCGCCATGTGCTGATCGATGAAGTCCAGGACACGAACGCCGTGCAGTACGAGCTGCTGAAGGCGCTGGTGGGGCCACAGGGCGTGTTCACCGCGGTCGGTGACGACGACCAGAGCATCTACGGCTGGCGCGGCGCGACGATCGAGAACCTTAAGCGCCTGCCGCAGGACTACCCTTCGCTCAAGCTGATCGCGCTCGAGCAGAACTACCGCAGCACCGGCCACATCCTGCGCGCGGCGAACGCGGTGATCGCGAAGAACCCGAAGCTGTTCGAGAAGAAGCTGTGGAGCGAGTTCGGCGACGGCGAGCCGGTGCGCGTGCTCGAATGCGACGGCGAGGAGCACGAGGCCGAGCGCGCGGTGGCACGCATCCAGGCGTTGCGCAGCGCCGACGGCCGCAACAAGCTGGCCGACTTCGCCGTGCTCTACCGCGCCAACCACCAGGCGCGCGTGTTCGAGCAGAAGCTGCGCGCGGCGCAGATCCCGTACAAGGTCTCGGGTGGGCAGAGCTACTTCGACCGCGCCGAGATCAAGGATCTTTGCGCCTGGCTGCGCCTGCTCGTCAACGCCGACGACGATCCCGCCTTCCTGCGCGCGGTGACCACGCCCAAGCGCGGCATCGGCCACCAGACACTGGCATCACTGGGTGAATTCGCCGGCAAGTGGAAGACGAGCCTGTTCGAGGCGCTGTTTTCGCCCAGCCTGGCCAGTGCGCTCAAGGGCAAGGCGATCGACGCGCTGCGCGAGTTCGGGCGCGAGGTGGGCGAGCTCGAGCACCGCGCGCGCCACACGGCAGGCGCCGAGGACGCGAAGGCACTGCTGCTCGGCTGGCTCAAGGACATCGGCTACGAGCAGCACCTGCACGACGGCGAGGACAGCGAGAAGCTCGCCGCCGCGCGCTGGGCCAACGTGCTCGATTTCGTCGACTGGATCGCCAAGCGTTGCGGCGGCCAGCTCACCCAGGACGGCGGCCAGTTCGAGAGCGAGCGCCAGACCGTGCTGCAGGTCGCGCAGACCATCAGCGTCATCATCAGCCTGGCCGAGCGCGGCGACGAGCAGGACGTGGTCACGTTGTCGACGCTGCACGCCGCCAAGGGGCTCGAGTGGCCGCACGTGGTGCTGGCCGGCGTCAACGAAGGGCTGCTGCCGTTTCGCAGCGGCGACGAAGAGATGACGCCCGAGCGGCTCGAGGAAGAGCGTCGGCTGATGTACGTCGGCATCACGCGCGCACGCAGCACGCTGGTGGTGAGCACGCTGCGCCGGCGCAAGAAGGGGCGCGACACGGTCGCCGGCGTACCCAGCCGCTTCATCGCCGAGATGAAGCTCGACGAGGCGGTGGTCAAGGAGGACCCGCGCGAGCGGCTGAAGAAACTGCGAGAGTCGCTGGCGGCGCGCGCCGCCCAGACTCCGGTGGCGCCGGAATAGGCCGGCCCCGCGTTCGAGGCCAGACGCGGCCGACGCTGCGGCGGCGACGCCGATCTCAGCGCCCGCGGCCGAGCAGCGCTCGCCAGTCCAGCGGCGCCTTGCGCGCCGACGGGTGGCTGCGAGTGACCATCAACGCATCGGTCAGGTACAGCGCGTTGAGCAGCCGGCTCGCGCGCTCGACGCTGAGCCCGGGCCAGCGCGCGATCTCGCGCAGCGACACAGCGCGCCGGCGCAGCAGCGTCACGGCCGGCGCGAGCGCGCCGGGGGCGAGCGCGCAGTCCTCGGAGTGGCCGCTGGCGAGCCGGTAGGCCGCGCGACCGCTTATCTCGGCCAGCAGCGCCGGGCGCGGGCCGTGCAGCGCCAGCGTCCACAGCAGCGGCGCGAGCGGGTGGTACTTGTCGGCCCCCGCGATGCGCTCGTGCATCACGTGCCCCGGCGGGCGCACCCCCGGGCGTTCGGCCTCAATCAGGCGCAGCGTCTGCAGCCCGGACAACGCGAGCAGCGCCGCCGCATCGCGCGGCGAGTGGTAGAGCTGCTGGCCGGGGAACAGCGTCAGCGGCCAGACGCATTCGCCAAGCGCCAGGTTCAGCAGCGCCGGCTCGCGGTGGCGCAGACAGGCGGCGACAACCTCGAGCACGTCACCCGCGGAGGCGCCGCCCTGCAGTCGGCCCAGCTCGGCCTGCAGCGTCGTGGGCAGCAGCGTCGTCGCGCCGGCGTCGAGCCCGGCCGCACCCGCCGCGCGCAGCCGCTCGTAGGCGCTGATGCGCCAGAGCGTCGAGTCGTCGAATCCAGCCATCGGCACATCTTAGGCCGGCGGCAGCGCCTCCGCGGGGTGTCGAGATCCCTTGTTTCAAACTCGCGCGATCGTTCGGACGCACGTCGCTCAGCCGCCGGCGCGTTTCGCGCTCAGTCCTTGCTGCTGCAGCCAGGCGAGCACGCGCTCGACGTGGTCGCCCTGGACCTCGATCACGCCGTCCTTCACCGTGCCGCCGGCGCCGCAGGCGCTGCGCAGCAGCTTGGCCAGCGCCGCGAGCGCGTCGGCGTCCAGCGCCAGGCCCCGGATCACCGTCACCGCCTTGCCGCCGCGGCCCTGGGTTTCGCGGCGCACGCGCGCGATGCCATCGCCGCGCGGCGCCGCGGCGGGCGCGGCGCAGACGCAATTGGCCAGCGGACGCCGGCAGGCCGGGCACATGCGGCCGCCGTCGGTGGAGTAGACGAGGCCGCCCGGGCCCGAATGGCGCGCTTTCACGGTGCCGATCTTGCCACCGCGCCGGCCGCGGCTATGACGGCAGGAAGTCCACCGGCCAGCTGACGACCATGGTCGCGACGTCCTTCGCACCGAAGTCGAACTGGCGCACGCGCGCGAGCAACTTGTGCTCGAGCGCGTCGGCCTTGAGCTCACTCGACAGCAGCCGGCAGCTCTCGACCGCTCCCGACGGCGCGATCTTCAACTCGAGCACGACCTTGCCCTGCAGTGCCGGATCGTCGCGCAGCGCCCGGTTGTAGAGCGCGTAGATCGCGCCCTTGTTGCGCTCGAAGACGAGCTTGATCTCCTCGATCGAGCGACTCGCCTTGGAGCTGCCGCCCTTGTGCAGCGTGCCGCCGCCGGCCGCGCCACCGCCGTTCGCGCTGCCGCCGCCACCGCCCGCGCCGCCGCCACCGCCGCCCCCGGCCACGCCCTCGACGAGCGTGGTCGCGCGTCCGGCGAGGCCGCCGCCGCCGGTGTCGCGGCTGTAGCCGGCGGTGTTGATGCCGCCGCTGCCGCGGCCGGCGGCGGCGGTGATCATCGCGCGCACCGGCACGCCGGACTCGGTGCCGGCGCCGACGCCGGGCCCGCTGCCGGTGCCGACGCCGCGCCCGGGCCGGATGTCCTGGCGCAGCTGAACCGCGACCGGCGCGCCGGTCATCTCGGCGAGTTCGTTCTTCATCGCCAGCAGCCCCATGCCCGAGGCCTTGCGCCGCGCCGACACCTCGCCCGGCGGCTTGCCCGGTACCGGCCGCCGCGCCTCGGGCACGGTCGGCTGCCGGGGCNGCGGCCGCGCCGCTTTCGGCGCCGCAGTCTCGGCCCTGGCCAGCGGTATTGGCGCGGCCTGCGGCGCGGGCGCCGGCGGCTTGGGAAGCGGCGGTGGCTGCCGGTCCAGCAACAGGCGCGCGGTCGGCAGCGGCGGCTTCACCACCTCCCCCGGCTCGGGTTGCGGCGTCGGCAGCCAGGGCAGCACGAGGGCGGCGATCAGCGCCGCGGTGAGCACCAGGCGAAGGATGCGCTTGAAGCGCCGCTCGTCGTCGGCCGCCGCGGCCCAGGGCAGTACCGGGCGCCGGAACGAGACAGGCAGCGCCATCGCGGCCGCACTCACAGACCGTCCTTGCGGCGCACCGCGAACGAGACGTCGGCGAAGCCGGCCGCGGTGCTGGTCGCCATCACCTTGCGCAGCAGGCGATAGGGCACGCTTTTGTCGCCGAGGATGGTCACGCGGTCGTGCCGAGGTAGCGCGACGAGCGCGGCCTTCAGCGGCGCGATCTCGGCGCTACCGTCGCCGAGCGCCTCAGCCACCGTCGCGACATGCCGGCCTTGCAGCAGGATCTCGTCGGTGGCGACGACGAGCACCGCGGTCTCGCGCGGCGTCGTGTCGGCGCTGGACAGCGGCAGGTCGATTGCCTTCGTGCTCGTCAGTGTCTCGACGCCGGCGCTGGAGAGCAGGAAGAAGATCAGGATCGTGAACACGTCGATGAGCGAGACGAGGTTCATGTCGACCATCGAAGCGTTGCGGCCGCGCCTTTCGGCGCGCCTTTGCAGCGGGCTGAGCTTCATCGTGTCCTCGTCACTTGACGCAGCGGCGCGTCGCCGACCGCGATGTCGGGGAACAAGTCCCGGTGTTCGACCCGCTCGCCCTGCACGAGGTCGGCGCGGCGCACCGCGTCCATCACCTGGACGATGTCGTCATAGGGCGTGTCGGGCTCGGCGAGCACGCTGGCGTCGGTCTGCGTCGGAAAGCGTGCCTTCAGCTGCTGCATCAGCGTCGACAGCGCGGCGGTGTCGATGCCGGAGGCGCCGCGCGCGAAGCGCTGGATCAGCCCGCCGATGCGGTCACCGACCTCGACCGCGTCAGGCCGGATCACGAGCTCGAGCTGCAGCCTGTCGACCTTCAGCTGCTCGACCGCCGCCGACGGCGCCGGCAGCGCGAGGTCGAGCACCGCGAGCCGCGTGAAGACCGCGGTCGANAGCAGGAATGGCACCAGCACCACGATCAGGTTGATGAACGCGGTGATCTCCAGCTGCGCTGGCGTCTTGTTCAGGCGTCGCACGCGCATCGTCGCTCCCGGCGCTTCAGCGTGCCGACGCCGCTGCCGGCTCGTGGGCCAGGCGTTGGACCAGGTTCAAGAAGGTGATCTTCGCCACCTCCAGGCTGTCGACGATTTCCGACGCTCGCGCCTGCAGGAACGAATGGATGAGCAGGAACGGAATCGCGACCATGAGCGCGAACGCGGTGTTGTTCATCGCGATCGAGATGCTGTGCGAGAGCAGCGCCGCCTTCTGCGCCGGGTCGACCGCGGCGACTGCGGTGAAGCCCTTGATCAGACCGATGATGGTGCCGAGCAGGCCGACCAGCGTGATCACGTTGGCGAAGGTCGCGATGTAGTGCGTGCGCTTCTCGAGCCGCGGCACGATCTCCATCATGCCCTCCTCCATCGCAGCGTCGATGTCCTCGCGCCGACGCGCGCTGTGCATGCGCGTCAGGCCGTTCGCGACGATCTTGCCGATTGCAGCGTCGCTGGCGCTGGCCATGCCGTGCACCTCCTTGAAGCGCCCGCCCTGCAGCATCGGCAGCACCTGATCCCACAGACGCCGGTTCTCGCTGCGCGCGCGGCCGAGGAAGATCACGCGCTCGATCGCGATCGCCAGACCGATGGCCATGATCGTCAGGCTCGGGTAGATGAACAGACCGCAGTCCTGAAAGAACTTGACCGCCGTATCTAAGGGATTCATCGCGTTTTCTCCGTGGCTGAAGGGGGGCTGGGTTGGAGCTGCTGCCGGTAGGCGATCTCGCGCCGGAACACGTCGCGGTCGATCGGTGCGAGCGCCTCNTCGAGCACGCTGGCGACCGGCCGGCCGCTCAAGACGCCGGGCGGCGGCTTCTTCCAGGGCACGATGTANAGCACCTTGGGCAGTTCGCGGTTGCCGATGATCCGCGTCTTGTCGATGTCGGCGCGATCCTGCGCCGCGGCCCAGCTCGTCGTCAGCGCGAGCGTCAGCAGCAGTCGTCTCATGGCGTGTCCTTGCGGCTGACCAGCTTGGCCGTGGCCTGGCGTCGTTTCAAGTCGGCGACCCATTTGTCCACCGGCGCGTCGGCCGGAACGGCGAGCGCCAGCGCACGCTCGTAGAGCGCCAGCGCCTGCGCGCCGTCGCCGAGGTAGAGGTCGTTCAGGATTGCCAGGTTGAGCAGCGGTGCGACGCGGTTCGGGTCCTGAGCCAGCGCCTGCTCGTAGGCCGCGCGCGCTTCGGCGAATCGGCCTTCGCGGCGCAACGCGATGCCTTGCTCGTTGAGCGCGGCCAGCGGCCCGGCGCCGTCGCTGCGCTCGGTCTTGCCCCAGCGCAGCGGCTGCAGCCGGGCCAGTGCGTCGAAGCTCTTGCGCACCCATTCGTCGTAGACGCCCGCGGCGGCGCGGTGCGCGTTCACCTCGTGCAACGCGACCGCCTTTTCCTCGAACGGGAAGGCCTGCTCCTCGAGCATCACGTCGTACTGCTCGCGCTCGGCCTTGCTCAGGCGCTTCGGCCGCTGCGAGGCGAGCAACGCGCGGCCGAAGTCCTGGTACAGCATCGCGGTGTCGAAGGTCGCCGCCGTGCTGACCTCGGCAATGCCGTAGTCGGCCGCGGCCGCGTAGGCCGCCAGCGCCTGCTCCAGGCGCGCCTTCTTCAGCGTCAGGGTGCGCTTCAGCGGCTCGACCAGCGTCACCTGGCGAAAGGCCGCGGCCACCGGCTCGGCGAGCGCAAGTGCAGCCTTCGCCGCCAGCGTGCGCGTGCGCGCGCTGCGCGCGGCGCCGCCATCCGCGTCGGCCTGCACGATCTGCTGCATCCAGACCATCGCGTTGCGGCTGTCGCCGGCGAGCCGGGCCGCGCGCCAGCGCGCCTCGACCGCGGGCTCAAGCGGGTGCGGGTAGCGCTGCACGTAGGCCGCCCAGGCCGCCGGCGCGCCGCCGTCGGCGGCCTTCTCGTGCAGCTCGGCCGCCTGCCACTGCGCACTGCGCGCGACCTCGGCGTCGCGGCTCGTCGACGCGATGCGCTCGAACTCGGCCGCCGCCGGGCCCCAGCGCTCGAGCGCCAGGTCGGCCGCGGCGAGCTTGTCGTCCACCTGCGCCTGAAGCGGGTGGCCGGGGTAGCGGCGGCGAAAGTCCTCGAGCTGATCGGCGGCCGCGCTCCAGTCCTTCAGCGCGATGAGCGCGGCCGCGGCGTCGTACTGCGCGGTGGCCTGCACGGTCGAGCCCGGTGCGACCCGCGCGACGCGCTCGAAGAACGCGACCGCGTCGCGCGGCCGACCGGCGGCGCGCGCCGCATCGCCTTGCTGGTAGACCGATGCAGCGAGGCGCTCGACGAGCGCGCTGCGCTCGGCCGCGCCGGCGTCGGTGAGGGCGAGCGCCTGGCCGTAGGCCTGCTCGGCCGCGGCGTAGTCGGCGCGTTCGAAGGCGGTGTGCGCGAGCACGGTCCAGTCGGTACGCCGGTCCTGCGCGCTGAGTGTCGGCAGCGCGAGCGCGCGCTGCGCGACCTGACTCGCCTGCGTGCTGTCGTGCAGCGCGTACAGCTGGTCGGCGGCGTTCGTCAGCACGCTGCCGGCCCGCGGATCCTGCGCGAAGTGGTCGGCGAAGCGCAACGCACTGGCCACCGTCGCCGGCCCGCGCTCGCCAAGCCTGGCATAGGCGAGCAGTGCCGAATAGCCGGCGTCGGCGCTATGCGCATGGGGCGCGAAGGCGTAGGCGACGCGCTCGTATTCGATCGCCGCTTCGGCGTCGCGCCGGTTCTCGAACAGCAGCTCGGCAAGCAAGAAGTCGTTCTGTGCCGCCTCGGCGTCGTTCGGGAACGAGGCCAGCAGGCTGCGGTACCAATGCACCGCCGCGTCGACGTCGGCGCTCGCCTTGCCCCTCTGGGCCAGCGCGTGATAGTGGCGTGCGAGTTCGATCAGGTGCGCCTTGACGAGCGGCTGCGCGCGCTGCCAGCCCTCGGGGTTGGCGCGGCGGAACTCGCCGTCGGCACCGTAGCGGACGACGTAATCCTTCTTCGCGTCGAGTGCCAGGTTGGCGAAGCCGGCGCCTTCGTAGATCTCGATCACGCGCGACAGCAGTACCGGGGCCTGCGCGTTCAGCGGACGGGCGCGCGCGAACGCGGCGAGCGTATCGGCGGCGTCTTTGACCCGATCTTGGTGCAGGTAGAGCCGGGCCAGCTGCTCGTAGATGCGGTGCTCGTAGCCGCGCCGCAGCTCGCTGTCGACGAGCGGCGCAATGCTCGCAGCGCCTTGCAGGCTCTCGAGCGCGATGCTCGTGATGCGCAAGGTGTCGGTGACCAGTTCGCGCTCTGCGCGCCCGAGGCGCTCGAGCGCGTCGTTCGGCCCGAGCGCGGCGAGTTGCGCGTCGAGCACGCCGAAGAACGGGCGCAGCGCCTCGTCGAGCCGGCCCTGCTTGTAGAGCGACCAGCCCTGCATGTACAGCGCACGCTGGCCCAGCGGCGTCGCCGCGCCGCTTAGCAGTACGCTCGCATAGGCCTGTTCGGCAGCGCCGTACTGGCGCGTCGCGAAGAGCAGCTCGCCTCGCCGGAACTGGGCTTCGTCGCGGTAGGCCGTGTCGGGGTGCTCATGGACGAGCCGGGTCAGCGTCGCCAGCGCGGACTCGACCTGGCCGTCTTCTTCGTAGGCGCGCGCCAACTGGTAGAGCACACGGTCGTTCGCCGGGTCCCGCGGATAGGCGTTCAAGAAGGCCTGGTAGCGCTCGATCGCGGCCCGGTAGTCAGCCGCGCCGCCGTCGCCGGCCTGCTGTTCGGCGCGGCCCATCTCCAGGTCACCCAGCCGGCGCAGCGCCTGCGCACGTTGCGGTGCTTGCGGTGCCGCGGCGAGGAAGTCGCGGTAGGCCTCGATCGCGCGCGCATCGCTGGTCCGGATGCCTGGGTCGGGCGCCAGCTCGACCTGGCGGCCCTTCAGGCTGGCGATCGTCGGCGGCTCGGGCGGCGCAGGGTGGCGCCAGGCGGCGCAGCCGCCGAGCGCGCCAGCACCGAGCGTGGCGAGCGTGACGCGCGCGACGAGAAGTAGGCTAGTGCTAGTGCGCATCGTCGTCGTTGCGCCCGGCGAGCAGCGCGCGGTCATGCAGCTGAGCGATCGCCAGCCGGGCCTGGGCGGTGTAGACGTCCAGACGCTGCTTCTGAGCGTTCAGCGCCGCCACCGCCAGCGCCTGCAAGGCCTGCTGTTGTTCGGCGTCGAGGGCCGCGACGCGCGGCGTCAAGGCCTCGATGCGCGATTCGAGCCCCGCGATGCGGGCAGCGAAGCGCTCGAAGCGCGTCGGTTCTTCGGACTGGGCCCGCGCCAGCGCGGCGTCGTGCGCCTGTGCCTGGGCGAGCGCGCGGTCGGTGGCGCGCAGGCCCTTGTGCGCGTCCCACAAGCGCGCCGGCTCGTCCTGCGCGAGCTGCCAGGTGAGCGCGCCTTCGACACGGCGCAGCCGCTCGGCCGCGTCGGCCAGCGCCGGGTTGCCGGCGCCGGCCTGCAACACCCGGCGCACATCGGCGATGCGTGCCTGCAGTGCTCGTTCGCGCGCATCGGCGAAGGCCGCCGGGTCGCGCGACTGTTCGGCCCCGGCGAGTTCGGCGGCAAGCGCGTCGCGCCGCAACCGCAATGCCGGCAGGCCGAGCGCGCCGGCACGCTCGCGCAGTGCCGGCAGCCTTTGCGCGAAGCCCTGGCGGCGCGTCGCGAGCATGTCGTCGAAGGCGCCCAGCTTGGACCGCCAGTCGTCGAGGTTGCGGCGCAGGAACTGCAGATCGCGCAGGTTCTTGAACGCTTCCTGGAAGTCGTCGGCTGCGAGCAGCCGGCTCAGGTGCGCGCCGTACGGCATGCGCGGCAGCTCACGTATGCCGAGCCGTCCGCCCAGACCGTCGCTCGGGTTGCGCTCGAGCAGCGCGGCGACGAGCGCGCCGCGGCCGATCGCGGCGATCGATTCGTCCAGGCGCTGGCGTTCGCGATCGAACTCGCCGACCGCCGCGGTGTAGCGCTGCAAGGCCTGGCCGTCGACGCCGAGCTCGGCCATCGCGTAGGGCAGCGCCAGCCGCGCCTCGAGCACCGCGGCGTCGCTCGGGTCGCGTGCCGCGAGTTCGGTCCAGGGCACCAGCGCCTGCCGGGGCTGGCCCATAGCGTCGTCGGCCCAGCCGTAGGCGAGCAAGGCCTTGTTCGAGGCCGCACCGTTGAGGCGCACGCGCTGCAGCGCAGCGCGTGCGGGCTGCGCCTGCCGGGCCTGCAGAGCCGCGAAACCGAGCGCGAGGTTGGCGCGGTCGCGCAGGCTGCGCTGTTCCTCGGTCGCGGCCGGGGCGCGGCCGACCGCGTCGAGCAGCGCGTCGCCGCGTTCGACCTGGCCGCTGCGCACGAGCGCGACGCCGAGGTTGAAGCGCGCGTACAGCCCGGCCGTCGGGCTGGCCTCGAGCGGCGCCAGCAGCGCGGCGGCGCCGGCGTTGTCGCCCTGCACCAGGCGCAGCTGCGCAGCGAGCAGCGCGCGCTCTTCCTCCAGCGCGCCCGGCAGCGGCTGCTCAATGCGCGACAGCGCGCGTTCGGCGTCGGCGACCAGGCCGCGCTGGTAGCGGATCTTCGCCAGGTAATACCAGGCACGGCCGCGCACGTCGGCGCCGGCACCGTGCTCGACCAGCTGCGCGAATACCCGGCCCGCCTCGCGGTGCAGCCCATACGACAGGAGCAGCCCGCCGCGCAGCAGTTCGGCCTCGTCGGCGTGGTGCGGGACGCGCTCGAAATGCTGCGAGACCATCAGCCCCGTCAGCGCGCCGAAGGTGTCGTCCTCGAAGAAGTGGAACAGCGCGTCGCCGTAGTACGGATCGCGCACGACCGTCGGCTGCGCTGTGGCGAGCGCGGCCAGCGCGCACAGCGCGGCGGCGAGCGGAGCGCGGAGCCGGCGTGCCTTCACTGCCAGACCTTGACCTCGAATTCGGGCTGCAGCTTGGCCTGCGAATCCTTGATCTGCAACTCGATGTACTTCGGGTCGCTGCCCTTGTCGAATTTCAGCGTCGTCGCGCGCCGGTAGTCGCGCTCGTGCGGGCCGCGGCCGGTGAAGAACGCGTCGATCGCGTGTGCGCCACCGCGCAGGTTTCCGAGGTAGACGCGCTGCACGCCGCCGCGGTGCAGGGCCTGGACCTCGAGCGGCGTGTAGAGGTGGTTGGCGACGACCTTGTCGTCGAGCTTGATCTGCACCGACTCGAGCTCGAACAGTCGACCGACGTCCATCGAGACGAACAGCGCGACCTGGGTGCTTGCGGGGAACAGCAGTTCCTCCTCCAGCACGAGCAGGTCGCGGTTNACGCCGATCACGTCGGACTTCAGGTCCTCGATTCGTGCGTCGAGCCCGACCCCGGGAGCCGAGGCAGCCGGCGCAGCGGCCGGTACGGGTTCGTCGGCGCGCGCGCCGGGGGCGGCGAAGGCGGCCGCCAGCAGCGCGACGGTGGCCAGGGCAGTGCGGATCCTCATCGCGGCTCCTCGGTTCATGGTCAGTAGCGGGCGCTGACGAAGAGCTGCAGCACGGCCGCGTCGTACGAGTACAGCCCGCCGCTGCGCAGGTCGGTGAAGTCCTTGAAGGCGTAGCGCTTGAGCTCGCACGCGCCGGTCAGCGTAAGACCGAGCTTCTGTGCCGCCGCGCCCTGGAAGCGATAGCTCAGCTTGGCCGTCATGCTGGCGGCGTTGAAGGCGCCGAGCTGGCGGTTNCGCGAGATGTAGAGCGTCTCGGACTGGGCGTTGTCGCTGTAGAACGANGCCGCGCCCTGCGTGTACCAGCGCAGCGACGCGTCGGCGAGCCAGCGTTCGCCGAAGTAGCGGCTGCCGCCGAGCTCCAGTGTCTCGGCGCGGATCGCCCAGTTGTCCCAGTAGTGGCGAAACGACACACGCACCGCGCCGCGGCCCGCGCCCTCGCCCAGCGCACCGACCGTGCGCAGCTCGACCGCGCGGCTCGAACGCGTGCGCGGGTTGCGCTCGGGCACGGTGGCGCCGAACACGATCGCGGCGCGGTACGGGCTGCCGAGGTAGCCCTCGTCGGCGATCGCCTCGGCATTCACGCTCGCGACCCAGCGCGGTGTGAGGACCTGCGTCACGCCGGCGCGGTACTGCCAGTGCGTCGCGTGGTCGAAGAAGCCGACGCCCTTCTTGCCGACGTCGTCGCGGCCGCGCGTGAAGCCCAGGCCGACAGTGGTCATGCCGCCGAAGACGTCCTGAGCGACGTCCAGGCTCCAGGTGTCGGCGTGGTAATCGGGCTCGCGGCTGCGGTCCAGCGACAGCGTGATGAGCGCGTCGCGCACCAGCAGGTCGGCGCCCAGGCCGAGCGCGCTGCGCGTCTCGCGGAACGGGCTCGCGGTGGTGACTACGTCGATCGATGCGTTGCTCACCGCATCGACGTAGTACTGCCCCGACAGCGAGACGCGGTCGGCGAGGCTCTTGCGCACCAGCACGGCCGGGCCCTGGGCCGTGACGCCGCCGCCCTGGTAGCTGTGCAGCAGCGTCTCTGCGCGGTCAGCGGGCAGCGTCGCGGCACCGGCCGCGCCGCCGGCGAGCAGCAGACCGAGCAGCGCCTGCCAGGCCGCGCCGAGCGCGTGCAGCCANCGCGCGAGCGTCCTAGTTGCAGCCACAGCCGCCTCCTTGCACGCCGGTCGCGCCGCGCGCCGCCTCACGCACGACGCGCGCATGCTCGAAGTTGCGCTCCGACAGCGGGTCGCGCACGAACTGCATCACCGGGTCGGCCAGCCGTTCGCGCTCGTAGGGTTTGACCCATGGCTCGACCGCGCAGCCCGTGCACAGCGCGACGAGGGCCAGCGCGGCAAGAAGTTGCGGACGCAACAGGCGCTTCATTCCGTCACCAGCGCGCGGACCTGGCGCTCATAGGTCGCCTCGACNCCGTCCTGGTAGCCGTCGTGCAGATAGCGCACGCGGCCGTCACGGTCGATGAGCACGGTGGTCGGCATGCTTTGCAGCTGGTAGAGCCGGCTGACCGACTTGTCGGCGTCNAACAGCACCGGGAAGTGCAGCCCGAGCTGNGCGGCGACGCTGGCNGCGTGTCGGCTGTCGTCGTCGACGTTGACGCCGAGCAGCACGAAGCCCGAGTCGCGGTACTTGTCGTAGAGCCGGTTCAGCTGCGGCATCTCCTGCTTGCACGGCCCGCACCAGGTGGCCCAGAAGTTGACGAGCACGACTTTGCCGCGCTGCTCGGCCAGGCGCAGGTTGTGGCCGCCGAGCACGCGCAGCGTGAAGTCGGGCGCCGGCGCCTTGGGCGCGAGTGCGGCCGACGCCGGGCCGGCCGCGGCGATGCACAGNGCGAGAACGAATCGCTTCATGAGGNTCCCGGAATCAGAAGTACACCGTGACACCGGCCGTCACCTCGAGGTTCTTCGCGCTCTGCCTCTTGCCCAGCAGGTCGAACGAGAACACATGGTCGCGCACGTCGGCCTGGACCGCGACGCGGTCGTTGAACAGCAGCCGGGTGCCGAAGCCGAGGTTGAGGGTCTGCTTGCTCTGATCGACGAAGCGGGTGCTGCCGACGCCGGCGATGACGTAGAAGGCCGAGGCCTTGGCCACGTTCTTGCCGAAGAACACCTCGCCCGGCAGCACGTTGTAGCCGGCGGAGAGGTTGTAGTAGCTGAGTTTTTGCGTCGGCGCAGGAAAGACGCCGCCGCCGGGGAAGATCTGTCGGAAGGTCTCGTCGCTGACCTGTGTCTGGCCGTAGACGCCTTCGACGAACACGTCCTCGGTAACGTGGTAGCCCAGGCGCAGTCCGTAGACCGCGCTCGAACCGAAGCTCTGCATCTCGTAGATGCCGCTGAACAGGCCGATCTCGAAGTCGTTGCTCGGGAAGTGCGGCCNCGCGATGTCGCGCCGGTCGACCTGGGGCACGACCGGCGCGTCGTTGTCCGCGACGGAGGTCTGCGCCAGCGCCGGCACGGCGAGGATCGAGAGCAGGCAGGCGGCGAATCGGATGTTCATCGGCNTCAGAAGAAGAAGGACAGGCCGGCCGTGAAGGCGCGGTACTCGGTGCTGCGGGTGTCGGCGACGAAGGCCGTGTAGAGCGTGTAGTCGACGCGCGCGACGAAGCGCTCGCTNAGGTACCAGCGCAGCCCGANGCCGGCGTCGGCGAGCTTGGCGTCGGTGGGGACGGCGTCGACGAGGCTGGCGTTCGGGATGTTCCTGAACCGGCCCAGCCCGAGCGCGACATATGGCGAGAGGCGGCGGTCGGACCAGGGCTCGACCGTGAGATTCAAGTGCCAGAAGCCGGTGCCGGAGAAGCGGCCCTGCACCTGGCCGACGCCGAGCTCGACGCCCAGGTTCTCGGCATATCGCCAGCTCGTCCAGACCTTGAGCATCGGGTCACCGCCGAAGCGCCCCCACGCGGCGCCGAGCTCGAGCTTGCGCCGCAGGTAGTCGTCGACGAGGACGTCGCGCAAGGTCTTCGTGGCGCCGGCCTCGGTGAGCGTGGTCTCGATCTGCGCGCGCGCCACCCAGCCGACCTTGCCGCCTTCGGTGCGCACGCGGAACCAGTCGGTGTGGCGCAGCTCGACGATGATCCACTCGTGGCGTGCGGCGACGAAGAACACGGGGTAGCCGCGACCGGGACCGGTGTGCAGCTCGACGTAGGGGCCGGCGACCTGCAGCCGCTCGCCGTTGTCCTCGACGGCACGCACCGGGGCGGCGCCAAGCGCGAGCACGCCCATGACCAGGGCCACGACGAGGCGCCACGCGAAGGTCCTCATTGCGTCTTGCACGCGCCAGTCGTGGCGTCGAACAAGGTGTCGGCGGCGCTGCTGAACTCGTCGGGCAGCGGGTGGCTGATCCAGTACGCGATGAGGCNCGCGTTCGGGTCCTGCGCGCTGGCGAAGATCTGGCCGCCGCCGTGCAACACGTTGAGCAGCAGCGGCTTTTGGAACAGCCGGCTTTGAGTCGGCGTGCCGATCACGGTCACGCCCTGCGACGAATAGAAGTTCTTGTACATGTCGCTCAGGCGCACGACTTCGGGCGTGTTCGCCGGGTCGCTCAGGTCCACCGCCGTTGCGCCCGGGATCACGCGCAGCGCGCCGCCGGTGCCGGTGACGGTGTCATGGCAGCCGCCGCTGGCGCAGGTGTTGGTGCTGCCGCCCGGGCCCGAGAGCTGGGCCAGGAAGATCGGGTCGATGCACCGCTGGAAGTAGGCGAACGACAGCCTGCTGCTGCTCGTGCCCGCGGGGTTGGCGATCGTCGGCGCGTTGTCGAGCACCGAGCCGCCGCCACACGCGGCGAGGGCGGCGGCGGCGAGCGTCGCGATCAGGATCGGGCGCAGTGTCATGGGATCAGGGGGTGGGACAGCCGGTGCCGATCCAGCCCGAGATCGCCGCGTAGCCGGCGCTGCCGACCGGCAGCAAGGCAGTGACCTGGCCCAGCGCCGCCGCCGGGTGCGGGATCGTCGAGGGCTTGGCCAGCAGCAGGTTCGCCGCCGGGTGACAGGTGTCGGAGATCATCGACAGCGTGGCACCCCAGTCTCCTTCGACGTCGCCCGTGAGCACGAAGCGGTTCTCGCGGAACGAGGCCCCGGTGGCCGTGACCTCGGTGCTACCGATCGCCTGGTGGCAGGACGCGGCGCAGGTCGACTGCAGGACCGGGAACACCTGCGCGGCGAAGCTCTCCTCGCTCAGCGTGCTCACCGAGCGCACGCCGCTGGCCGCGTCGAAGGGGTCGTTGAAGTACTGGCCACCGAGGTCCATCCACTCAGCAAGCAGGCGCTTCTCGGCCTTGTTCAGCATCTTCGAGTGGTCCGGCGCGGTCGCCGGCGGGTCGGGGAAGGTGGTGCGCGCCTCGGCACCGGCGAGCAAGGTCTGGCCGAACAGGATCTCGGTGAGCCGGCTCTTGCGCGCCTGGCCGGCGCTGTTGGCCGCGTTCGAGCTCGTCTCGACGAGCGCCGGACCGCGCTGCAGCACCGGCACGCCGTCCTCGATCTGGAACACCGGCTGACCACTGGCGTCGACGCGCGGGTCGCCNACCGTCAGCTCCTCGTACGAAACGAGCCGACCNGTGCCCGAGGGCGTGTCGCGCAGGTCGAGCCGGGCCGGGTCGGCGTGGCAGTTGACGCAGGTGTTGGTGCCGCGATTGCGGGTCCACAGCGGCGCGATGTGCTGCGGGTAGTTGATGATCCCGTTCACCGGCACCGGCGTCTGCAAGTCGTTCGCCGGGTCGGGTTGGCCGGCGGCGTCGACGTTGCCGGTGTAGCGCAGCGCGAGCGACGGCTTGGCGCTGACGCCGGCCTTTGCGGTATCTGCCCAGATGTCGGTGAACAGCGGGTCGGGACCGACCTGCAGCGCACCCGGGTCGAGGCGCGTGCGCGTGGCCGCCAGCGTCTCGCCGGTCTGGTGAGCGGCCGACATCGCCGCCTTCATGCCCGCCGGCAGCGTGTTGACGACCGCNCCGGAGTTGAGCGCGCCGCCGCGGCGCGGGCTGTGGCAGCCGTCGCAGGTGCGGCGCTCGCCCGGGCGCACCTGGATCCAGTTCGGGTGCTGCTGGAAGGCGCGCCCCTGGGCGTCGACGACCTGGAAGGCGATCGGCGCGTCGGCCGGCACCTGCANCTTGAACGAGCCGTCGGGCTCGATCGGCGCGTAGCCCAGAATCTGCTGCTGCTCGAAGTTGGTCTCGCCGATCGCTGAGCGAATGCCCATCGAGCTGGCCGGCGGCGCGATCGCGCGCACCGCGCGCACGAAGCGCACCGGCGCGCAGGCGTAGGCGGGGTCGGCCGGGTCCTTGATCTTCGCGATGTCCGCGACCGACGTGCGCGTGTCCTGCGCGTCGGTCGGCGCCGTCTGCGCGATGCCCGTGCTGCAGCCGGGTGGCAGGTCGGCGGGCACGAGCATGGCCTCGCCCATGCGGCCCAGGCCGTCGGTGTCGTAGACGCTGCGCACCTCGATCAGGCCGAGGTTCTGCGCCGCCAGCGCCGCGTCGACCGAGGTCGGCGCGACGCTGTTGGGTTCGGGCCGCGCCTGGATCGCGATCGGGTCGGTGTACATGAAGCCCGGCGGCGGCGCCGCAACGTTGAGCCAGGTCTGCTGCGCCGGGTCGAACATGTAGATCGCGTAGGCCGCGGGTGCGTTGTCCTTGATCGGGTTGGCGGCTTGCTGCGCCGTCGTCATGTTGTCGGTGGCGACGCTGGCCAGTTCGTCGGCGCTCAGGCTCGCGCAGGGCGTGAGGACGCCNTCCTTCGTCACCTGGCANGGNCGNTAGGCGAGCAGGATGCGGTCGGTGCCGTCCCACAGCGGGTAGGGCGTGGTCACACGACCGTTCGGCGACACGCCGCGGCCGTCGTTGAGCTGGATCGCAGTGGCCTGCTTCTGGCCGCCGGTGGCGGGCACGGTGGCGTTCGCCGGCGTGTCGTTTTCGGAATAGTTGGCGGCGTCGATCATCATCAGCGCCCCGCCTTCCTGCGTGCGCGACAGCGGCATCAGGTCCGAGACCAGGAAGCCGGCGTACTTGCCGGCCGGGTCCATGTCGCGCGGGTGCAGGAAGCTGTTGCCAGGGCTGAGCGCGCCGTAGAGCACGAACAGGTCGGTGCCGTCGGGCTTGACGCGGAAGATCGCGAAGCGGTTGTGGTCTGCGGCGTGCTCCCAGCGCGAGAACATGATGTCGCCGTTCGGGCGCACGACCGGATTGCGGTCGTGGCTCTGGTTGAAGGTGATCTGCGTGATGCCGCTGCCGTCGGCCGCCATGGTGTGCANGTTGAAGACCCGCTCGCGCTCGTACTCGTCGAGCGCGTAGTAGCTGTGGCCGAGCGCCTGGGCGAGGTGCGACTCGGCCTGGCGGTTGGACGAGAAGACGTAGCCGCGCCCAGCCGGCAGGTAGGCCGGGTCTACGTCGTCGTCGCTCGTGCTCGCCGTGACGCGGCGGAATGTACCGGCGGCGAGACCGCCACCGCTCATGTCGTATTCCCAGATGTTCCAGTGCCCGGTGCAGGCGGGCTGGGCGTCGATCGTCGACGTGTTCGAAGTTGGGCAGCGCATCGCGAACGCGACCTTCTTGCCGTCGTACGAGACCTCGGGATCCGAGACGTCGCCCTGGCCCTGCGTGAACTGCGCCGTCAGGTTGTGCTCCGCGGCGCTCGGCGAGGACTTCTCGCGCAGCATCAGATCGCCGCCAGCGGCGAACGGCGCGCCACTGGTCGGATTGACACTGATCGATGTCGAACGCTTGACGTAGACGATGGGCACGTCGCCGTTGACGGTGACGGTGTCGGCGCTTNCGGAGCCGCCGCTGTTGCAGCCGGCGAGCGCNATGGCGGCGGCGGCGCAGGCCGCGGGCAGCAGGATCTTCATCATCAGCGCCCCGGCGTCGCGGCGAGCAGGCCGGCCGAACGGTGCAGCCGGCCCTGCGCGTCGACGATCACCGCGTCGACGTCGACGAGCGACTCCACCAGTTGAAGGCCGGACTCGACGCCGAGCACGAACACGCTCTTGCTCAGTGCCTCGCAGCTCAGCCCGTCGGGGCCGAGGATGGTGACGCTGCGCACGCTTGCGGGCGAGCGGCCGGTGCTCGGGTCGACGATGTGGTGGTGGCGCTCGCCGTCGCGCTCGAAGTAGCGCTCGTAGTCACCCGAGGTCGAGATCGAGACATCCTCCAGCGGCAGCACCGCGACCACGGCGCCGGCGCGGCGCGGGTCGCGGATTGCGATCGTCCACGGGCGGCCGCCACGGCATCCGATCACGCGGCTGTCCCCGCCGGCGGCGACGATCGCGTGCCGGATGCCGTGCCGGCACAGGATCGCGGCGGCGTTGTCGACGGCATGCCCCTTCGCGAAGCCGCCGAGATCGATGCACAGCCCCGGGTGACCGAAGCGCAGTGTGCGCGCGCGCGGGTCGAGCTGCAGGTGGCGCCAACCCACCGCCGCCTGCGCGGCGGCGATTGCCTCGTCGCTCGGGCGCACGCCGGCCCGGTAGTCGTAGAGCCGGCCGACGCCGGCATAGGTGATGTCGAAGGCGCCGCCGGACAGGTGCGAGAAGTGCATCGCGCGCTCGATCAGGCGAGCCATCTCGTCGCTCAGCGGCACCGGCTGCGCGCCGGCGTCGCGGTTGATGCGCGCGAGTTCGGAGTCTGGCCGGTGCGGGCTCATCGCGTGGTCGATGCGATGCATCTCGGCCATCACTGCGGCCGCCGCAGCCGCGCCGGCNCGCTCGTCCTCGGACCAAAGCTCGACGCTGATCGAGGTGCCCATGATGGCTTCCTCGCGCTTCGTCCATGCGCCGGCGTGGCCCGGCGCGACGGGCGAAACGGAAGGCGAGCGCGCGGCGTCGAAGCGGCGCTGGCCCGGGGTCGTGGCTGCGAAGAACATGCCGTGCTCGCTGTGGTTGGTCGGAGGACCCCCGGCCCGGCACACCCCTCGCCATCGCGTGCCGCCCTGTTGGCCGAGGGCTGGCAGCGACGTTAAGCGCGCGTCCGGCGCGCTGCGGTGACGGCCGGTGCGCGACTGCGAGCAGAGGTGTCCGCGCGACGCAGCAACGCCGAGGCCCGCCACGGCGTCGATTTCATGACGGCGCGTGACGCCGTTAACGAACGGAGGTCACCTGGAGCCCCGTCGCGGCCGCCGGTGCGAGGGGCGGCGCGGGTTTTCACGGTTACCGGTTCGGCNTGGCTGCTTGCCTTTGCTCACCAACCGGTGCGCTTGCTCACATGCCCTTGAACAGCCCTGTGTAGCTGCGACTGACCTCGAGCTTCTCGGGATGGCCCTTGACGCTGACGATCTGGCGTCCGCGGAAGTCGCGCGTGACGCCGGCGACGGCGCGCGTGTTGACCAGCGTGCTGCGGTGGATCTGCCAGAAGCGGTTCGGGTCGAGCTCGTCGACGAGCTCCTTGATCGGCTTCCTGATCAGCGCCTCAAGCTGCGCCGTCTGCACCCGCGTGTACTTCTCGTCGCTGACGAAAAAGAGCACTTCGTCGACCGGGATCATCTGGATCGCCGCACCGACGGTGGCCTGGATCCACTGCAGGTACTGGGGTGCCGCGCCCGGATTCAGGCGCGCCGAGAGCTGGTGCAGCAGCTGCTGCAGCGGCGCGCCGGCGGGCGCATCGACGGACGTGCCGTCGCCGCGGCGCACGGCGAGCCGCCTCTTGATGCGTTCGACGGTCAGCTGCAGCCGCTCGCGCTCGGCCGGCTTGAGCACGTAGTCGACCACGCCTTGCTCGAAGGCCTCGACCGCGTACTGGTCGTAGGCGGTGATGAACACGATCTCGGGCAGCCAGTCGTCGTCCTCGTCTTCCAGCGGCGCAAGCTGCGCGATCTGGCGCGCGGCGTCGACGCCGGTCAGACCGGGCATCCGGATGTCGAGGAACACGATGTCGGGCCGGTACTGCTCGACCAGTGCCACCGCTTCGGCGCCGTTCTTCGCTTCGGCGACGATCTGCAGTTCAGGCCAGACCTCGGCCAGCCGCGCACGCAGCTGCTCGCGCATGAGGCGCTCGTCGTCGGCGAGCACGGCGCGCGGGGCCGCGCCGGCCACGTTTTCGGGGCTGCGGTCTTCGCTCATGGATGCATCGTAGGCGAAGGCGGCCGGCGCGAACGCAGCAGCCACCCCAGCAGCACAAGCGGCAGCAGTATCGGCGACAGCACGACGCCCAACACCAGCGCCAGCGCTAGCAGCAGCCCGCCCACCGACAGCACGACCGAGAGCACCACCGACAACAGCGCGCCGAGCAGAACCAGCGGCACGGCAATCACCACCACGAGCAGCAAGCCGATCAACCCGACCAGCGTCATCGTCCCGTGGCCGAAGCCGCCGCCCGGCGACCAGCGCTCGCCGTCGATGCGGATGTTCAGCCCCTCGCCGTGCAGGCCGTGCAACAGCGCCGCGGCAAGCAGCGCGAGCAGCACCAGCCCGCCCACGCCGAGCAGCAGCACGAGCAGCAGGCGCCGCAGCAGTGTGGAACCTGGTCCAGTCATGCGCTCGCTCCTTCGACCGTCTTGTAGGGCACGGTCACGGTGACCCGGGTGCCGCAGGGCTGGTTCTCGGACACCGTCAGCGAGGCCTTGCTGCCGTAGAGCAGTTGCAGCCGTTCGCGGATGTTGGCCAGCCCGACGCCGGTGCCGGCGGTGGCCGCGCGGCCGAAGCCCAGCCCGGTGTCGGCGACGGTGACCGCCAGCTTGCCGTGCACGACCTCGGCGCGCACGGTCAGGCTGCCGCCTTCGGCCTTGGGCTCGAGCCCATGCTTGATCGCGTTCTCGACCAGGGTCTGGATCATCATCGGCGGGAATTCGGCCGACAGCAGGCCGTCAGAGACGTCGATCTGCGTCGTCAGCCGCTCTTCCATGCGCACCTTCAGGATCTCGAGGTAGGGCCGGATCACCGCGAGCTCGCGGCCGAGCTCGCGAACGCCGCCGTCGCTGGCCTCGCGCAGAGTGGGCATGCTCGCGCGCAGCAGCGCGATCAGGTTCTTCTGCATCTGGCTCGCCCGCGGCGGGTCGGTCTCGATCAGGTGGTCGATCGACGCCAGCGTGTTGAACAGGAAATGCGGCTCGACCTGGGCCTGCATCGCCGCCATGCGCGCCTCGACGACTTGGCGCCTCAGCGATTCGGCCTCCGCTGTCTCGGTCGCCTGGGCGGCCTTGACCTCGGCCTGAATGCGGCCCTTGTAGGTGGCCTTGATGATCGCCGAGCCAAGCACCCAGAGCAGCGAGAGCTGGGTCAGGAAGTCGCCCCACTGGACCTCGCGCACGCGCAGCACGCGGCCATGCGAGCGCCTCGCGGCGCGCTCGCTGGCCGCCGCTTCGCGCTGCGCCGCAGCAGTCTCGCGCGCCGCCTGGGCGGCCTCGCGCGCAGCCTGCTTCTGCTCGTCGATCGCCTCCTGGATCGCCTGGCGCGCCTCCTGCACCGCGTCGCGCACCGCCTCCTTGTCGACGATTCCAGGCGGGAGCGAGATCGACAGCCCGCCCGGCGCCGCGTCGTCCACCGCGCCGGCCCCCGGGCTCGCCCCCGCGGCAGGTGCCGACGCCTCGAGCGCCGGCGTGATGCGGATACCTTTGTCGTCGATCCGGATGCTGAGGCCCTTGCTGCTCGCGCTGGCGGCGCGCGCCGGCGGTTCGATGCGGATCAGCGGCGCCGGGGGCGGCACCGGGACGCGCGCGGGTTCGACCGGCGGCGCGTCCTCGATCGTCTCGGTCACGCTCCAGCGAAAGGGCGGCAGAGACTGCAGGATCTGCACCCCGATCAGCAGCAGCACCGACAGCACGATGAAGCGCTTCCAGCTGATGCCCACGAGCCAGGCGGCGTAGGCGTGATAGAAGCGCACGACCGCGGCGGCAAGGCGCCGCCAGCGCTGGGAGTCGGGCGCGGACGCGGTATTCATCGTGGGCGGACTTTACGCAAGCCAAGCCGCGCCGCCAGCACCGGCCGACGCATTGCGATGCGCCCAGGACAGGCTGCAGCGGGGCAGGACAGGCGGTCCGGTCGGTGCACGCCGCGTCAGGCGCCGAAAAGCGCGCCGCGCGCGGCATGGGTGATCGCGGCGACGCAGGGGTGCGAGATACGCCTCTCGACCGAGATCGCGAAGAACTCCTCGACCAGCTCGTCGCTGCGCCCGAGCACCCGCACGCCATACTGGGTCGCGGTCTCGTCCTCGAGCACGGTCGGCGACATGAAGACGCCGCGCCCTTC
>JGI20214J51088_10000641_pt1 | contig 24106 bp, 19 predicted proteins | sample WetSurMetagenome_FD_51088 | JGI IMG/M metagenome (IMG submission 51088) | reverse complement strand
ACCGCAGAAAAGATTCTGATAAGTACCTCCTGCACTTGACATATTAATCCCGTAGTTATCTATCGGACGAAGCAGGTTTTTAAGCAGCTGGTACGCTCTGTTTCCATCGTGAAGCCTTGCCCAGAAATTTATTTTCCAGGCAAGCGACCATCCTGTTCCTATATCGGTCCTTGCCTCAAGGCTCTTTCGTGCGGCAGCGGCCAGATCGGGTGTTTTCTGAGGATCGATCTGGCTACCCGGATGAAGCATATAAAGGTGTGAAACATGCCGGTGTGTTGGCTCTGTCTCTTTGAATTCCTCTCTCCACTCCATGAGTCGTCCATCGGATCCGATCTGCGCCATTGAAAGGTCTTCCAGTGCTGCCTTAATTTTTGACAGCAGCGAATCTGAATCTTCAAGTACGTCAGATGCACTCAGCACATTCGTGAACAGTTCATATATAACTTCCTGGTCGTGCGACGGACCCATACTTATCTGCGCAACAGAACCATCGGGAGCTATAAAAGCATTTTCAGGTGAGGCGGCAGGACCTGAAACAAACTTTCCCGAGACAGGATCTTTAACCAGCCAGTCGAGATAAAACCTGGCCGATCCCAGCATTACAGGGTATACTCTTTTCAGGTATGCCGTGTCGGATGTAAAGGCATAATGATCCCACAGGTGCTGACACAGCCACGCTCCAGCTCCTACATGCATGCCCCAGCCGGGATGTTCCCCCGGGGCAGTGAATCCCCAGACATTTGTGATGGGATGTACGCACCATCCCTCTGCTTTATATTGTACTGCAGCTGTTCTCTCTCCCGGCTTCACCAGCGATTCAATCAGATTGGTAAGTGGCTTTTGACACTCCTGAAGATTCGTTGCGTCTGCCGGCCAGTAGTTCATCTGAACATTAATATCAGTATGGTAATCACAGTTCCAGGGCGTCTGGATCTTGTTTGCCCAGATACCCTGAAGGTTCGCCGGAAGAGAACCTTCACGGGATGAAGAGATCAGAAGGTACCTTCCGAACTGGAAATAGACCTCCTGAAGCCTGAGGTCATCAGGATTATCTTTCTGATTTCTTAAACGGACATCAGTAGGTATTGTATCAGCATTGCTGTCAGACAACTTTAAACTGACTTTCCCAAAGAGTGATTTATAATCTTTTGTATGTCTTTCAAGAAGAGCCGAATAAGGCTGTATTGCTGCATTATTAAGTTGATCCAGAGAAGTTACCAGCGGATCACTCCCGAGGTATTGCGGGTATTCCTGTTTATAATTTGTTGCAGCAGTAAGGATCAATACCACCTCATCGGCATTCTTAACTTTTAAGGTACTGTCGGAACATATTACACTGCCTCCTTTTGCAAGAGCCTTAATCCGGGCGGCATATTTCATCCCGTCACCTCCCTTGCCATTCTTCATTGTGCCGGTCATCAGAATGTGATCTTTTTCGGCATGGGTCTCATATCGCTCCTGCCTGGTCAGATGACTGCTGAAGCTCAATGCTCCTTTCTTATCAGCAATAAGATGTATAACCAGTGACCGGTCGGGATAACTTGCAAATATTTCACGATTGAAGTGTATCCCATTCTGTGAATAAGAAACTTCAACTATTCCATTATCAAGATTAAGTTCCCGATGATAATTATCAAAGCCGGAAGTAGTTCCAAAATCCAGCCAAAGATCGCCCAGTGTCTGATAGCAGCCAAAAGGGACAGTAGCACCATTGCCCTGACCGGAGCCAGATCCTTTACAGACCTGAGTTTTAAGTGTTAACTCAGTAGCTTCCTTATATTTACCTTTAAACAGTAACTCCCTGATCTTCCCTAAAGAGGCATATGCCTCAGGATTATCATTATCATCGGGGCTGCCAGACCAGAGGCTTTTTTCGTTAAGCTGAATCCGCTCGAGATTCACGTCACCGAAAACCATGCCTCCCAGGAATCCATTTCCCACTGGCAAAGCTTTTAACCATTCCGGATCATTCTTCCAGCCTTCATGTACGTCAGCAACTGAAGAATTTGCAGGTTTATCATACCATACTCTGAGACTCTGATAATGCTGATTATCAGCAGTACATCGAATTATCCCGAAAAAAAAGGAAAGAAGAATTATAATTTTTTTCATGGTCCGCTATTAATTTGCAGTATTTATTTTCATCCCGATCAGATCAGATTACAATTGGTCAGTCAGGGAGGATTTCTTTTAATAAAGATATAAATATTTACAAAAAATTCAGTTTTCAGAGAGTATAACAAATCAATGATTATTGTGTGGCTGGCGCGATTGCTCATATGAAAATGAGATATTAAAATGAAGTCCTGAAAGCACCTGATGAAAACTTTTGCTATTGGGAATTTAACCTGGTCAATGTTGAGTACAGTTGCAGGGAATTGAAATATGATCTCCCGATAGCTTCGAATGATAATCAATGGTCAGTAACATAACAAATACATCTACATTTATTTCAATCAAAAAAATATTGTTACTTTTGGAGTCCTGTAAAATAATAATCGGGGTGTGGCGCAGTTGGTAGCGTACTACGTTCGGGACGTAGGGGCCGGAAGTTCGAGTCTTCTCACCCCGACAAATGAAAAAGCCTTTCCGCGAAAGCGGAAGGGCTTTGTTTTTTCATTGGGACGAAAGCTTACTTTCAGGAGCAAGTGAAAAAACAAAGATCTTAAGTGAGCCAAGCGAACTTAAGACTTTTTCATTTAGGTCACACCCTGGAAGTCCGCCCTGACCGAGCTTAGCGAGCGTCAGGGCAATCTTCTCAGTCTTGACTGAGTAAATCAAATGGCCTTGTAAATCAAGTATTTACGAGGCCATTTTCATTAGTAGCACAAAAAGTAGCACAAGTTTCCTAGTACAGGAAATATTTTCAAAATAAAAGATAGAATTTTAAAATTTTCCTCCCGTGTCATGACCAATTTTTAGTGTAACTTATTGACAATTATCCTAACAAAACTTTACTAGAAAGCCAATTATCAGGTACCGAGACTAGAATGAAAGCCAGCTTATAACACGGTCAAAAAAAAGGTATTTGATTATGCTGTTCTAATTATTGAAGAAAATCATCTAAATTTCAGTTTTAAATAGAATAAATCTAAAAGTAGATGTCCATACCAAAAAATATTACCAAGGATCACTTACTTCAGGCAATTTCAAAAATTGACGATGAAGGAATTCCTAGTGACGGTGCTTCAAGATTTTATGATGTTATATTTAACGGGATAAAGTACCCCCCAAAGCTTATTGTCTCGTTTGCAAATTTATTTGCTAATGGAGAGATTATTGATAGAAACTCTTTTGCAGGAGGGATTGGGACGCAGAGTTTTAAATTATTGGAAGAAAATGGATTTATTATCCAAAAAAAATCGAATGCAATGAGCCAAATTCCTGCTGTCTGGATTGAAAAGTCGATTGTTGAAGGAAGAGCTGACAGACAGACTGGAGAAAGAGCACTTGGTAAAGCGCTTTGGTCTACTCAAAGAGATAAGAGAGGTGCAGATATTTATAAGAACATGCGTTTAGTTCAGAAAGGGGACATTGTTTTACATTTGATTAATAGGGGTAATATTTCTGGTATATCAATTGTAAGAGATAAAGTTATTGAAGTAAATGGCTTGCAAGGAACAGACTGGGCTGGATCAGGATATTTAGTTAATCTTGATAGTTATACTGAATTATCGCCACAAATCATTAGATCTGATTTGTTGAATGAAAAGAATAAACGTGTTCTTATTGACATTGCTCAAAATTCAGAAGTGTTCTACAATATAAACCTTGACCTTAGACAAGGTGCATATCTTACTCCCTGCCCTGATAAATTGCTAAGATTAATCAATGATATTTATTTTAGATTATCTAATACTTATCTACCTTTTCTAGACGAAATAGAACCATTTTTAGTTAAGACAAATGGAAGTCCAATGAAGAATCAAAAATACTTCTTATCAATTAAAACTAAGCCATTTATAATTCTGGCTGGATTATCAGGCACTGGAAAATCTAGGCTTGTTAGGACCCTTGCTTATAAATTTGACAATATTGAAGAGGATAGGCTAAATGAGAAACATCCGCCCTCAAATTTTCAAATAATCAAGGTCCGTCCAAACTGGCATGATTCATCTGATCTTCTGGGATATGAATCGAGGATTAGTGGGAAAGAACGCTTTATTGTTACTGAATTTATCCGTTTTTTGGTAAAAGCCAAACAGCATCCGGAAACTCCTTTTTTCCTGTGTCTCGATGAAATGAATCTTGCACCTGTTGAACAATATTTTGCTGAATATTTAAGTGTACTAGAAAGCCGCAGAGGAAATAACATGGGGACTATTAAAACTGATACACTGATAAGTTCTTCATTAATAACTAAATATGCTGAAAAGGCTGATGGCGTCGATCTGGGCTACAACTTATGGGGTGAACTTTCACTGTCTGATCCTGCAATTCAGGCTGAGTTAAAAACAAACGGATTGGGACTCCCTCCTAATCTAATTGTCATAGGTACGGTAAATATGGATGAAACAACATATTCCTTCAGCAGAAAGGTACTTGACAGGGCAATGACAGTTGAGATGAATGAAATTGATCTCCTTGCCGGGCTTGATGATGAATCAGATGATTGGAGTTACCCTGAAAAATCTGTACCTAAAGAACTGGTTTTATCAGAAAAAACACAGGGGTCTGAAGTCTTTTCTGAACTTGGGAAGATTGGCGAAGATATATTAGAATACCTGAACCAGATAAATGAAAAGCTTGAAGGATCCCCGTTTAAGGTCGCATATAGGGTGCGCGACGAGTTTTTACTTTATACATGGAATTTTTCATCTCTGGTAAATAAACCTGATGATTGGCTAAACCAGGTCCTGGATGATATGACGCTGATGAAAATATTACCCCGCATTGAGGGTGATGCAGATAAAACAAAATTGCTTGATGACCTGAAAACTGAATTCGAAACCAGAAGTCTGGTAAGGTCATTAAAGAAGACCGTTGAGATGATTAAGAGAAGAAATACTTCTCATTATACCTCGTACTGGATCTGATAATAAAATGGATGTACTGCGACTGACAACTGACGATTACGTGCTGACTGTTAGGGCAGATAAGGTTGATATATCTTACCGCAAAGCCTCATTTCGTAATTTCGGAATTTCAGACTCCACTGAATATTCTTTCTCCGGAGGTAAGATAAATAACTTTGAACTGGCAGAAGCAATTGAAGGGAATCTGAAGTTAAATTTGTCAGTTGCAGCACTTAATACTTCCGTTCATCCGGTTTTCTTTGAAAATAAAGAGTATATTTTCGATGTGGTTTTCAATGAAAAGACTGAATCTGAACCTGCTGTCTATTCATCACTCCAGGAAATTAAAAAATCCTTCATTCTAAGAGAAGTAAAAGGGAGTTACTTTCTTACCGGAGCAATAAACTACAAGAATGATATCGGCAAAGCTGATTTTGTTCTCCATTATCAAAAAAACGGTCATTCTTATAATCATAAGTTATCATTTGAGGTTTTTCCTGTAAAGCTTGATTATAAAACAGATTATAAATGCATAATTGCTGATATCAATAAAGAGTTTTCATCACTTGTTTTTGATGTTCTGAAAAAAACTTATACAGGATTTAAGGAAGGTAGTGAAATTAACAATGATATTGTCTGGTGGGGAGTATTTGGCCAGCTGTATAAAGAGATCTTAAGCTCGGCAAATCTGATTCTGAATAACCCACATAACAGACTGGTCAGAGATAATTATTATTCAAAAGCCGACAGGATAATGATTCTTGATCATGAACTTGAAGAACAGGTTTCGGAACACAGAAAAAATACACAGAAATATTATTGTGTTGAGAGAAAAACCCTTACTGTCAATACAATGGAAAATCAGTTCTTCAAATACTCGGTTTTTTATGTATTGGAGAAGTTCATTTTTGTAAAGAATAAACTTTTAAGTTTTCCGGATATAAAAATTACTGAAGAATTCAGAAGCGATCTTGAAATGATTGAAAAAGAGTTTTCTGTTGTCATCCATAATCCGCTTTTTAAGAAGATAGATAATTTCAGAGGATTCAGGCAGGAATCACTTGTTTTACAGAAAGCCATCGGCTATTCATCACTTTTCAGAGACTGGATAATTCTCAAGAAAGGTATTGATTTTCTGGAAGGGGTGAATAGAATTGAGCTCAAAAACATTGCAGATCTTTATCAGATCTGGTGCTTCATCGAGATGAAAAACACCATTCAGACCATTCTCAATAAAAAGCCCGAGGAGGTAAATCTCGCTGAAATACTTGTGGATGGTTTCACTATAGAGTTAAGGTCCGGAAAACATTCAAGAGTAAGTTTTAGAAAAGATAATGGTGATTTTGTTGAACTCTTTCATGAATTGAAATTCACCAATAAAATCACAAACAGTAACGTTTCTCATACAGTAAATCAGGAACCGGATATTGTTTTGCGCATTACAAAAAATGATTTAAAAGAGAATTATAAGTTTACATACCTCTTTGATGCAAAATACCGTCTCATTTCTGATGATAATGAAGATTCACAGGATTATCCTCCCGATGATGCAATAAATCAAATGCACCGTTACCGTGATGCAATATTTTATCAGGAAAACAGGGAAAGTGAAAAACCAAAGAAAGAGGTAATCGGTGCATTTGTACTATTCCCAGGAGCTGATTTCTCTGAGGACGTTGAGAAGCTATATTTTCAAAAATCTATTCGTCAGGTAAATATAGGAGCGTATCCGTTAATCCCCGGTTATAAAAAATTCAATAACAACTCATTGTTAACTGCATTTCTTAAAGAAACTCTGGAAACAAAAGATTCTACAGTTATTCTAAAAGAAGATGTTCTAGTACACAAAGGATTGAAATACGAAGATCCTAATGCGCTCATTCTCGCAGGTTTTGTATCGGAAAAAATTCAAAGAGATTACTTCCTGTCGGGTAAGGCCGGATTGTACCACATGCCAGTTTATCTGAAACAAAGCGGAAGGTTAAACACAATCAGAAATATAGAAAAGCTTAAATATTTCTGTCCTATAATTGATGGTATTACAGAATATTATGAAATCTCAGAGATAAGGGTCGCTTCACGATCTGATGTTTTTGAAAATCCACATCCATTATACAGTGATTCTGAAGAAACTTATTATGTTTTTTCTCTTACAAGCCGAATAACACTCCCAAGAATAATTGAAACTGCTACCGGCGGTAATCGTATTTTCAGGTATGCACGTTTTTCAGAACTTAGGAATAGTACAACTATAAATGATTTCAATAAAACCATTCAGGAGAAAGAATACTAAATAAACTTTTTCTCCATCCTTTCCCTGAAATACTCTTCTGTGTGCTTGTCAGTGAAATAAACATAACACCCTTTCATTCCCCTGGTTAGAAGTGTCCTGTAAATGTTCTTAACATGCTTTTCGAAATTGTCTATGCTTCTTTTCAACATCGGGTCTTTGGTGGCAGTTATATTTGCAGATAATTTTCCGGAAGTCTTGTCCACACACAAATCATTACCGATAATAACCCCAATATAATCGAATTCAAATCCCTGGGCTGTATAAATACAACCCACCTGTTTAATCCCTTCCGGGCGATATGCCCATTCATACCATCTGACATAACCCTTTGGTATTGAGGTTATTTTGTCATGTGTCTCCCACGGCATTGCAAAATCCCCGATTTTCACATCTTTTACAAGTTCACCATTAATGTCTGTTTTACTGCTCCATGGCCAGCAGAAACCGGCAACCATCCTTGCAGAGTTTGGTTTTTCTTTCTCCTTTTCAGTAAGGATCTCCATTATCTCCTGCGGGGATGAAAAAATTCTGAAGTCAAACTGGTCATCCTTCCTGAAAATCCTCTCTTCATCAGTGTATCCCAGAACCGATTCGAGCCATAACAGGTAGTCATTCGAACCCATACATCTGTATTGAGTTTCCAGGGTAACCTCATGAATACCTGCATCGAATTTTGCTGCAGCTTCTCTAATCAGGCCAGAACTTCCTACCTCTGATGAACGCACATTCTGCCTGTCATCGATGAAGAATACAGTTGTTTTCGCACACCTTACGAGCTGCTCCATCTGTGGCATGTCAGAGCGGTCCTCGGGTTTTGTGTACTGATGGTTACTATTCTTTTCGGTCCTGTGTGCTTCGTCAATAAGAAGTATATCAAATTCATTTTCCTTTGTCCTGCTGGGAATGAAACGATAGAGATTTGAGAACATTATTTCACCGCCTCTGCCAACCAGTTTCTGCAACCCCGATGTGAATGGTTTTGATTTACACCCATACAGGACATTCTTTTTCTTTAATGCTGCCTCGGCTAGAATATTTAAAGCGATTACCGATTTCCCAGTACCAGGTCCGCCATGAACAATTATCACTGATTTTTCATTCTTCTTTGCCGACATCCTGTACCTTGCCCAGATAAGGTTCTTTGCAACCAACTGTTCGTTGAGTAATGAGAACACAACATCATTCTTAATTATCTTATGGACATTTTCCAGCAGTTTCTTTGAAGGATGCAGACGACTCTGCATAAAACGGTTAAATATCTCAAACCCGGAACCGTTTTCAAGTAGTTCCCTGATCCTGATGCCAAGAAGTTTTGTGTCTTCTTTTGTAAAAAGTGGGAATTCAGCTATCAGATCTTTATAAACAAGACTATGCAGACCCTTCCCTTCCGTTCTTGAGTAGTTATGACAATAAGCACAACTGAAAAGTGAGAGTGTAGGTTCTTTCTCAAACTCCTCAACAAAACCCTGCATATAATTATGGTATCCCTTTACCTGTTGTGATGGGTGAGGTACAACCCTTTCCCTACCTCCGGTATAAGTTTCCACAAAGTTACCTTCTTCCGGTAATGCCTTTACATTAGACCATTGTTTGAGTTCAATGAGGATAACATTTGAAATGTTGTTTGCCCCTTTTCCAAAAAGCAGGCAATCCAAGCGACTCTGGTTATACGGCACTTCATATTCAAGAGCAACGTAGGTGTCATTAATTTTACCAAGTTCCAGCAGGTCCCTTATCCTCGAAAGACTGTTCTGCCATGATACAAATTCAGGAACACCGGGATCCTTACCAAGCCTTGCCTTATAATTTTCAGTCATGATATCAGAAATAGTATTTTCTCTGACATCATCAATAAATCTGTCCGAAGGTGCCTGGTAGATCAGCATGGTTGATCAGGTGTGAGGCGTGAGGCATGAGGTGTGAGGGGACAATTTGCCATCATTTACAATTCATTATATTTCTTTGCTGTTCCCTTTGATTTCTCAACTGGGTATTTCTCATTATTCTTCCTGATCTTTTCAAGGACTATCTCCTTCACGTCGAACCCATGTTTTCCTGCCAGTAAGAGACTGAAGGCAAGAACATCAGCGAGTTCTTCCTTAAGTTTATTCTGATCAACAAGTTCTGATTCCTCAGTCGTTTTCCACAGGAAGAGTTCATTTAACTCAGCGGCCTCAATTGAGATTGCAAGAGCAAGGTCCTTGGTATTATGAAACTGTTCCCAGTGCCGGGCATCACGGAATTTAACGAGTTCGTCTATAAGTAATTGAATATCATTCATTGATATAAGATTAGTAGGACCAAGGTAATGAAATTACGAATATAATGTTGACAAACCGTGAATGTAACAAGGGATAAGTTAACGAAAGAATAGTGTAATAAAACCTTGGATTCAATTTCTGGATTTTTAAACCAAATATATATATCCAGATCTTTTAGTTCCAGGAGGAATAATAATAAGAATTAATGGATGACTTTTTTACATATCAGTTTAAAAACAGAAAGGAGTTAATTATGAAAAATAATCTTAGAAAAAGGAAAAATAGGATTGAATGGAAAGACATGATTTTTACTATATTACTACTGTATTTATTATCTCTGATAAATACTCAGATATTATTCAATGTCATTCTTGATATATTTTTACAGTATTTAATAATCAAATATTTTCATAGAACCAATTAGACACTGACTTTGTAAATATTGCACTAATAATCAAAGTGTTAGATTTATGAGATTATTTTTTATATTAAATATTCTATTTTGTTTGCTATTTATTTAATATAATAATTGCAGCTAAATATATTGACTAAAAGTTAAAACTTTTATTTAAAACATATATCTTTATTATGAATATATTGTATGAGGCTCTCCTGAAGCACAATAGTTGAAAACTGATTATGCTTAAGATTCAAAACATTTACAAGTCATTTGGAGAACAGGAGGTTCTGAAAGGAGTATCTTTTGAATTAGAGAAGGGTAAGGTTTATACTCTGGTTGGAGGGAATGGTAGTGGTAAAACCACACTCTTCAATATTATAACAGGATTTATAAAACCCGATTCCGGAACAATCGAATTTAAAAAGAAGATAATAAGCAATATAAATCCGGTTAGAATAAACAAACTTGGCATTACACGAACATTTCAGGATTTAAGATTAATAAAGAATTTATCTATCAGGGAAAATATTCTTCTCTCTTTAAATCGAAACTATCATTCCAGTATTTTTAAAGAGTTTAAAAACTTTACTAAGCATGACTACTTAAAAGCTGATGATATTATCGATCAGGTTTCTTTATCTCAGGAAAAGAACTCACTGGCTGATGAAATTTCTTATGGACAACAAAAACTATTGACTTTAGGTTGCTGCTTAGCAAATAACAGTGAGGCATTGCTGTTAGATGAACCTGTTGCCGGAATTGATAAAGACAATTATCAAAAAATCAAATCATTAATTGAGCATATCAGTAAAGAGCATAACAAATACATTCTCCAAATTGAACACAATCTGGAATTCATAAAGGAAACTAGTGATCATATCATATTTCTTGATGCTGGCAAAGATTTTGTGTTTGAAAATTATGATAGTTTTATAAATGATGAGATTGTGAAAAAATCTTACCTTAATTGAATGCTAAAGGTTGAAAATATATCAACTGGTTATGGAAAGAAGCAGGTACTTTTTGATGTTTCTTTTGAGATGAAAGAGGGAGAGATCGTCTTATTGACCGGGGCAAACGGAAGTGGGAAAAGTACGGTTTTAAGAACTATCTATAGACTTCTGCCTTTATGGAATGGGGAAATTTCTTTTAAAGATATTAAATTATCCCGGTTGTCAACAGTTGATATGCTTAAAAATAGGATTGCATTTATTCAACAGCAAAACTTCTATTTTGAGAGTCTGACTGTAAAGAAAAATATTGAAATTAGCGGTTCATTATTCAATAAGAAAGAACTAGATGAGAGAATGGGAAAAGTATGGAGATTACCAAAGTTATATGACTATCGAAATCGTGTTCCATTTGATCTTAGTGGGGGTGAAAGAAAACTATTAGCTCTTGGAATGGTATTGATTCATGATCCAAAACTAATTTTGTTCGATGAACCATTTGCAGGAGTGGACCAGAAACACCATAATATCATTATGGAGGAACTCATTAAAATAAACGACAATAATGTGGCAATATTGATTGTTGAACACAGGAGTAACAACTTGTTGTCGGTAACGAAACATATAAAAATAATGCATGGTAAAACTGTAATTTAAAACACAATGAAACGACTCTGTTTTTTAATTTTCATCTCTCTAAATCTGATTTCTTGTTCTAAAAAAGAAGAAGAGTTAAAAATAGGTGCGATTTTTCCTTTAACTGGTCAGGCTGCTGGATTCGGTAAAAATGCGCAGATGGGAATAAATTTAGCTTTGACCGAACTTGGAAATAAGTTCAACAATAACAAAAATGTTAAGATTATTTATGAGGACACTCAAGGCAGTCCTAAAAATGCAGTTTCAGCAATTGAAAAGCTTATAAATATTGATAAAGTTAACTTATGTTTTATCCTCACCAGCGGTGAAACTTTGGCAATAATTCCAATTATTAATAAAAATAGTCTGATTACGTTTACAGGTACTGTTCTGCCAAATATTACTGATAAAAGCACCTTTTTATACAGAAATGCTTCCAGCCTTGACAATGAAACAAAATATATGGCTAATTTTCTTTCCAAGACCCAAAATAATCCAAAAGTAAGCATTTTATATATTAATAATGAAGCCGGGACTGTTGCAAACAATATGTTTATTGAGCAATATAAAGCTCAAGGAGGAAATGTTATAGCATCGTTATCATATGATCCTTCAGTAAAAGATTTTAAGACTTTTCTACTTAAAATAAAAGAAAATGAACCCGACTACTTATATATACTTTCTTACAATGAATTTGGCTTAATAATGAGACAAGCCAGAGAATTAGGATTAAAATCTGTTTTTCTTGGGACAACAACTTTTAATGATATATCAGGGATAAATCTTGCAGGTGATGCAGCTAACGGAACTTTGTTTACAACCTCAGCTTTTAATAATGAGAAAGGAGATAGTCCTATAGTGTATACTTATAAGAAAAAATTCCATGAAACATATGGAATTGAACCAGAACTTTATTCTGCCATTTTCTATGACAATATTTATATATTAAAGAAGGTGTATGAAAAGAATCCTAAAACTCCTGAGGAATTTAAGAAATCAATAATAGAATTAGGAACATATGCTGGAGTTAGTGGAAATACTAGATTTCTTTTAAGTGGTGACGTCGAAAAAGAAGTTATAATTAAGAAGATTGAAAATTCTGAAATAGTTGAATATGAATAATTGCTTAAACGATTATTATACTTCCATCGCACAGAAATACGATATAATAAGATTGCCTGATTATGATTCTTTTCAAGACAAAATCAGGATATTATCTAATGATTATAATATACTGAATTCGAAATCTATTTTAGAAATTGGATGTGGAACAGGAAATTATATACATGAACTAGCTCGTGTTCTGGGAATAAATTCAATTGGAATTGATATAAATTCTGAAATGTTAGTTGAAGCAACAAGAAAAAAAAGTGGTGAAAATATAAGCTTTATACATGCAGATGCTCATAGTTTACCTTTTGAATCAGAGACGTTTGATACTGTTTTAGCAGTAAATTCTATCCATCAAATGAGTGATATTAGCGATGTATTTCATGAAGCAAATAGAGTACTTAAAAAGGAAGGGATATTTTATATTATTACACCTGTTAAGAGTAAACTAAAAGATTTTTTTATTTACACATTAAGTAAAAAACTATTAGAATATGAACAGGAGCGGCTTCCTAGTTTGAAATTAATTACTCAGACTGGATTGGCAACTGGATTTCGATTAAATGAACTTATTTATCCAAATATAAAAGACTTTACAATTACCAGAGTAGATCTTATCAACTCAATAAATGGCAAATTCTTATCTTGCCTAAATATCCTCGATGAGAAAGAGCTTAATGAGTTAATAAGTAAAGTAAATTTTTTGGAAGACGTCATCATAATTAAACCCTATTATTACAAAATAGTTAAATTAACAAAGGAAACCAATGAGTCATAAATGGCCAAAAATTGACAAGAGTCTGAAAGATCAGATAATTAATGAAAAAAAAATGAGTTTGAATGATTTTAGAGAATTCAGTGCCCTTTATTCCTCATCTCATTTTAAAGCTAATCATTCTTTTACTGACATTTTTAAAGGTTTTATTGTTAACAATAATTATAATAGTTACAAAAAATTAATTCAACTAGTATTACTAGGATGGCGGAATGAAATTGAATTCGAGTTGAAGAAATCAGACGAGTTTAGTGAACTTTTTGCTCAAAGTTTTCATTACAAATCACCAGGGGTAGGTAAGTGGTTTAGAATAACAGATCTTAAACCAGATACCATTGATAGCTCAAATATTTTCGAAGATGATAAGACAATTTTTAGAGCTTATGATCAGATTTACACTCAGATTCCTGAGAGGTTAAATATCTCTTTTGAAAACCATAGGTCAAATGAGATGTTTTCATTTAGAAATATTATTAGAATCAGAGAATGTGATTGTTCTGATAATAGAAGGAGACACACTATTAAGAAAAAGCGATTGAATGATACCTATGTTATAGATTTACCATACTGTTGCTTAAAAGCTTGTGATGGAGTATTAAAGGGGATCTCTTTGGTAACTCTTTTAGAAAAAAGTCGGCAAAAATTAGTGGAAAATCAAAATAATGGGTTAATTCAATTACCGGAAGAAATAAAAGACTTACGAAAGTATTTTCAAAAATCGATAAACTCACTTGATATTCTTAGATTTATTCTAAGCGCTTACATAGTAATAAGAAGTTCTAAAAGATTAAAGAAAATTTTTGTAATAGGAAATCCAACCGTTCCTAAGAAGCACGAACTTGTTATCGATTTCTACCCTCTAAATGGACCAATAAGTACCATGAAAAAGGAGGGTTCTTGGATATTATTCTATTCAAAAAAGTTTGATCCTTCAAATTATGATATGATTCAATATTTGGATCTTTCTCAGCGGCTTGAAGAATATTGGTCGCTTCTGAGAGGAAGTGATATCAATGGAGCCCTTTCAATTAAGGAAAGGTATTGGAGTCTCAATGTAGAAAGGCTTCTTAGCGAGTTAGTATGCATAAATATGAAAATTGTAGAAAATGAAAATAATTTACTGGAGAATATACTTAAATATTTATGTCAGAAAAACTCGAAAATCGGTATTACAAACAATGCTTTCTTTCAGCATATAAATGAACATAGGAAAGAAGTAAGTTTAAAAAAAGAATTAGAGGATGATCAAATTGCTAAGTTCGTAAATGATTTTAGATTAGATAATCCTAATTACTCTGAAAATCTATTATTTGAAAGATTAAAACTAATAAAAGAATTTGGATTACTCAAGATCTGTGGATGCAATGAATTGTATCTGAATTTTATTGAAAAACTCCGAGGAACTTCCAATAATGGAAAGAAAGATCCTATATCAATTTTTCTTTATAGTGGACCAGGAACCGGTAAAGAAACTATCTCAAAATTAATCCATCTCTGGTCCAGAAGTTCATTATTTAATGAGTTTGATCAGGTTGATAATCTCAAAAAGTTTCTTAGGATCAATAACAAGGATCTTCATATGAACTCAGAATTTAAGATATTGAATAGCTTCTTTGATCTTAAAAATATTCCAGAGAGCAAGTTAATTCATCGAATTGATATTGATAATTACTCAAGTACCATTGTTACTGAGTTGCAAAGTAATTTAGTACCTGACTATAATAATGTGGCTTCAGATATAGTGAGGATTGTTAAAAAGTTAAAAGAAAATGAGGCTGAACAGAGTTTTTTTTCCATAAATTGTTCATTACTTACAAAAGACAACTTCAGTAAACTTATTTTTGGTAGTATAGAGAAGCCAAATGGGATGTTAAAAGCCGGCCTCTATTCTGGATCTTGTTTCTTTGATGAATTTAATACTATAGAGGTAGGTCTTGAGAATAATTTGCTTAAGCTTCTTGTAGAACCAAATGAAGCCGTTATAAAACTAACTAATGATTCAGAAAAAGATGATGTTGCGAGAATTCAAAAGTTCAATAACCTATATATTTTTGCAAGTAATTTAACCCCCGATGAATTGTTAAAAAAGGGCTATAATTCTGCAGTTATTTCGAGAATTACTCAATATTATTTTGAGATACCACCGTTGAAATATCGCAAAGAGGATATGCTTTTAGCATTTATTTCCATGTTGTCAAAAAAAATAGAGAAAAATGCTGATATCGGTTGGAAGATGGTAGAGCCGACAGCATTACAATTCCTTTGTATGCTTCCATGGTATGGAAATTATCGAGATCTGGATGGATTTGTAAATGACCTGTTTAATGAAAGAAAACTCAGAAGTATTTTTAATGAAGAGTTATCATTTCGTGAAGTGGTGGAATGTGCAGTTCGAAGAGGGTTAATCGGTTAATATTATGAAATCAGTTCTACTTATTGATATAGAGACGAAACCTGTTAAACAAACTGAACATTATTATGCCGAAATTTTTACTGAACCTCTGGGTTTACTTTATCTTGAGTCGTTTCTGAAATCAAATAGTATCGACATCAATATCCTGAAATATCCACTTAAAGACTCTGATTGGGATATAATTGAAAAACATGATGTTATTGGTTTGAGCTTCCTGACATATGCCTGGAATACAGCAAAGTCTTTAGCGAAATTAATTAAGGAAAAATATCCTCATAAATTAATTGTTGCAGGGCGCGAGCATGCTACTGCTTTACCTGACCTGGTTCTAGAAACTTCATTCTTCGATGCAGTCATCTTTGGGGAAGGGGAATTTGCATTATTAGAACTGGCGAAAGGCAAATGTTTTAATGAAATTGAAGGTATCATTTATAAAGATGATAAAGGAATAATTTTTAAAAGACCTAAGTCAAAAATTGTGACCTCTTCTGATGTATTTTTAACAAATAGAAGACCTGAATGGATGATTAATATGTTTCAGGAATCCATGCCTATAAGTAACAGGATGGCCGGGATTATGATGAGCAGGGGCTGCCATTTTGATTGTGATTTTTGTACTGCGAGAAATATGTGGGGAAAATTCAGATCCTTATCTGTAGATATTGCTATCGGGGAAATCCTTAACTGTTTGAATAATTTCGGTATAACATATTTTGCATTTCATGATCTGATGTTTAATTCATCAAAAGAAAAGGTATATCAATTATGCGATGAGATTTTACGAAGAAAACTGGCAATTAATATTTTTTCAATGATGAGCGTTAATTCACAAACGCTTGATTTTAGAATTCTGCGAAAGGCCGGATTTACTGAAATCGGAGTAGGAATCGAGATACCCTCAGATAAAAGAGAATCAATCGGGAAACAATTTTCTTTTAATAAAACTATTGAATTTATAAAGGGAATATCTGATGCCGGTATCTTTGTCAGAGGATATGTTTTAATAGGTTGGCCATGGGATGACAACAAAGACGAGTTAATTAATTCCTATACATTAGCACTTTCCAAATTAGCTATTAATAATCTGAGATTGGCTTTTATTACTCCCTTTCCTGGGACTAGGTTGTTCGAGAATTATAAGAATTTTATAGATGTTGATTTAACTCGGGATGGTTTTGATTATTTTACGACAATGCATCCAATACTTGAATTTAATTTAAAATCTGAAGCTTTAATTGAATCCAGGTACCAAATACTAAATAATTTTTATAGGTCAGATGAGTACCAAAAATTACTTTTGAAACAATCTGCTTTCAAACCAATTTCCAATATGAATGAATACTATTATAATTATATTAAAGATAATCTGTCTTATGCTTAGAAAAAAATGCAAATAATTATAAACATATTGATTTCCTCTAGTCTATATTTAATTATATCCCTTTCATTCCTGGTTATCTATCAAACAATAAAGTTCTTTCATATATCACACGGTATTTTAATCACTTTTGGTGGCTATCTGTTTTATACATTTTACAGATTGTTAAGTATTAATTTTGTTTCATCTTTATTTCTTTCTATAATATTCACTGTTTTAGTTGGATTACTGGTGGAATTAATCATTTATCGAAAGCTCAGGCTTTCAAAATCTTCCTCTCTTAGCTTAACGATTAGTTCGCTAGGAATCTATGTAATTTTTCAAAATATGATTTCATTATTTTGGGGTGTTGATCCAATTGCACTTCATTCAGCCGTAGTGAAAACGGGTCATGTTATTTTTAGTGCATATATTACAGACATACAGATAATTACTATTGGAGCAAGTTTAGTCCTATATATTTTAACTACATTCATATTAAATTATTCTAAAATAGGATTAAAAATTAGAGCTCTATCTTCCAACGAAGAACTGGCAAATGTTTTCGGGATTAATTCAAATAGAGTAATAATTTGGTCTATTTCAATGGGTTCTGTATTAGCAGCTACATCTGGTATTTTATATGCTTTCGATACCAGTTTAACGCCAACAATGGGCTTTAATCTGTTACTTTATGGTGTCGTTGCAATGATAATCGGTGGAGTCGGCAGTACCTGGGGGTTAATCGGAGGTTCTTTATTGCTAGCGGCTGCTCAACATCTTGGAGCATATTATATCGATAGTAAATGGATGGACACAATTGCCTATATTATCTTAATCCTCTTTCTAATTTGGAAACCTCTGGGTTTTAGTGGTAAACGCCTTAAGAAAATTGAGATTTAGTGGATTACCTTTTGCATATATTAATAATGATCTTACTTTATGTGATGCTCTCACAAAGCCTAGTTATTGTTGCAGGTTATTCAGGTATGATTTCATTAGCTCAGGCAGGATTTTATGGAATAGGAGCATACACAACAGCAATATTGTCAGTCAAATTTGGGTTACCCTTCGTTATAAATCTTCCGATAGCAATCATAATAAGTGGATTAACAGCTATTATTATTTCTTCTATTGCTTTACGAACCGTTGATGACTATTTTATTATTATTACCTTAGGTATCCAGGTTGTTATCTTTTCACTAATGAACAACCTTATGGATTTAACAAATGGACCATTAGGTATTCCAGGAATTCCGTCCATAAAAATATTTGGAGTAGAATTTGATACTAAAGTTTCATTTCTGCTATTAGCTTTATTACTTGCTGCTCTTATCTATATCTTTCTTCGATATGTCACCAAATCACCTTTTGGCCTGGTTTTAAAAGGATTGAGTGAAGATGAAATTTTCACAAAAAGCCTTGGGAAAAACGTTTATGCCGCAAAAATTATTTCTTTTACAATTGGTGCGATGCTGGCAGCCATCCCTGGTGTCCTTTATGCACATTATGTTACCTATATTGATCCTTCAAGTTTTACAGTTGACGAATCCATTTTTATTCTTTCCATTGTAATTATTGGTGGTATGCACAATCTTTGGGGAGCTGCTCTTGCTGCTGCGTTCCTGGTAATTCTTCCTGAAGCTTTGCGATTTTTAGGAATGCCCAGCAATATTGCTGCAAATATGAGACAGATAATTTATGGATTTATCCTGGTTATTGTTATGTTTCGAAATAGCTCAGGCTTTGTCAAAAATAAAATCAGATAGATTTGTCTAATCCCAATTACCCAGATAGTCTCTTCTGATAAAGAACTTTTATTTAACCTCCTTATTGTCAAGGATTATGAATGATGAAGAACAATTAAAGAAGATTGATGTAGACTTTGAAAATGAAAAATGGATTATTGACAGAATCGATAGATGGCGTGTTTCTATTGCTAGTAGATGTTCAATAATATTAAGTGCAGATGCCATCATTTTAACAGGTACAATTTTCTTAATAAACAAAGATAATCGTGCACTTTTATCTTCAGACCCATCCATTAAAAGCATTACAATAATCCTTTTAATAATATTATCGGTTACGATTTTTTTATCGATATTATTTGCAACGATTGGAATCGCAAATGTTTTCAAAACAGGAAGATACCTTTATGGGAAGAATATTCCTGACAGATTATATTTTCATCCTTCAGATGTAATCAAAAACTGCAATAATTTTCAAGATTTCATTTTAAAGTATTCTAACTGCAATGAGGATCAAATTCGAATTGGCCTTTGGGCAGAAATTTGGTCAATTATTAAGATGCAAAATATGAGATATCAATATTTAAAAAAATCTGTTTTCCTTTTGGTTTTAACAGTTACAATTCTTCTTTTTATTGTTTGTTTAATTACATTCAGTAACATATAAGACGCATGGCTTCGGACCAAGTTTCACTCCATCAAAGTAAAAATTTATAGTATTGAAAATAAAATATATACGAGCCTCATTTCATTACTAATACAAATCATTTTCGAGTAAACAAATGTCTGTAAACACGAAGGTGACAAAAAAAATTTCAATATATATGTCCAATGTTTTTATTATTTCTTGATATGTAATTAATAGTTGTCCATTTTTATTCTGAAATAGGTGTTCGTATCAAAGATCTAATAACACAAAAAGGCGAAGCCTAGAATAAATCATATAGCAAGTATAATATTGATAAATATGCATATAATAAATTCCTAGTATCTCACCCCGACATCGCCCGCCGAAATACGGATTTATCCATATGAAGGCGGGCTTTTTATTTTGTCAGGCTTCGTGCGCCTATGCTTAAGCTTCAGCGCAACAGTAAGGGCAAAACCTAACTCTTGACGCCTCACACCTCACACCTCACTCCTCACCCCTCACCCCTCACCCCTCATTTCTCTCCTTCACTATAAAACCCATCCCTCGTTTCCTTCTTCTCCCTTATATTCTGACTGTAATTAGATCTGGCTCTGCTCTCTTTAGCGATCATGGCTTTTATGCCGTCTTCATTTTTGCTGAACGTGATTGTATTTTCAATTGCGATTGACACAGCAAACTTTTCAACATCATGGTCAGTACCAATGTATGTAAAAGTCCAGTTATTATTTTTCAGCTCCTCTATCAGTCTCTTAACGGCAGCTCCGGAGTACTCCGTTGAAGCATTTTCTTCCCCGTCTGTGAGTATAGTTACCAGCACATTGTAATCAGTACTGTTCCCCAGAACGCTTCTTAATTTTGCACATGAAAATCCGATAGCATCATAGAGCGGGGTATTGGCATCAGGCTGATATCGTGAATCATCAATCATCTCAAGCCTGCTTACCGGATCTGCAAAGTGCAAAGTTTTATGCCCCATGCCGTTAAATGATATCAGTGAGATGAAATGTTCCTGCTCGGGAAATTCTTTTTCAATCCCTTTCACAGTCTGGACTATCTCATTAAAGCCCTGAATTATGTTTTTCTTAATCGATTCCATCGAACCGCTTTCATCAAGAATGATGAGATTGTGTACCTTGTGTTTACTATTCATTTTGTTTGGTTTTTAATTCTTACTTTTAGTGCAAATAAAACCCAAGCTATTGCAGTCTTTCTGCAATGGAAAAAAATATTATGCCAGCTAATCTGAATGCCCTCATACGTTACAAAACCATTAACGGCTGTCTGAAAGGAGGCCGGAGAAAATGGTCGATCGGTGAACTCATCGATGCCTGTTCGGATGCTCTTGCAGAGTCGAGAGGCCGTTATGATGCTGTTTCAGAGAGGACTGTGCGGGACGACATAAGGGTAATGAGAAGCGATATCCTCGGATTCAACGCCCCGATAGAACAGCAAAAAGGATTGTATTTTTATTCTGATCCGGGTTATTCGATAATGAGCATAAGCATCACCGACTCCGGACTCGCATTTCAGATAATAAATTTACTGTCGGAATTAAGGACGACTGTAAATCATCCCGGGCTCGAAACAATTCTTGAGAAGCTCAGACATATGACCGGGTGGAGTGAGGTGGCAGAGAAATCCAGAAGTATTCAAAAATCATATAAAGAATCTGCTGGTTTTGAACCACGGACACCTGCTCCGGCAAAAGCTGAAGAGGTAGAGAGTGATATGATGATGCCGGATCTGAAGTTCAGGATTCACTCAGGAGATAAAGTAGAGTGGGGTGATGTAATGTCGGTTATTGCCTGAAACTTTTACTTTATTAGCCACAAAGGCGCAAAGGCACGAAGGTTCATAAAGTTATTTTTTCCCTCACTTCTCACATCTCATCGCAACTTAACAACGGAGTTCCACTTCATTCTCCGCACTCTGTTCTCTTCATTTAAGGATTTACTTTCTTTTTCCATTTTTCTGTTGTAAATTTGAATTGAGACGCTCGCTGCGTTTATCTAAAGTACTATGAAACTGAAACCGGAGGTCACAATTTGTGATATCCAATGAGATAATGCCAGATATTAACAAAATTTATTTGTTATGTGGACCCCAATTTCTATTGACAAGTTTGTTAAACTTCATTTGAAGAAAAATCCAAATGAAAATGAGAAGGTACTAAGAGTCAGGATAGAGGCAGCACTGGATGATTATAAAAATGGTATAAAATGCCAATGTGGAAAAGATATCTGGATAGTTGGTTCGGCATCTGCTCCGTTTGGTTGTTTCAAATGTATAACCGGTAGAGATTTTCCAGCAGGTGATTATGAAATTGATGGCGCCCTCGATAAGAAGGATAGGGATGGCCGTATAAAAATTAATTTCATGGATCCTAGTAAAATCAATGGAATATTTGATTACGATGGTTATTTAATCAATAAGGATTCGATTAAAAAGCCAGCTCTTTGCATGATCTGTATTAAGAACTGTATAGATGACTGGGATGAAAATTTACTATGTGATATGAACAGAGCAGAACAGAGAGATGAGAAAGAATTTAAATGTGGTGCATATAAGAAATTATAAATCAAATTTAGGTTATCACGATTTGTGATAAGCTAATACCAATTTGAATTTAAGATCGCAATTTGCGATCTCAAGATTAAAATTGAGGAACCAAACTGGTACCTCCAATGCTTTTGGTCCTCAATTTTTCTTTAAGGTCACAAATTGTGATCTTAAAGAGACGGCAGCAGACTAAGTGAGGATTTAATATTATCAATAACTTTAAGGTATCAATTTGTATGGTATTTGAGTAGTGATTGTAGACGTGATATCACAGATATGATATCCAATATTATTATGTAAAAGATGACTTTATGAAAGAGCTTCAGATTCTTCCGGATGAAACGATAATAAATAAAATTTATATTATCAGAGAGAAGAAAGTTATGATTGATCGAGATCTTGCTGAATTATATGGAGTTGATACAAGGGTTTTAAATCAGGCAGTAAAGAGAAATCTCAGACGCTTTCCTGACGATTTTATGTTTCAGCTTACAGATGAGGAGTTTATAAACTTGAGATCACAAATTGTGATATCAAGTTGGGGTGGTTCCCGATTCAGACCAATGGTATTTACTGAACAAGGTGTAGCTATGCTCTCTAGTGTCTTAAACAGTGATAGAGCAATTTCTGTTAATATACAGATTATCCGGGTGTTTACAAGGATGAGAGCAATGATTGAATCCCATAAGGAAATTCTTAAGAAACTTGAAATGTTAGAAAAGAAAGATATTGAACTCGATGAGAAAGTAACACTCATTTTTGAATATCTTAAAGAACTCGAACAATCTAAACAGGAGGAAACCGATTTCAAACAAAGAAAACGAATCGGGTTTAAAAAATAAAGTCACAGGGCACAGGGATTTAAGCCTTTGCCTGCTTTGCGGTTAAAGGATTTCAAAAAACGACTGCAAGACCGCATGACATTTCTTTTCATTCTTTCATTTAATATAGAAATCAAACGCTATTTTAGTCCACGTTTCCATTCCTTCATAAAATTCAGCTAAATCTGATTTTTCTATCCAATCTGCCGTCATTTTATCCGTTTCATTAATATATACCTCTTTATTTGATACATGGATGTTATATAAAAGTCCGATATGAGCCCTGCCAACCGGAATTGTATCATCATTTATAAAGCCAATAAATTCAATATCCTCTATCAGACATCCATTCAGTAATTTGACTTCTTCAAATAATTCTCTTTTTAATTCAGCAATCAGGTATTGTTCATCAGGCTCTGAAGAGCTGCCGGGATTCATATGCCCTCCCGCTCCCAGAGTGAATTTATTGTGCAGTCTTTTTTCTCTCTGTCCCGATGTCCTTTTGAATAAATAAAATGAATCTCCGTTGGAGATAATTGCATACGGAATAATCTGTTTAAAAGAAGGATCTTCTTCAAGTTCGCTTCTTTTGCGAAACAGTCCGTTCTTAACTATAGTTTTTAAGGATTCACTATTCCCATTGATTAACCCCTTTTCTTTATAGGTAATTAATTTCCATAACTCATCTGTCGGGAAAGCAAATACTAACTCCTCCATGTTGTTCATATTTATTAAAAGTTAGTCATCCAAACCTGATATATTTCCCCTCCTTTTGAAGGAGGGGTGGCCGGACCACTTATTAATTCTGATACAAATACTGATTCCGGCCGGGGTGGTTGATTGTTTATTCAAATTCAGGATCTTTTCTTTTGAAGGGTTTTTCTTATCTCATTAACTACAAATTCAGATACCTTGAAAACTTATCTGTTTTGAAGAAATCAATGAATCAACCACCCCGGTCGGGAAATAAAATCTGAATATTTAATAGAATCAATCGTCCCGACCACCCCTCCTTTAAAAGGAGGGGAAACTTTTTATGCAGTATCTCATTCACTACTTGACAGCTAGACAGCACAACTGCACGACTGCACGACTGCACGACCGCAAGACCGCACG
>JGI20214J51088_10000639_pt1 | contig 24143 bp, 19 predicted proteins | sample WetSurMetagenome_FD_51088 | JGI IMG/M metagenome (IMG submission 51088) | reverse complement strand
GGAAGTAAGGGAACATATAGACAGGCTGCCTGAAGGCAGGCAGATAGTAGACACCATAGGGTTGACGGTTGCGGGGCGGAAAACCAAAGTTTAATGGACAGCAAACCACTAACGGACACAACTGGAAATATTGAGCCCCTGGAGACGCAATCGCGGGAGCAAACCATTGCGGCGCACGAAGCGGAAAAGAAGATTATTCGCCTCGAAATGAAGATTGAAGCCATGCGTAACTGTTTTGATGAGGCGAGAAGGCAATATCGTCTGTATATGGAAGATAAGCTGATCAAGGTGGAAGGAGAACGGGAGGCATTGCGCCTGCAGCTTGATAAACTTATACAGACTCATGAAACAATTTCATATCAGCTGGGATATGCCATTATTCAGGCTACGAAGTCCTGGCGCGGATTTTTTCGTTTGCCGTCAGAGATAATAAGGATGAATCGTGAAGCGAGGCGTCGTCGTAAAGATAGTCTTCCATCAAAATCTTCTTCTGATAAAGAGAAGCCTCGATCAGGTCATGTTGAAACAACAGACTCTCGCCCTTAAAGGAAACAATGAGCCGGACGTGAATATTACAGACAAGGCGCCTGACAAAATCCGCTTGACCGGAAAGCCGTTATGGCGGCGTTTCCCGATTACTGAAAATAAGGAATGCATTGTTACAGGAGCTGTCATATATGAAAGCGAAGGAGACAAGACTGAGGATGCCTGTCTGTCCAGGATTGTTTTCTATGATGCCAAGGGTGTGGAACTGCCGGGGCCTTATGAGGATATATCTTATTCATCTAAAGTCGGCTCATATTCCTATCTGAATATTTGTAATACGCAGCGCCCTGCAATTTTATTGAGCGTCAAGTCTCCTGATAATGCGAAAGCCATGGCTCTGGGCTTTCAGACGTGGAATGCTGATAAAAACATATATATTTTGCCGGAGCTTGTTGTGTCTGCCGGGAAACTGGAGAAAGACCTTCTGAAAGAGGAAATGGCGGTTTTAGGTTGGCCTGCCTGCGAAGGGGCCGGCGGGAAACCGGTTGTTCTGGCTGTTATGAATGATTTTACTGCGGGGTGTTTTAACGAGAACGTCAATTTGATCAGGCCCCGGCCGGACAATTGGCTGCCTCTTGCGTCAAGATACCGGCCATCGCTTATCTTTATCGAAAGCGCATGGCAGGGCAACTCCGGGAGCTGGAAGTATCGTGTTGGACAATATCCAAACAAGCCGGGTAACGAGATCGCTCAAATGGCGAAATATGGCCGGGAGCATAACATACCTGTAGTCTTCTGGAACAACGAAGATCCCGTCTGTCATGACAAGTTTTTGTGCATCGCCAAACTGGCAGACATGATTTTCACCACAGATAACGATATGATAGCTCCTTATCAGCGGGAAACAGGCAATAAAAAGGTATATTCCCTGCCTTTCGCTGCGCACCCCTCATTGCATAAACCGGCTCCTCTCGGCGGTCGCAGGCCGGGAGCTTGTTTCGCAAGCGGCTGGTATAGCGGGTGTCATGAGGAGCGAGAGGATGAGATGCGATGGCTTCTCAAGGCTGCAAAACCGTTCAATCTGGTTATTTATGACCATAATTTCAGCTCGGGCATGTCCACCTTCCCGGATGAGTATAAAAACAATATTAAGGGGAAAGTGTCCTATGAGGAGCTGTGCGCTGAATACAGAAATTATCGCGTATTTCTGAACGTAAACTCTGTTGCCGGATCGCACAACATGTTTTCGCGGCGTGTATTTGAATTGCTGGCTTCAGGAACTCCGGTCGTAAGTGGTTATTCCCGGGGTATCGAGGAGGCCCTGGGCCCGGATATTGTCTGGATGGCGGACATTGCCCCAGAGGCTCAAATAGCGCTCGAAACATTGCTCGGTAATGATGAAGAATGGCGAAGGCGCAGTCTCGCTGGAATTCGCAAGGTTTTTTCCGAACATACGTATTTACATCGCCTGCAATATATATTTGATAAATCGGGGGTAGAGCATTCCTTAAGGGTGGAGCCCAAAATTCTGCTGATGGCAGTGGCAAGTTCGAAGCAGGACGTTGAAGCTCTTATCAAAATAGCCGGCAGTCAGTCATACAAACATTTTGTGTTGTGTATCGAAATGGATAATTCGCATCCTGCAGATGAAAACATCGTGTTTGTGAAAAAGGGCGGGCTCGAAACCTTTTATGCCGGTTGTGTTTCCGATGGATATGATTTTGCGGGATGGCTTGATCCGGCAATGGCTTATGGAGAACATTATCTGCAGGATCTGGTCAATGCAACCCGGTACGCGCCCGACATGGATGCGTGGGGAAAGTCGATAGCAGGAGATTTCTTTATGCCGGGAATGCCTGTTTATGCGAAGGCCTGTCTCTACAGATTCCGGATGGGCACAGATATGACAGGAAAGAGACCCGGGTCCGACGTGATTCAGGGTATGCGGGTTTTCTGTGCGGACAGCTCCCAGTTCCGGCCGGTCGTGGACAATTAAATACAACAGGAGACGGCCTGCATGAAACAAATTCTCATTTGCGCCAACCCTGATCTCAATCTGATAGATGGTTCATCTGTCTGGGTGCAATCATTGGCTCTGGCTTTAGCTGAAACAGGCTGCGCCCGGGTTGATATTCTGGCCAGGAGCCTGCCTGACCGGGTTGAACTTTATGGTCCGTTGCTGAAACATGGCAATATCGGCATTTTTGACGGCTCCGATAAGCTCTTCTGGAACGGCAACGCAATTCAGCGTCTGAAGGTCGGACAGATGGCGCATATGTCGATAATGCGGGCACAATGCAATAATTACGATGTTATCATCGTACGCGGATATGAGATTGCCCAGGCGCTGTCGCAGCATTCCGATATCCTGTCAAAGTGCTGGGTGTATCTGACGGATATCCCGCAGAAGGCGGAACTGCTGAATGAGCAGTATAAATCTACCTTGTCTGTTTTGGCCCGTGGGGCAGCGCGGATTATGTATCAGTCAGGCGGCTTTTACAAATTATGGAAGGAAGTTGTGCCTGACGCGCCGCAGGACAAATTCATTTCTTACAGTCCGCTCATACCGGATATGCCCGATACTTCGCATCCCATAAAAGAACGGCCGATGAGGGCCATTTACGCCGGCAAATTTGCTAAGGACTGGAAAACGCTCGAAATGGCCGAACTTTGGCCTCTTGTCCTCAATAGCCATAAAGACGCTGAACTAATCATGATAGGCGACAAGATTCATAAAGACCCGGACAACCCCGATTACGAAACTCTTATGATGGAGGCGCTCCGGAAAACGCCCGGACTCACCTGGCTCGGAAGTCAGTCAAGGGAAGATGTGCAGCGCGAGCTTGGGTCTGCTAGGGTGGGGTTGTCGTGGAGGTCGGAAAGCATGAACGTGACGCTTGAGTATTCCACAAAGATTCTGGAGTATGGCGCTGCAGGATGCGCTGTTGTCCTGAATCGGAATCCCCTTCATGAGTCCCTGTTCGGCATAGACTATCCGCTCTTTGCAAACAGTGAAGGTGAGTTTGTGGATCAGATCGTCCGGGCGCTGGAGGATGAGTCGACCGCCCAGCAGGCGGCTGATCGCATGCGTGAGGCGGCAGGGGCCCATACCTTTTCGAAACGCGTAGCTTCCCTGAAACAGTGGCTTTCTGAAACGCCTGTTGCAGATCACCATCGTCGCAACTACAGAACTACCGTATTGGTTGCAGGGCATGATCTGAAGTTTTTTGAATTGCTTCAGCGAAGACTTGAAGCGTCGGGGCAATATGATTTCTTGATCGACCATTGGCAGGGTTACCATAGGCATAACGAAATGAAGAGCCGGGAGCTTCTTGAAAAGGCGGATGTGATCTTTTGTGAGTGGGGCCTGGGGAACCTCAAATGGTATTCGCATAACAAGAGATCGGACCAGCTGCTTGTTGCCCGGATGCATCTCCGGGAATTACAGCTGCCGTATCTGGCAGAGTCCGATCAGGACCGGATAGACCATATCAGCTTTGTATCCGCGCATATAAGGAATGAAGCCCTAAATAAGATGTCTTTCCCGGCTCACAGGACATCTGTTATAGCCAATTTGCTTGACGAACAAAAGTTTATACCCGGCCCGAAAATGGATGAAGCGCGATATACATTGGGTATTATTGGTATTTCGCCTTTGCGGAAGCGCATAGACAGGGCATTGGATGTCCTGGAGCTTTTGCTGGAAAAAGACAGCCGATATACGCTGCGAGTTAAAGGCCAGCATCCTCTGGATGATCCATGGATAAGAAGCCGCGCCGGCGAGGTTGAGTATTACTCGAAGGTTTTTGAACGGATAAATAGCAGCGAAAAGCTCAGGTACAGGGTAATCTTTGACCCGCCCGGCGACGATATAAATATATGGCTTTCCCTCGTAGGTTTTATCCTTTCGTCTTCTGATTTCGAATCATTTCATATGCCTGTCGGAGAGGCGATGCTTACGGGTTGTGTGCCGATTGTATGGAACTGGGAAGGGGCCGCAGATATTTGGCCGAAGGAATCAATAGTTGACGATGCATACGCCGCAGCAGACAGCATACTCTCTTTTAACGAGAGCGGAGGTGAATTGCCGTTTCCCCAGAGCCGGGAATATGTTTTACAGAGATATGATAGCTGCATAATTGCGGGGCAATGGGACAAAATATTGTCCGGTCAGGTCATAGACTATGGAGCGCCGGATTATGCCGGGATGAGGGGGGAATCAAATTCCATTAGTCCGGCTGCTCAGATATCCGGGAAAAAAACGAGATATGTGTTGGTGAAGGTATGCTATGGAATGGGCGGACGTATACGTGTGCTTGTCGATGCCATTGACTATGCGCGAAGGACGGGCAGGCAGTTAATTGTGGACTGGAATGACGGCTTTTATGACGACAGGAAAAACGATACGGATATTTTTTCACAATATTTCATTGCCCCTGAATCTAATTGTCTGGAATTTTATGACAAGATGACGGATGTTGTTAAGACGATGAAGATATACCCGGAGACCTGGGCCTTGAAGCCCTTTGGTCCTGGCGTGACATTTTTTGATGACGACCTTTCATATAATACTTTCTATAAAGTCGCTCCGCCTGGTGAGGATGTGGATGCGGATATCGTCATTTTTACCTGGCCCATGGACCCCAAATACAGGCAGACCGACGCCAGGGCATTGTATTCAGAATTGAAACTTCAGCCCCGGATAGTTGAAAAAATCGACAGATTTATAATTGATAATTTTACAAAACCGCCTATAGGAGTGCATGTGCGGCACGGTAATGGAGAAAATAAGGTAATTGCCCCTGAAATAGAGTGGTTTATAGAGAAAATTAATAAGGTTCGTCAATATGAAGACAGGCCTGTTCTTTTATGCACCGATTCTATTTTAGTGCAGGATTATTTTGTGAACAGGCTCGATAATGTGTGTTTTACGTCGAAAAAATTCACATTACATGGCTCTTTGCATAATAACCCAATGAACACGGATTGCCCGTTTAACAACGGGGAACAGGCGCTTGTTGATCTCTATTTATTGTCCCGATGCGATATTCTCGTGATATCGGGCGAATTTTTTGGGGAAACGGCGATATTGCTTGGCGGTGGAAGTCGCGGTATTTACAGATATCCCAAACCAACCAGGCTATACCATATCAAGGATGCGCCGGGCAAACCAATTTCAGAGTTTAAGGATATAGAAGCCTTATTTTCACAAGCCGGAATTCATCTTGATAATATGAGACTTGATACGTCAAATGGAAAATATATATTGTACTATGGCTATGATCAGATTGCGACAATAGATAATATTGATTCTGTTGATTTCGCAGCGATCAAATCTTCACTGCTGAGTCGTCGGTTATATGTTTAAATCCTGATGTGAAGTATTTGGGATATGTGGGTAATTTTTATCTGAAGACGGACTAATATCATGAAAAAAAAGAAGGTTTGTCATCAGGTATCTGAGCTTCTTTCTGCGGAAAATATGCGGCGAGCTTTAGAGATACGACCATCCATGATACCCTTAAATATAGCTTGGCCAGGCTTTCTATCGAAAGCTTTATAGAGAAGAGGGCGGGGAGGAGCAGATGAACGGAATTATCAGGTTAATATTTGTATTAGTTGCGCTTGCGGTGTATGCTGGCGCCGCGCCTGCCGCTGAAGTCAAAATATTCATGAGTCCGGCAGGGTCTGATATAAACAGCGGACTGTCGCAGAAGGTTGCAGTGTCCACATTGCAAAGAGCCATAGATATAGCGGAATCGGCGCACCACAAAAACGCGACAAGTATACGGATAATGATCGGGCCCGGTGTTTACAGGGGGCAGGTCGCAGTTGCTCATGGACATACTGAAGGCATCGCTATTTTTATGGAGGCAGCGGATGCAGGAGGAGCTCGTCCGCATTTTGACGGTAACGGCAGGGGCGGGACATGGCTTATCATCAGGCCCGAGGGAAAGGCAAACACGAATTTCAGGATTCAGGGTCTCGATATATCCAATTATGAAACCGCGATCAGTATAGAAGGAAACCGGAACAAAAGGGGACAGTCAGCCGGCGGAAATGAGATACGGCGTAATGTATTTAAGAATATCGGACAGATTGCCTCTCGTAATGCCCAGCCGTCGACTGCCGCAGTCAGGCTGGTCAATTCAGACAATAACATAATAATAAAAAACAGTTTTATCACAATTAGAAACAGGGAGAAATGCGGTCTTTTGCATGCTATTTATGTTGCGCACGATTCGACCGGCAATACCATCACTGAAAATACTTTCAGGGATTCCTGCGGCGATACCATACGGTTCAGAGACAGGTCTGATTTCAACATAGTAAAAAATAATACGTTTATTGACGCATGGGGGAATGCCCCGGTGTCCGACTGGTATTGTGACCGGTCAAAAAGCAGCGCCTGCACAAAAGCGACCGCTGAGTGTCCTTCGCTCAATAATATTCTGGAAAATAACAGGATTATAGGTAATAAGAGGGTAGCGCCTCAAATATTTAAAGGATATTCTGATGACGCCACATCGAATTGCACAATGAGGGCATCAGACAGACGTGTAATTATGAGGCGCTAATTTTGCGCGGGGGCTGCCCCTCCGAGTGCAGGTTTTATGGCTGTGCCGGTATAAAGTTCTCTGAAGAGGCACAAATTTCCCACTTGGCGGAAATATTTTCCGCACTGTCTTGTCTCATCCCCTGCTTCTTTACGCGCTGAACCTGTTTTAGTGTCTGAATTGTTCAAAAATAGCCCGTCTCCACGCTAAAAGTCAATTGGCCGACCCCAATCATGCATGGCATCGTAATTGCATTCTCTTAAATGTACGAAGGAGGAACGTCATGGACAAAGGCATTTATGTGGCGATGACAGGAGCGACGCTCAGGATGAACGAGCTTGATAATATCGCCAGTAACGTAGCCAATATCAGCACCAGCGGCTATAAACGCACCGGTTTTGCAGCGCGTCTTTATCCGCTTATGGAAGGGGTCTCTCAACCGCAAAGCGCGCTATATCCCGGCGCAAGGGCCATGACTTATCTTGACAAATATACTGTAGATCAGGCTCAGGGCACGCTTCAAACAACCGGTAATCCGCTTGATCTTGGTATCCGGGGCGAGGGCTATTTTGTTGTTGAGGTTAAGGGGCAGAGAAATTATACAAGGAACGGAGCCATGGCTATAGACAAAAACGGCTTCCTGGTTAACGGCAGCGGTTATAAAGTGTTGGGCGCGGATAACAAGCCGATAACGATCCCCCGCGAGACAAAGTCTACACCCGATATCGGAACTGACGGAACAGTAACGGCGGACGGTAATGCGGTGGGAATCATAGGTCTGGTAAAACTGTCTGATGTCAGAGGCGTATCTGATTCACTTTATTCCGGGAAGGTCACCGGCAATGCAAACGGCGAGATAGCGCAAGGAGCCATAGAGAGATCAAACGTGAATCCGGTGCGCGAGTTGGTCGCAATGATAACTGCCCAGAGGGAGTTTCAGACATTGCAGCAGGTGATAAAGACCTTTGATACGCTCGCTTCCCAGACTAATACAACCATAGCAAAGATTTCATAGAAGATGCGATGACTAATAACGTGGAGGTTAGGATATGATAAGAGCTCTTTTTACAGCTGCAAGCGGTATGTCGGCCCAGCAGCTCAATGTCGATGTTATCGCCAACAATATAGCCAATGTGAACACAACGGGTTTCAAGAGGAGCAGGCCCGATTTTCAGGACCTTATGTATCAGACGTTATCGACTGCAGGGGCGTCTGCCACACAGAGCACCCAGATACCGACAGGCATGCAGGTGGGTCTCGGTGTAAAACCTGTAGCGGTACAGAAGCTCTTCACACAGGGCGATTTTCAGTCGACCGGCAACAGCCTTGATGTGGTTATAGAGGGCGACGGCTTTTTCCAGATCACCATGCCTGACGGAACGATAAATTATACCAGGGCAGGGGCCTTCAAGCTCGACAAGGACGGCAGGGTGGTCAATTCTGACGGCTATCCGCTGGAGCCGGCAATTACCATTCCCGCAAACACCACAAGCATTACGATCGGGAAGGACGGTACGGTCACTGTAATGCAGTCGGGCAACACCACCCCTGTTCAGGTCGGCACAATAGAGACAGCCACGTTCATCAATCCGGGGGGGCTCAGCGCCCTGGGCAAGAATCTCTTCGCCGCGACCGACGCTTCAGGCACTGCCACGACAGGCACTCCCGGACTCGAAGGAAGGGGTACGCTGAATCAGGGTTATCTCGAAATGTCGAATGTCAATGTGGTTGAAGAACTCGCCAATCTTATTATTGCCCAGAGGGCGTTCGAGATGAACACAAAGGCGGTAACGACTGCAGACCAGATGCTGCAGAATGCTAACGCCATGAAGAGCTAATCATGAAAAAGACTGATTACATAACTTTTGCGCTGTGCGTCATCATGCTTGTGATGATTGTAAGCGCTCCCGCAGCCGCCGACATAGTCCTTGACAGGATACAGACTGCGATCAAGGAAGATCTTGCAAGGTCGGTTTCGGAAAGGGCTGTGCTGGAACAACTGAAGATAGTCAAGGGCGCAGAATATCTCTCCGCCGCCTCATCGAACTGGACGATACTCAATCTGTCAATGGATGGATACAGCGGACGCAACAAAGTTGTCTATGCCGTAAATCTGCGTGACAGCATGCTCGTTACGGTTAATGTGATGGTGGAGGCGTCTTACGATATGCTTACAGATGTGTTTGTGACGTCAAGACCTCTTACCAGGGGAGACGTCATCAATCACGGAGATTATTATACTGTCCGGCAGAAACTGTCGAGGCTTCCGGCCGGAGCGATAACCAACAGGAAGGATATAGAAGGGAAGATCCTCAAGGCATCGCTGACAGACGGTATTGTCCTGAGGTCCAACTTTTTGCGGTCGGCAATGACTGCCCGAAGGGGTAGAAAGGTAAATCTGCTGATCGAAGGCAATTCGGTGGTCATATCAGCAAAGGGCACTCTCCGCAATGACGCAACAGTTGGAGAAACCGCTAATGTGCTTTGTGATATTACCAAAAAAGAGGTGCATGGCGTGCTTGTCACACCAACCCTCGTGAAGGTGAAGATATGAGGAAGACATCATTCAGCGTTAAGCATTCAGCGTTAAGCATTCTCACGATGACTGACGGCCGGGTTCTCCGGAGCATTATATTCATTGCCATATGTTTTCTGTTGTCGACCATGCTTTCGGGCTGCTCTGGGCTTAAGGACGCAAGGGAAATCAAAAATGCCCCCATGCCCAAAAAGTATTATGGCGTACGCGATGTCGACCCGGTTACTCCGGACGGCTCCTTGTGGCAGGACAGGGCGTCGCTTTATGAGGACAGAAAGGCAAGGCGTGTCAATGATCTGCTTACGATAATAATATCGGAAACTACCAATGCTTCCAAGAAGGCAGCGACGAATAATAGCCGCGTATCCAATGCAGACTACAGAATGGACAATACGTTTAACGCGAATCTAAACCAGCCTTTTCCCAACTTACCTCTGTTGAAGAACTTTTATGACGGGAGGAACTTTAGTCCGACCGTTACTGCAACGGATGTGTCATCAAAATTTGCAGGATCCGGTGACACTTCAAGAACCGGGACCCTTACCGCGACTATCACAGCCAAGGTTATGGAGGTGCTGCCTAATTCAAGTCTTGTTATAGAGTCGCGTAAGGAAGTTGTTGTAAATAATGAGAAAGAGATAGTTGTGCTTAGGGGCATAGTTAGGCCTGACGATATCTCGACCAATAACACAGTATCATCCGCGTATGTAGCGGACGCGCAGATTTATCTTGTTGGAGACGGTGTGCTTGATGACAAGCAGTCGCAGGGTTGGCTTGTCCGTTTCCTCGACAAGGTATGGCCGTTCTAGGCTGAGGGGGTAAGGAGATCATGATCAGAAATCTCAAAATTAAATCTGTGATAATCATCAGCCTCTTCGTTTTGGCAATCGCGGCTGCTGTAGTGTCAGACGCGCAGGCCGATCGCATAAAGGATGTCGCGTCTTTTGCAGGGGTAAGGGAAAACGAAATAATCGGGTACGGTCTTGTCGTAGGCCTTAACGGCACCGGCGACAAGGATGGCACCTATATATTCCAGCCGTTTGCGAATATGCTGCACCGCATGGGCATTAGTGTCAGTCAGGCAGATATCAAAGGCAAGACAAAGAATATAGCCGCGGTTATCGTTACCGCAAAGCTTCCAACCATGACGAGGCCCGGAGCTAAGGTAGATGTGCTGGTGTCATCTATCGGCGACGCCAAGAGTCTGCAGGGAGGCACATTACTGATGGCTCCCCTCAAAGGTCCGGATAATACGGTCTATGCGGTCGCACAGGGAGCCATTTCCATCGGTGGGTTTACCGGAGGAGGCGGGGGCGCGTCCAAAAATCATCCGAATGTCGGGAATATCCCCAATGGCGCGATAGTCGAAAAAGAGGTGCCTGTAAGTCTGAATAAAAAGAGCAGGCTTGATCTTCTGCTTGCGCTGCAGGATTTCACCACGTCAAAGAGGATCAGTGAAAAGATAAATGAAACCTTCCAGGCGAATATTGCGCATGCCGAATCGCCTTCGCTTGTGACCATGAAGATACCGAAGGATTATGAGAACAGGGTCATAGAATTTATGTCCAGGATTGAACTGCTGAATGTGAATGTGGACATGCCGGCCCGTGTTGTAGTCAATGAGCGCACCGGCACTGTGGTTATCGGTGATAACGTTAGAATTAATCAGATAGCTCTTGCCCACGGAGGCCTGACTATCGAGATAAAGACTGAATATCAGCCCGTGCAGCCTGGACCTCTGGCTCCAAAGAAGATAGACCCGGCGACGGGCGTCGCGGTAGAAACAGTCAAGGTCGAGGAAAAGAAGGGGTCTCTGATTGAAGTCAGGGGAGCCACTATCGGAGAGTTGATAAAGGCCTTGAACGCGCTCGGGGTCACTCCAAGAGACCTGGTGGCGATATTACAGACCATTAAGGCGTCGGGTAGTCTGAAGGCCGAACTGGTGCTGATGTGATAAAACTGGACAACATAACGCCTTATACGAATATCGCGGCGGACTCCGCGCAGACGGGGAAACTGGTCAACAGCGGTGATGTAAAAGAAGCGGCCAGGCGGGTCGAGGAGATATTCCTGAACGAACTCCTCAAGACCATGTTTCAGAATACCGAACTGTCAAAGGAAAAGGGAATCTCGGACTATCTGCCTGTTTTTACAATGGAAATGTCTAAATCGATCTCAAAGAGGAGTATAGGTTTGCAGGATTTCCTGATGAGAAGCCCTGCCTTCAAAATTACCGTTGAAAAAGGGATGGGCAGAAAGGCAGAGGCCGCTTCAACAGATTCTGGCGCGGCTTTCGGGAAGCCGAACGGGAATATGAATATCAGGGCTTATGAAGAGATCATGCAATAAATTGAAAAGGGGGTGATTATTTAGGGCCGGCATGTTAACTTTTTTCTCAAATCTCCGATAATGATATAGTAAGGATGTAACTATATGATATTTATAGAAGGAGGTTTTGAGATATGAGAATAACAGATAATATGGATATGGGCGGTGTAAACTTCCAAAAGCCCGAAAAAACAAAGGAAAAAACATCAGAAGATAAAGGTGGAGAGGTTCTGGCAAAGGATGACCAGATAGATCTCTCAGGGGCGGCCAGGGATATCTCAAGGCTGCAGACGGAAGTCAGCAAGCTTCCCGATATACGGCCCGACAGGGTTGAAGAAGTAAAAAACGCTATTAACGCAGGAACTTATGATGTCAAGGGGGATGCCGTAGCCGGCACATTACTAAAAAATGCAATCATCGACAAGCTCATATGAAAACCTGATAACCATACTTGAGAAGGAGTTTGCCCTGCTTTCGGGCATGGTCGAACTCCTGCAGAAGGAAAAGGATGTTATTACGGGCATTGATATTTCAGCCCTTAATAATCACATTAGAAACAAAGAACTTGTTGTAGCCAAGATCAATGTTTGTGAAGAGGCCAGGGAAAGAGAGCTTAAGTCCCTTGGCTTGTCCGGCAGGAAACTTTCCCAGATAGCCGCAGAAGCCGGCTCAGATTACCGCGACCGTTTATTATCGATAGTGTCGAGGTTCAAAGCCATAACATGCAGCATTGCCGAACTTAATAAACTGAACAGCCTGTTGATAGAAAAGTCTCTTTTCTATATCAGGAGTTCGAGCCGCTTTCTAGAGACCTTTGGGTTCAAGGCAAGCGGAAAGGTGTCAATGGAGGTCTAAATGTCTATTCTCAATATATTGAGTATCGGGACCACCGCCCTTCTGACATCTAAAAAGGCTATGGAAACGACGGCGCACAACATAGCGAACGCCTCGACAACGGGATATACGCGCCAGTCGGTTGAGCTCTCAAGCATAGCTTCAGGCCTTAACACTACTGTCGGAGAGAGCGGCAGGGGAGTCACTATCTCCGATGTGACAAGGCTTTATGATTCCTTTACCACGCTGCAGTTAAGGACCGAGAAATCAAACGCGGCCTACTGGGACACGTATTCCGATATAAGCAGCGAGATCGAAAGTGTATTCAATGAAACCTCTGATTCGGGTATTTCGACTGCGATTTCGGATTTCTTTAACTCCTGGAAGTCTGTGGCGGATAATGCTCAGGGTACAACTGAACGCACCACCTTGTTGAGCAATGCCGAATATCTGGCGTCGAGGATAGGAAGCGCGTATGACACTCTTGCCAATCAGAGGACAGATATTTACAAGAGCAGCCAGGACCAGGTCGACGAGGTCAATAGCATTACGAAGCAGATCTCTCAACTTAACGATAAGATATTGCAGTCTCCGGGCGCCCTCGATCTTAAAGACCAGCGGGACCAGCTGGTAGAACAGTTGAACGAGATCGTTTCGGTCAACACGGTTACAGACAACGACGGCAGATACAATATCTATCTCGGCGGCTCGGCTCTGGTGAGCGCATCAGGGGCCGCAACAATGTCGGTATCTCTCGACAGCTCCAATAACATGGAGTTCGAAATCACCCAAGGCAGCTCTACGACCAATATCAATGACGAGATAAGCGGGGGGAAACTCCAGGCGAATCTCGACGCGAGAGACACCACCATCGTAGATTATATGAACAGTCTTAACGCCTTTGCGATTAACTTGTCGGACCAGGTCAATTATAACAACAGGCAGGGCTACGGACTCGACGGCACGACCGGCAACGATTTCTTCACTAGTTTGGTTGATATAACGGATTCCTCCGCAAGCGGGACCGCAAGTTCCGTGACTGTGAGCGATGTGTCGGCGTATGGGGCCGGGATCAATAATCAATACAGGATTACATATAATACGACGGGAGGCGCAGGATATCAGCAGGAAGGGACATCCGGTCTATATTTCATGGTTGAGCAGACTGCCGATAGCGGCACAACCTGGACAACGGTTCCAACAACAGATGTGACACTTTCTTACGATACCTCGGCAACGGACCCCGGCTCCCGCACCCTTTCTTTCGGCGGACTTACAGCTCAGGTGGATGGCGCGGAATCCGCTCTTCTCTCTGACGCCGGTGGCGGCACATTTGTAATCGAACCTGACAGGAGCGCTGCAACAAATATGAGTGTGGCCATCACCGACGGAGACAAGATTGCCGCAGCTTCGGATGCGACTCTTCTTCCGGGCGACAACACTAATGCCGAGATAATAGCAGATCTTGTTGACCAGAACATAATTGCCGGCAAGACGCCGGTGACGTTTTACAGCGATATTGTCTCTTTATCGGGCGCCAATGCCGATACGGCAAATACTTATGTGGATTTCGAGACATCTATGGTGAGCCAGCTTGAGACAAAGAGGTCCGAGACTTCCGGAGTAAGCCTTGATGAGGAGGCGGTATATCTCATCCAGTACCAGAAAGCCTTCGAGGCCGCATCAAAGCTGATAACGATAGGCAGCGAGATGCTTGACACGCTGATCAAGATGGTATAGCAGGGGGTAATAATTATGAGAATTACAAATCAGATGATGTATGCGGGTTATACCGCCGATACCCAGTCCACTTTGGAAGGTATTTATAAGGACCAGGAACAGATATCGAGCGGGAAAAAGGTGAACAGGAACTCCGATGATCCGGCTGCAATGTACACTATCATATCAGGCAAGGCGCAGCTTCTCGCATATGAAGGATATCAGAATACGATAACGAATGCGACAACGCTTCTTAATGCGACGGACACGGCGCTTGACAGCCTGAACGATTATATTTCATACGCCAAGGAGATCGCTAACAGCTCTACTTCCGATACTGCTGAAACGGATGCGGCTATGTTGGACAATTACATCCAGGGTGTGATAAGCACAAGTAACACAAAGTCTAACGACAGGTATATTTTTTCCGGGTACACGTATGACAAGCCTGCGGTAGATTCAACTACCGGCATGTATCTTGGCACTTCAGACCGCGTATCGATGGAGATTAACAGCGGCACCGATATTGATGTAAACATTGCCGGCAATGAATTGATTGCTTACGGCCCTGCTGATGCCACAAGTTCGGGTTCGGCGCTCATGACTGCCGCAAGTACGGATCAAGGGCTCATAACTGCCTCCGACGGCCTTACGTCTTCCTCAGCAGTATATAGCGCAAAAGGCGGAACACTCAATATAGCTCTTGGAGGAGGGGCGGCGACTACGGTCACGATAGCTGCAGGCGCAACATTGTCAGAGGTTAGCGCAGCAATCAACGCTTCCGGGAGCGGAGTTACGGCTACAGTGATAAACGCCAACCCTACCGGATCGACCGCTGATTACAAGATAATGCTTTCAGTGGCTTCACCGTCGACTGCAGACGATATTTCGGTTACCGTTGCGACGACTGATACTGCAGGGACAGGGCTCAATCGTGTAGCCAGCTCAGCAATGGACTCTGTATACAGCGTTAACGGAGGGACTCTCCATATTTCGCTTGGAGGAGGGACGGCTACTGATGTTACGATACCCGCCGGCGCCACATGGTCCGATGTCACTGCTGCAATAAACGCGTCCGGGAGCGGAGTTAGGGCTGAAGCGATAAACGCCAATATTAACGGTTCTCCGGCTGATTACAGGATGATGCTTTCAGCTTCTCCGTCATCGACTGCCGGCGATATTTCAGTTACCGTTACGACGACTGACGCAGCAGGGACAGGGCTCAACCGGGTTGACAGCTCCGCAGCGACTTCTGTTGTCAGTCCTGATACGACGATTATCGGAGCTATGAGCATACTCAAAACAGCGATAGAGATGAAGGACCAATCCGCCGTTCAGAGGGCGCTTTCTTATCTGGAAGATCTTTCGACGACCACCCTTGAGAAGCAGTCCGATGTGGGCGTGAGATTGAACCGGATTGGCCAGGAAACAGATTATATCACTGCCAGGGATTTGGATGTTACAAATACCGTGGCGGATAAAATAACGCTTACCGATACGGAAATCGCAAAGCTGATTGTGGATGCGCAACAGAAGCAGACATCGCTTACGGCTCTCAGGTCGCTCTCGGCAAGTTTTCTGCAGACGAGTCTGTTTGATTATCTATAATAGAATCGTTACTGGTAAAAGGCCGCTGCCGGTTACGGCGAGCGGTCTTTTTATTTCCCGTTTAATTCGTTACAGCCGGGCACAGCGCTCCTTGTCAAATCGCGGCGCGAATCCTCAACAGATTCAGACTAAATCCGGAATTGTCATTGGAAAGAAATATATTTTACAAACAATAGGATGTCCGTCATGAGTATCCATCCCTCGTCTCGTCAAAACTACGCATTATATTTGCATTTACCGGTTTATCAGTCAATCGCATAATATTATTGTCATAAAGCGGATACGATATCTCCGCGCCGGGACTTCGATATGGCTACTCATGACGGCCTTTTCGGTTTCTGATGACAATCCCGGGCTAAAACAGGATAGTAATCGTCTTCTGGCCCTTGACGTTGGCCAACCGGGCCGGTTCGGCTGCAACCAGGGATATTGTAAACCTGAATTATGTAATGTGGTAATAATAGTGTAATAATTACATAATATTGTGGGAATAAGAAGGGCCTCAAAAATAAAAAGGCTTATACTACAAAGTGTTATCTGGATCTATAATTGGCGCCAATATTGCAAAAAATGTGTATTAATAAACTTGTAAACGGAAGGTGTTTATGAACGGTTCTTATGTGGTGAAAAAAGGAGATACGCTGGCGAAAATTGCAGGGGCAGTTTACAGTGACCCCGGACTGTACGGCAAGTTGGCCGCATTTAACGGGATAATCCATCCTGATATGCTTGCTATCGGCCGGATACTGGAGATCCCGACACTAAACCAATTGGAGGAAACGGTTTCTTCATCGAGGGGTTCCGGCATCAAATTAGATCCGCCGAACGGGTTGGACATGATATTGAAGACATTCGGGAACATATATAAATATATACAAAATGACGGCACTTTGGCCCCCAGCTGGGAATCGGACTATCTGGCCCGATGCAGGCTTCCGTTTCGGATAAAGCTGTCGATGGATCACACAAAGGAAGTGACCGGTATTTATTGCCATAAAAAGCTGATTGATATTGTGCCGGCCGTATTTTCCGCAATACAGGACAATAATTTGCAGGACAGCATAAAGACTTACGGCGGCTGTTTCAACTTCAGGACAAAGAGATCGGGCGGCAAGCTCTCGACTCATTGTTGGGGTATAGCTATCGATCTTAACCCGGAGACCAACGCCATGGGCTCAGAGGGTGATATGAACCCCGAAATCATCAGGATATTTCGTAACCACGGATTCAAGTGGGGAGGGGACTGGCCTGGAAAAGGAAAAGACCCCATGCACTTTCAGTTCTGCGCAGGGTATTGAGTGAGCTTAGTGGTCTAGGGCGCTGTCTTCAATATGTTTGAAAGCGATCTCGGCAAATGGTTCCGATAATCTCATGGATGTCGGGTCAGGGGGATAAATGATGCAAACAGCGCGCAGCGAAGCAAAAACAAGCGATTATCGTTTGCTGCGGCTGATATTGGTATTAATTTTATCAGGACTTATCCTGTCCGGCTGCTCTTCAATAAACATCAATGCCGCCAAGGAGTTGAGCGCTGCCGGACGCAGCTCGGCCCTTCAAATGCAGCAAAACATAATGGTGTCTGAAAAAGAATATCAGAGATCGGCGGATAGCGAAGCCTTCATGCATGGATATACAAATACAACTGGTTCAGCGGAATACGAGCAGCTTATGAAGCTGGAATCTGATGTTTATGCGGAGCTTTCAAAAAGGGCCGTAATCTTTGATCGTCTGGCTGATCTCTATGACGCTTTCGGGGAATTGGCCGGTTTGGATTCCGGAAAACAGACCGGGGAGGCTCTGAAGAATCTGGGAGCGGCAATTGAGGGCTATGCAAAACTGTTTAACATGACGGCTCCGGTGTCAGATAAAAATGTTGATGCAATATCAAAGATTGGGGCTCTTGCGGCAACCGAAATTCAGAAGGCCAAAATAAGAGAAGCCGGCATTCAAATCCGTGATAAGCTTGAGGCAATTTTGGGCCTATTGGGCAATTCCCGTGTCCGCAATGAGATTGTCGGATATCGCAAGGTATTGAACACGAACCGGATAGCGGCTTTCAATATTCTTTTGGATACGGGTATATACGAAATGAAACCGCTTGTCGATGATTTCGGCATTGATGCAGGGCTTGCAGCTCAGAAAGATGTCTCAAAGATCATAAAGCAGGATCCGAAACTGGCCGCAGCCCTCAAAGAGGTCATAAAAATTCGTTTGGCAAAAAGTCAGATAATTATTGAAAAAAGTTACGATGCAAGTCTCAATGCCCTTACACATCTTATAGTAGAGCACAAGAAACTTGAAAAAGAAGAACCGCTTGATCTGAATCGGGTGCGCAGTATCACGTCTGAACTCAAGGGACTTGCGGGTTTGCTGACAAATACCCAGGCTAAAAAATAAGGGGATATTGAGGATGAGAAAACATGATGAACAAAGGCGGGAAAATGGCGGATAAAACTATCGGCATTGTCAATGATGGAGAATTGACACAAGAAAAAGCCCTGAGTTCACTGCAGATTGCCGCCCAGGCGGCGACAGAAGAATTACCAAAGGCATTGGCCAAATGCAGCTCTCAGTCGGAGATCGACAAGGTTCAGACTGATCGGGACATAGTAATGCTTGCGTATCTTAACTGCCTGAAGAAATCGCTTGTCAACACCGGCTCGATGTTTGAAAAGATTGCCTCTGATTTGGCTAAGGAGAATGCCAACGTAAAACAAAAGGCCGGGAAGCTAAAGGATGTAAATGACGCTCTTGCCCTGTTTACCGACCTGGTCAGGCTTGCGGCATCCCTGGCGCTGGCATTTGCGTGATATCGATTTGTCCCGGTATTATAAAATGTGCGCTGCACGTCGAGTGAACATATAACATAATTTGGACAATAATCATACGCCCCCGTGTTTACTCGCTATTAATCGGCTCCCGATCTGCTTTTGCTTTAAATGTTTCCCTCAAGATTAAGAATATTGTTTCAATTCCATTCCTATTGTTATAATACAAACCTTGCCACCTTAGCTCAGCTGGTAGAGCAATTGATTCGTAATCAGTAGGTCGCCGGTTCGATTCCGGCAGGTGGCTTTTTTCTTTCTTTAAATCAAACTATTAAATGTTCCAAAGTACCGCTAATTCCGGGTTCAATTATGCTATTTGGTATAATAGCAGGTAGCATAATTGTGAATTGGCTTGAGGCTGCAAGGCTTATATATAGGAGGTATTCAGATGGATTCGCCAATAAGTGATTCCGAGAGCAACCAGACGGAAGAGCGAGATACCTCGTCAGGTATAACCTGTAAATTGCTGTTTGAGAGTTCCAATGACAGCGTTTTTTTTGTCCGTGATGACAAGGTAATAGAAGCAAATAGCCACGCTCTGGACATGTTCGGCTGTGAAAGGGATGATTTCATTGGTAAAAGGTTGACGGATCTCTCTCCGGCGTATCAATCCGACGGATCTCCTTCCGCGGACCGTATAATTGAATTAAACAAAAGGCTTGCGTCGGGAGAGCCCCAGCGATTTCAGTGGCGTTTTTTACGGAATGACGGCAAGCAATTTATTGCTGAAGTTGCCTTTTCTCTACTTATTCCGGGTCGGGGCAATATGATTATGATCGCGCTCCGTAATGTTACGCAGAAAAAAACAGTAATGGAGTTGTACGAAAGCATGTACCGCATCAACCCGATCCCCATGATCCTTACCGATCTGGAGGAAGGCCGTCTGATTGATGTAAATGAATCGTTTGTCTCCATATTCGGTTTTACACGGGAAGAAGCTGTCGGGAAAACGAGCCTGGACATTGGTATCTGGAAAGAACCCGGGGAGAGACGACGGTATCTCGATCTTTCGGCTCGTGAGGGACAAGTCCGGGATTATTACGTCTTGTCTTGCAACAAAAAGGGCGAGCAGATGTCGCTGCTTCTGAACTCCGCCGTGATTCAATACGGCGAACGCAAGGCTCTGATGATAATGGCTCAGGATATTACTATGCTCAGGCAGGCCGAGACTTCATTGAGAACCGTTTTTGAGGAGAGCCCTTCCGGACTTATTGTGGCCGAGTTGTATACGGGCAGGGTGATTGCCGTGAATAAACGATATTTGCAAATGACCGGATACATTAAGGATGAGGTCCTTGGGCATAATACGGCTGAATTCGGGGATTTGCCGAAGAGTGTGCTTGAACGACTCGTATCGCTGCTTGGACTGCATGGCGGTTTTGACAATCAGGAAACGAGATTTATATGCAAAAACAGGGAAGAGATCACGGTTTTGATTTCGACACGCATTATCCAGTTCGAGGGACGCCCGGTGGCGTTGTTTGTATATGCCGATATCACGAGTCAGAAACAGGCAGAGCTGGCTATGAGGGAGTCGGAAGAAAAATTTTCGAAACTCTTTTCGGCAAGCCCGGACTTTATTTTGGTAAGCGATATTGAGACTGGCCTGATATTGGAGGCCAATGACGGATTAAAGGATTTGATGGGGTCCTCTAATGAGGACAGGGTCGGCAAGACGTCATTTGATCTTGGCCTGTGGACCGATTTGAACGAACGCGCCAGATTTGTGGATGAGGTGAGAAAGAAAGGCGAGTGTTTTGACTTTTTGACCAAATTCCAGAGCAGGGACGGCAATGTTTTTGATGTCGCTATTTCTTCAAAGGCAATAGACTTTGGCGGCAGGAAGTGCATGATAAATGTCGTTAAGGATATGTCCGAGATGGTGAGATTGGAGGAGCAGTTGCGTCACGCCCAGAAATTGGAGGCAGTCGGCAGATTGGCGGAAGATGTCGCGAATGATTTCAGCAATCTGCTGGATGGTTTATTGGGTAACATCAAGCTTGCAATGAGCGTTGCCGGAGAAAACAGTCAGGTGAAGAACAGCCTGGACTCGGCTCTGGATATTGTTAATAAGGCGATCAGGTTAAGCCATAACCTTCTTGCGTTCAGCTGCAGACAGGCGATGGATAGAGAGACGGCAAGCGTTCGAGATGTCATACTGAAATCGGAAAAGTTCCTGAAGAGGCTGATCGGCGCTGATATAGAATTTTCTTTGAGCCTGAAAGACGACGCTATTGTGGATGTTGATGCGCTCCAGATCGAGCGGGTAGTGACTAATATGGTGGTTAACGCGAGGGATGCAATGCCGATGGGCGGAAAACTGACCATAAGCTCCGAAAGGGTCGAGGTTGATGAGTCCATTATGTTTCATCGCCAGGGTCGGAAGCCGGGATCTTTTATCTGTATAATGATCGGCGACACGGGGTTGGGCATGACCAAAGAGGTTATGGATCGGATGTATGATCCTTTTTTTACGACAAAGGATGTCGGAAAGGGGTCGGGCCTCGGATTGTCTACGGCATATGGAATTATAAGACAGCATGGAGGTTTCCTTTCCGTTTATAGCGATATTGGGATAGGCTCTCAATTCAGCATATTTCTCCCTGTTGTCCCGGGAGAGGCTATGCAACAAGAGGTTAAAAAAGACACTGCGTCCAAAAGCAACCCTGAAGTCGTATTGATAGCCGAAGAAGATGATATCGTCCGTAGTCTTAATAAACGTTTTCTTGAAAAGAGCGGATATATTGTTTTGGAGGCGCGGGATGGAGACGAAACACTGCAAATTTTCAGCTCCAATGTCAGGAAAATAGATTTGCTTGTTCTGGATATGATTATGCCGAAAAAGAACGGCAAAGAGATTTTTGATGCGATAAGGGTTATCAGGCCCTCCATGAAATTCCTGTTTATCAGTGGGTATACCAGTGAGTACTTTAATGAACGGACTGAGCTTGGCGACGGTATTGAGCTGATGCTGAAACCGGTTTCCCCACGCGTATTGTTGAACAAAGTGAGGGAGATTTTAGACCGCTAACTAGCGTATTGCCGCCGATTTACTTATATGTTTATCTCCGTTTATGGCTTATACAGTGATGCATATCACCCTTGAAATATACAATAGAGATATAAAATAATCCATATTCTTGTGCGCAGGACATCATTGCTGAAATCTTTCTGAATGGTGTGATTTTTATATTCTCATTTATATAGTTGTTGTTACACTATGAATATGGAAAACGGTCTCTATAAATGGGTATTTTTTGCGGGGGCGGAGATTACTATTTGAGTCCGGCGGTTCTTGGCAGCAGTGAGATATTGCTGCGTATCTGCTATCTGGAGAAAAACGAAACTCTTGGTGGATCAAATAAGAAGAAGTAAGATGTGAACAATAGGGCAGATATCGGTCATATCTTTTTTTGTGAGCAGGACAGGTAATCAGAATCCTGAGAAAAGGGTAAAAACAATCTGTCTTGCGTGTGGACATTGTCAGGATGGAGGCTATGGACAAAATACTGATTGTTGACGGTGATGAAGAAGTCAGGCGGATGCTTGCCGGTTTACTGCAGAGCTATAACTATAATACATTGGAAGCTGTTGACGGACAGGAGGCATTGAGCCTTTTCAGGAAAGATGACCTGTCGGCGGTCCTTCTCTACATGAAACTGCCGGATTTAAACGGACTAGCTGTGCTTCAACAGATGAAGGGCGTCAATGCTTCTCTTCCGGTAATAATGGTTACGGATTCCGGTGATATTCAGAAGGCAATGGATTCAATAAAACTCGGGGCTTATGACTATATTGTAAAACCGGTCAGGGCGGACCGACTGATGCTGATTCTCAAACGGGCTATAGAGAAGTTTAAGATCGAAGGCTCTTTCAGACAACTGTCATCGGCCTTCGATTCTCATTTTGAGCGCCATTTTGGTAAAAGCGCCGCTATTCATTATGTTGTAGAACAGATTATGCCTGTGGCAGCTAGTGATTTTATGGGTATTATTCAAGGAGAAGTCGGTTCGGGCAAGAATTTTCTCGCGCGTGTCCTGCACAATATGAGCAAAAGGGCGATGGGGCCTTTTGTTTCTATTGTCATAGGAGCGGCGCCGGATTCTCTTGTCGAGAACGAGCTGTTCGGTTTTGAAAAAGGGGTATTTAGCGGCGATGAAGAGAGGGCAAAAGGGCTGCTGGAACTGGCCAATGGCGGGACCCTGCTGATAGATGATTTGCAGAACATGTCGCTGCATGTGCAGGAAAAACTTTTGAAAGTCATCAATGAAAAAAAGTTTTTCCCATGCGGCGGCGATAGTCCGGTTTCAGTCGATGTTCGCATTATATCATGCGCCAATACGGACATACTAAAAGCGGTGCATGAAAATAAATTCAGAGAGGATTTTTATTTCAGCCTGGGGGAGTTTATTTTCTTTCTGCCCCCCCTTCGCGAGCGGAGAGAAGATATCCCTGTCCTTGCGCGTCATTTTTTCGAGGAATTTGCGGAAGAATTGAACAAGCCTGTGCGTGAGATATCTAATGAGGCGATGAATATGATCCTCAGATATGACTGGCCCGGCAATGTCCGGGAATTAAGAAATACGATCAGGCGTGCGGTTTTGGTTTCGAGTGATGGAATTATTAGAGCTGCTGATATTGACTTGAACAACGATAAACAGTCGGAGGCTCTTTTTGAACAACCGTTGCTGTCGCTTAAAGAGATGTCGGCGATATCTGTCCGTAATACGGAAGTGAAGGCGATAAGGCAGGTATTGACTCATACAAAGGGGAATAAGACCCTTGCCTCCCGGCTACTGAAGATAGATTATAAAACGCTTCTCACAAAAATAAAGGATTACAATATTGCAGAATAATCGCTAAGGAATAATGACCCTGGTTTATTCTATAACTCAAACAGTATTGGGTAAATATTTCCATAGTATTAACATTCTGTCTAAAAAAGTTCATCAAATCTAACATTATTTCATATAAAACTGCTAATTGAATACAATAATTGACCTCATTATGGAACTTACGCCATATACTATGTAATTGATTCCATAGTATATGGCGTAAGTTCCATAATTCTTAAGGTGCATATCTAAAGCCATACCTTTTTGTGATTTAATCCACCTCCTATTAAGCCTCTATCCCCGATTTATTTCAGTCACTATGGATTTGATTCCATAGTGAAGATTTTGATGGGAGGGGCATAATTGTTTAAAAACAAGGAGATAAGGGGTGGCATGGTAATTGAAATATAGA